>Ga0209506_1000775_pt1 | contig 38211 bp, 34 predicted proteins | sample AD_JPNHG2_MetaG_FD_184409 | JGI IMG/M metagenome (GOLD analysis project Ga0209506, IMG submission 184409) | Active sludge microbial communities of municipal wastewater-treating anaerobic digesters from Japan - AD_JPNHG2_MetaG (SPAdes) (version 2) | ecosystem: Engineered > Bioreactor > Anaerobic...
AATCTCACACAAAGGCACAAAGGCCACAAAGGCTTCTTTTAAAACGGCATCCACCTTCGTGCCCTTCGTGGCTTCGTGTGAGAAACAACTTGTTTTTTATTGTGCTTGTCGAGCCGCAAGGCACTAAACCCTAATTCCTCCCTCGTTGGGAAGCAGCTTCAACCAAGTTGAAGCGCGCCCCCGTTACAATTCCTGCTTGATCGCACCGGACAAAATCATAAGAATTCCGCCAATAAACCGCAATGCTCATCGTTTAGCAAGTGGACACAGCCATGCCAGAGCCTGATATCAGCGACGCCGAGCTGCTCCAAGCCTTCACAGAGGGCCACGCGGCGGCTTTTGACAAGCTTGTGGGACGCTACCGGCAGCCGCTGTACACCTGGCTGCTGGGCATGACTGCAAACCGCGCCGATGCCGAGGATCTGTACCAGGAGGTTTGGTTCCGGGTGATCCGCCACGCGGCGCGTTTCAATGACGTGTCGTTCCGGGCATGGCTGTGGAAGATCGCGCGCAACCTGCTGATCGACTTCCGCCGCAAGCGCAAGCCGGACATCAGTCTGGACGCGGTGGCCGACACGGAGGACGAGCCGCTGATCGACCGCCTGGCGGCATCTGGGACAGAGCCGGCACGGCAGGTGGAACTGGATGACATGACGCGGCGCGTGATGCGGGCAGTCGCGACACTGCCCGAAGTGCAGCGCGAGGTCTTTCTGATGCGCGTTCAGGGAGACCTGCCCTTCAACGAGATCGCGGCCACACTGCGCATCCCGCTGAACACCGCGCTGGGACGCATGCACGACGCGATGGGCAAACTGAAGAAGCTGTTGGCAGAGGAGACTTGACCATGAAGACGCAGACGCCTTTTGACGAGATCGCGGCCATTGACCGCGAACTGACCGAACTCGCCCCGCGTGTCCGGCAAGGCTTCCTGTGCCTCGGCGGGCCTTCCGAGCAGGTGGAACAGGCGATCCGAGACGCGGCGCGGCACGCAGCAGCCCGGACACGGCCGGCATGGCCGCGGTACCGCATGTTGGCGGTCGCGGCGTCGCTTGCGCTGCTGCTGGGCGGGGCGATTCAACAGCTTGTTTCACAGCACACCGGACAGAACCGCCCGGCCCTGCCGACGGACGCCGCGGCGGACATGCGCATCGACGACTCCACCGCCGGTCTTGCCAACCTGCTGCTGGAGATCCAGGGGCTGAACGAGGACGACTTCTTCAGGACCGAGGAAGCGGAATCTCTGTGGCTTTAGCCCACAGCTTTTCAATGGCGTAATATTCGCGCGCTTCCGGAGAGAAGACGTGAACCACGACATCCACGTAGTCCACCACCACCCAGCCGCTGTCCGGCGTGCCTGACGTGCGGTAGCTCGCGACACCCAGGCTCTTCATGCGGCGCTGCACCTCTGAAATCAACGCTTTGAGGTGCGGCCCCGACGTGCCGGTCGCAACGACCGTGAAGTCTGTCAGGCTCGAAACCCCGCGGACATCGTAAACACGGATGTTCTCCGCTTGCTTGGCGTCCAGTGCCGCCGCCGCTTCCAGTGCTGTTTGTTCAGGTTGAATGGCCATATCTCCTCATCACGTGCCGACGGCATACAGACCGCGTTCGCGGATATAGGCCTCGACTTCAAGGCATACAAGATAGCGGATTGAGCGCCCCTCGGCAATTCTTCTCCGTATCTCCGAGGAAGAAACCTCGCATGTGCGACCATGGATCGTGTGCTGCCGCAAACGGTCGCGCACCGTCTCGGGAAACGGCGCCAAAGCCTCATCGAGTTCCAGCGTGACGCCCGGGCGCTGCACCGTGATCACGTCGCACAGCGTCAGCATCTCGTTGACCTTGTGCCAACGCGAGAGCTCGCGCAGGGAATCCCCGCCGATAATGAAAAAGAGCTGGGCCTCGGGATAACGGTCATGTAACGCGCGGACGGTTTCGACCGCATACGAGACCCCGCCCCGCGCCAACTCAAGATCCGACACATCGAAAAGGGGATCACCCGCAATGCTGCGCCGCACCATCTCCAGACGATCCGCCCCAGACGCCAAATCCGACGCCCCCACCTTAAACGGCGACACCGCACAGGGCATTAGCATCACGCGGTCGAGCTGAAAGGCCTCGGCCGCCGCGCAGCCGATCAGCAGATGTCCAATGTGGATCGGATTGAAACTGCCGCCGAGAATGCCGAGCCGCATCACTGTGCCTCCTCTCCTTCCGCCGGAATCGCCTGCCCGGTCGCAACCTCGAAAAACCTGATCCCGCCGCAATCCAACGGTAACCTCACCGATTCTCCCGGCGCGAAGTTCTGTTCCGCCCCCACTCGCGCCACAATCCGCGTCCCGTCTGCAACCACCATCTGCACAAAGGTCTCCGCGCCCATCGGCTCGACCACATCCACCGTGCCGCACACCGTGTTCTGTGTTGTCCCCGGCACCAGCATGCCGCCCAAAGATTCTGGGCGGAAACCCAACAGCAGCTCGCGCCCGGCGAACGGTCGCAAAGCCACGTCCCAGCGCGCAGGCAGCACGACCTCACCCTGCGCATGCCGGAAGCGCCCGCCCCCCTCCCGCGTCTCGAAACGTCCGCGCAGCACGTTCATCGGCGGCGTGCCGATAAAACCGGCCACAAAGAGATTCGCCGGCCGGCGGTAGACCTCCAGCGGCGGTGCCACCTGTTGAATCGTGCCGTTCGCCATCACCACGATGCGGTCACCCATGGTCATCGCCTCGACCTGATCATGGGTCACGTAGATCATCGTCGCCTTCAGCCGTCGATGCAGGCGGCTGATCTCGCTGCGCATCTCCACGCGCATCTTGGCGTCCAGATTGGAAAGCGGCTCATCGAACAGGAAGACCTGCGGCTTGCGCACGATGGCCCGTCCCACCGCCACCCGCTGGCGCTGCCCCCCCGAGAGCTGCTTGGGCAGCCGTTTCAGCAAATCGCCTAAGCCCAAGATCTCGGCCGCCTCGCTGACACGCGCCTCAATCTCGCGACGGGGCAGTCCCCGCAACTTGAGTCCAAAGGCCATGTTGTCGTAGACGCTCATGTGCGGATAAAGCGCGTAGTTCTGAAAGACCATCGCGATGTCGCGATCTTTCGGCGGCACCCTGTTCACGCAGCGCCCACTGATGCTGATCGTGCCGGAGGAGATCTCCTCAAGCCCTGCGATCATGCGCAGCGTGGTGGACTTGCCGCATCCCGAGGGACCGACCAGCACGAGAAACTCGCCGTCGCGGATCACCAGGCTAAAATCATCGACCGCGCGCGACCCGCCCTCGTACTGCTTGCACACCTTCTCTAGAACCACTTCCGCCATATCGCTCCTAAAGCACCATGCGGACGCCAGGAACCCGTTTAAGCGCCGCATCGAGCGCGTGCAGCTCTTCCTGGGTCTGCAATAAGACCGAGACGCTGAACGCATGGTACCGGCCCAGGGAGGAGGCACGCGACGCAGACAGTGACTCCACCACCTGATAGGCGGTCAGCACCGCCGCAATGTGCGGTTCCGAGCAGGCGGATGCCTCCGCGCTCACACGGAAGTGAAACGTCGCGGGATACTCGACCTGCTGCCCGACCGGACCCCTTTGCTCATCATGGTTCACTCGTATACTCATGAGCCGGTCAGTTTACCGACTCAAAGCCCGTGCAACAAGCGCACGTTCTGACATTCCATCGATGGACAAAGCAAGAAACACGACACGTTTCAAACGCACAGGCGCGGGGCGCGCGGATAGGGAATCACGTCGCGGATGTTGTGCATGCCGGTGCAGAACTGCACCAGCCGCTCGAAACCCAGCCCGAAACCGGCGTGCGGAACGCTGCCGTACCGCCGCAGGTCGAGATACGCCGCATACTCCTCCGGATTCAGACCGCAGGCGCGCATCGTCGCCTCCAGCACCTCCAGCCGATCCTCGCGCTGGCTGCCGCCGATGATCTCGCCGACCTCCGGCAGCAGCACGTCCATGGCCGCCACCGTGCGGCCGTCGTCATTGCGCCGCATATAGAAGGCTTTGATTTCAGCCGGGTAGTCGGTCACCACCACCGGCCCCTTGAAGACCTCCTCCGCCAGAAAGCGTTCATGCTCGGACTGCATGTCCATGCCCCAGCGCGGCGCAAACTCAAAGTTCCGTCCCGACGTTTCAAGCAGGCGCACCGCCTCCGTGTAAGTCACGCGGGCGAACGGCGCTTCGCCCAGCCGTTCCAGACGCGCCAGCACACCCGGCAACACGCGGCGGTCAAAAAAGTGCAGATCCTCCGCGCCGTCGCGCAGCGCCGCCTGAAAGAGGTGGCGCAGAAACGCTTCGGCCAGCTCGGCGTCGTCGTCCAGATTCGCGAACGCCATCTCGGGCTCGATCATCCAGAACTCCGCCAGATGCCGCCGCGTGTTGGAGTTTTCGGCGCGGAAGGTCGGCCCGAAGGTGTAGATGTCCCCCAGCGCACAGGCGTAGGTCTCCCCTTCAAGCTGGCCGCTCACGGTCAGCGCGGCGCGCCGTCCGAAAAAATCCTGCGCGTAATCGACGGTGCCGTCCGCGCACCGCGGCGGCGCGTGCAGATCGAGCGCCGTGACCTGAAACATCGCGCCCGCCCCCTCACAGTCGCTCGACGTGATGATCGGCGTATGCACGTAAAGGAACCCACGGTCGTGAAAGAAACGGTGCGTCGCGTTCGCCAGCAGATGCCGCATGCGCGCCACGGCGCCGAAGCTGTTTGTGCGAGCACGCAGATGGGGCAATTCGCGCAGACGGTCGAATCCGATCTTCTGCTTGCCGAGCGGATACGCCACGGGGGCCGACCACCCCAGGACACGTATGGCATGCGCCTTCACCTCGACCGCCTGTCCAGCCCCCTCGGAGACTTCCAGCGTGCCTTCCACCACCACGGACGCGCCGGGATGCAGCCGGAGCACGCCGTCCGTATCATTATCCAGCGACGATGGCGCGATCACCTGCAGGTTGGCCAGGCAGGAGCCATCGTTGATTTCAAGGAAAGAGAACCCGCCCTTCGAGTCGCGGCGGGTGCGCACCCAGCCCGCCACCGTCACGCGGGAACCGGGCTCGGTACCGTTCAGCACCGCCTTAATTCGTGTACGTTTCATAATGAACGGGCCGAATCATACAGGTTCGGCACCAGATGTCAAAGCACGCTCTTTGCTTTTGTTGTACCCCGCTTGATTCATCTTTGCTATGATGACAGCACTTTGGAGCAAATGATGGGCACTGAACCGATGAACGATTCATTACAGCAAGATATTCTGAAGCTGAAACGGGAACGGTCAGCCGTTATCCTGGCGCACAACTACCAGCTTGGCGAGGTGCAGGACATCGCTGATTTCACGGGCGATTCGCTGGAACTGGCCCGCAAGGCGACCGATATCCAGGCGGATGTCATCGTGTTTTGCGGTGTCCATTTCATGGCCGAGACCGCCGCGATCCTCAACCCCGGCAAGACCGTGTTGTTGCCTGCCCCGGATGCCGGTTGTCCGATGGCCGACATGATCACCGGCGAGCAGCTCCGTGCCCTCAAGGCGCAGCATCCCGCCGCCAAGGTGCTCTGTTATGTCAACAGCACGGCCGAGGTCAAGGCGGAGAGCGATTGCTGCGTGACCTCCGCCAACGCTGTCCAGGTGGCCCGGAGTTACGCGCCGGATCAGCCGATCATCTTCGTCCCTGATCGCCATCTCGGCAGCTACACCGCCGAACAGCTCGGACGCTCTTTCATCCTGTGGCCGGGATTCTGCCCAACCCACGCGCGCCTCACGGAAAACCACATTCGCGCCGCGCGCGAGCAACATCCCGGCGCCCCGGTGCTGGTTCATCCCGAGTGCCCCAAGCCGGTGCGTGACGCCGCGGACGCCGTTCTCTCGACAGGCGGCATGTGCCGCTACGTCCAAGGGCGCAGCGAAGCGGCGTTCATCATCGGCACCGAGACCGGCATCCTGCATCGGCTCCAACACGAGAACCCCGCGAAGACGTTCTATCCCCTGCTCGAACAGGCGGTCTGCCCCAACATGAAAAAGATCACGTTGGAAAAGATCCTGTGGAGCCTGCGCGAGATGCATACCGTCATCACGGTTCCCGAACCCGTCTCAGGAAAGGCCCGGCGCGCCATCGAGGCGATGCTGGCCATCCATTAAACATCAACGAAGGGAATGGTTCCTATGGACACGACAGCGCCCCGTTCACATACTTGGCGTTTCTTCCACACCTGCGGGCTCGACCAAGTTCTCCTGCAGTCGGGAGACGATCTTGCCGATCTTGCGAATCTGGATCAGAAGCTGTGGACGGCCCTGAGCTGTCCGGTCCGCGGAATCCGCTTCGATGCCAAGACCCTGGAGCTGCTGGACGCGGACAAAGACGGCCGTATCCGCGTGCCCGAGATCCTTGCCGCGATCGACTGGCTCTCCGCACGACTCACCTCGCTCGATCCCCTGCTCGCCGGTTCTGACACGGTCAAACTTTCCTCCATCTCGACCGCCACGCCCGAAGGCAAGGCGATGCTTGTCAACGCCAAGCGCATCCTCAGCAATCTGGGCAAAGATTCGGCGGACGCCATCAGCTTGGCGGATGTCACCGACACCGCCAGAATTTTTGCCGAAACCCGCTTCAACGGTGATGGCGTCGTACCGGTCGAAGCAGCCCAGGATCCCGCGGTTCAGCAGGTCATTGCGGATATCATCGCCCTGTTCGGCGCCGAGACCGACCGCAGCGGCAAACCCGGCGTGAACCAGGCCAAGACCGACGCTTTTTTTGCCGCCGCCGCCGCGCGCCTGCAGTGGCTCGCCGCCGCGCAGGCCGACCCCGCTATCTTCCCGCTCGGCGACAAGACCGCCGCCGCGGCGGCCGCCACTGCCGCCGTGCGCGCCAAGATCGACGACTACTTCACGCGCTGCCGTCTGGCGGCCTTTGATCCGCGCGCCGCCCAAGCGCTCAGCCGTGCCGACGCTGACTTTGCCGCGCTGGCCGATCAGGAGTTGAATGACGGGCAGCCGGCCATTGCAGCCTTCCCGCTCTCCAAGATCGAGGCGGACCGCGAACTGCCGCTGTTGAGCGGCGTCAACCCCTACTGGGCCGGTGCGCTGGCAGTCTTCCATGACGCGGCCGTCAAGCCGCTGCTGGGGGAAGATGTGACCGCGATCTCCGCCGCGCAGTGGCAAACCCTCAAGGCTCAACTGGCACCCTACGACACCTGGCTGGCCGCCGAGGCCGGCAAGGAGCTCGCCGCGCTGCCCACAGACCGCTTGGCGACGCTGGTCAACGGCCCATTCCGGGAGGCCATCAACAAGCTGATCGCTCAGGACGCGGCGCTGGAGGCCGAGAACGCCCAAATCGCCGATGTGGAGCGCCTGATCCGTTATCACGCCCATTGGGTGACCCTGCTGAACAACTATGTCAACATGGGACGGCTTTACGACCCTAACGCCACGGCGATTTTCCAGGTGGGAACGCTCTACATGGACGCGCGCGCCGCCGCGCTCTGCTTCCACGTCGACGATGTCGGCGCACACTCCACGTTGGCGGCGGCGAGCAAGTGCTGTCTTGCCTATTGCTCGCTCACGCGCCCCGCCACCAACGAGACACGCACCATCTGCGCGGCCTTTACCGCAGGTTTCGCACAGACGCTCTGGGTGGGCCGAAACGGCATCTTCTACGATCTCGAAGGCAAAGACTGGGACGCCACCATCGTCAAGATCGTCGACAACGCGATCTCGCTGAAAGAGGCCTTCTGGGATCCGTGGCGAAAAATCGCGGCGATGATCAACGCTCAGATCACGAAATTGCTCGCCTCCAAGCAGGATGCCGCGCTGGCTGCCGCGTCTAAGAAAGTCGACACGGCCGGCGAGGTGGTGGCCGCACCGGCGCCCCCCGTAGAGGCCCCCAAAAAAATGGACGGCGCGGCCCTCGCCTCTTCCGTCGCGGCGCTCGGCATCGCGGTCGGCTTGATCGGCTCTGCCGTGGGCGGACTGGTCAGTGTGCTGGCCGGACTGCCGCTCTGGAAAACGTTGGCCGGCGTGCTCGCGGTCATTCTGATTGTCTCCGCTCCATCGATGGTCCTTACGTGGTTCAAGTTGCGTGCGCGGGATCTGGCGCCGATCCTCAACGCCTGCGGCTGGGCGGTCAACCGACGTCTGCGGTTCTCGCTCAAGCTGGGCCGGCTCTTCACGAGCGAGGCCGAACTGCCGCCGAACGCCTCGCGCGAACTGAAGGATCCGTACGCGGACGACACCTCGACGCGCAACACGGTGATCACGCTGCTGGTGCTCGCGGCGATCATCGCCGCACTCTGGCTGGCCGGTGTGCTGGACAATGCGCTGCCAAGTTGTCTGAAACGTGAACGGCCTGCTTGTACACTCCCGACAGCAGAAGCCCCCGTCACCCCGCCCGCTGCATCATGAATCCGACCATCGAGCAACTGAATCAACGCTTTGGGGCGCCCGGACGGCTGGTTTTCCGTCCGGGGATCGCCGGACTGCCGTTTGTGGCGCTGGCCAGCCGTTACGGCGCCTGCGAGCTGTCGCTCTATGGCGCCCATGTCATGAGTTACCGTCCGCTCGGACACATGCCGGTTCTGTTCATGAGCGAACAGTCGCGCATGGAGCGCGGCGCGCCATTCCGGGGCGGTATTCCGATTTGCTGGCCGTGGTTCGGCCCCGCCGCAGAGCCCGGCCAGCCGCTCCACGGTTTCGCGCGTATCACCGAGTGGTGCGTACAGGCCTCGTCCTATGATTCGGAGAGCACTGAGATCACGTTGGCACTGACCGACTCCGAGGACACGCGCCGCTTCTGGCCCCACGTCTTTGCCTTGAGTCTGCGTGTCGCGCTGGCGCAAAGCCTGACGCTGGAACTCACGGCGGAAAACCGGGACACGCGGCCGTTTACGTACTCACAGGCCTTTCATCCCTACCTGCGCGTGCGCCAGATCATGGACGTGACCGTGCGCGGACTCGAAGGCGCGACGTATCGGGACCGCCTGAGCGGTCTTCAGGGTGAACAGGCCGGACGATTGAATATCCGCGGCGAGACCGACCGCGTCTTCACGCCACGCGCACCGGCCTGTGTCCTGCACGATCCGGGAATCGGACGCGACATCACCGTGGCGTTCCAGGGCACGCGGCGTCTGGTGGTTTGGAATCCTTGGATCGACAAAGCACACGCGCTATCCGATTTCGGTGACGATGAGTATACCCGCATGCTTTGCTTGGAACCCGCCAACACCGACGGCGACGAGATCACGCTCGCGCCCGGAGCGAAACACACCCTCTCACTCGCCGTGCAGGCTACGCTCGCATGAACCGGTGGTCACCACGTTGCTATCGCTACGGCCCGGCGATCGCGCTCACATTGACGATCCCGGCGTTATCGCTGTTGCCCGCCCGTTTCTTCTCCAGCATTGCCAGTGCGCCTGCTTTGCCCGGCATGGACAAAGTGATCCACGCGCTGATGTATGCCGCGCTGAGCCTGTCATACTATCACACGCTCTCCCAGGACGCGCGTCAGCGTCCCGCCTCGTTATTGGGGATTGCCGCCGGGGCCTCGCTCTACGGGACGTTGATGGAATGCGGTCAGGGTTGGCTGACTCGTTCACGTACCATGGATCCGTTGGACGCCCTGGCCAATGCCATAGGCGCCTTCGGCTTGATCTTCGCCATCATGTTGGGCTCGATGGTTTTTTCTTCTCGTCATGAGTGATCCCGATACAGATTTGTTCGCCGAATCACGTGCCGATGCAGCCGCCGAGACGACCGCATCGGACAGCGTGACCGCGCAATTTCGGCAGCCTTTGGCTGCCCGCATGCGCCCCGCCACGCTGGAGGAGGTGTTAGGACAAGACCATATTCTCGGCCCCGGCAAACTGCTGCGCCGCGTCATTGAGGCCGATCGGCTCACCAACTTGATCTTTTATGGACCGCCGGGATGTGGCAAGACCACACTCGCCGAAGTCATCGCGCGGGTCACCCGCCGCCGTTTCGAACGCACATCCGGTGTGCTCTCCAATGTGGCCGGGTTGCGTACGGTGTGCGAGACCGCCAAACTGTTCAGGGACGGGCCCGGGACGGTGTTGTTCGTGGATGAGATCCACCGTTTCAACAAGTCACAGCAGGACGTATTGTTGCCTTACGTGGAGAACGGCACCGTCACGCTGATCGGCGCGACCACCCACAACCCGAATGTGTTCGTGAACAGCCCGCTGACGTCACGATCACTGGTCTTTGAGTTGCGTCCGCTAAGCGAAGAGGCGATCGCCGCACTGATCCGCCGCGCCGTGGCCGACACCGCGCGTGGTTTAGGCCATCTGCGCCTGGATCTCGCGCCGGAGGCTGTCGCTTTCCTGTCGACGATTTGCGATGGTGACGCGCGACGAGCGCTGACCGCGCTGGAGGTGGCCGCGCTCTCCACGCCGCCTGACGCGGACGGCGTGATCCGGCTGACGCACACCGTCGTCGAGGCGTGCGTCCAGCGCAAGATGGTGCTCTACGACAAGGACGAGGACGGACATTACGACACGATTTCCGCGTTCATCAAGTCGGTGCGCGGCTCCGATCCGCATGCGGCTGTCTACTGGCTCGCCAAGATGCTGGAGGCCGGCGAAGACCCGCGGTTCATCGCGCGCCGCCTGATCATTTTGGCTTCCGAAGACATCGGCAACGCCGATCCGCGCGGGCTGACCGTCGCCGTGGCCGCGATGCAGGCGGTTGAGTTCATCGGGATGCCCGAGGCGCGCATCACCCTGGCGCAGGCCACCACGTATCTCGCCACCGCGCCCAAGAGCAATGCCGCCTATCTGGCCGTGGACGAGGCGCTCGCGGATGTGCGCGCGGGGCGCCTGCTGGCCGTGCCGGAACATCTGAAAAATGTCCACGTTGCGGCAATCGGTCGCGACGGTCTCGACACCCCCTACAAATATCCCCACGATTACGCGCAACACACGGTCCGGCAAACCTATCTCCCATCCGACAAGCGTTACTACCGGCCCACCGCCCAAGGTTACGAGGAGACCATCGGTAAACGCATGGCGTACGTGGAGGCGCTGAAGCGGAAACAGGCACCCGACACATGACATCCGCTCACTGATCATGCACATGCTGAAAGGTACCACATCATGAAAACGGTCTTGAAAATCCCCGGATTTATCGATCTCCAAGTGAACGGTTTCGTCGGTGTAGACTTCAGTCGCGCAACCCTCACCGAAGAGAGCTTTGTTCATGCCGCGCGTACGTTGCTGGAGCGCGGCACCGCAGCGTTCTTGCCGACCCTGATCACCAATCACGAGTCGCTGTTACGCCGCAATCTCACGATCATCGTGCGTGCGCTGAGGAAAGATGCCGTACTGGCCCGCCACATCTTGGGATTTCATCTCGAGGGCCCGTTCATCTCGCGCGAACCCGGTGCAGTCGGCGCTCACGATCCGGCGGCTGTCCGGACACCTTCTTGTGAGGCTTTCGACAGGCTCCTTGAGTGGTCCGACGGACGCCTGCGTCTAATGACGATTGCAGCAGAAACGCCAGGCGCCGACCAGCTCACGCGGCATGCCGTCGCGCGCGGCGTGACCGTTTCATGCGGCCATCACCTGGCCGGGCCGGACGACATCAGGCGACTCGTCGATGCGGGGGCCTCGGCGCTCACGCACCTCGGTAACGGTATGCCCAACCAGGTACACCGTCACAACAACCCCCTGCTCGCCGGACTCGCCGAAGAGCGGCTCAAGGTGCTGTTCATTCCAGACGGCCACCACCTGCCCGAGCACGTGCTGAAAGTATTCGCGCGCGCCGCCGGGGTTGACCGCCTGATTGCCACGACAGACGCCGCTTCCGCTGCCGGACTCCCGCCCGGCACCTACGATGTGCTGGGCAACCGCGCGGTGCTTGAGCCGGACGGACGCCTCCACAACCCAGAGAAACAATGCCTAGTGGGATCGTCCGCAACGATGCTGGCTTGCATGAATGTCCTGCATGCGCTCGGCTGTTTTTCCCTGGACGAATTGCTGCGTGTCGGCTTCTACAACCCCTTGCAGTTGATCGGAATCGGGCCGTCCGACATTCCAACCTGCAAGCACGGCGTCACGTTCTCGCCAGACACCGGTTTTGCTCTGCATTGAATTCGCACATCGACATTGTGAGGTGATGACCAATGAAACTCATCGTGATTTCTGACGTACACGGACATACCGAACACGTTGCCGCGTTGCATCAGGCATGTGCAGGGGTTGACGCTCTGATCATGTGCGGTGACTTCACCACCTTCGGCGCGCATGCGCAGATCCAACGTATCGCGGATGCGCTGCGCGTCCCCGACCTGCCCTGCTATTTTGTGATCGGAAACTGTGACTGCATGCCTATCAACGGCACACTGGACGGTTGGACCAACCTGCATGCGCGTTGCGTGACGCAGGGTGAATGGACGCTGACCGGCCTCGGTGGCGCGTTGCCCTGTCCCGCGCAAACCCCCACGGAGTTCCCGGAATCAGATTACGCCGCGTATCTCAAGCAATTGCGGCACATGTGCGCAAAGGATACATCGCGGCTCATTATGGCGGTTCACCAGCCCCCCTACGGCACATCGGCCGACCTGCTGCCCAACGGCATACACGTCGGTTCGCACGCGTTGCGCGCTTTCATCGACAGTCGCCAGCCCGCCTGCTGTCTCTCAGGACACATCCACGAGGCCGCGTCGCGCAGTCGCTGCGGTTCCACACTCGTCGTCAACCCCGGGCCATTCGCCAAGGGCATGTTTTCGCTCGTCGAATTGTGATGGTTCCGGTGGCAGGGCGGTCTCAACGGTTCCCCAAGTGCCACCGTTCCCGATCCTGCCGCTCTTCCCGCGCGTAGTCCTGGGTGGGCCGGAGGCAGCGCCGTCCAGCCGCTGGCATGCGACGGAGATGCGGCTGAGGCAGGCAGGAATGTCTGCCCTGCCTTTCCGGAACGCGACGTACCCGCCATCCGATAGGCTCACTGCGCTTTTTTCCCCAGAAACGCATGAACTTCGCGCCCCCCTGCCACTGACCGATTACGGGAGCACCTTTCGCCTTGATACCCGCATCCGCAAATTCTATGCTTACCCCATCGGTTTTCAGGTTCTCTTATGGATTTCATTTCTTACGGTTTTCACATCGCCGCTCTGATCTTTTGGGTCCGTTTTTGGTCGGCCCCCACGCGCGAGTTTTATTTCAACCCGTTCCTTTCCGGCACGATCCGCATGACGGACAGTGTGTTCGCTTTCCTGCGTCCGGTGCTGTTCATGCCGGAGCGGGCCGCCGCGCTGGTCGTCTTGCTCTTCGTATTGTTGTTTAAGACGGTTGTCGCGTGGCGTTTTGGCGGCGAATGGCTGATCCGCATCGGGCAGGTCTTCGCGTTTGCGCCAATGCCGACCACACAGCCCGCGGTTTCACTGTTTACGTTCAGCGTCCTTCAGGCCGCGGTGTTCATCTTACGGTTGTGGACACTCTATCTGCTCGTGCGTTTGATCACCCCTCCGTTCCGCACCTCGCGAGCCGGCGAGGCACTAGCTTTCTTTGTGCGCCCTTTTTCCCGCATGCCCGTTCTCCTTCAACCTCTCTGCTTACTGGCGCTGCACGGTATCCTGGCCTTCTCCCTCGTCCACACCTGTACGGTCACGCAAGCGCCAATGCCGGACGCGGCGCCACCGATCAACCCTTTTCTGACGGGGCCCATCTACGCGCAACTGCTGAAAACCTGCTGGCTGGCCGCGCTCTCCCTGAACGACGGCCTGATGTTTCTGACACGCGGTCTTTTCGTGCTGATCATCGCCAACTTCGGCGCGGCATTGCTCCAGGCGCGCGGTGTCGCCATCGTCTGCAGCGAAGGTGTGGAGCTGTTGCTGGGCCGCTTCGCACGGCGTGGCGGCACCGGCATGGGCTTTGATTTCACGCCGCTGATCTTCTTTTTTGTGGTCGATTTGCTTTACTCCTCGATCAGTCGGTTCCTCTTTCAACTCATTCACTCTCCCCTGTTCAACTGAGATTCCATGCCTTGGATAACCCCCACTTCCGGCGGCTGTATCATCACCGTCAAAGCCACCCCGCGCGCCAACCGCTCTGAAATCACCGGGGCCGATCCCGACTGGCTGCGCGTGAGGTTGCAGGCACCTCCGGTCGACGGCAAGGCCAACGCCGCACTGATCGACCTGTTCGCCACCAGCTTTTCCATCCCCAAACGCGCGGTCGAACTTCTCGCGGGCGACACCGCGCGTCTCAAACGCCTCAAACTGCACGGCGTCCTGGCTGAAACCGCCGCCGCTGTGGTCGCCCGATTAACCGCCCATGACGCTTGACCGCATACGTTTCTGCAGACGTGTCCTGCCGATGTTGCTCGGCTTGCTGCTTGCCGACGGCGCGTTCGGTGCCGCGCCGGTCTTTGACATGCCGGCCCTGCACGCACGGCACATGCGTCTGCTGGCGCTGATGGAATCGTCCCACCGCGCCAAGGATTATGTCCCCATGGAGATTGCCTGCCGCGAAGGAATCAAGGCGGGTACCGCCGATGAACTCTGGTACTACAACCTGGCCTGCGCGTTGGCGCTTCAAGGCAAGCGCGGAGAGGCCCTGGTCGCGCTCGACCAGGCGATCTCACTCGGCTTCCTTGACATCAAGCACGTCATTCAGGATCCAGACCTCGTGGCCCTGCGTGGCTCCGAGGCTTTTGAGGCGCGCCTCGCCCGCATGCGCGAACAGGATGACGGCACCGGCGGGCCGTCGCGTTGGCTTGTCGCCACGCCCCCCGACGCTGACGGAACCATCATGCAGAGCGCGTCCAACACGCTTTGGATCTTCGACTTCGCCCTGTTTCACACGCGCATCCTTCTCCCCTCGAACCCGCCGCCAGACGCCTATCGGGGCCCGGAGGCCGCGCGGATCAACGCCTGGCTGAGAGAAGGAACCGCGGCCGGCGCCGCCGGTCTGCTCTACGTCAACCGCGACAACGATACGCGCACTTTCGATCTGACGCGGTTCCCCGGCATGGCGCGTCTGGGGTATGCGCCCGAGGTGATCGACCGGAAGCTCTCGATCGGCCTGCCGAACACGCTCTTCTCGCAACCGGGGCACGAGGCGCTGGTTCCGGTCATCGGCCACTCCGCCATGGGTTATCTGAACTCCGCCTATTGGCGCAGCCAGCCGCGCGCGGTCTGCTGCGACCGCGATCAGGCCGTGCGGCAGCCGATTCTGTTCTTCGGCAACCAGCTCTTCTTTTATCCCGCGTTCAGCGACTATACCGTGCAGGGCGGCGACCTTTTCCCGGCCAACATGCCCTGCTTCATCGCCGTCGCGGGACAAAGCGGCGCCGAAAAGCAGTTCGTTGAGGCAGCGGCAGCCGCCCTGGCCGCGATGCGCCCGGAAACGCGCGCCGAGCTGGCGCGGCAAGGGGTGCTCATGCCCGCGCTCTCGATGCTTTTCCGTGCCTCTCAGAAAACCCTGCGCGACCGCCGCGACTACCTGACCGGACGGGCACATCCGGCCGCCTTTGACGGCAGCCGTCTGGACACCGCGCGACTGGTGGAGGCGGCCCACGCGCTGACGACCAACGACCTGCCGCCTCTGGTACTGATCAGCGTGCAACGTGAAACGCCGATGCGCCCCGGCCTGGATTTCTTTGATCTGTCCGCCTCCGAACAGCTTTTCGACACCCCCGTAGCGGTCGCGCGCGTCTTCCGCGGCGTCGCCGGCACCCGCGCCTATGAGATTCTCGCTCATTGCGCACGGCCCGACGCACGGCTCCACTGGGTCGTGCTGCACGGCGATCCGGCCAAAGTGACCTTCATGCCCTCGCCGACCAACGCCGCACTGATGACGGTCACCGTGGCTCATCACGCGCCTTTCGACACGCCGCTCGACGACGACACGCGCATCCGCACTTGCCGCGTCGATATCGGCGTGATCGCGGAGACGGCCACGACATTCTCCATGCCGGCGATTTTCAGCATCTGCTTCCTGGCGAACGAGTACCGGCTCTACGACGCAGCCGGGTGCCCGCAGGTCATCGATTACACGCGGTCCCAAGCCAGTTACACCGATCCGCTGCTGAGTGTCCCGCGCCGCTGGAAGGATGTCTTCGATTACGATACGCAGGGCGTCTTCACCGGCTGGCGGCGTATCCGCGGGTTTAACACCGAATACTTCACGGCACACGGCCACCGTGCCGTTGAATTCGATGCGTCCGGACGCGTGACGCGCGCACACATCGTCCACTACATGCCGCGCAAAACACGGGCCGATGAAAACGAGGAGAGTCTGCCTGAGTTGGCGCAAGTCGACGACGCAGTGACCGTCACGTACCGCTACGCTGACGAGCACGACCGCGTCGGCGAACCGGATCTCACGACCCTGACGCGGGAGATTCTGCCGCCAGAGACGGCTGCTTCTCCTTGAATGCGCGCGGCACGACCAAAACAGGGCAGGTTGCCTTGCGCACCACCTTGCCGGTCACGTTCCCGAGCAGCCACTGCGTGATCGCGCCGCGCCCCTGCCGCCCGACCACGATCAGGTCCGATCCGTCCTGCTCAGCAAAATCGAGAATCATCTGCGCCGCTTCGCCGATGCGCATCTCTACCTCAAACGTCACGCCCGGCGGCACGCGCGGGCGGTAGTCCGCGTCGATCGCCCGATCGATATCGGCGCGCGCTTTCGCATCCATGTCGCCGACTTCGTAAATATACCCTTTCCAGAATTGCGCGTCCGGTTCGGGAATCACATGCAGCAACGTCAGCTTACATCCGACATTACGGATCGCGGCATCAATCGCGAAGTCGAAAGCGAACTTCGCGTTGTCGGAGAAATCCGTGCAGAAAAGGATTCTTCGGTAGTAACCGACACGCATGCCCGAATCATTCATGGCAACCTCCTCACTTTCAAAACTTGAGCGTTGAGCGTTTTGACATCAATCATTCCGACAGCGCCACCGCACGGCCCGTCACTTCAGCATCGCCGGCAACCAGGTCGCAAGCTGCGGGAACACCATCAGCAGCACGCACGCGACCGCCAACGCCAGCAAAAACGGCGTGGCTCCGCGAAACACCGTCTGCAGCGGCAGACTGCGCTCAATGCCGCTCACCACATACACATTGACCCCGACCGGCGGCGTAATGACACCCATTTGCGTCACCAGCACGATGATCACGCCGAACCAGATTGGATCATATCCCAACCCGGTCACCACCGGATAGAAGATCGGAATCGTCAGCAGGATCAGGGCCAGTGAATCAATAAAACAGCCCGCGACAAGATAGAAGAGAAAGATGAAGATGATGATGGCGGTCGGAGGCACCGGCAGATGCGTCAGCCATCCGGCAAACTGCATCGGCATCCCGGTCACCGCCAGAAAGTGGCCGAACGCCGTCGCGCCGGCCACAATGACCATCACCATGCATGAAGTCCGGACGGTCTCCTGTGCGGCCTGCCACAGCTTAGGGAGGGACACATTTCGCCCGGCGACGGCAATCGCCACGCTTCCGGCCGCCCCCATAGCCGCCGCTTCGGTCGCCGTAAACCAGCCGGCAAACATGCCGCCCATCACGAAAACAAACAGGATCAGGGTCTCGATCACGCCGCCCAGCGAACGGAAACGTTCGCGCCACAACACGCGCGAGGTCGGCGGCGCCAATCGCGGATTCAGCCAGCATTGCAGGCTGATGACCCCGCAAAAGAGCGCGGCAACCAATATGCCGGGTATCACGCCGGATATGAAAAGCTTGCCGATCGACTGTTCGGTCAAAATGCCGTACACGATAAAGACCACGCTCGGCGGGATCAGCATGCCCAGCCCTCCTCCGGCTGCGACCGTGCCACTGGCCAGCGCATCGTCGTACTTGAAACGACGCATCTCCGGCAGCGCCACCGCCGCCATGGTCGCCGCCGTGGCCGGCCCCGAGCCGCAGATCGCGCCGAACGCCGCGCATGCGCCGACGGTCGCCATCGCCAGGCCGCCGCGCAAGCCGGAGAGCCAGCTGTTCGCGACGGCGAACAGGCGCCGACTGATCCCGCTGTGAAACGCGACCTGCCCCATGAAAACGAAGAGCGGAATGACCGTCAGATTGTAGTTCGCGAACACGTCGTAAAGATCGGCGGAGAGCATCGCCAACGCCGCTTTGCTGGAGACCGTCAGCGCGTAACCCACCACGCCTACCAACGCCATCGCGATCGCCACCGGCATGCTGCACACCAGCAGCACCATCAACGCGACAACCCCCAAGATGCCGACTGTTGTCGGTGTCATGAACGCACCAGCTCCCGTCCCGGACAGATCAAATGAAACACGACCACCAACGCCGAGACCGCGAAGGAAACCGCCATCAGCCAAGGCACCCAGAAGATCGGCAATTCGATCGTATCGGTCACCTGTCCGCTCTTCAGGAATCGCACACCGTAGCCTACGCTCTCGAAGGCCGCCAAAGAGAAGCCGCCGATCATCAGCAACCGCATCAGGGAGTCCACCACCAGGCGCCAGCGCCGGTTCAGGCGCTGAAAGAAATACTCGATCGCGATGTGTCCCTTCATGGCGGTTGTCACCGGCAACGCGCACGCGATGGTGACCGCGCCAGCGACACGCACCACGTCATACGCGCCTTTGACCGGCACCCCGCACACACGCAACGCCACGTCCAGGCACGTCACCAGCATCATCGCCAGCAGCCCGGCCACAGAGGCCGCCGTCATGGCGCGTCCGACCCACACCACCGTGCGCCAGAAAGACCCCAGCGGTTTTTTCAACGGTTTCTGCATGATCTATTTCCCGCGCGCCTCCGCCACCTGTTTCTTAAGCGCCTCCAGGAATGGCGTGCCGGGCAATCCCTTGGCGTCCGCACGCGCGGCATAATCGGCGAGCAGCGGCGCCACGCGCGCTGTCCATGCGGCCTGCTCTTCGGCACTCAACTCGATGATCGAACGCTTCAGGCCCTTCACGTACGCGAGGCCCTCTTCATCCGCCTCATTCCAGGCCTGACCGTGTTTGTCGACCCACTCGGCCGAGACCTCCGCGATGACCCGCCGAGCCTCCGGCGGCAGCTTGGCCCACTTCTCCTTGTTCATCACGACGAAAAACACGGTCGTGTATCCGATGCAGCGCGAATCCGTCAGGCTCTGGACCACCTCGCCCTGCTTCCACCCCTTGAGCGTCTCCACCGGACAGAAGGTCGCCTCGACCACCCCCTTCTGCAGCGCCTCGTAGGTCTCGCCCTGCGGCATGCTGACCGGCGAACCGCCCAAACTCTCCGCGATTTTCGAGCAGAACCCGGTGGCGCGGATCTTCATGCCCGCGAGATCGTCCAGACGGGCCACCGGTTTTTTCGAGACCAAGATGCCGGGGCCGTGCGCATGGACATAGAGCAGCTTGGTGTCCTGCACCTCCGCCGGGTTGAACCGGGCGACAAGCGCGTTCGCGATCCGTGTGGCGCTGACGCCGTCCGGATACCCCACCGGCAGATCCAGGCCTTCCAGCAGCGGGAAACGGCCGCGCGTGTAGGCGAAGGCGCTCATGCCGATGTCGGACACGCCGTCCACCACACCCTGATAGCATTGATCAGCCTTGGTCAGCACCCCGCCTGAGAACACCGTGATCTTCACCTGACCGCCGGAACGTGCTTGGATGGCCTCGGCCCACTCGTTCGCCAACCGGGCCTGCACGTGCGTCGGCGGGAAGAACACACTGTAGGTCAAGGTCACAGGCTTCGCGGCGCCGGCCGCCGCGTTCTCCTGCCGTCCGCAGCCGCAAAGCGCCAGCATGCCTGCAAGCACAGACACACCCACGAAATGAATAGTTTTCATGCCCCGTAGTGTATCCCGCCCCGCCCCTTCACACAACACGATTTTCTTATGTTATGGGGTGTCGGATATCGTTGGCTGTGGGTCGTCCTAGCCAGTGTGTCGAATAAGCAGGGCGGCGTTTGGGGTTGGTTCGGCATCCGGCGTTCGGCGTTCACTCCCTGCCTGATGATAATTCGGTGTAATCTGTGGATGAAAGACACGCGAAGCCATCGGCAGGCCCGCCGCGCGCTCACGCGCGCCAGGGGCGCTTGCGCTTGTCGAATCCCTTGTCGAAAAGCGCGTTCGCGAGATTTGCGTTCTCGACCGTCTGGAAATCGAACATGCCCATGCAGACAAAGTCCGCCCCGTGGTTGAACGCGAACGGCATGGCATCTTTCGGATGGACGGCGCCGGCCGCCATGATCTTGAAGGCGATCCACGGCTCAGGACGGTCCTCGAACCAGGCGGCCAGCGCCGCGGGATCGCGGCACCAGCAGTTGTCTCTCCAGCCGAGCTTATCCGCCCCCGGCTCACCCTCGCCCGCGTCCTTGTCCGTCTTCTGCGCACTCCAATAGTTGGTCGGATGGAACGTCTTCATCCAGAAATCGGGGATGAGGTCATGCTCAACGCAAAACTTGACGGAACTGAAGGCGTGTGCGCCGATGCCCACGGGGACGCCCAGCTTGCGCATCTCCTTCAACTCTTTTTCCATGCCCTTCCAGTCGTTGTCCACGGCGTATCTGTCCACGCCGAACCCGTGCAGATAGACCATGCACGCCCCGTTGTCCACGGACAGGCGCGCTCCTTCGGCGGGCCCCTTGGGATGGCCGCAGTCGGAGATGAACTGGATCGTGCCGCCCTCCTCCTTCCAGTAGCGGGTGATGAAGTTGAGGAGAGAGGGATTGGTGAGGATGGTGTTGAAGCCGCAAGCCTCGCCAAGGTGGAGCGTGTCAAAGATGCGGCGCGGGGTGTTGTACGCCTTCATGAGCGTGGACACGTATTTCAGGTCACGCGCGTGCGCCCAGCCGCCGATGAGGTTGCCGCCCATGATCACCCGGCTGACCTCCACGCCCTTGATCTTGCCCATCTGCGTGAACGGTTTTTTCAGGTCGGCCACCGTCTGGTACTTGAAACGGTAGGAAGCGCTCGTCTGGGCGTCCACGTCCTCTTTCTTCGAGAAAGCGCCGAGGCCGTGCTTGGCCACGAACGCCCCGCCGAACGCCGCCGCCACCGGCACGGTGGCCAGTCCGGCGATCAGTTCACGTCGCTCGGGCACCGCCACATCGTCCGCGCCGGCCTTCGCTTTGCGGAAGCGGGCGATGAGGGCCCTCGCCACTTCACACAACCCCGCCCCGGGATCGAACACCACGGCCACAAGGGCCAGAGCCTCGATCACATTGTAGTCCAGCAGCATGAAGTGCGACGCGCCGCCGCTTGTGAGGAAGGGCGGCTGGGCCACGTAGAACATCGCCATGAGCAAAATGCCGAAGACAGCGGCTGCACGGACGAGAACACCGCTGACCAAAGCAAGACCGATGAGGGTCAGCCCCCACATCATGGCGGGGTCGCAGAGGTTCAGAACCGTCGGGTTGTCCGCGATCCACTTGAACAGCGGCGCGCCGATCCACCTGCTCATGCGCAGATACTCCACGCTGCTCCAACTCGGCTGCGTGAACTTCCAGAGCCCCTCGTAGAGGAAATGCCACCCGATGGCCATGCGCAGCACGGTCATGCTCCAGATTTGCACCGCTTTTTTCATACACATGTTTGCTCCCGCTGTCCTCACTCAGATCAGACCGGGAACTCACCCGTTCCCCTTTGGCTGCCATTGTCAGAGATCGGGGCGGGGACAGTCAACCCCAGAGTTTTCGCTTTCACATGACCTCACGTGACCACGCCTGCCCGAATCCTTAGCGGAGGCGAAAAAAGCATGACCAAGGAGCTTCCGAGGTCTCTAAAAGTGGACTTTCCACTTTCACCCATCCTGCAAATCCATTATCCTAGACAACCATGAATGACATTCCCCCCAAGCATGCACCGGAGACGCCGTACGGGGCCCCGGAATCCGGCAGCGGTCTGGTGGCCATGTACAATGCGGCTTCGCAGGCGAACGCGGAGTCCTTTCCCGTACTCAAGGCCTTTCAGGACTATATCGAGGCCGAGCGGGCGCAGGCACGTAAGCGTGTCATGCAGCTCTCCATCTTTTTTGCGGTGTTGATGGGCGTCGTCGTGACCGGCTTCCTCACCGCCGGCGTCTTGATGCTGCGCAACATGTCCAGCGTCCAGACAAGACTGCTCGACGTTGCCCTGGCCGCCAAAGAGACCCCCGCGCCGCAGCCCGTGGTGGTGTCTGCGCCAGCCGCCCCCGCCCCAGACCCGTCACCGATTCTCGAGGCGTCTGTGCGCGAGATTTCCAAAGTCACCACCGAGCTGCGCACGTCGCTCGACAAGAAAATGGACGGGGTGAGCGATATCGCCGCCAAAGTGCACGACCGTGTGGCCGCGCAGGACTCTGAGCTCGGCAAGCTGCGTGAAGAACTCAAAAAAATGCAGTCGCAGAGCGAAAAGCTGAACCAAGAACTGGCCGCGCTCAAGCGTGCGCCCAAACCGGTGCCGCAACCCGCAGCCCCCGCCGTCAAACCTGCGGCCCCAATCGAAAAAACTCAGCCGGTGGCGGCTGCCCCCGCCGACACGCCCGCCGCCCCGGCGGCCGTCGCACAACCTGCGCCGCCGGCTCCGCAGGCGGCACCCGCACAGCAACCCGGGGCGCGCCCGGCGGCGCCCGTCGCGCCTGTTGCGGCAGCTCAGCCCGCTGCCGCAGTCAAGCCCGACGCGCCCGCGAAAACAGCAGCCAACGCGAAGTATCCGCCGGCCGTGAAAGATCCGCCGGAGGAAGTGGCGGGGGTCACGCCGCCGCCCGTGCCGGCTGGCCGGATCGCCACCGCGATCCCCCTCAAACTGAAGAATGTTGGTGCGGTTCCTTGGCGCGTGATGGTCCCGGATTGAGTGCTATGTCTCAGTCTCGCGTCATCCTTTTTGTCTGCACCGGCAATACCTGCCGCAGCCCGATGGCGGAGTCCCTTTTCCGTATGATGCTGCCCCAAGGCACGATGTGGCGGGCGGCTTCGGCTGGACTGGCCGCGCGGCCGGGGCTCCCCGCATCCCCCGAGGCGATCCAGGTGCTGGCGGAGGCCGGGGCCGAGCTGCGGCAACATGGCAGTCGCCCCGTGACCCACGACTTGATCCGCGACGCCTATGCGGTCATCGCGATGACGCCGTCGCAGGCCGACCAGCTCGCCTGGCGTTTTCCTCCCGTACAAGACCGGCTCTTTCTACTGAGGGCGTTTGATCCGGATGTCCCGCAACCGGCGGCCATCGATGACCCCTTCGGCGGCACGCTGGACGACTACCGGCGCTGCCGCGACATCATCCGCGAGGCCGTGCGCGGTCTCATCATCTATCTTAACAAAACTGCCTGAACGGCGCTCCACTGACTCAGAAAGGCCCCACACATGGTTGTCGACACTCTGGAAAACTGTTCCCGTTACGAAAACCTCCACCCCCGCTTCAAGGCCGCTTTTGACTTCCTCAGGAATCCGACCGTGCATACCCTGACGGCCGGCCGCACCGACATCGAGGGTGATGCGCTGTTTGCCATTGTACAGGACTACGAAACCAAACCCGTCAGCGAAGGCAAACTGGAGGCCCACCGGAAGTACATTGACATCCAGTTTGTGGCTGACGGGGAAGAGCTGATGGGATATGCCCCCCTCGGCCGCCCAAAAGTTGTCGCGGCCTACGACGCCGACAAGGATGTCGCGTTTTACGAGGGCGAATCATGGTTCACGCTGGTGCGGAAAGGCATGTTCGCCATCTTCTTCCCGCTGGACGCCCATTTGCCTTCGCGACATACGGGAACGCCCTCCCGCGTGAAAAAAGTCGTCTTGAAAATTGCGGTTTCCTGATAGACAGCACCCACCGGTTTTGCAATAATGGCTCTCAGTTAGTGCGCTATCGCGATAACGCGGTAACGTCCGGTAAAATAGACGAGGGAGTAGCAGAAAGGCTAATAGTTATGTCGGTCAAGGCAATGATTTTTGTTGACGGCAGTTGGCTCTACCACAGCCGCCAGGCGCTCTTTGAATCGCTGGGCGAGGAGAGCGGTTTTGAAATCGACTACAAGCGGATTCCAGATATCATCGCTCACGAGATCGCCGATATTCTCGACGCCGAGGTCGACGTGGTTCGCACCAATTATTTCGGCACCATCCCGGTGAACAAACAGGGATACAACCCGGCCAAACAAAAGGCGTTTTACGAGTTTCTGGCCCTGCAGTGCGCGTACGACACGGAAATCCTGGAGATCGATTTCCGCCGCGAGCCCCAGGCGCGTCCGGACGACAAGTGGGTGAATGTCGCGCTCGCCTCTTCCATGCTCTATTTTGCATCGGTGCCCGGCGCGTACGACATTGCCATTCTGGTGGGGGGTGACGCCGACTACATCCCGCTGCTGAAACGCGTGCGTGCCATGGGCAAACGCGTGCAGATCGTCGGCATGAGCAACCTCGACGGCAAATTCCTGACCAGCGCCATGCTGCTGACGACGCCCGGCATTCAGGACATGCCCCCGATCTTCCTGGACGAGCATGCCCAGAAAATCCGTCTGGTTCGCGAAGAGCAGCGCAGGACATGCAAGAACTGCGGACGCGAAGAGACCACCACATGGGCTGGCCCCGATTTCTTCTGTTCGACCTGCCGCAATGAGCATCGCAAGCAGATCCGCGTGTGCGACACTTGCGGCCGCGAGGAAGAGACGACTTGGGACAAGCCGTTCTTCTACTGTTCGGAGTGCAGGAATAAACACCGCGAAGGCGATAACGCAGGTTGAGGGGGAGAACGATGCCCTGGCCTGTCACTTTTTTCCCCGGCGGCAGGACGGTGCACGTCGATCCCGGCACAATGCTCCTTCATGCCGCCGTTACGGCGGGCGCGTTGCTTGATACTCCCTGCGGGGGACACGGCACCTGCGGCAAGTGCCGTGTGCGGCTGCGTGCCGGTCACGCCCCGGCGACAGGCTCCGACGCGCGCCTGTCGCGCGCGCAGCTTGACGCCGGCTGGCGGTTGGCCTGCGCGACCCCCGTGACGGGGCCGCTGGAGGTGGAAATCCCTGATGCAGTCCCTGGCTCCCACATGCACGCCATCCTGACGTCCGGCGCATCGGTCAGCCTGCCGCACGATCCCCGCCCGCCCGGCGTGTTCGGCGTCGCGTTCGACTTCGGCACGACCACCGTGGCCGGCACGCTGTTCGACCTGCACACCGGCCGCGAACTTGAGACGCGGGCGGCCATGAACCGGCAGATCGCGCGCGGTGACGATGTCATCAGCCGCATCGGGGCTGTCCGTCGTGACGCGCAGGCCCTGAACGATTTGCAGCGGCTCGCTGCCGACACGCTCAACGCGATTCTGCACGAGCTGTGCCAGTCCAGCCGGATGAGCGCGTACGCGATCCGAGAGGTGGTTGTGGCCGGCAACACCGCCATGCAGCACCTGCTGCTCGGACGCGATCCCTCGCCGCTGGGCGAGGCCCCCTTCACGCCGGCGTTTACCGATGCCCAGACCGTGCCTGCGGCTGAACTGGGCCTTCACTTGCATCCGGACGCCACGCTCACGGTCTTCCCGCAAATCGGCGGGTTCGTCGGCGGTGACACGGTGGCCGGCCTGCTGGCATCGCGCCTCGACACGCTCCCCTACCCGGCCCTGTTGGTCGATGTCGGCACCAACGGCGAAATCGTTCTTCAACATGAGGGCCGTCTTTGTGCGGCTTCCACCGCGGCCGGCCCCGCTTTTGAGGGCGCGCGTATCCGCCAGGGCATGCGTGCCGCCGCAGGCGCGATCGACGCCGTTTGGCGCGAGGCTGACGATCTGGCCTGCCATGTGATCGGCGACGGCCCGGCGCACGGCCTCTGCGGGTCGGCGCTGGTCGATGCGGTGGCGGAAGGGTTGCGGCTTGGCGCCATCGACACGACCGGCACGTTGCGGGTTCCCGATGATGCGTCCCCAGACCTGGCGCGCCGGTTTCAGATGATCGGCGGCGAGATGACCGTCACCCTAGCCTGGGATGCGGCGGGCGAATCGGCGGTACGGCTCACCCAGCAGGACATTCGCGAGTTGCAGCTCGCGTCCGGCGCGATCCGCGCAGGCATCGAAACGTTGCTGTGTGCCGCCGGCGTGAAGGCCCAATCGCTCGGGTCACTGCTGCTGGCCGGCGGCTTCGGCAACACGCTGCGCGTTGCCAACGCCATGCGCATCGGGTTGCTGCCGTACGCCGACGAAACCGCCGTCCGTTTCATCGGCAATGCGTCGCTCGCCGGCGCAAAGCAGGCGCTGCTTGCCCAGACCGCGCGTACGCGCGCCCAGTTTCTGCGCAACCGTACAGAGCACATCGACCTCTCTGGCCAACCCGGTTTCTCGGACTGTTTCATGGAGCACATGCTCTTCCCGTCTGAGCAAGGAGTCTCCGCATGATACGTCTAAGTGCCATCGCGGCCTGCGTGACCGCCGCTCTGACGCTCACGACCGCTGCCGATACGCTGGAAGAGCGGTTTGACGCGCCACCGGACAGCACCAAGCCCTACATGTATTGGTACTGGCTCAACAACAACGTCAGCGCCAAGGGGATCACCGCCGACCTGGAGGCGATGCGCCAGGCCGGCATCGGCGAGGCGTTCATCGGCCACGTCATCAGTGATGGCATTCCGGAGGGCACCGTACCGATTCTCAGCCCCTCGTGGTGGCAGCTTGTGGAGTTCGCCGTGCGCGAAGGCGGCCGGATCGGTGTCCGCGTCGGCATGTTCAACTGCCCGGGCTGGAGCCAGTCGGGCGGCCCGTGGATGACTCCCGAGCAGAGCATGCGCTACCTCGTGAGCGCCGAAACCCGTGTCGCGGGCGGAACCACGTTTAACGGCATACCAGTCCGTCATGCCAAAGCCATTCAGGACGTGGCGGTGATCGCCTATCCCGTGCCCGCGCAAGACGACGCGTCGGCCCGCCCCACGCGTGTCGTGTGCGAGCCGGATATCGACGGTCTGGCCGCGCACCTAACCCACACGGGCGTCGTGTCCCCAGTCAAACTTCCGACGCGACCGTTCACGCTGGATCTCTTTTTTGATGCCCCCGTGACGCTCCAGACACTGACGCTGGATTTCGGCGACTCCCCGGTGCGGCTGGCCGGCACATTGGCAACGGTCGAAAACGGTGCCGCTTCAACCCTGCGCGACATCACCGTCTATCGGACCAATCTGAGCACCGCCATGGGGCCATTGGTCACAGCGCCTTTCGATTTCGCGGTCGCGCCGGTCACAGTCCGTCACCTGCGCCTCACCGTAAGCCGGCTGGAAGGTGCTCCGGTCCTCCACGGGCTGCGCTGCTCCGGCGCAGCCCGTATCGACTTTGCCGCCGAGAAGCAACTCGGGCGCATGTACCCGGAACCGGTGCCGCCGGCCGACGCCTTCCTGTGGCCGCGACAGCCCGAGCCCGAGCCCGGCACAGCCATTGAGACCGCGCACATTGCGGATCTCACGGCGCGCGTCGCGAAAGACGGCACCCTGACCTGGCAGGCGCCGGCCGGACGCGACTGGATCATCGCGCGTATCGGCATGGCCTCCACCGGCGTCATGTGCGGCCCCACGCCCCCGCAGGCGCGCGGACTGGAGTGCGACAAGATGAGCCGCGCGGCGGTGGCCGCGCATTTCGATGGCATGATCGGCGAATTTTTAAGGCGCATTCCGTCGGATGCCCGGCGCGGTTTCCAACACATCACGTTGGACAGCTATGAGGTCGGCCCGCAAAACTGGACGGATGGCATGCGCGACATCTTCCGTGACACCTACGGTTATGATCCGGTCCCGTGGCTGGCCTGTCTGAGCGGACGCATCGTTGCGTCGCGCGAACAGACCGACCGGTTTCTTTGGGACTGGCGCCGGCTGGTCGCCGATCTGGTCGCGCGCAATTATGTGGGTGGCCTTAAGGCCGCGGCCAACCGCCACGGACTCAGAACATGGCTCGAAAATTATGGCCATTGGGGTTTTCCCGGCGAATCCCTGCAATACGGCGGCGCCTCAGATGACATCGGCGGCGAGTACTGGCTGTGGAGTTCGCTAGGAGATGTTGAATGCCGGCTCGCCACCTCCTGCGCCCACACCTACGGCAAGCGCGTGGTCTCGGCCGAAGCCTTCACCTCAGGGAAGAATTTCGTGCAGACGCCCGCCAACATGAAGACCCGCGGCGACTGGTGCATGACGCAAGGCATCAATCACTTCGTGCTGCACGTCTACACGCACCAGCCCTATGAGGCACAGCCCGGACTCGTGCCGTGGTTTGGCGCAGACTTTAACCGCCATTCGACCTGGTTCGCCAAATATGGGAAGGGCTGGACCGACTACCTGCGTCGCTGCTGTGCCCTGCTCCAAACGGGTACGCATGCTGCGGACGTCGCCTACTTTTTCGGTGAGGACACGCCGCGCATGAACGGTTCTCAGACCCCTGCCCTGCCCGCCGGTTACGATTTTGATTACATCAACGCGGAAGTCCTGCTCACGCGCGCCACCTGCAAGAACGGTCGCCTCACCCTGCCCGGCGGCCAAAGTTACCGCGCGCTGGTGCTGCCGCCCTCCGAGACCATGACCCCGCGCCTGCTTGCGCGCATCGAAACGTTTGTGCGTCAAGGTTTGATCCTGGTCGGTGCGCCGCCGCAACGTTCGCCAAGTCTGGCCGGTTATCCGGCATGCGACGACGAGGTAAAAGCCATAACAACACGGCTGTGGGGCGAGGCTCCACGTACGCCGCAGATCCGCAGCGTGCGCAAAGGACGCATCTACCACGGCTACACCTTGGAGCAGGTCTTCGCGACGCTCGACGTGCGCCCCGATGTCGCGCATGCACCGCGTGAACTGCTCTGGACCCACCGCACCCTGCCGGACGCCGACCTTTATTTCATCAGCAATCAGACCGAGAAAACGCTTGCGTGTGCCCCTGAATTCCGCGTGACCGGACGCATCCCTGAAATATGGGATGCTCAGACCGGTGTTCGTTGCACATCCGCGCTTTTCGAATCAGGCCCGCATGCGACGCGCGTACCGCTGCGCTTAGAGCCAGCCGGCTCGCGTTTCGTCGTGTTCCGACACCCGCTGGGCAAGCGCCCTTCGGTGCACACCCTGATGCGGAATGGCGAGACCGTCGCCTCGTGCGCGGTGGTCACGCAGGCGGTTCCGTCGGCCTCCGACCCCGGCACCTTTGTCATGGCCGCACGTGTGAAACCGACGAAAACGATCGGCTTACCGCAGCAGGCCGCTCGCGGCGTACAACATCGTGACCAGAATTTCGTCGTCTTCCCCGCACATGGCAATACATGGGGTGGCGGACATTCCGGCGCCGGCTTTTCGGTCGGCCGCAACGGAGTCGCCGTGTTTGAGCATTGGCATCAAAACATCGCGCCGGTCCTCGTGTGGACGGCTCCGGCACCGCTTGACCGCATGGTGCATGTGGCGCTGGTTTATGTGAAAGGCCGGCCGTCGCTCTATGTCGACGGGCGTTTGGTGCAGCAGGGTGTCGCCAGTGGCCAGATCCCGCATCCGACCTCGGGCGAAGCAGTGGAGTTCGCGGGTGTGTGTGATGGCCTCACGTTCAGCGAGGGCGCGATGACCGAGGATGAAATCGCCGCTGCGGCCCGGCGTGCAGGTGAGGCGACGGCCTCCGCACGGCCATCAATCGCCTGGCCGCCCGTGACATACGCACAATCCGGCGTGCTCACGTTGAACGCACAGGCATCCGGCTCTTATTCGGCGCGCCTGTCTGACGGCACAACACGCAACTGGACGGTTAACCAGGAACCGAGTTGCCTGACACTCGAACGCGAAACATGGAACGTGTCCTTCCAACATCCTGACCGTGCGGCGCAGACCTGCCGTTGGGAGAGGCTTATGGACTGGAAGGAGGCGGATGACCCGCTTATCCGTTATTTCAGCGGCACTGCGGTGTACGAGACCCGATTCTCTTGGCGCGCTATCACGCGTGATGCTCGCGTGATGCTGGATCTGGGGGATGTCCGCCACATAGCCGCTGTGACACTGAATGGACAGGAGCTTGGCGTTCTTTGGAAAAAGCCATTCGTCCTCGACATCACCCCCGCCTTACGCAGCGGCGACAACATTCTTGCAATCCGCGTGGCAAACACGTGGTTCAACCGTTTCATCGGTGACGAGCAACTGCCCGACGACACCGGTGCCAATGAAAAGGGTATCCTAGAAACCTGGCCGGAGTGGGTGCTGCGGGGAACACGCCGACCCGAGACCGGACGAGTGACCCTCGTGAATCGTAAACAGGTCAGGAAAGAGACGCCCCTGCACGCCTCAGGGCTACTGGGCCCTGTCACCCTTTTCGAATCGCTGACTATCCCTTAACCGACACACGTAAACGACGACCTGGAGAACTATGGCAACGACGTGTTCCATCCTGATTAACACCGCTGGCGGGCTGGGCATCTTTCTGCTCGGCCTGAACCAACTCTCTGAAGGGTTGCAGGCGGTAGCCGGCAAGCGGCTCCGCAAAATCGTGGCCGCGTGTACCAACAACCGTTTCGCCGGTATCGCGACCGGCACCTTTGTGACCGGCATCGTGCAGTCCAGTTCGGTCGTGACGGTCATGGTGGTGGGCCTTGTGACCGCCGGCGTGATGACGTTGCGGCAGGCCGTCAATGTCATCGTCGGGTCGAATATCGGATCGACGACAACCGCCTGGTTCGTGGTGCTGCTGCCGACCAAGCTGGGCAACCAAAGCATGATCATTATTGCGGTTGCAGTCCTGTTTTATCTCTTTGCAAAACGCGAAAAAGTCCGCTACACGGCCCTGGCCAGCCTGGGTATCGGTCTCGTTTTTTTCGGTTTGGAACTCATGAGCAATGGGCTTTCGCCCTTGCGCTCTGATCCCAGCTTTATCGAGTGGTTCCACGTGTTTGACGCCGCAACTTTATGGGGTGTCCTGAAGTGCGTGATCATGGGTGCCTTGGTGACCGCTGTGATCCAGTCTTCAGCGGCTTCAGCGGCGATCTCGATCAGTCTGGCCTATAACGGGGTGATCTCTTTCGAAACCGCGGTGGCCCTGGTCTTCGGCATGAACATCGGCACAACCATCACCGCATGGCTGGCCGCCCTGACCGCCTCCACGGAGGCGCGCCGCGCGGCCTTAGCGCACACGCTCTTTAACTGTATCGGAGTCGTGATCCTCGCACCGGTTTTTATGCTCGTGCTCAATCCGTGGATGCACCAATTGTTTCCCTCCATGATGGCGCCACAGACGACGGCCAACGGCGTTGTCTATCCCCAAATCACAGCGCCTATCGCGTTAGTCCATACCGGTTTCAACCTGGTCAACACCATGCTGTTTCTGCCGTTCCTGGGACTTTTCACCGCGCTGGTGCGCTATCTGATCCCCGACAGCATGGTTGTGGAGCAACCGCACCTCGCCAAACTGGATCCCGTGAAACTTTCTCCGGTGATTGCTGTCGAACAGGCGCGTCAAGAGGTCCACCGTATGGCCTCCTATGCGCTGAAAAGCCTGAACGATTTCCGCGAAATTCTGAAAGGCTCGCGGAAAGAGGAACTGGAGCGCGGCATTTTCGAGACCGAGGACATGCTGGATACCGTTCAGCACGAGGTGTCAGATTTCCTGGGCAAGGTCATGTCCACCCACCTGCCCCTGGACGTCGCCTACCGCGCACGCATGCTGCTGCGCGTGGCGGACGAATATGAATCGGTCAGCGATGAAGTGCAGGCTTTACTCAAGATGATGATGCGCATGCGGACCAACGGCATGACCCTGTCAGAAGAGGGGCGGGAAAAGATGCTCATGCTCCACGACATGTGCGCACAATTCGCGGACAAGGTGACCGAGGCCTTCCGCCTGGGCAAGAACCTGGCCCCCGAAGTGCTGGCCAACATGCACACCCAGTCGCAGGCGATCTCGCAGCGCATCAAAGAGGTGCGCGCCGCACAGCTCCAGCGGCTCACGGACCATGATCCGAATGCCGATCCGATCAAGGTCGTGCTGCTGATGGATCTGCTCAACGTCTACCGGCGTCTGAAAGAGGACTGCCTCAACATCGGCGAGGCCATCATCGATGAACGCGGCGGCGAGGCCGCCTGAACGGCCGCCTCCCCACGATCATGGCTGGATGCTGCGGATACGCGTCGTGGTCCGCATGGCGCAGAACTCTTTGCCGCACATCGAGCAGTGGTCGTCCGTCGCCGCGCCACTGCAGGCACGGGTCTTGAGCCAACGCGCACGCGCCCGTTCGGGATCAAGGGCCTGTACGAACTGCGCCTCCCAGTGAAACGCCATTCGGGCGCGCGACATCGCGTCATCGCGTTCGCGCGCGCCCGGCAGGCCGCGCGCCACGTCGCCGGCGTGCGCCGCGATGCGGTAGGCGATCATCCCCTGATGCACCTCGTCGCCATCGGGCAGTCCCAAATGCTCGGCCGGCGTGACGTAACACAGCAGGGACGCACCGTAGGTTGCGGCGGCCGTGGCGCCGATACAGGATGTGATGTGATCGTAGCCCGGCGCGATATCGGTCACCACCGGCCCGAGCACGTAGAACGGTGCGCCGTCGCACACCTTTTGCTGACGCGCCATGTTCATTTGAATCTGGTTGAACGGCACATGTCCGGGCCCCTCCACCATCACCTGCACGCCGCGCACGCGACAACGCTGCACCAATTCGCCCAATACGTCCAATTCACCGAACTGCGCCGCGTCGCTGGCATCCGCCAGGCACCCCGGACGCAGACCGTCACCGAGCGACACCGTCACATCATGTTCCACCAGGATGTCGAGCACCTCGTCCCAATGCGTATAAAGCGGATTCTCCATCTGGTTGCGCTTCATCCATTCGGCCATGATGGCGCCGCCTCGGCTGACGATCCCCATGATGCGCCGCATCGCCAGATCGACATGCCCGCGCAACAGTCCGGCGTGGAGCGTCATGAAATCGACTCCCTGCTCAGCCTGTTCGCGGATCACCTGCAGCAGCAGATCCGGGTTCATCTCCGGCACATCACCCGCGAGACGTGAGATGGTTTCATAGACCGGCACGGTACCGAGCGGTACCGGCGAGGCATCCAGCATCCCCTGCCGGATCGCCCTCAGATCGGCACCCACGCTCAGATCCATCACAAAATCCGCGCCGGCCTTCAGCGCGATCTGCAGTTTCTCCAGTTCGTCGCCTTTGCCGGAACGGGTCGTCGAGCGTCCCAGGTTCGCGTTGACTTTCGTGGAGAAAAGACGTCCCACGCCGACCGGACGCGCATTGGCGTGTGCGGGGTTCAGCGGGATCACCGCGTGACCGCGGGCGACCGCGTCGCGCACCTGTTCGGGCGTGACCTTCTCATCCTCCGCGACACGGCGCATGGCGTCCGTGATAATCCCCTGCTGTGCTGCTTGAAGCTGTGTCATGAGTGTCTGTCCCGAAGCTTATTCTAGGTGTTTCTCAAGGTGTCAACGCGGACACGTTCGACCGGCAGACGGACGGGCGTTCCCAACACCGCAGCGGCCTCGCCCACCCGGATGGCGGTACGGATCGATTCATACACGTAGGCCTTGCCTTCGACCACCGCATCCAATAGCGCCTTTCCGCACGCCAACGAAGCGGCAATGGCCGCGCTCAGTGAACAGCCTGTCCCGTGCGTCGAGAGCGGCTGCTCGATACGCGGTGCCGCGATGCGGTGAACGCATTCGCCATCATACAGGACGTCTTCGGCCTCCACCGACTCGACGTGCCCGCCTTTAATCAGCACGGCGGTACCGAAGGTGTCGCCCAATTCACGCGCGGCCTCGGCGATTGCATCGCGACCCCCCACCGCATGACCAGCCAACACCTCAGCCTCGGGCAGGTTCGGCGTGATCAGCGTGGCTAGCGGGAGCAGCTTGCCGGTAAGCGTGGCGACCGCATCATCCTGGAGCAGGCGCGCGCCGCTGGTCGCCACCATCACGGGATCCATCACCTTGCTGATGCGGTTATGCGGAACCAGGCGGTCGGCCACCGCCTCGATCACATCAGGCGAGGAGAGCATGCCGGTCTTCAGGGCCGAGACCGCATAGGCCTCCAGCACGGCATCGAGCTGCATGCCGACAAACTCGGCGTCCGCCGTCAGAATGCCGCGCACGCCGAAAGGATTCTGTGCGGTCAAGGCGGCGAGAACGGTGCAGCCGTGCACACCGAAGACATGAAAGGCGCGCAGGTCGGCCTGAATGCCGGCGTTGCCGCCACTGTCGCTGCCGGCGATCGTCAGCGCCACAACACGGCGCATCATGCTGAAATCGGTTTCATTCTCGGTCATATCGTCTCCAGGCAACAAAAAAAGCGGCCGTTTCCGGTCCGCTTAAAAAAGGCTGTCACCGCCTATTCCCTCGCGCCGGCATGATCCGGATCAGGTTCAACGGGTGTTCTCTCAGCCGCACGACACGGCACCCCGATGGCAATGGCATGAATCATAGTACAACTCCGTCTCCCCCCGCAAGCCCCATACGCTCGGCACAAAGACCATTATAACCGGTCGGAGACCACTGAAGGGGGAAACGCCATGAAAGGCCCTGGTTTGAAATGGCCGGGTTCCTTTGGAAAATTGCCGACCTGATCAAGGTGACTATGCGGCGAAGGAGTACGGGACGCCTCGCCGAGGCGTCTGCGGCGGTCTCGGCGATCCGTTTCCGCATCTGATGCTACCGCCTCGGCCTCAAGGGGCGCTCATCCGGCTGTTGTAAACCACTAAAATGAAGTCACAGGATTGATGCAACTTACGTTATAATATCAGTCATGAAAGCAACACCTATCTCTCTCATGGCTGCCGGCACAGTGCTGGCTGCCTCTGTCGCGTGCGCCGACACGTCGGCCTCCAACAAGATCGTCTCGTTCAAGGACGCCGCCAAGATCAAGAGCTGGGACGCCTGGAACGATCACAAGAAACCGCAGCAGACCGCATCCGTCCTTCAGAAGGAACGTCCGTGCGTGACCTGGAAAGCGCTCAACGCGCTCAATCCCGGCATGAAGGAGATTGGGCGTATCGCGGTACGTGACTCGAAGAGCATCAGGGCGAGCAACTGGTCCGTGGGCTGTGAGACGATGGACCGCGACTATGCGGAATGGGACGCCTTCAAGGAGCTGTTGCCCATGCTGGGCGTCAAGCACGCCCGTTTCTTCAGTGGGTGGGCGAAGACCGAGCAGGAAAAAGGCAAGTACGATTTCGCCTGGCTCGACGTGCATCTGCGCGAATGTTCCGCGATGGGAATCCGTCCCTGGGTGTGCCTCTCCTATGGCAATCCCGTGTGGGGCAGCGACTTCCGCCTCGGCATGCGCGTGAGGCAGGTCACGGACAACCCCGATGCGTTCGAGGCGTGGCTGCGGTATTGCAAGGCGTGCGTGGCGCGTTACAAGGACATCGTCGACGAGTGGGAGATCTGGAACGAGCCGTTCGGCCAAGGCCACGAATACTCCGAAATGGTCTACCGCACGGCGAAGGTAATCCATGAGGTCCAACCCGGAGCGAAGTGTTTCGTGACGGCGATCACCTGGAACGATGACCCCACGAAGAACGATTACGCGATCGTCGCTGAAAGGCTCAAGAAGGAGCATGCGCTCGACCTCGTCACGCACTGGATCTACCACCCCTACAATCCGAACCCCGACACATCGTACGCGTTCGCCGAGAAACTGCGCGCGTTCGTGAAGGGCTATTCGCCGAAGTACGACATCATGCAGGGCGAGGTGGGCTGTCCGAGCCAGCTCGAGTTCGCCCACGCAATGAGCCAGATCGAATGGACGGAATACGCCCAGGCGAAATGGAATCTGCGCCGCACCATCGGCGACTTCTCACGGGACATCCCTTGCAATGTGTTCACGATGATCGATTTGCAATACACGTTCATGCTTCAGAGCTTCGGGCTCATCCGCTCGAACACGCTCAAGGAGTTCGTCTACCGCCGCCCGAGCTTTTATGCGATGCAGCACGTCTTCAGTCTGCTCGACTGTGACGCGAAACCGGAAAAATTGGATCTGGATGCGCCGTTCACAATGGAGTACTGGTGGGATGTCCGGGCGGCTCAGCCGCGGAAGCTCACCTGTTCGCGTGTCGTGCGGAAAGGTGCCCCCCTCTGGTTCTTCTGGTTCTCGCAGGCGCGTCCGGGCGACCAGCTCGGATTCGACCGCATCACCTTGCCGGTGTGGGGACGGATCGAGCATCCCGTGTGGGTGGACATGATCACGGGCCGCGTGTTCGAGATCCCGGCTGGGCGCTTCAGTATCGAGGAGAAACGGACCGTGTTCAGGAATCTGCCGATGTGGGATTCGCCGGTGCTGATTGCCGACCGTTCCTCCATAGACATGTGAGGTCGAATCCTGCATCCCCGGCAGATCGGCATCGCAGAGCCGGTCGAAGAGCGAGCTGTGGACACAACCGGAGGCGGTCATGTCCCGCAAACGTGTGACCTCCGGAGGAGCTGTTGAAGGCCAGGCCGAACAGGCGGTGTGAGAGCCGCCGTCAAAAGTCCAATGAAGCGGAGAATGTCACGCACGCAGCACCAGTCGTTGCCGGTGTGCCCGCCATCGTGCAGTGAACACCTCCATCACGCCGCTTCGCGCCCACTCTTCAATTCCACAATCGTCTTCAATATCAGCGTTATAATCGCCAACCCCGCCAGAATCGAGGCGCAGGCAAAGGAGGCCGTAAAGCTGTACTCGTTGTACAACACCTCGACGTGCAAAGGCAGTGTGTTGGTCTCGCCGCGGATGTGGCCCGACACCACAGACACCGCACCGAATTCGCCCATGGCGCGCGCGTTGCACAGGATAACCCCGTACAAGAGGCCCCACTTGATATTCGGCAGCGTCATTTTCACAAACGTCTGCCAGCCATTCGCGCCCAGACTGAGTGCGGCCTGCTCCTCATCCGATCCCTGCTCCGTCATCAGCGGTATCAGCTCGCGTGCCACGAACGGAAAGGTCACAAAGAGCGTCGCCAAAAGAATGCCCGGCACGGCAAAAACGATCCGGATATGATGCTCTGTCAACCAAGTGCCGATCCAGCCTTGGCGGCCGAATAGCAGAATGTAGATCAGTCCCGCGATCACCGGCGAGACCGCGAAAGGCAGATCCACCAGTGAGAGCAGCAGGCTACGTCCCTTGAACCGGAATTTGGAGAGCGCCCAAGCCGACGCGACGCCGAAGACGGTGTTCAGCGGCACCGCCACCGCTGCCACTCCCAAGGTCAACTTGATTGCCGACAGCGCGTCCGGATCGGAGACACTGGCGAGCCACAGCTTCACGCCACCCGCAAACGCCTCTTTCAGCACAACCAGCAGCGGCAGCACAATCAGTAGCCCCATGATCGACAGGGCCCCCAGGCATAATGCGAAATTGGCCCCCGCGCCCATTTCATGATTTACACGGTTGTTCTGCATATGATGCACCTCAGTTCCCTAAGTAGCGGGTTGCCCGCGCCTGAAGCAAGTTGACCGTCCAGATCGACAGTAACGACAGCAACAGCAGCGCGACGGCGATAGCTGTGGCTCCCGCATAATCGAACTGCTCCAGTTTGGTGACGATCAGCAACGATGCGATCTCGGTCTTCATCGGCATATTCCCGGCGATGAAAACGACTGACCCATACTCGCCCAAGGCTCGCGAGAAAGCCAGCGTGAAGCCGCTTAGGATCGATGGCGTCAACAACGGCAGAACCACGCGCCACAAGGTTTGGAACTTGGAAGCTCCCAAACTGAGTGCCCCCTCCTCCAGTTCCTTGCTCAAGTCCGCTAACGCGGGCTGTACACTACGGATCACAAAGGGCAATCCGATGAATATCATTGCGACCGTAATGCCGGCCGAGGTGAAGGCCACCTTGATGCCCACCTTTGCCAGTGCCAAACCCAGCGTGCTGTTCGGGGCGAACAGCGTGGTCAGCGCGATGCCACTGACTGCGGTAGGCAGAGCAAAAGGCAGATCGACCAGCGCGTCCACCGCCCGTTTCAGGGGGAAACGTCCCCGCACCAGAAACCAGGCCACGGTCACTCCGAACATGACATTGGCTAAAGCGGCAATAAACGCGGACAAAAAGGTCACCTTGAACGAAGCCAGCACGCGCGGATGGCGGATGGTTTCGAGAAAGCCCGCTATCCCCAGTTCGCTACTGCGGAACACCAGCGCGGCCAGAGGCACCAGGACGATCAGTGAGAGGTAAAAGACCGTGAACCCAAGGGACAAACCGAACCCAGGCAATACACTTTTTGCTCTTAGTTGTCGAGTAGACATAATATGATACCTTTCCTTAACTTACTTGATAAACGTTTTCAGTCTCGTGAGGTATTTCAACGCCCCTCACAGAACCGTACTTGTGGATTTCCCACATACGGCTCTTCGGTTAC
>Ga0209506_1000780_pt1 | contig 38068 bp, 36 predicted proteins | sample AD_JPNHG2_MetaG_FD_184409 | JGI IMG/M metagenome (GOLD analysis project Ga0209506, IMG submission 184409) | Active sludge microbial communities of municipal wastewater-treating anaerobic digesters from Japan - AD_JPNHG2_MetaG (SPAdes) (version 2) | ecosystem: Engineered > Bioreactor > Anaerobic...
CAAGGAATTCGTCATTCGCAACACCTATTATCAGAGCCACAGCGAACTCAAAACCTCGCTGGACAGATATGTCACGTACCGCAACAAACAAACCCAGCAAAGTAAAACTCATTAAATTGAAACGGCACTAGTGAACACGTCCACGATCTTATGAATGTCCTGGGCTCGCAGGCGGTTCTTGTTGCCATCCTTGATGAAGCCGCGAGAGGCGTTGATCATGAAGATACCACTGCGGGCGTGCGCGTTCTCTTTGTCGATGATGAGGATACAGGCTGCGATACCCGTACCGTAGAAAAGGTTTGCGGGCAGGCCGATGATGCCCTTGATAAGCCTGCGTGTGATAAGATTGCGACGGATGTCGGCCTCCTTGCCGCCTCGGAATAAGACGCCGTGAGGCAGGATGATGGCCCCCTTGCCGTTGCTTCTGAGAGATTTGATCAGGTGGAGGAGAAAGGCATAATCCCCATTTTTGGCCGGAGGAACGCCGTACTCGAAGCGGTTGTATTCATCGTTGGCAGGATTCAGGCCGCTGGTCCAGCCCTTATGTGAGAACGGAGGGTTGGCAACGGCAAAGTCGAAGGTCTTTAGACCGTTGGTATTCTTCCAGTGGGGCGCGGCAAGGGTGTTACCATGCCATAGTTCGGCCGTAGGATGAGCGTGGAGAATCATGTTCATCCGAGCGAGAGACCACGTTGCAAGATCTTTTTCCTGGCCGTAGATAGCGATATTAGGTGCTGCCGATTCGTCGGCGGCTTTAATCAGAAGAGAGCCGGAACCGCAGGTCGGGTCATAGACGGTGGGGGAGTTCAATTGGCGGCTGCGTTCGATGCCTATGACCCTGGCCATGACGCGGGAGACTTCCGCGGGGGTGTAGAACTGGCCCTTGCTCTTGCCGGATTCGGTGGCAAAGTGTCGCATGAGGTACTCGTAGGCGTCACCGAGGAGGTCGTCGCCTTCGGCACGGTTGGCGCTGAAGTCGAGACCTTCAAAGATGGCGACGAGTTTTGTGAGGCGGTCCTGCATCTCCTTGCCGTGGCCGAGCTTGTCCTCGTTGTTGAAGTCGGCGGCGTTTTCCGGCATCAGGAAGTCGAGGTCGTTGGCTTTGGCGAGGGCACCGATGATTATGTTGATCTTTTCGCCGATGTTCTTATCGCCCTTGAGCTTGACCATGTCGGCAAAGCTGGCGCCTTCGGGCACCTCGATCACGGCGTCGGGGCGGCCGGCGTATTTGTCGGAGACGTACTTCATGAAAAGCAGGGTCAGGACATAGTCCTTGTACTGGGAGGCGTCCATGCCGCCGCGGAGTTCGTCGCAGCTTTGCCACAGGGAGCTGTAAAGCTGGCTCTTTTTGAGTGCCATGGTGATGTCCTATCGCGAGCAGAAAGCCGGTAATCCATTGTATGCGTATCCGAGAAAAGGGGATTCTAAGGTGCCCATGTCCGTTCAGCAAGACAATTCCGGAGGAAACGGGGCGGACAGAGGCCGGGGCGGCCATAACGGGCGATAATATGGGGGTTATTGGGGCAAAAGGGATGTGATTAAAGTGGTATTGTCAGGCAAGCCGATAAAACGGGTTGACACTTCGGTTTCAATGAGGGCCTGTGGATGGGACATGTACGGTTAGGAAATCTGCCGAGAACCCGGAACTGGGTGCAGGTGATGGAACTGTTAGGCAGTGGGGCGAATGCAACGGACGTTGCAGCGGCCACATTGTCCGCAGCGGAACGGGGTTTTCGGGAGGCAGCGGGGGACGAGGGGTTTCGGCATGTACTCTGGCTGCTGACGCAGATCACATTAGCGGCGCGGGAGAAGGATTTTGGGAGGAGTCTGCGGAAGCTGGGGCTGGATGTCAGCACTGCACCGGGGCTGCTCGAGATTGTCGGGGCGGTGTCGACGCAGGTAGATCGGCATCTGAGCGAGCGGAAGGCGCGGTCGGACGTGTCGGAGATGGCGCAGTTCGCCGCGGTGGAGGCGCTGTCGGAGGGGACGCTTCGGCGCAGTCGGAACCTGTTTGGGACGACGCCGGACGATGTGCATGAGGCCGTCCGGGATATGTCGACGAAGAAGAACTTTGCGGTGCTGGCGAAGGACTTTTTCAGTCGGTTCAGCTATCGGTACCTTGCATACTTCGTCAGCCGCGAAAGTTCCAAGCACGTAGGGCCGGGCGGGGCGATCGACGGCATTGACGCGCACACGGCGTTCAAGGAGGCGCTGGAGCTCCATTGCCGGCAGGCGGCCGTGATCGTGGAGGATTTTGCCGGGGGGTGGTACACGAAGACCAACTACGAGACGGGGATCACGCCGGAGAAGGCGAGGGGGTTCGGTCATGTCGCTTTGAAGAAGATGGCCGCCGAGCTTAAGCGAGGGGGCGTCGCGCTGTGAGGTATCAGCGATTATTTCTGTGCGGCTCGCCTGCGATGCCGGCCAAGGGGTTTGGCCCGGCGGGGGCGGAGCAGTTCAGCCTCGACCTTACCGGGCCGAAACAGAACGTCGTGCTGAAGATCGCGGACATTACCGAGCGGATGGTGGCTGACCTACCGAGCATCTACGAAGACCTGATCGAGATTGCGACGTACGTCTACTGTGCGGATCAGTCGACGCCCAGGGGCGGAAGCGGCGTGCGGGACTTGGGGGAACACTGGCGGAGAGACTTCTACTTTGTCATTGCGGTGCGCAATCCGAAATTCTGGAATCGCAAGGATGTGCAGGAAGCACTGAGGGAACTGCTGGGCTTCCTGTCGGATGACTTCTATGAGTTCCGGTTCACGCGACTGAAACACCGGCCGAAGTTCTCGGACTATCTGGAGTTCTCGGGAGAGAACGTGGAGGAGATTGTAGACGAGGTGGTTCTGTTCAGCGGCGGGCTCGATTCGCTGGCGGGTGCGCTTGATGAGATATTCAGACAGGGCAATCGGGTTGCACTGGTGAGTCATCGAAGTGTGTCAAAGATATACAGCAAGCAGAAGGCGCTTGTTGAGGAAATCGAAAAGCGTTGTGAAACAAAGATGACGCATCACGTGCCGATCTGGATTCAGAAACTTGGCTGGAAGGAGGCGGATACGTCGCAGCGGAGCCGGTCATTTCTGTACGCGTGTATTGCGGCGACCGTGGCGGCGATGTTCAAGAAGAAGCGCATTCGGTTCTATGAGAACGGAGTGACGAGTATCAACCTTCCGATTGCCGAACAGGTCGTCGGCGCACGAGCAACGCGGACGACACACCCGAAGGCGATACGGGGTATGGCACGATTGTTCACACTGGTGGCCGGCGGGGAGTTCCGTGTAGAGACTCCGTTCCTGTGGAAGACCAAGACGGAGATCGTCGAAATGGTCCGTGACCTGGGGCATGGGGATCTGATCAAATACTCGGTTAGTTGCAGCCACGTGTTCCAGATGACGAAGCTTCATACGCATTGCGGCAGTTGTTCGCAGTGCATCGACAGACGGGTCGCGGCATTGGCGGCGGGGTGCGCGGCGTTAGACCCGGTCGACATGTACGCCAAGGATGTGTTCGTTGGCGGGCGGAGTGATGAAGGGCAGGACATGGTGTTGACGGAAAGCTACGTCCGCATGATGAAGGAGTGCGGAGATTTGACGGCGATGCAGTTCTTTGGGAGATACGGAGAGATCAGCAGAGCGGTACCTTAATATCGAGGGACGCAGCGACGACGTAGGGGAAGGGCTTTATGAAATGTACAGGAGGAACGGCCAGCAGGTGAAGCAGGCGCAGGCGGCTGCGCTCAAACTCTATGCGGAGGATATTGCCGAGAAGGGGCTGGCGAGCGGGTGTCTGATGGGGCAGATATTGGGTACGGAGCGGCAGGTCGAGGGCGACAGAGAGATTACGCTGAAGGAGGCAGCGGGCATTCTGGGGCTGGTTGTAGGCACGGTGTCGCGAATGGCGGACGATGGCGCAATCAAAGATAATGGTATTAGCGGGGCTGGGCGGAAAGTGTGGCTGACGAGTGTGCTGCTGCAGAAACAGCGGCGCGACGACAAGGAATTGGCGGCTGATGTTGAGGAGTTGAGGAAGGACAGGAACAGGATTCCTGATGAACACTGATCGCGGGTGAAGATCGTTGCGCGATCGTTGCGCGGGGGATTTTTTTTCAGAATTTTCGCAGACTCTGAGCAGCGAAAAGGTCATTTCTGCAGAATCATTTCGTTTCCATCTTGCGCAACCGTTGTGCGCCAACATTGCGGCATAGAATGCCCCGTGTGAGCAGTACAAGGCGTTGTATGACAATGATGTTGGAGTCAGCAGTATGGCAACGAAACGAGCAAACACGGCAAGCCGAACCTTTCGGCTGCGGCCGGGTGAACGGGCGATGATTTCGGTCAGCGATGGCCGAAGCAATGTGGCCGTGGAGGTCCGGGCGGAAGGCCCGCGGGGGCACGGTCAGCAATGTGACTGTGATTCTGGGCTGCTGCTGGCGGCGATGTACGTGCTGGAACTTGCCGGCCAGAAGCATGCGACCAAGGAAACGAAGCAAGCCTGGGCGATAGTCGACCAGCTTGTGCGCGAGCACATCGAGAGGAGGCTGGATCATGTCTGAGGCGTTGTTGTCAGCGAAGAAGGCTTCGGAACGGTTTGGTCTGAGCTTGCGGACATTCTACCGCTATCGGGAAAAGCTCATCGCGGCGGGCTTGCAGGCCGTGCGGGCGGGGCGGCGGATCGCGTACAGGGAGGCGACGATTGACAGGCTGATCAAGGATGCCGCGGAAAACGGGCAGCCGTTGTACGAGGCATGCACGCGGTCTAAGGAGAACAGCCGTGAGTGAGCAACTTCTGACCGCGAAACAGGCCGCAAAGCGACTGGGGGTGTGCTACCGCTACTTCAATACCCTGCGGCCGCGCTTGGTCGCGAAGGGTCTTCAACAGGTGACGGTCGGGCGGTCGCGGAAGTTCCGCGAGGCGAGTCTGGATAGCCTTATTCAGAAGGCCGCAGAGCAAGGCGTGCCATTGTAGAGTCACAGGTATCGGTGAGTCGCAGCATGACTATGAATGAATATCAGAGCCGAGTTTTGGAGGCTGCGCTGGAGTGTGCCGCCAGGGGCTGGCGGGTTATGCCGCTGCATTCGATACGGGATGGCAGGTGCACCTGCGGCAAGGCCGACTGCGGCTCTCCGGGCAAGCATCCGGTAACATGGAACGGATCGAAGGATGCGTCCGCGGACGGAAAGACGATACGGCGGTGGTTTGGAAGCGGCCGGCTTCTCAACATAGGGATCGCTGCCGGCCGCGAATCCGGTCTGGTCGTTCTGGACGTTGACCCGGCGCATGGCGGGGACTCGTCGATTCAGCGGCTCAGCGTGCCGGCGACGTTAGAGGTGGCGACGGGCGGAGGCGGTCGGCATTTCTATTTCAGGTATCCGCAGGCCGGCCGCGTGAGGAACTCGGTGAGCAGGATAGCACCGGGGCTGGATGTACGGTCGGATGGCGGGTATGTGGTTGCGCCGCCGTCGGTGCATATCAGCGGGCATGAGTATCGGTGGAGAGGTGATCCGGGGGCGGTCGACCTGGCGGCATGTCCGGAGTGGCTGCTTGAGTCGGCGGAGGCAGCCGGGGCGGCAACGGAGACAGCGGTGGAAAGAGGCGAGATCGCGACTGAGGGGGAGCCGATACCCGAGGGGCAGCGGAACGCCGAGCTAACGTCCTTAGCCGGGGCCATGCGTCGGAAGGGATGCAGTGCCGATGAAATCAATGCGGCATTGATTGCGGTCAATAAGAACCGCTGCCGGCCGCCATTGGGGTTCCATGAGCTTCAGCAGATTGCCGATTCGGTGTCGAAGTATCCGCCGGCGGCAAATGGGGGAAACGGGGGCGGCGGCGTGGTGATGGCTACGGGTGAGATACTGGTGGATGATGATCACGCGGATACGGTCGCCGAGGCGTTCGTGGCGCATGCGGCCGAGAAGTACCGGTTCAATTGCATCGACGGCTGGACGGTCTACCGGGACGGACACTATCATCGGATTGCGGGTGAGAAGGAGGTCGGGGTTCTGGTCCGGCGGTTCTTGAGGCGGTGCAGGTACTTGAAGAGGGTCGGCGACAATGAGGTGGTGTGGAAGATCAGGCCGACCACTACGCGCATCCGCGACATCATAGGGGCATTGGAGGCGCTAGAGGGGGTGCATATCCCGCCTGAACAGCATGCGCCGTGCTGGCTGACGCGGCAGGAACTGGCGGAGGATGTGATCGTCTTGAAGAACTGCATGCTGGACATTTCGGGCGACGAGCCGAAGGTATTAGCACTGACGGAAGACTTCTACACGCTGAATTTCCTGCCGTTCGACTATGATCCGCAGGCGACGTGTCCGGTCTGGCTGCGGTTCTTAGGGGAGATATTCACGATCCGGCAGGACTCGGGGGAATATGATGGCGAGAAGCAGGAATTGGTGCAGGTCGAAAAGGTTGTGCCTGACGAACTGGCGGCGGAGATACTGCAGGAGTGGTTTGGGTATCTCGTCACGCATGGGACGTACCTGCAGAAGATATTCTCCATCGTCGGGCCGCGGCGGAGCGGAAAGTCGACGATCGGCAAGGTGCTGCGGGAGTTGGTGGGGTCAGCGAATACGGCGGCGCCGACGCTGACGAGTCTGGCGAAGGAATTCGGCTTGCAGCCGCTGATGAACAAGAGCCTGGCGATTATTGGGGATGCCCATTTAGGCGGCAAGAGCAACGACGTGACGGTAGCGGTCGAGCGGTTAAAGAGTATCTCGGGGGAGGATGCGCAGCAGATCAACCCGAAGAACAGACCGCAGATTCAGGTGGACAAGCTGGGCGTACGGTTTTTGATCCTCGGCAACGAGGTGCAGGACTTGCGCGACTCGTCGGGGGCACTGGCGAGTCGGTTCACGTTCCTGGTGACGACCGAGAGCTTCCTGGGCAACGAGGACATGGCGCTGGCAGGCAGATTGCTGGCCGAAATAGCGGGGGTTTTCAATTGGGCGCTCGTGGGGTTAGAGCGGCTGCGGGAGCGGGGCCATCTGCAGGAGCATCCGGCGAGTGTCGAGAGTCGGGCCGATTTTGAGGCGATGAGTGCGCCCCTGTCGGGATTTGTGGCGGATTGGTGCCACGTCGGGCCGGCGTACAGCGTGCCGGTTGACGGGCTGTGGCGTGCACAGACCGATTGGGCAGGAGAGAACGGGCGGGAAGGGTATTCCAAGCAGAAGTTCGCCAGCAGGATCAGGGCCGTTGTGCCGAGGCTCAAGAAGGAGCGCCGCAGGGTGGACGTGTCCATGCTTCGGTTTGATTATGGGGTGGACATCGCCGGCGGGGACAACCGTGTCAACGTCTACATCGGCATCGATTTGAAGGACGAGTACAAAAACCGGGGCAGCGGGGTGGACACGGCGGACAGAGTGTGGACAAAGTAACTTGTTGTGTTTGTGGGGGTTATGTGGGGGTGTCCATACTGTCCACACTTGAACCTGACTGAGTTGGCTGTACTGTGATTTGAAAGAAAACGGGGGATGCGCAAATATACAGGGGTAGATGGGAAAAGGGTGTGGACAGGGGGGACAGGGAGAGAAGGGGGAGACGGCGCGGGGCCGCCTCCCCATTCGGGGTTACTCGGATTCGATGTCGTCGAGCATTTGTTCGATGTCGGTGATGTTGTAGTGGTTGCCGTTGGCTTCGTACAGTTGGCCGTCTTCGGCTAATGAGTCGAGATTCTCCTGGGTGCCGACGCGGAAGGATACGGGGTCGAGTTCCTTCATGATCTGGCTTGGGCTGAAGGTGCAGCAGCCGATTTTGACTTCCTCGTAGCATTCGTCTAAGAGTTCGGCGAACATCTCCTCGCCGTCGACGGGGGTGCAGCGGGTGCTGATCAGGTGTTCGATCACCCATTCGGTGCCGTATTCGACGCCGACGCCGGCCAGGTGGCGCATGAAGTCATCGGAATGACAGGTGGGGCAGTGGTTGTCTTTGACAATTTTGTAGCAACTATAGCAGAAATTGTCGGTGACTTTGTAGGCCGCGGCTTCGAGCCGGGCGTGTAGTTCCTGCAGTTGGGTCATGGGTAGGCTCCTTATGTCAGTAATTGGCAATTAGCTCTTAGCGGTTAGCGGTAACGTCGGGGCCTGTGGGCTTCTCGCGGGGAACGCAGGCCGTTCTTGCGGAAGTAGTCGGGACCGGAGGACAGGATCAGCTCGATCGTGTCGCGGCAGGCATCCGCAAACTGCGGGCCGTGCGTGCGGTTGAAGTAGTCGCGGCCGAGTTCGCGCTGGCGGCGGCGGATTTTCTGACGCATACGCCGGCGGACACGGAGGGCGGTTTTCTCAAAACGCACGGGCCAGACGGAGGCCAGCGCCTCGAGGACGATGTTGTACGCGAGCCAGCCGAGCAGGGCGGCCAGGAGGCCGCCCCACACGACTGCATAGACGACGAGAAAGACGTTTACGGCGCTCATCAGACGGCCGCCTTCGCCTGGTGGACGATCTTCGAGCCGTACTTGGCCCACGGGTCGGACTGATGGGCGGACTTGGTGGGGACGCCGCAATTGTGGGCCCACTTGCCGCGGCGGGCCGACCAGCGGAAGCCGTACTCTTTCAGGGCCTTGCGGGTGGCCTCGTCGGGGGCCTCGGGAAAGGAGACCCAGATCCAGCGGCCGACCAGTTCGGCGGTGACGTTGAGCTTCCGGCAGAACTCGACGACCTCGGCGGTGTTGTCGGCGCTTTGGGCGGATTGGCCGCGATTGGGGCCCGGAGCGGCTGACGGACGGGTGGTGGTTTGATTCTGCTTTGCCATGATTTGTTCCTTTCACAAAAGCGGTTAAAAAAGTTGTTCTCAAAAACACCTGCCCCCCCACGAAAGACGGGATACGGGGGGGCAGTTGTTTTGGCGGCCGCAGGCCGTATGAGTGTTTCAAAGAGGCGGCGGTGCGGGCCTTCTGGGAAGCAACGGGCATGACATTAGCGCAGCGGCTTGGCGGGGCCGTTGCCGGAAGGACCGCTCTGCGGCTCACCCCCATGTTGTGTTTCGATGCCTCAGGCGTCCGGGGCTGTGTGGGTCCGCAGGACTTGCTTTCGGCGGGGGCGGGGACGTCAAGCGAGATTCGACTTAAGCGCGGACGGGTCGATAGTTCGGCCGTGTGGCGTCGTTTTTTGACGGGGGGGCGGGCGAACGTAGAGCGACACGGTCGCGGATCGAAGGCCCGCAGCAGAATCGTGTGCTGTTCGTGAAAGACAGCCGAGAACGGGCGTTTAAGAGATTCGGATGCGGGCCGTCCCCGCCGAAGGCGGTCCCCGCCCCCGACGTGAAAAGCAACGGGTTCGAGGGACGGATTGTACTGCCCGGACGGTCTGAGGCATTTTTCGATATAGGGGGGGTGAGGCCGCAGATGTAGCGAAGTCGCAGAATGCGGGTTCAGCGGTGCCGCCGCCTCGTAAGAACAGGCTTCGGCCCGGCGATTTCGCAAACGGCATGACGGCGCTCTTTTTGCGGGCAGGACGTTTGCTCGACGGGGCGAGTTCCGATTCGGATAGCTGGCGGTGGTGCGGTTGGCCGGCAGCGTAAGAACAAGGGAGGTCTGCGAAGCAGGGCGGCGCGGCCAATTCAATCAGGGGCGGGCGGGCAGTTCAATCGGCAGGCGTGTCTGGCGTCATCGAGCGTGACGATTGAATGGGGGTGCCGTCCGTGAAAGGAGGTGATCCAGCCGCAGGTTCCCCTACGGCTACCTTGTTACGACTTAGTGCCAGTCATCGAGCTTACCGTAGGCAGGCGTCTCCATTACTGGTTAACAACCCGACTTCGGGTACTCCCGACTCCCATCACTTGACGGGCGGTGTGTACAAGGCTCAGGAACACATTCACCGCGTCATAGCTGATACGCGATTACTAGCGATTCCAACTTCATGCAGGCGAGTTGCCAGCCTGCAATCCGAACTGAGGCGACGTTTTTGCGATTTGCTCCACCTCACGGTCTCGCGTCGCTTTGTCGCCGCCATTGTAGCACGTGTGAGGCCCTGGGCATAAAGGCCATGAGGACTTGACGTCATCCCCACCTTCCTCCGGTTTAACACCGGCAGTCCCGTTAGAGTTCCCGGCATGACCCGCTGGTAACTAACGGCAAGGGTTTCGCTCGTTAAAGGACTTAACCCGACATCTCACGACACGAGCTGACGACAGCCATGCAGCACCTGTGCAAGTTTCACCCGAAGGCAGCTTCCTCTGTTTCCAGATTGGCATCCAAGCATGTCAAACCCAGGTAAGGTTCTGCGCGTTGCTTCGAATTAATCCACATGCTCCACCGCTTGTGTGAGCCCCCGTCAATTCCTTTGAGTTTTAGCCTTGCGACCGTACTCCCCAGGCGGCCTACTTAACACTTTTGCTTCGACTGTGAGAATGTCAGAATCCCCACAACCTAGTAGGCATCGTTTACGGCGTGGACTACCGGGGTATCTAATCCCGTTCGCTCCCCACGCTTTCGCACCTCAGCGTCAGGACAAGCCCAGTGTGCTGTCTTCGTGTTCACCACATGGTTAGGCAACCATCGGCGGGGCACTGTCGCGATCCTATGTATATCTTCATGGCCTCGATGTTCTTCCACGAGGTCGAACCGTCGAGGAGTCCCACGTTGCCACCTTCGGCACCAATGTCCTGTGGCGGACTGCTGCCGGCCCCCGGACTACTGTAATTGTTGATTGGTCCCCGCTTGCCATGGGGAGTGAAGGTCACGATCTTCCCCGTGCTCCACGCGTTGAGTTCGGTCACGACTGGCGCAGTCCCTCTGTCACTGCTGGTCTGCGGGCTTATCCATTCGCTCGTAGCGGGTGCGGTCAGAGGCCATGGTGTTCCGGCGTGTCCTCCCAAATAGTTGTATCCCAAGAGGTAGCCGTAGTCTCCGTGCTGCTGGTAGTACCAACTGTTCGAGTTGGTAAAAGGATCCTTGAGCCAGGGGCACGTCAGGAACTTAATATCACCGGCACTTCCGACGAGGGCGTCGTACATGGCACTGGAAAGGATTGGCGTGTGCTCATCTTCGCCGTGATTAGACAATCCACTTGGCAACCGGTCGGTGTTCTCGCTGGCATAGGCGTGTATTTGCACGATGAACTGGCGAACGTTGTTGGCACAGACTGCCCGCCGTCCTCGTTCTTTCGCCCTCGCCAGTGTCGGCACCAGGACAGCGGTCAGAATCGCAACAATTGCTATTATGACGAGAAGTTCGGTGAGGGTGAAGCCATGTCTTCGCCAAACGGCACCACCACGATTATGGCCTTGTGACATCGCGACCTGCTCCTTGATCATAGATGCCGTACAGCAACAGCTGTTCACGGGTGAACAAGCAGAACCTCGTCTGAACCTGGTCAAGTAGTCCTTCATTCAAGTTCATCGCAGGCGCTGAAAAGGGGCCTCCGGGTGGCCGGAGGCCCCTGGGTCGATCAGTGCCCTCGTCGTAGGAGCATGCCTCCAAGAGCCATGAGAAGCAGTGTTGCCGGTTCGGGGGTGATGACCTGAATGTTCTTCCAAGCCGGGGGGTACTCATCCTCCCAATAGGGGTTAAAGCGGATGTTAAGGTTTGTGCCGTCATACCACGAGCCCGTGATGCCTCTTATCTTGCCGGCTTCGTAGGTCCACGACCAGCCCTCTTGAGCGTAAATAAATATCCGCGGAAAGTTGGCATTCTGAGCGTTGCTGATAGCATCAATGCGCCCGCCGTAGAGGTAGGCTTTGGCATTCTGCCCTATGGTGAGTTCCTCTGTTTCGCCGTCGTAATAATCCAAACGGCTGTAGCCCCCAAGCACGAGGTCCATTATACCGCCGACTCCGGTACCTAAAGGAGAGCTTGTTGACTGAACCTCAATTCGGCTGAAGTTCCTGGCCTCCATCACGTTGGCTCCACCCCCGTCTACAACAAGGGTGTCACTGAACCATTCTACATACCACTCATACTCGCCGCGGGAAATCAGGCCGTCATCGTAGGCCGCATAGGCCGGCCAGACAGAACAAGCGAACAATACTAGCCGAACCAGTCTCTTTATCATGGTATATCCCCTAACCGATCTGATTATACCCTTTGACGACTCCAAAGTCAAGCGGTCACTCTATAAGGAGTATGCCGGTCTCTAATTCAAGGAAGTTATAGTGCAAGGCGTCCATGAACCGCTGCCAGTCAGCCGCGTCAATGTGCTGCTGGATGTCCGGGTCCGTCAGCCAAAGCGATTCGAGCTTCCAAATGATGTTGGCCAGGTGCAACCTTTCTTTGTAGCTTGACCTCTCCGACGGGACGGGTGTATCGACGGCTATCGCCTCGAAGGTACCCAAGAGCATGCTCTCGCCGCCGCTCGGCATCATCTGGGAATAGCCGCCTTGCAGCCAGCAGGCTTGCCAGACAAGCCAGTCCTCGCTTTCGATCAAGGCCACGAGGTCTGCAAAATCAACGGCGTATTCGCTGTAGCCGGTAGTGGACAGGTTGTACTTGGGGGCGTTGGGATACCAAAGTGCCAGATTGGCCGGCTGGGCGAAGCCGTTCGGGTCGTTCACATACTCATAGCGCGGGTTATTCGGGTCCGTAAGCGCCGGGTCATTGGGGTCATGCGCCCGCCAGACCGAGGCCAGCGCGGCGAATTCACCCCAGTTGATGCGGCCGTCGGCGTTCCAGTCCATTTCGTTAGAGGTGTCTTCGCAGCTTACCTCATAGGCCCCTATGTCGACGGTCGTGCCGTAGACCCTTTCGTTGCGGTCCATCTCCAATTGGTCTTCATAGTCCAACGCCGGATTGCCCGCATCCTTACAGGGCGAGTCATACGCGATCCGTACATTGTTCGGGTCGACGTAGGCAAACTTGGGTCTTGCGCTGAAGTTGTAATTGAGGTCGCGAGTAAGGTCCAAGCCATCGGGGTCGTTCGGGTCATAAATGCAGCTATACGCAATGCAATCCCGCCCGAACCCTCCAAACTGGTCACCGCCTGCGTTATTCAGCCAGAGGATACAGTTTTCAACGTCCGGCCAGTCCTTGCCGTTCGGATCGCTCACCGTGCCGTTGTCCGAAAAGAACAATCCTTTGCTCGTGTTGTGCGCCAGTGTGTTGTTAAGTAGCAGGGGCGGATAGGTCGGGTTCACCATAAGAACGCCTTCGTTTCCGAACTGGTTCATATCGCTTTCGGATACGATAGAGTTCAGCACAACGGGAGTCGCATTTATACAGTGTATGCCTCGTTCCCCGCTCTGTCTTATCCAGCAGTTCTCGGCGTACAGCACGGAGCCTTCCCCTTGATGAAAGATGCCGTCACGGCGGTTGTCTCTGATTGTGCACCACTGCAAGACAGCGTCGCCATTTGCGGCGCGGACGCCATACCCACCGTTCCTTTCTACCGTGCAGTTGGCGATAGAACAGTCAACGCTGGAGGCATAGATGCCTTGGCCCAAGAATGCTGAAGCCGTCACCACAAAACCGTCCAGCAGACTGTCTTGGCCCATCTTCACTACCGTCTCGTTGCGTTCCGCGTCGACGCCACCGGTGAGGATGGTCCTGTGGATGTTGGGATTCCGCTGCTCGCGCGAGGTCTCGTTGCCTGCGAAGCCACCATACATGGCGACGTTGGCGGGAATCGTAAACACCGTTGCGGGGAGCCGGCCGGGGTCGTAGGTTCCCTGTGCCACCCATATTTCCGTCCCACAGCTTTCGGCCGCCCGTCTGAGCCCGCGTTGCAGATCAGTGTAAGCATCAGCCCAGCTTGTCCCGATGTCAGCGCCTTGCGCATTGCAGTTGACGTAGATGATGCCGGTTTGGTCCCAGCAGCAGACGTCGGTGGCCCATTGCACACTGGCGTTACCCTGTGAGGTAGTAAGCACGGCGTCGTTGCGCATGGGCATACCGGGTTCGGCTTTGTCATTGACTACCACCGTCAATTGCACCGACCCGTATCCGCTTGCCGGAATGGTTCCCAGGTCCCAGCGGTACGAATGCGTCCCGGTGTCGTAGGCCGGGTCGCCCGGAATCACCACGAAATTCGGATCGAGCGTCGGCCAGCCGGCCGGGTAATCGACGCCTGCGGGTAAATAGTCAACCAGCACGGCGCTCTCGGCATCTGCTTCGCCGAGGTTCTGCCAGCTAATTGTGTAGGTCAACTCGTCCTCGGGGCTGACACAGGATTGCGCGTCATCGGTCTTGTTCAGGGCCAGCGACGGGGCATCTTGTTCGGGCCCGCACATGAAGGCAATCGTCATTGATGTCGTCTCGTTCGGGTCCAGGCTGCCCAAGGACCAGCCCATCGCGCCGCAGACCTCCTCGTTGAAGATGCAGTCAATGCCGTTCAGCTTGTGCTGTTCTACGTTAACATGCGTCCCGCTGGCAGGCTTGCCGCTGTGGCCTTTGTATGTGTCGTTGTCAATCCAGTCCGGTTCAACCGTGCTGCTAAAGCCAACGTAGTCAGCATGGCTGACCCAGCCTGCGAAGGGTGGTGTATTCCATTGTGTAATGTCATAGCGGAAGTTGCCGACGTCGTGCACCGAATCAATGGGTGTGTACAAAGCGAGCGGGTCGGAGAACAGAGCATCCGTGTACGTGGAGTTGACCTGCGCGCCATACTCGTCCGCGCCGTGGGAATGAAGCATTTGATAGAATTCCAGGCCCGTCATGGTCTGGGCGCTCACGTTCTGAATGGTGTACGTCTGGAGAAAAACATAGCGGTCGCTGTACATGCGCTGGGCCACGACGCTGTTGGGTTCGGTGAGGAACGACATTGGCGAATAGGTCGAGCCGAGCCCTTCCAGGTCGACGACCTCATAGTCGATGGTGATCTCAATCTTATTGTTGCGAATGGTCGATTGGCCTGTGTTCAGGAGTGGCGAAGGGTTGGTGGGCTCGTACCATGCCTCGCATGGCTGGCCGGCGGACTTCTGGAAATTGCTGTTCGTGGGCCAGTTCGGGTAGTCGAAGTGTTTCGTAAGCCACATGGCCTGCCTACGGTCTCCGTCGTTGGGGTCTGCTGTCAAGTCGGTGCTGATCCCGTCGTAGTAGATTGCGGCCGCCCATTCGCCGCTGAGGACTTCGTGATAGTCATGGTCGTGGATGGGTGACGCTCCATACCAAATCCAGTCCGAGTACCCGGCGGCGTCCAAAGTGGCGTAAAAGTACGGTGCCGTTTGGCCCGACCCCCCCTGCGGATTCCCGATCAGGAGACTGTAGCTGTCAAAGCTGGCCAACGCAGTTGACGTACAGACGACAAGCGCTGCAATCGCAAATACAATTCGCATTTTCTGCCTCCATGGTTTGAATTGAGTTCTCTCTTGCCCGCCACACGACACCCCATCTGAATACCACATACTTCTCTCCGTTCCGGCACCGTTTCATCCTGACGATGATGCGGCCCGGCTCCTCCGAAACGGCGCCTTAAAAAAGGAGCACCGCCGCAACGTGCTCACACAAGGCCCGCCAGAGCCCGCCGAGAACACGCGCAGACGGTGCCCCATTGCAGGGCACCGACCTTCTACGTCTCTCGGCATATAAACTGGCGGTTTAGTGCGAGACGGCAAAAGTTCAGTGAACTTTCAGGTATTCAGTTTTTAGAGATGTACCACCTTCTTTGGACGGCGTCAACCGGCATTTTGAGGTCGTCGCGCAGAGGGTCGGCGCGTGTCACGTCTGTAATGGCGAATGAGACGGGGGGATGTTGATAGGAAAAATCGACGGATTTGAAAAAATTCTTTTAGGGCGTATGGCGTGGCGTGGCGGAACATGGCATTGCGTGGCATGTGCATGTTGCGCGTAAGTTCTGTGTTTATAAGGTCTTACGGTTGTTTTATGTGGACGAAGGCGGCGGTTTGGACGTAATATGTAGGGTAGAGAACGAAGGCGGAGGTGCTACGCCTTCGTGACGGGTTTAACAGGATAGCAGGATGGCTGAGACTGATGAGAGAGAAGCCGGTGGGCGGAGGTTTGAGACCGACTGGATATTCGGCGAGTACGAGGGCGGGCGGGCGGTTTCGGAGATTGCCGCCGAGTTGGGCAAGTCTGAGAATTATGTGTATGCGGCGATGCGGCGGCGGCCTGAGCGGTATGAGGATGTGAAGCGCATTCGCGAGGAAAACCACGACGTACGGATACGGCGGATACGCGGCTTGGCCGACAGGTTGGTGCAGAAGTATCTGGAGAAGTTGTCGGCTGAAGATGCGAAGGGCGGCGACGAAATCGACCGCGTGAACCGGATCGCTCGCGACTATGCGCACCGGGTGCAGTTGGCTGAGGGCAAGGCGACGGAGAACGTGGGCGTGGGCGGGCTGCCGTTTGAGATTGTGATTACGAAGACGTACGAACGGCCTGCCACTGAGGGCACAGAGGGCACTGAGGGAAACGCAGATTGACACAAATGAATGGGGATGTTCGGACAATTCAGTGGAAGCCGGTGCTGACGGCCAAGCAGACGCTTGCCTGGGACGCGCTGGAGCGCCCCGATGTACGGGAGGTGCTTTATGGCGGGGCCAAGGGCGGGGGGAAGAGTGTGTTCGGGTGCTTCTGGTGCCTTCACAAGGTACTTGAGATTGTGAAAGTCTGCGACATTGGTCCGCGTTTGCATCCGATTCCGGTGGGGTTCATGGGGCGGAAGCGCGGGGTGGATTTTACGAATACGACCCTTGAGACGTGGAAACGGTTCATCCCGCAGGAGTACTACGAGATTCGCGGCAAGCCCGCGGAGATCATTGTCTTAGGCCGGGTGAAGATCCTGACTGGCGGGCTGGATAACTCCGAGATTGTCAACAAGTTCAACTCGGCGGAGTATGCGTTCTTCTTTCTCGATCAGGCCGAAGAGGTCGACGCCGGGCAGATCGGGGAACTGCGGGCGACGTTCCGGCTGATTGTCAACGGCACCAAGATCCCGGGCAAGGGGCTCTTCACGGCGAACCCAGCGCCTTCGTTTCTCAAGGATGAGTTCATTCTGAACCCGACGCCGGGGCGGCTGTTCATACAGGCGCTGCCGACGGACAACCATTACCTGGGCCCGGAGTATATCGCGGTTTTGAAGGATGCGTTCCGGAACCGGCCGGAACTGCTGAAGGCGTACCTGGAGGGATCGTGGGACTGTCTCGGCGGGTTCAATCAGGTGATTCGCGATGCGTGGGTGGCCAACGCCGGCCGGATTACGCAGTATCCGCCGGCGGTGAAAAAACTGATTACGTGCGACCCGGCGCGGTATGGCGACGACGAGACGGTGATCTATTATCTGGAGAACACGCAGATTAAGGAGGCGGTGGTCTATGGCAAGAAGGACCTTATGCATACTGCTAACGTCCTACACGTTCTTTCGCATAAGCATGGCGGCTGCCTAGTGGTGGTGGATGTGTGCGGGCTCGGCGCGGGGGTGGTGGATCGCCTCGTAGAGATGGGCGACGATGTCCTGCCCATCGACAACGCCGGCAAGGCGTCGGATACAGAGAAGTACTACAACCTGCGGTCTGAAGTCTGGTGCACGGCGGCGGATATGTTTGCCGACGGCGACGTGGAACTGAAGAACGTCGAGCCGCAGCTGCGAGGCCAGCTTGCCACTCCGACGTACGAATTCCGCAACGGGCGCATCCTGATCGAATCCAAGGCGGACATCAAGCAGCGACTGGGCCGGAGTCCCGACCGGGCGGACGCGTATGTGAACGGACTGTATGCACTGCAGTTTGTGGAGGGTGAACTGGTCGGCGAGCGGGATGGTTATGAGGGGTTTGAAGATTCCATCTACGATGGGAGGTACAGCGCGATGGCGATGTGAGTGGAAGTAGTGGAGTAGTGAAGGAGTGGAGTAGGTTGAGTAGACGAGTAGTCAAGTAGATAAGCAGAGCGAATGGGATGGTTAGTGCCAGTTACTGAAGTACCAATACCCGAAGAGAAGCCATGCCACGTAGGCAAGAAAGCAGATCATGAAGATGATACAGAGCACCCCTGCGGCAAAGCAAAGTGTGGCGAATATGGGTTTAAGATTCCTGTTGGCCATGAGGACAGTGTAGTTGCGGAGCGGTGGAAAAGCAAGGTATATGAGTGAAGTTGAACGTCTGAATCTGGTGCGTGACTACTGGAAGCATGCGGATGCGGGTCTGCATGATGAACGGGACCGCATGCAGACGGGGTTCAACTTCTATGTGGGCAACCAGTGGGATGCGGCGGATCTGGAGAAGCTGGCCGCCGAGAAGCGGCCGGCGCTGACGATCAACCTGATCCTGCCGATTATCAACCTTCTGGCCGGTATTCAGCGGCAGGGACGGCAGGATATTACCGTGGTGGCGCGGCGCGGGGGGCTCACCGGGCTGGCGGAGGTATTTACTGCGACCCTGCGGCACTGCATGGACGTGACCGACGCCGATTACGAGATCGCCGACTGCTTCCTGGACGGGATCATCGGCAACAAGGGCTGGATCGGCGTGGGGGTCGATTACGCCGACGACCCCTTAGGCGGGGACCTGAAGGTGAGCAAGGTGTCGCCGTTCGATATGCGGGAGGACCCGGATGCGAAGGAATACGACCTGAACCGCACCGGGCGGTTTGTGATTCGCGATATGTGGATGGATAAGGAGGCGGTTAAACTGACGTGGCCGGGGAAGGTCGGGGATATTGACGCCGGCGGGCTGGATGTCGATCCGGCGTCGGCGGACGTGGCGGGCGGCGGCGACGCGGGGGTGCTCAGGTACCGCGTGCGGGAGTGCTGGTGGAAGGCGTTTGAGAAACGCATTGTGCTGATCAATGCGGCGACCGGTGTGATGCGGGTGATCGATGCGGCACAGGCCCAACTGGCCGCGGCGATTGCGGCGCAGAGCGGGCGGTGGACCGTGAAGGAATGGGTTGCGCCGGTGCTGAATAAGACGGTGACGGCGGGCAACGTGGTCCTGGAGGATGTGCGGGACCCGTACGGCGGGGTTACGGCGTTTCCGTATTACCGGTTCTGTCCGTACTGGGTGGACGGGTACGTGATGGGCGTGGTGCAAAACCTGCAAGGTCCGCAGCAGGAGGTCAATAAGCGCAGGTCGCAGGCGCTGCATAACCTCAACCAGACGGCCAATTCCGGCTTCAAGGTCAAGAAGGTGCTCAACAATTACGACCGGCACCTGGCCAAGCACGGGGCGACGCCGGGGGTGGTCCTGGATGAGTCCAAAGCGGGCGGAAAGATCGAACGGATAGAGCCTGCGCCGCTGTCGGAGGGACATATTACGGCCGCGCAGATGGGCGCGGACGATATGAAGGAGATCTCCGGGGCCAACCCGGACCTGTTAGGGCATATCATGGAGGGGGTGCTGGAGTCGGGCAAGGCGATCGAGCTGCGGCAGGCGCAGGGGATGAAGGTGGTGGAGGTGGTCTTCGACAACTTCAGCCGGACGCAGAAGCTGCTGGCCCTTGGGCTGGTGGATATGATCCGGTTTACGGATGTGTACTCGGATGCGGAGATTCGGGCGATTGCGTCGGAGAAGCTGGGTGCGGGCGAGATGGAACTGCTGCGGTCGCGGAAGGTGGGCAAGTACGGCATCCGGATCGAATCGTCGTCGACCTCGCCGACGGCGCGGTACGCCAACTTCATGAGCATTATGGAGATTGCCCGGATGTACCCGGAGCAGATACCGGCGCAGGTGGTGGTGGAAAACAGCGATCTTTTGAACAAGGAGAAGATCCTGCATGACATTGGGGGGCGAAGTGCGGGCGATGGTACGGGCGATGTGAGACGCGGGAGTGCGAGTGAGACGAAGAAGCTGCAAGTGAGCAGAGGCTTTGTAAATACCCTGAGTCGGCCGCAGGGACGTGTCGGCTGATGACCCTGACTGCAGGGGATGATTGCAGGTAGAGGGCGACTTTGGCCCGTGAATTCAAAGGAATGGTAAGCATGGAAAGCGAAGTAACAGCAGTAGAGGTCGAAACGAACACCGAAGGCGCGCCGCCGAAGGTCTACAGCGAAGAGCAGTTTAACGGGCTCTTAGCCGACAAGCAGGCGGAGGTTCGCAAGCGGCAGGAACTGGAACGGCAGTTGGCCGAAGTGCAGGCAAAGCAGAAGAAGGACGAGACCCCACCTCCGGGGGAAAACGGAGGACAAGCGAATAGTCCTGACGATGCAAAGCCGGTGACAATGGCCCAACTGCGGATTTTCCTGGCCGAACAGCGCAAGGCGGATGCGGATGCTGCGTTTGCGTCGCGGGAGTCTGAGAGCCGTGCGGCGGCGGTGAAGGAGTATTCCGTCGAGGCGTGCGGGGACGGGCTGGATTACGAGTCGGTGGTCGCGGCCGGTGATGCGCATCTGACCGAGGGCGACCGCATGGCGATCCGGCAAGCCAGTGACCCTGCGGCGGAGCGGTACCGGCGGTGCGTGATGCTTGCGCCGGAACTCCGCGAGAAGGCCGAGGCGGTTCGGACGGCGAGACTGCTGGAGAAGATCAAGTTAACCGGCCGGGTGCCGGCGACGGGCGGCGGACAGGTGAGTACGACGCCTGAGGACGTGGGCCGCATGTCCGAAGATGAGTTGGACAGGCTCGCGGAGTCGTTGGGCTGACCGGCAAGAGAAACGAGGTAATGCATTATGGCGAATACGGTATTTTTGCGGGGCGGGAGTCATTCCGCGTCCGTGGAAGAGGTCTGGGGCGAGAAGACGTGGCGTCAGGCCGAGAAGGACAGCTACTTCAATGACGGCCGCTTCGTGGGCGAGTCGAGCAATGCGCTCATCCAGGTCAATACGGACCTGACGAAGGATAAGGGCGACCGGATCAATACGCCGCTGCGGGCCCGGCTGATCAGTGACGGCAAGGTCGACGACGCGGCCAGCGAAGGGCAGGAGAAGGCGCTCACCTTCTACAACTGCCAGACGACTATCCATAAGCGCAAGGAATCGGTGCGTCTGGACGGCGAGATGACGGAGCGGCGGACAAAGATCCGACTGCGGACGGAGGCCAAGGATGCCCTGGGCCTGTGGCTGGCCGAGACGCGGGATACGGACATCCTGAAGGGCCTGTCGGGCCTGGCCAATTCGGTGGGGACGATTACGGCGGCCGCGCCGACGGCCAACCGCAGGTTCTACGGCGGGCAGTTGCTGGACGGCACGGTCGGGGTGACGGTGGTCGCCAACGATGCGGCCATTACCGCGGCCGGCAGCGGGCACCTGTTCGGGACGCAGGTGCTGAGTCATCTGAAACGCATGGCGCAGAAGGATGGCGGCGTCAACTACAGCAAGCTTCGCCCCATCGTGATCGGCGGCAAGCAGTGGTTTGTGTACTTTGCCAGTCCGTGGCAGGTCAAGGCGCTCAAGCAGGATATGGCATGGGTGGCCGCTCAGCAGCTTGCCAACGTACGGGGCGAGAGCAACCCGCTGTTTTCCGGCGCGGCCGGCGTGTGGGATGGGATCATCGTCCACGAGTACGACAAGATCGAGCTGCGGACCGGCGACGGCGTGGGTACTGCCCCGGCGACGTACTTCGAGTCGGGCGATCCGTGCGGAAATGGAATCACCGTGGCGCGGGGGCTCTTCTGCGGTGCGCAGGCGGGCATCTTAGCCTATGGGCGGCGGATTCGCTGGGTCGAGAAAATCTTCGAGTACGACAGTCAGTTCGGCTGCGAGGTCTCGAGCATCTACGGGTTCAACAAGGCGAAGTTCAACAGTGAGGACTTTGCGGTGATCAGTTGTGATACCCGCGTGGTGTTGGACTCCTGACGAAGTAGTCAAGTTGGGCAGGGGGCAGGCCGGTGGGTTTGCCTCCTGCTCTTGCTTCGATGAGGTGAATCATGGCGGAAGTGTATCCGAGTGATAACAGCCTGCTGGGGCTGTTGAGCGATGCCGAGACAGGCGTGGAGTATATCCCTACGGGGACAGCGCCGTACTATCTGCACTTCAGGAAGCTGTTGTACCGGCTGCTTCTGGCCTGCCGGCGGGGCAATGACCTGCGGGTGTTTGACGAGGGCGGACTCAATATCGGGGTCAAGCCGGGCAAGTACTGGATCGGGACGGCGCTCGTGTCCTATCCCGGCTCGGCGGGCAATGTGGTGGCCGATAACAAGGCGTCGATCTATGTGTACGTGGATTCGGGCGCAGACCTGGTGACGAACGCGTACGCGGGCTGGCCGGATATGACGGCGACGCCGCACGTGCGTCTGGCCATAGTGCAGACGGCGGGCGGGGATATTGTGTCGATTACGGATGCGAGGGACCATCACAGCATTGCCGTTCCGGCGCCAGCGAGTGGAGGCGGCGGGGGGAGTACGATCATCGAGGCGCATACGGGTGATGACGTGCTGACGGAAGCGGAATCGGGCAGTGTCCATACGAATCGCGGGGCGACGGGGACGGTTACGCTGACGCTGCCCGCGAACGCTGCCTCGGGGACGCGGTTTACGTTTTGCGTTCAGGAGCCGCAGCAGGTGCGGGTGGACCCGGGCGCGGCGGCGATTCGCGACAACAGCGGGCAGACGCCGGACAAGTACAAGTGGGCCGATGCGATTGGTGAGGCCATTACCTTAGTGGCCGACAGTGCGGGGGACTGGGTGACCGTGCACAAATACGGGGTCTGGACGCAGGAGGTGTGATGCGGCAGTTGGCACTGTACAAGAAAGTCAAGGATGGGGCGGAGACACAGGAACTCAGTGCAGGGGCGGTTGAGGCGCTTTCGGCTGAGGCCGTGAAGACATTGGCCGGCGTTGGGACTGGCGGGGCTGAGGGGATGACGGCGACGCTTGTGGCGAACGTGCGGCGGGCGGTGGCGGCCGAGTTGCGGCAGAAGGAGATGGCCGCGGGGGCGGCCTGGGTGGAGCAGCAGGTGCGTGCGCGCTATCCGCAGGCGGCGGCTGTGTTCAGACGCGGCAGGGTGATTGAGGTCTGGCTTGACGGCGTTCCGGCGGAGGTAGAGTAATGGGCTATCCGGTGTTCTATGGGCACAGGTCGGTGTTCTTCGTCGGCGGAAACGGGGACAAGAGCGGTCGGACGGCGCTGGCGGGCGGATGTACGCAGGAGTGGTGGGACAGTCAGTGTCCAAACGGCACGGACTCCGAAAAGACTGCGGCGATGAATAAGCTGATGGTCAACGGCGGCCCCGTCGCGGATGAGGCGGGGTGTGCGTTTACAGGCTCGGACCGGCACATCACAAAGGCGGGCTGCTTTGCCGGCGTCGAGGTGGGGATGGCGGCGTACGTGGTCGAAACGCCGGTGCCGGACGTGAATCTCCAGACGATGCGGTACCATGTGACGGCCGTCGACCCGGCGGGCGACTGGATCGCGATCGGGGATGCATCGGGCGGCAATACGACGGTGACGGTGAAGGTGGGCGGGGCTTTCGATACCCTGCAGAGTGCGCTTGATGAGACGGATGCGAGCCTACACAGCGTGACGATCTGGACGAATCTGGATGAGACGCTGGCGGGCTCGGTCTCCGTGGATGCGGGCGGGAACGTGCTGTACAACACGTTCAAGCGGATTGTGGGCTTCCATACGGTGCCGGGCGATATGGGCAGGGGCGGGGGATGGCACGAATCGCCGCTGACGATCCTGCGGAATGGGGTGATCGATACGGACCGATGCGTGAGTTTAAACGGCAACAGCGGGGGTTTTTCGGCCTTGTACTTCTATGGGGCGGATAATCTGATCTTCGAGAACGTGCATCTGCGCGACACGGGCGGCCAGAGCGCGTTGAATTTTGCGACGGTGTGTCGCAACATCGTGGTGAGGAACTGCCGTTTCTCAGGGGTCAGCTTTATTATCAGCACGGAAGCGGATCACGTGCTGTTCGACGGGTGCTATTCGCATAACGATATCCTGAGCCATCAGCACGCCGTAAAGGGCCACAACAATGTGTTTTTGAATTGCGTGGGCCGGATGGCGACGGGGACTAACCTCGCGAACGTGGTGAACCGGGGCGGAAGTGTGATCGGCTGTATTGTTGTGGGCGGGCAGTTCGGGGTGCGGGTCGCGGGTGCGGGCGGTTACGCAAATGTCCTGGGGAACACGTTCATCGGGACGGAGGTCGACGGCGTGCTGCTGGATGGCTGCGACGGGGTGACCGTCGTCGATAACGTCTTCAGCCTTGCGCCGGGGGCGGTGGGGATCTTCTCGCGAAGCGGCGGCAGTGTGCCGTACAACGACCACAACTGCTTTATCGAGACGGACGGGACGCCGGCGGCGATGACGGGGACCTCGTATGCGGGCGCGGAGGCGCCGGATGCGGGGGAGCATTCGGTGGGTGCGGACCCTGACTTTGCGAATGCGGCGGGATACGATCTGCGGCCGAGGAATCCGGCGGTCTTGCGGGGCGGAAGGCCGCAGCCGGATGGGACAGCGCCGGTGATCGGGGCGATTGGGCAGAAGTACGTCTTTCCAGAGCGGGGGCGGATGGTGAATGCGGGCCGGGCAGGGGTTATGCGGTAAGGAGGCGATATGGCAAACAGTGTGTCAACGGTGCCGTTTTACGTGGCGAAGGATGGCGAGCCGCTTACGGGTGCGGCCGCGGAGATGGCTTTTGAGAGTCTGATGACCTTAGCCGGTGCGGATAAGTCGGCTGCTGCGCCTGCGATCAGTGAGATTGGGGGCGGGTGGTACAGGTTCAATGTGACGTACGGGGCAGCGCCGTTCGATGCGGGCGACCTGGTGGGGGTGATCGATGCGGATGCCGGGGGCGCGAATGCGCTGGCGAACGCCGAGCGGTATATCCCGGTGGAGGTGCGTTTAGACTTCTATGCATTCCGGCGGCTGACGGAGAAGAGCGTGGAGATCGACGGGATGGGATGCCTGGAGAGCGATACGGCCAACAACGTCAAGGCGCAGGCGGCAAAGCTGGCGGCGGACGGGTGGGATGCGCTGGCGATTGCGGAGCCGTCGGGGAGTCCGGACTCGTGGACGGTCGCGCAGAAGCTCGTGTGGCTGGTGATGCGGTTTCTGAATGAGACCTCGTCGGATAACTTTGACGGGATCAAGGTGCGGAAGTCCGATGGGACCATGGCGACGCGGCAGGTGGTGACGGAGGTCAATGGCGTTAAGACGGTGGCGAGGGCACAGTGAGCTATCCGCTGTTGGCAGTGATTTGGGAGATTGACCTGTTGGCCCCGCCGTTTGTGGTGCCGGCGGCGGCTGGCGAAATTACGGTCGAGGGCGGCAAGGTGTTCGTGTGCGATGACCCGCTGCGGATCGGCCGGGGACGGGCGCTCAACCGGTATACGGGCGAGAAGGTTTATGTGACGCCGGCGGTGGGGTGGGGTGACGGCAGCTTTGCAGAAGGGGTTTTTGGCTGGAGTTGAACGATGACGGGTGCAGAGGTTTTGAATGTGGTGATGGCCCGGATCGGGACGGGCAGCGGCGTGACGAGTATCCATGCGGAACTGAAGGGGGTGCTGTACGACATCTCGAGCCGGGCGGACTTCCTTACGGCTGAGGCACAGGTGGCGACGGCGGCCGGGCAGGCGGCCTATGATGCGCCGGCGGGTCTGAAGCGGGTGTACGAGTGCTATGTGGCGGGGAGCGGGCCGTTGGAGGTCAAGACGTACCGGGATTATCTGAAGCACGTGGCGGACTCGACGGCCGAGCAGGGTGAGCCGACGATGTACGCCCGGCGGCATGGGAAGCTGTACTTCTGGCCGGTGCCGGATGGGGCGTATTCGGTGAACGTGGACTATGCGCGGTACCATCCGGAGACGTTCGAGCAGATTCTGTTCGGGGCGGAGTTCAATGAGGCGATCTTCGAGGGGGTGATTGCGGCGCTGTACCAGGGGCAGTTGTTCGAGAAGTTGCGATTGGCCGAGAAGCGGATTACGTCTCGGGACGTGGTGACGGACAGCGATGCGGACACGATCGACGCAGACCCGGCCGAGTACAAGGTTGAGGAGAACGTGGACGAGTCTGTCAAGGATGACAGCGACGTGCTGGTCTACCGCTTCGACGGGGCCTTCCCGGAAATCCGCCGGCATAGCGAGGCGTACGAGGCGGAGATAGCGAAGCTGATTGCGAATATGGAGGTGGATACGGAGACGGTGCTGGTGGAGTACCGGGACATCTAACAATGACGGCGCAGGAAACGGGTAACTTTTCGGGTAACTTTTAAAAAATCTTCGCTTACCAACGTGCTTTTGATGTTACCAAATATGACTTCTAAACGGTTGCAAGGCAAAGAGTTAGTGCGTGTAAGTCCTTTGCTGGCAAGTGCTTAGAAAAGGAGTCAAATTGTCTTCCAAGCTGGTCATGTGGGTTCGATTCCCATCGCCCGCTTCTATTACAATTCCACGACCCCCGCAAGGTTCTCCCACTTTTTTTCCTGCCTGTGATTTCTTTTTGCAGCCCCACATATGCCAAATCGCGGCGGCCATTCACAAGATGTTGGGGGTCGGATTCGGGCCGTCGTCCCAAGGTCCGAATAACCGAGGTATTTTTTGGCCGCCGGGTGGAAATTTGTGTTGACAGGGTGGGATTCAGTGGTAATATTTCCCATGATGTGGTTGCCCAGTGGGACGCCGGTGGGACAAATGTCATGCTCATGTTAACAGGCGAATATGAACACACGCTCGACGAGAAGAATCGATTGTTCATCTCGGGCAAACTCCGCGGACAGATCGACGTCGAGGAGCATGGCAGCAATTTCTACCTCGTGCTGGGCGCCAACGGCATTCTTTGCCTGTACCCCGAAAAGTACTTCCAGCAGATCGCCCTCGCCGGTGCGCCAGGGACGGGTGCTCCGGACGAAGCCGTTACGTATGAACGGCTCAGTTTCGCGCTGGCCAACAAGGTTGAGTTGGATCGGCAAGGGCGATTGCTGCTTCCTGAGCGCCTTCGAAAGAGGGCCAGGCTCGGGAGCAATTTGACGCTCGTCGGTGTCCGTGACCATATCGAACTTTGGAACACCGACGACTGGGATCGCTATCTGGAGGATCATCTGGACCAGTTCCAGAACCAGATTCTCCAAGCGCGGCAGTCGGTTCTGCAAAAGCAAAGCCGCGATCTCGATGAATAACCGCGGGCATGAGGTCCGCGGATAAGGCCACGGAGGGCCGTGCCATTTGGACCTTTGAGAGGGATCGAAACATGCTGGGGACACACACGGACGAAATCAGGATTGTTCAGGAAAGCCTCCGAGGGCGGCGGCCGGTCGACGAGGCGGCGCTGGCCGCGGTGGAGGTGCTCGGCGAACGGCTGGAGCGGCTCAAGCAAAGCAGCAGTCTGTTCGCCGGCGTCGTGTTTTCGGAGCACGTCGAGCGGATGGCGGGCCGCGGGGTATTCGCCGCGGCCGGTTGACCCTGGGCGGGCGGCCGAATGAACGATACGAACTCGGTGAATGGTGTGGATGAGAATTCGCCGAATTCACATACGCCTGTATTAGTTGACAGGATTGCCGAACAGATCGATCTTCCCAGGGACGGGACGGTGATCGATGTTACGGTGGGACATGGAGGTCACAGCCTTCTGTTCGGCGGCGCGTTGGGCCCTGACGGACTCCTGCTCGGGATGGACGTCGATGAGGGGTGCATCCAAAGGGCCCGAGCGACATTAAGCAGTCTTGCCTGCCGGGTTATTCTGGTGCGTGAGAACTTTCGGCGGGTTGCGGAAACGGCCGCGGCCTGCCAGACAGGTAAGGCTGATTTGATATTTGTGGACCTTGGCTTCTGCTCGGCACAGTTGGGCCAGCGAGGTCTGAGCTTTCAGGAAAACCAGCCTCTCGACATGAGGCTTGACGACAGGCTGGAATGTACGGCGGCGGATATCGTCAACGGATATGACGAGAAGTCGCTGGCCGATGTGATTTACAACTACGGAGAGGACCGGGCATCACGGAGGATCGCTCGGTTCATCGTCCAGAGCCGTTCCCAACGCCGGATCGAGACGACTGCGGAGCTGGCCGCGATCGTCTGCAGGGCCCTCGGACAGCCTGCCCGAGGCCGAAAATCCAAAATCCATCCCGCGACGCGGACCTTTCAGGCCCTTCGCATTGCGGTTAATGATGAACTGGGCGCCCTGAAGGATCTGCTTGCGGCGGCGCCGACGCTGCTCAAGCCCGGCGGCCGGATCGCCGTGATCAGCTTTCATAGCCTTGAGGACCGCAGCGTGAAATTTGATTTTCGCGAAAAGGCGGCCAAAGGCATTTATGAAATTCTGACAAAGAAGCCGATAGTTGCCGCGGAGGATGAAGTGATGCAAAACCCCCGGGCGCGAAGCGCAAAATTGAGAATCGCACGATTGCGTTGAAAAGGAGTTGCACAAATGACCGCGGACGGCAGAATTGGTTTGCTGCTGGGCCTTGCCTTTATCGCAGTCATTATCTGCCTCCTGAAGGCTCCGCCGCAGTTTTTCTCCACAAGCGAGGAAATGCCGGCCTTGACGGCGGTTTCGCTCGAAGAACGAACAAACGTGGTAATCCATCAACCGGCCGCAGAAGCGGCTGTGCAAAACAGCACCGGCGGGGAACACGCCGTCGCAGCGTCCTCCGGGGCGCCAGCGGGGCAGGCTGCTGCGCCTGTTCGGTATACCGTCAGGAAAGGCGACTGTCTGGCGGCGATTGCCGAAGCCGTGTACGGGCCCGAACTGGGCAAGAAGCAAACAACGCACAAGGCGATCGCACAATATAATGCTCTCAAGTCGCCGCACAAGCTTCAGATAGGCCAGGTGCTCGTACTGCCCGATCTGGATGCAGATGGAAATGTCGTTTCCAATACTGTCAGATAGCCGCGCGGCAGGCCTGAAATCGCCTGGCGGTTGATGTGTGTCATGTTCGCCACCCCACGGCCGAAGGAATTCATGAAATTCCGACGAAAGAGCCGATATTTGCGAGGTGCAGCAAAACCCGAGGGCGCAAAGCGCCAAGCTGAGAATCGCACGCTGAGGATGAAATGAAAAAGGAGTTTCGGAGATGACTGCTGACGCAAAGGTCGGCCTGTTACTCGGGCTTGTTTTCATCGTGATCATCGCTTTTCTGGTCAATGGCCTGCCGAATTTCTTCCGCGGCGGCGAGGTTTCTGCGGCGATCGATACATCCGTGACCGAACCACCTATGGATAATTTGATCCTGCAAAGTCCTGTAGCCGAGACCTTCACGCATCAGCAGCCCGACGTGCCGATCAGGCGGGTTCCCGAACCCACGGAAGAAGTGGTCGTTCAGCTTCCGCCCATTCCGGATCAGACCGTGATGGAAGAGGCCGCACGAGCCACAAGAGAGGTCGTGCCGGCGGCGGTTGCCGAAAAACGTATCACGCGGCACCAGGTCAAGCACGGCGAGTACCTGGCGACGATTGCCAGCCTGGTCTACGGGCCCGAAGTCGGCAAGAAAAAATCCACCATCGACGCCATCGTAAAGGCCAACAAGCTCAAGTCCCCCGACGTGCTCCAGGTCGGCCAGGTGCTTGTCATGCCTGACCTGGATGCCGCACCGGCCGCAGAAAACGCCCAACCTGAAACAGCGTTAGGGAACCTGGCCGAAAAGTTCGAAGAGGTCATCGAGATAGTCAAAAACAAAAAGAAGGCCCTTGCTGAGGCGTCCAAACCCGCCCCCGAACCCCAGCCGGCGCCGCCCCAGCCCGAATATGTCGAGTACGTGGTGAAGAAAAACGAATGCCTCTCTGAGATCAGCAGCAAACAGCTCGGCACATACAAGAGAATGGATGAGATCATCAAGCTCAACAGCGACCGTATTCGCAATGCCGACGACATAACGGTCGGAATGGTTTTGAAGCTTCCAAAAAGGTAAGGTAAAGGCCGGTCGCACGCCGGGGACCATGTCGCGAGCCAGGCTGATTTTCATTATTTTTTTTCTGACCGCTGTCCTGATCGGCACCGTTCATTTGCGTGTTTCCGCAAGCCGCGTTTTCTTCCGATGCCGCAAGGCGATTGTGGAGCAGGACAATCTGCGGCTGCAGTTGGGCCGCAAACAGTTGGCGCTTGAAGAATTGCTCAACCCCAGCATCATCAGCGAGCACATCAAAAAAGGTGCCGACGCCCCCCACGAAGAAAGGCCTGCCGGACGATGACCACACAGCGATTCATCATCGCCTTCCACCTGCTGATGGTGGTGGTTTTCGGCCTTCTGGGCTGGCGTCTCTTCTACCTGCAGCATTGCCGCGCCGACCACTACGCCAATGAAGCTTATCCCGCCCTTCACGCCTTCACACAGGAAGAGCCGCAGCGCGGCCGCATCCTCGACAGCGGCGGCGTGCACGGCCGGGTCCTGGCCGCCAGTAACAAGATACAGACCGTCTACGTCGATCCCGGCATTATGGGCCACTGGGACGACGTCATGCAGACGGCCGCCGCCCTGCAGGAAATCCTCGGAATCGATGCCATGGAGTTCTGCGACCTGGTCGCCCAGCGCCGCACTCACCGCTTTGTCAAGATCAAGGAAGGCATCACCGAGGCCGAGCGCGAGGCGATCCTGGCCGCACGCCTGCGCCCGGTCGGCATCCAGTCGGAATGGCGGCGATACTACCCGATGGGTGCCCTCACCTCCCATATTGTGGGATTCGTCGGCGGCAGTGCCGACATCGACGAACCCGACAGGGTCGGCCTGGCCGGGGCCGAGCAGCAGTACGAAGCACTGCTCAAAGGCGCTCGCGGCAAATACGTTTTTCTCGTCGATAAGCGCCGCTATCCCATCGGCCTGGACACGCAAAAGAGCACGCCCGCACGCGACGGCTCCTCGATCATATTGACCATCGACTCGACCATCCAGGAGTTCGCGCGGTCCTCGCTGCTCAAGCAGATTCAGGCCTACCAGGCCGAATCAGGCGTGGCCATCGTCATGAATCCGTGGAACGGCGCCATCCTGGCCCTTGTGTCATGGCCCGACTTCGATCCTGCCGCGTTCAGCAAGACCGATGCCGATCGCCTTCGCAACCGCGCCGTCGCGGATCCCTTCGAACCCGGCAGCATCTTCAAACCGATCGTCGCGGCGGCCGCCCTGGACAGGGGATTGCTTCAGAAGACGGACCGCATCTTCTGTGAGAACGGCTACTACGAGAAATACCGCATCGGCGAGTGGGCCGGTCATCAATTCGGCTACCTGACCGTCAAGGAGATACTGACCGAGTCGAGCAACATCGGCATGGCCAAGATCGGCCAGAAGATGGGACAGAAGGCCCTCTATGACGCCGTTCGCCTCTTCGGCTTCGGCCAGCCCACCGGCGTCGACCTGCCCGGCGAGGATGCCGGAATACTCGCCCCAACGCGCAACTGGTCGTCATTTACCGTCACACGCATCCCCTACGGCCACGAGATCAGCGTCACGCCCATGCAGATCATCCGCGCCTTTGCCATACTTGCAAACGGCGGCAGCCCCGTCACCCCCCACATCGTGCGGGCGGTCGTCGACGACGCTGGAAATGTCACGGAACTCAGCCGCAAATCGAACCTTGCCGGTCGCCTCATCAAGCAGGAAGTCGCCGAATGGATCGTCCGCGAGGCCCTCACCAACGTCGTCAAGGAGGGAACCGGCCAGGAGGCCGCCCTTGAAAAATGGCAGGCTTGGGGCAAGACCGGCACCGCCAACATCGCCACCAACGGCCGTTACGACACGGTCAACTACACGGCCTCGTTTGTCGGCGGCGCCCCAGCCGACGTACCGCAGGTCGTCACGTTTGTTGCCATCCGCAAACCAAACAAGGCCCTGGGCAAGGGCTACAGCGGCGGCCGTGTCGCCGCTCCCGTCTTTCGCGAGATCATGGAGAAAACGCTGACGTACCTTGAAAAGCGTTGACCCGGCAAACTGTAGGGCCCGCCTCATCGCTTGCGGCCGATGTAACCCGCCTCGTGACACATCTCCATGATGCGTCGCGCCAACGGTGCAGCATCCTCCGAGCCGCTTCGGCCGCCTTCGACTACGACCGCCAGCGACAGCGCCCGCCCCGAAGAATCCTCCGCAAAGCACATGAACCACGCATTGTAGCGGCCGCTCGTGGAGCCGGTCTTGCCGAAAACCTTCACATCCGTCTGGTTGAGCGTACTATGGGAAAACGCCTCGTAACCCGTCCCGTGCTCCTCCGTCACCGCCGCCCGCATCCCCTCGCGCACCACCTGCAGCGCTGCCGGCGACAAACCCAGGTCTTTCTGCCAGTTGTTCGAAACATCCGCGTCATCGAGAAAGAGCCGCGGGTGTTTGTAGATCCCCTCGCGCGCAATCACGGCCGCGGCGTTGGCAACCTGCAGCACGGTCACCGTAAGATTGCCCTGCCCGATGCCGAACTGCTTAAGGTCTGGTCTGTTCAACGGCGGCAGGTCTTCCACGCTGCGCACCGCACCCGAAGGAATACGCGACGAAATATAACCCGTCGACTCCGGCATGAACCGATTTAATCCGCTGTCGATGCCCGCCGCCTCTTCGCCCGGGGGCGCAAACGGCCCCGGAAGAATCCTGTGCCCGTATCCGAAGTCGAACAGACGCCGCTGCAGGACCGCCGGGTCCATCCGATCGGCCGCGTGCGAAAAGAATACGTTGCAGCTCACACGAATGGCGTTCCTCGCATTGTTGGGCCACGGCCGCCAGTCGTGCCCGAGCCCCGTCTTGCGAAAGAACAGGCAGTTCGGCCAGCCTTCCGGCGCCGCCTGCGACGGGCACGAGATCACCTCACCCGCAGACAGCTTGCCCTCCTGCAGGGCAATCGCCAGCAGAATCGGCTTGATGGTCGAACCCGGCGGATAATGCTCCGTCAGCGCCTTGTTGAGAAAAGGACGCCGCACTGCGTCCGCGGCCAGTTCGTCGTACCTCCGCCGCACAGTGTTGAGATCGTAAACGGGAGTCGAAACCATGGCCAGGATGTCGCCCGTGGCGACCTCCTGCACCACCGCCGCAAGGCACTTGTCGCCGCAGGAGTGCTGATTCGGATCCGACAGAAACTGCTCGATCTGCTGCTGCAGGTGAATGTCTATCGACAGCCGCACGTTCTTTCCGAACTCGACCGGCCGGCGGGCGATCTCGTTATCGTTCTTGTCGTACGTGACCTCACCGCGGCTGCCGCGCAGCAGGGCCTCACATACCCGCTCCACGCCGCTTGCGCCGCAGACCTCATTGTCGAGGTACCGACGGTATTTGTCATCCTGAAAGAACCTCTGGTCCGCCTCCTGCACCGGCCCCACCCAGCCGACGATCTGACAAGCCGCGCTTCCGAACGGATACACGCGCTTCGCTTCCGGCTCAATCGTCACGGCCTCGATGCCGAGAAACGCCACGTGTGCACGCGCCAGTTGCGATTCGTCCAGCTCGAACAGCGGCTGCGGCTCGTACATCTCCGCCTTGTCGCTGGCATACGCCAGCCGGAGCCGCTTGTTCACGCTGAACACACGTGCGAACTCTTCACGGGCCTTGCTCTGGGGCACATAACGGTACTGATTCCTCAGCGGCGAATCCGGACAATGGTCGAACCACGCATAGAACTCCCGCCGTTCCCAGATCCGATCGTTGATCTCCGCGATGCGCTGGCGCACCTCGTCGGTCGAACACCCCATGACCTCGGCACACTTGATCACCGCCGTCTCGAACGCCTTCAATTGGTCTGCATTCTCGCGATCGTACATGCGTTCCGCCGCTTGCGGTGTCTCGCCTTTGTCGATCAGGGTCAGAATCGCCGCCTGGCGGTACCGCTCATCGGCGTACTTCGACAGCCGGTAATTGATATGCAGCCAGAAAACGGGTCGGTCCACGGCCAACACGTTGCCGTTGCGGTCCAGGATGCTGCCGCGGACGGTGGGCAATTGCCGTGCCGGCAGGATGCGCCACCGGTCCATGTCCTGCCGATATTCCTGGCCGCGCAAAAGCTGCAGGAACGCCAACCGCAAAATGCATAAGGCCGCCGCTGCCGCGCAACACCCAAGAAGAACGTAGAGCCGTCGCTTATACATCCATCACCTGTACGACATACGCCGGTAACGCTGCGGATAGTACCCGACCCAGATCGCCGCGGCGTTAAACACCAGCCACGCCACCGGCGCCACTGCACCGGAATAGAGCGCGTTGCCCAAAACCACCTTGAGCACGTGCTGCACAGTCAGGTCCATCTTCAGCAGGAACAGCAGTTGCGTCAAGGCCCCCGCAACAAGCGCTATGACAAAAATGGCCGCCATCTGGTGCGTAATCCGCTTCATGAGCACCACGCGCTGAAGCTGCGACATCAGCGACCCCAACAGGCCGAACGCAATCATGTGAGGCCCCATCGCCGCCCCGGCGATATCCGCCGCGAAACCGATGATGAACGACGTCGCAATCGCCTCCGGCGTGGCGCACTGAACGGCGAAGAACACCATCGCGATCAGCAGCACGTCGGGCTTGACGTCCAGGCGGCTCACCGCCAGCGCGTTGTAGAGGTTGCCCGCGGTGAGAACCGTCAGCACCAAGATGAAAACCAAGAACCGTATCCAGTATATTTTCATGCCTGCTTCACCTGCCGCCGCCCGCACACGCTCATGGCGCCGCCCTCGGGTTCATGACCACGATACCCACCCTGTTCAGCGATTCGCGGTCGAAGAGCGGCCGGATCGTGATATCCCATAGTAACGGTTCCTTCTCATCGGGCTTGACCGCCGCCACTTCGCCGATGACCATCGGCGAATCCAGAAGCCCTTGTTGCGGCGCGGCAAACACCGCATCCCCGACCCGCACGTCGTACTCCCGCGAGACCAGTGGAATCTTGCAGCCATCCTTTCCGTCCCCGACCATCCGCCGCTCGACGTAGTCCTCCCGGCCTTTCCGCCAGATGGCGACCTTCATCGCGTGCCGCGAATCCGTAACAAGCTGTACGGTCGCCCCGGCCTCGCTGACTTCGCTGATTGACCCGATCACGCACGTCCCGCCGCCGTCGAGAACGATCTGCCCGACCCTCAGACCCGCGGCGGTGCCGGCATTTAAATACACCTCGTGCCCGAAGTCGCTGATAGCCGACGTCACCACACTCGCCAACACCAGCGGCCCCGCGATGGGCAGCCCCGCGCGCATCTGCGCAAGCTCCTCGTAGCGCTTCTGCAGTTCCAGCAGCTGCGCTCGCGTGTTCTGGTACTCCTTCAACAGCTCGTCGTACTCCTTCCGTTTTACCACGTCGCCCGTTGATGCAGCCGGACGCAGGATCTTCGGCAAGCCGGGCATCCCGATCTTCAGAATGGGGGCGAACATGCTGCGGAAAAAAAAGTTGAGGCGTTTGGTGTAGTCGTGAGGCGTGACCTGGAAAGCGACGGCGATGATCAGCAGCGTTGTGAACAGTTTTCCCTGCGATACATTGATTTGTCTGTGGGCCATGTCATTGACACTTCTCTCTGCGGCCCTGCGGCGCCATCCCTCGCACGGCCGGCCGTCTCGCCGTTACTCCCATGCGTATCCCGTCTGGTCCAGCGTATCCTTCCACATCTCCAGGTTCTCGAGATATACGCTTGTCCCCCGTGCGACGCACGACAGCGGATCCTCCACGTGAATAACCCGCAGCCCGGTCGCGTTCGAAAGCACCGTGTCCATACCGCGCAAAAGCGAGCCCCCGCCGCACAGGTGCATGCCGTTTTCGATCAGGTCCGCCGCCAGTTCCGGCTCAGCCCGCTCCAGCGTCCGCATCACCGTCTCGATAATGCCCGCGATAGGCTCCTTGAGCGCCTCGCGAATCTCCTCGCTGGTAATCACGATCTTGCGCGGCAGCCCGCTGATCGTGTCCCGCCCCGCGATCTCCATCGTTAATTCCTGCTCCAACGGCGCCGCCGAGCCGATCTGGATCTTCACCTGCTCGGCACGGGGTTCGCCGATGAGCAGATTGTACGTCCGCTTGAGGTGGTTGATCAGCGCTTCGTCGAAGTCGTCGCCGCCGATGCGGATGGATTCGCACGTGCTGATGTCGGCCAGGCTCATGATGGCCACTTCCGTCGTCCCGCCCCCGATGTCGACGATCATGGACGCCGTCGGTTCGGTGATGGGAAGCCCCGCCCCGATCCCCGCCGCCATCGGCTCGTCCACAAGGTAAACCTTGCGCGCCCCGGCACGCTCGGCGCTCTCGATTACCGCCCGACGTTCCACCGCCGTGATACCGCTCGGCACGGCGATCACCACCCGCGGACGCACCAGCCCGCCCCGGCCGTGCACCTTGCGGATGAAATAATGGAGCATCGCTTCCGTAATCTCGAAATCGCTGATGACCCCGTCTTTCAACGGGCGAATGGCGGTGATGGAACCGGGCGTCTTGCCCAACATCTCGCGTGCCACAAGGCCAACGGCTTCGCCGTTGTTCAGCACGATATTGGTTCCTTTTCTGACGGCGACCACAGACGGTTCATTCAGCACAATGCCCTCGTTGCGAACGCAGACAAGGGTATTGCACGTGCCCAGGTCGATTCCCATATCGACACTGAACCATCCCAGGATCGTATCCAAAATCACATTTGACTCCCTTCAAACTTGGATAGGGGGCACTATTCAGATGTCAACCGGCCGGACCTCCTGACCCGGCCTGCCGCAACTACATCAACGCGTCGACTGGACGATCTTGAAGATCGTCCCATAGTCGATGTGGCATTTGACCGTAACAAAAATCGCGGTCGCTAACACCACCCCCGTCGCCAGAGCCAGGATGGCTGTGTACAAATCGCTGACTGCCGAAACTGGTTTCTTTGCTGGACCCATGCGCTTATAGCCTTGTGCTTACCGTATCGCCGATTCGGGGCTGCTGCAGCTTGAGCTCCAGCACGCCCGCCGCCTTATTCGTGTCCACGTCCGTGATCACGACGTTGCAGACGAACTCATCGCCGCGCGTCACGTGAAAAACCATCCCTTTACCCACGCCGTCGGCGCTGCCGATCGAAATCGCCACCAGCGACTCACTGACCTCCGTAACCAGGCCTTTCAGATCGCCGGGCGCCGGCATCGCCTCCACGGGCGTCGCCGTCGAAGGCTTTGGTGTTACGATGTTCGCCTTGGCCGCCGCCGTCCCGCCGGCCTTCGTGCGGAACAGCTCTTCCATCGCCGCCTTCTCTTCCAGCAGCCTGCGCTTGTCCGCACGCAGCGCCTCTAACTGAACAATTGTCTCGTACAGCCGCGCCGTCAGCTCGTTGAATTCCTTCTGCTCCTGGATGTCCTCACGGCGAACCTTGTCCAACTGATCCTGCGTCGTCTTGAGCGACTGCTCCAGGTTGGCGATTGTCTGCTCGAAACCCGCAAGAATAGCCGTGGAGCTGTCCGCTCGAGCCTGGTACTTCAGGCTTTCGCGCTGGGCGCTCCGCAGGTCCGCATCCAGCCTGCTCTTCTCGTCTTCCAGCAGTTGAATCTGCGCGCTGAGATCCTCCTTGATCTTCTTGACGGCCTCAACCTGCTCGCTGTACTGCCGCAACGCGCTTGCCTTTTCCGCAAGGGCCACATCCTTGGCGTCCTTTTCAATGTCGTAGAGTTTCTTGTAGTTCGTGGCGTTGCCAACGTAAGTCACTATCGTTCCGCACAGGAAAAACGAGAATAGTGACAGCAAAACAATCAAAACCTTGGTCAGGGTACTCAAACTAAACTCCTTTCCTCGTGATTAAATTGCGTGTTGGCGGCCCGCGTATATCAGTAGTGACAAGGTCGTTACACCGCCTCCGCAGGCAACATATCTGCGGCAGATCTCAAGCAAAATTGTAGCCGCCCGAGGCCCTGAGGTCAAGCATATTTTGGTATGCGCTAATATATTATCACGCATACAGTTAAGCCCCTTATCAGGGCCGTCTCATAGGTTATCGTTGCGGAACCTGCGTTCGGATGTTACCGAACAAAGCCACATCTGTTAATCGACAAAAAACGGCCGCAACATTAGCGAATCCGCCGCCCGCGTACCGCACTGTACGCCATCACGGCGGCTGCTCGTCGGGCTTGTTGCGACCCCTTCCCGCCTCGCCGGCCGCCTGCGCCGCCCCACGTCCCCTTTATTGAATATGAGTAAAATTCGTGCAGATTCGTCCTCATTCGTGGCTTTGCCTGACGGCCATATTGCCCTGTCGTCACGCTGGCACACAAACTCCACATAGCACCAGACGCGTTGACATTTTCTGCCTGCCGCCGATTTTCTGAAAAAATTTTATCTCCCTGCCGCGCAAAGACTTACAAATCCTCCACCCACGCACAAAACCGGATTTTTCGCACGAAACACGCAGGTTCGTGCATGTATAGAGGGACAATTAAATGAACGCAATGGAGTACGGCGCAGGTTTCCAGATCAGGAGAATATTGTTGA
>Ga0209506_1000790_pt1 | contig 37799 bp, 34 predicted proteins | sample AD_JPNHG2_MetaG_FD_184409 | JGI IMG/M metagenome (GOLD analysis project Ga0209506, IMG submission 184409) | Active sludge microbial communities of municipal wastewater-treating anaerobic digesters from Japan - AD_JPNHG2_MetaG (SPAdes) (version 2) | ecosystem: Engineered > Bioreactor > Anaerobic...
GGGCCACGCTCTGCCTGCTCACCCCCAATTCCACCCTCTCCACCCACAAAGACCCGCCAGACTGCCACCCCCTCACATGCCCGAACCCTCCCACTCCCCAGACCCCCGCGACTTTGACGGGAACCTGCCTGGGATGAGCACTCCCCTGGTCAAGGCGGGGCGAGGCAGGGATAATGCCGTCAGCAGCCGCAGGGGCGAGGAGGCAGGATGGCTCGCAAGAAGGTGATCTTCGAGGACACGCTGGCGCTGATCTTGGCCGGGGGCCAGGGTGAGCGGCTCTCGCCGCTCACCCGCGACCGCTCGAAGCCGGCCGTACCGTTCGGCGGGATGTATCGCATCATCGACTTCACTCTGTCCAACTGCCTCAACTCGGGATTGCGGAAGATTTTCGTGCTCACTCAGTACAAGTCGGGGAGCCTCGAGCGCCACGTCCAGCTCGGCTGGGATCCGATCTTCTCGGTCGAGCTCGGCGAGTGGATCTATACGGTGCCGCCGCAGCTGAGGGTCGGGCAGCGGTGGTACGAGGGCACCGCCGACGCGGTTTACCACAACATCTACCTGCTCGAGCAGGTGCGGCCGGCCCGCGTCATGATTCTCTCTGGCGACCACGTCTACAAGATGAACTACAGCACGATGCTCGACTTCCACGACGGGCGAGGGGCGCTGGCGACGATTGGCGTGGTGGAGGTGCCGATCGAGCAGGCGAGCGCGTTCGGAGTTGTCCAGGTGGACGAGGAGTGGCGCATCGTCGGGTTCCAGGAAAAGCCCAAGGATCCCACTCCAGTGCCCGGGAAGCCTGGCGTGGCGCTCGTCAACATGGGGGTCTACTGCTTCGACACCGGCACCCTCGTCGAGGTCCTGACCGAGGACGCGTCGCGCAAGACCCGCCACGACTTCGGGCACGACATCCTGCCGTCAATGGTGGCGACCGGTAAGCTCTTCGCGTTCCCGTTCGTGGACGAGAATCGCAAGCAGGTGGCGTACTGGCGGGACATCGGTACGCTCGACTCGTACTTCGAGGCCAGCATGGACCTCGTCGCGGTCGATCCGGTGTTCAACCTGTACGACCAGGCGTGGCCTCTGCGCACGCTGCCCCGCCAGCTCCCTCCGGCCAAGACGGTCTTCGCCCAGGAGGAGCCCGGAGGACGCACCGGCACGATCCTGAACTCGGCCGTGTGCGGCGGGGTCATCGTGTCGGGCGGGCGGGTCGAGAGATCCATTCTCGGCCCCGAGGTCCGCGTCAACAGCTTCGCGCGGGTCACCGACTGCGTGCTCATGGACGGGGTGCAGGTCGGCCGCCACGCCCGCCTCACCCGAGCCATCGTGGACAAGGGGGTTTCCATCCCTGCCGGCTTCGTGGTGGGCGAGAACCTCGACGAGGACCGGGCGCGCTTCACGGTGAGCGAGAGGGGTGTGGTGGTGATCCCTAAGGGCACGGTGCTGGGCTGATCCCGCCGAAGCAGGCGGGGCGCTACGCGCCGCCCGCGAACCGACAGGGGAACACGACCGTGAACGTGCTCCCGAGCCCGGGCGTGCTCTCCACCTGCACCACGCCCCGGTGCATCTCGACGAATCGCTTGACGAGCGCCAGCCCTAGCCCGGTGCCGCCGTAGCGCCTGGCGGTGCTGTCGTCGGCCTGCACGAACTCCTCGAAGATGCTGTGCAGCTTGGAGGGATCGATGCCGATCCCGCGGTCGACGACCCGCAGCGCCACGGCCGCGGCCCCGACCGGCGAGCGCTCCAGCGCCAGGGGCTCGATCTCGAGCCGCACCACCGCGCCGTCGGGCGAAAACTTCACGGCGTTCGACAGCAAGTTGAAGAGAACTTGCTTGATGCGAACCGGGTCGGCCTCCACCAGCGGCAGATCCTCGGCGCATCGCAGCTCGATGGCGATGTGGCGCTCGGCCGCCACTGCTTTCATCGCCGCCACCACGCCCTCGGCCACCGCACGGGGGGCGAGCGGCTCGGGCGCCAGTTGCATGCGCCCGGCCTCGATTTTCGAGAGATCCAGGATGTCGTTGATGAGGCCGAGGAGGTGGGTCCCAGCGCTCGAGATGTTGCGGAGAAAACGGTGGTACCGGGGCTCGAGGCCGGGACCGATCCTCTCCGCCAGGATCTCGGAAAACCCGATGATCGAGTTGAGAGGGGTGCGCAGCTCGTGGCTCATGCTGGCCAGAAAGGCGCTCTTGGCGGCGTTGGCCTGCTGCGCCTCGAGCGTCCGTTGGCGCAGCTCCTCGAGCAGCCTTGCCTTCGAGATGGCGGAAATGGCGTGCTGGCGGAAGCGCTCCAGGCGCCGCAGGTCGGCGCGCGCGAACGCCCCGCTGTCGCTGAAGTTGTCGAACACTAGAAACCCCGCGAGCGTACCGTCGATCACTACGGCCATGCTCAGCATCGCGCGCGGCACCGGCACGTCCCGCACCTGTTCGCTGCCTGGCAAGTCCTCGAAGTCGCGGACGATGAAAACACCTTCGCGAAGTCGCTCGGCATGCTCGGAATAGCGGGTGAGCGCTTCCTGCTCGGTGAGGGCCAGGCCGTCGAAGACCCCGGGCGCCCACCCCGAGACGGCAGCCACGCGGAAGCGGCCGCTGTCGGGCTCCCGCGCCGTGTACAGCGCCTTCTCGGCCTGCGGAACGAGCCGCAGGCCGTGATCGAGCAACGCCTGCAGCACGGTGCGCAGCGTCGTCTGGCGGTTGACCGCCTCGACGATGCTGTCGAGGGTCTCGAGTTCCGCGGCCTGGGCGCGGATTTCGGCCGTGCGCGAGGCCACCTCCCGTTCGAGTTCGGCGGCCCGCAGTCGGAGGCTCCGGGAGTGGAGGTTGGTGTAGACCACCACCCCGAACCCGAGCGCGAGCAGGTACGCCATCACTGCAACCCAGCTCGCCCACCACGCTGGGCGGACCCGGACCGCGAAGCGCGCCGGCTCGGTCGCCCACACGCCCTCGCCGCTCGCCGCCGAGACCTCCAGCACGTACGTGCGGCCAAAGAGGAACGCCGGCAGGTTGGTGTAGCGGATGCGGCTTTCCGGCGTCGGATCGGACCAGCGCTCCTCGTACCCGGCCAGGCGTGTGCGGAACCGCACGGCCTGCTCGTTGGCGAACGCGAGGGCGGCGTACTCGACGACCAGCTCGTTGTTGCCCGACCAGTCCTGGTGGAACGTTGCCCGTCGGATCGCCACCGCGGGGGGTTGCGGCCGGCGCACGTCGAGCCACGGCCGGTACACGGCCAGGCCACTGGGCGTCGCCAGGTACACGGTCCCGTCCCGGCCGGTGCTGGCGGTCTCGTAAGCCCACGCCTCGTTGTCGGCCAGCCCGTCGGCCTTGCTGACCGTGCGCAGGACCCTGCCGGTCAGCGGGTCCACCTCGGCGGCACCGCCGTTCTGACTCACCCACAGGTTCCCGGTCAGCGGCGAGACCGCGAGGCCACGCACGTTGTCCCCTCCCAGCCCACTGGCGCGGTCGAGGCGCGTTGCACGCGCCGGCGACCCCTCCTCGAGAGCGAACAGGCCGGTGTCCGTCCCCACCCACACGCGGCGGCCCACGGCGCGCAAGGTGTTGGCGGTGTTGGTAGGGGCGCCGGTGGCGGTGCTCCACACCGCCTCCAGCACCGGCTCCACGACCTCCCGACCCCCGCCCGATAGCGGCGTCGAGGTGAGCTGCAGGAGGTTGGCGGCGGGCAGCGGGCGGGTGGAGCGGAAGACCCCGGCGTCGAGCGTGCTGATCCAGACCCGGAAGTCCGCATCCATCGCCAGGCCCGTCGCCGCGCTCGCCGGCATCCCCGCCCGCTCGCGGAAGAACAGCCATCGGCCCTCGACATGGCAGGCGACCCCGAACGCGCCCACGACCCACACGCCGTGTGCCGTGCTGCCGCCGGACCTCGCCGGCCATTCCACGGCGGTGCAACCGTAGGTCACGCCCCACGGATACGATCGCACCTGCCCCCGGCGGCCGTGCAGGCGAAGGGGGGCTGTGGGGCTGCCCGCCAGCGCCGGAGGGAGAGCCGCTCCAAAGCTGATCACGCTCAGGCCGCGCGGGGTCGCGACCCAGATCCGCCCTTCCCGGTCGCACTCGAGCGCGTACACCGAACTCGACACCAGGCCGCTGCGGCTGTCCAGCGCCTCGCACGAGCCGGCGGCGCTGAAAGCGAGCAGACCCACCCCGGTCCCCACCCAGAGCTGGATCCTGTCCTCCGACGGAGGGTCGGGCAGCGAGCAGAAGGCGCCCGGCTCGGGGAGGGTGCCAATGGCCGGCGCACAGGCGCGTCCAGTGATGACCCCGAACGCCCGGTAGTTGGGGCGCAGTCGCGACAACCCGCCGTTTTGCGCCAGCCACAGGTTGCCCTCGCGGTCGAGGGCGAGGCTCCACACCGTGTTGGACAAAAGCCCGTGCCGGCGCGTCAGGTGGCGCTGGTGGTCGGGGGCCTCGGCCGCCACCAGCAGCAGCCCTTCGCCGAGTGTTCCCACCCACAGCTCGCCTCCGGGGGTCTCGAGCAGCGCCACCACCCACTCCCCGAGGCGGCCCACCGGCCGCATCTCGCGCGTGCCGTCGTCGAAGCGCCACACGGCGCCGCTCATCGAGCCGGCCCACAGGGTACCGGTCGGCCCCTCGTGAAGAGCGTTGATGCCGTCCGCGACGCGCGCCACCTCCCGCGGCTCCTCCCCGCCCGCCGGCAACATGAGCAGCCGGCCGGTGGTGGTCCCCACCCACAGCGAGCCGTCGCGCCGCTGCACGATGGCCGCCGCATCGTCGGTCGGGTCGGGCGGGTCGGGCGCAAAGTGCACCACCCGCTCGACGAGGCGGTCCGTCTCCTCGATCCGGTAGCTGGTGAGCCGCCGCCCGCGGGTCGCCACCCACACCCCGCCGTGGCGGTCCGCCACCATCATGTGCCGATGCACGCGCAAACGCTGCAGCGGCCGGCCACCGATAGCGGTGATGAAACGCAGGCGCTCGCCCGGTGCGAGCGAGCGCAGCGGTCGGCTGCTCACTGCCAGCCCGCTTTCGGTGCCCACCCACAGCCGGGAGTCGGAGTCCTCGACGATCTCGCGGACCGTCACCGACGGCAGGCCGTCCGCGGCTCCAAACGTTTCGAGCCGCCGGCCGTCGTAGCGCGCCAGCCCCGTGGAGTAGAACCCCAGCCACAAGAACCCCTGGCTGTCTTGCGCGACCTTCTGGACACTCGCCGAGGGCAGGGGCGTGAGCTCGTGCTCGGTGGTGAAGTGCACGAGCGGCAGCTCCTCGTAGCCGCCCGCCGCCGCCACGGAGGCGGCCAGCAGCACGATACCGACCTCTCCGAGCCTGCGCATCGCCTGCAGCTATTGTAGGCTCAGCGCGCGAGGACGAGCACGAGCACCGCGGCCAGCGCGAAGCGGTAGACCGCGAACGGCACCAGCGAGCAGTGCTGGACCAGCCTCAAGAACCCCAACACGGCCGCCCAGGCGACCGCGAACGAAACCAGCGTTCCCACCGCCAGCACCAGGCTGAAGCCGGCGTCCAGGACCTGCCAGGACCGCACGAGGTCGAACAGCGTGGCCGCCACCATCACCGGCACCGCCACCACGAACGACAGCTCGGTCGCGGTCCGACGGTCGAGACCGGCCAGCAGCCCACCCGAAATCGTCGCCCCGGAGCGCGAGAAACCGGGCCAGAGCGCCAGGCACTGTACGCAACCGACGGCCAGGGCCTGCAGCAGCGTGACCTCGTCCAGGGTGCGCGCCTCCGGCCCCTGCCGCCGGCCCCCCCACCGCTCGGCCCCCACCATGAGGAGGCCGCCGGCCATCAGCCCGGCCACCACCGGCCGCGAGCTGAAAAGGTAGGCCTTGATCGGCGAGTGGAGCAGCGCCCCGAGGACGAACGCCGGCGCGCACGCCAGGGCGAGATGCGCGAGGGTGAAGCCGCCCGTCCCCGGGCGCGGCCACCACGCCCTCCCCCGCACCCCCTCGCTCGCCAGCCCCCAGAAGCGCTGCCGGTACAGCCACAGCACCGCCAGGATCGCCCCCAGCTGGATGAAAATCTCGAACGTCTCGGCCCGCTCGCCGGCAAAGCCCAGCCACTCGCCGACCAGAATCAGGTGGCCGGTCGAGGACACCGGGAGGAACTCGGTGAGTCCCTCGACGATCCCCAGGATGAGGGCAAGCCACAGCTCGTGCATCGCGCCATCATACGGCATGGACAGCGACCGCCGCGCTCGTCGATAATGAATCGCTAGCCCCTCGCGCACCGGACGCGCATCGAGGTGCTCCGACGAGCGAGCGGGCCGGCGGGGGTACCATGACGTTGGTCTACGGCATGATCTGGATCGTGGTGCTGGGGTTCGCCGCCAGCGCGGTGGGGGCGCTCGTGTGGGCGATCCAGCACGGGCAGATGGAGCGCTTTGGCAGCGCGGCGCGCAGCATCTTCGACGAGGAGGAGCCGGTCGGGACACCCACCGACGCCTTCCCGCGCTCGCCCGCGGAGCGCCGGCCATGAGCGGCGTCTCGACGGTCCCGAACGGCTCCGCTGACGGGCCCCGGCAGGAGCTGCTGGCGCGGGCCGCGATCGACCGCTCGTGCCGGGCACCGGTGCTGCTGTTCGCCGGTTCGGCCGTGCTCTGGCTCCTGGTGGGCAGCGTGTGGGCGCTCCTCGCCGCGGTCAAGATGCACACGCCGGGCTTGCTCACCTCGTGGGAGCCTCTCACCTTCGGTCGGGTCCGGCCAGTCCACCTCAACATGACGATCTTCGGCTGGGCGTCGATGTCGGGGATTGCCGTGCTGCTCTGGCTGCAGGCGCGGCTGGCGCGTGCCCGGCTGCCGTTCCCCAACCTCTTGATCGCCGGCGGGGTGGTGTGGAACCTGGCGCTCGCTGCCGGGGTCTGGGAGATCTCCGCCGGCCACGGCACCTCGGTCGAGTGGATCGAGATCCCGTTGTTCTGGGCCCTGGTTTTCGCCGCCGTCTTCGCGGTGGTGATGGCGGCGTCGCTGACCATGTTCGCGCGCCGCAACGTCGCGCACGTGTACGTGTCGCAGTGGTACCTGTTCGGCGCCGTGCTGTGGTTCCCCTTCCTCTACCTTATGGCCAACGCCCTCATCCACGCTGGCTTCACGCGCGGGGTCACGGCTGCCGCGACCAACTGGTGGTTCGCCCACAACGTGCTCGGGCTCTGGCTCACCCCCATCGGCCTGGCCACCATTTACTACCTCATCCCCAAGGTCATCGGCGCGCCGATCCACTCCTACCACCTGTCGCTGCTCGGGTTCTGGTCCCTGGCGCTGTTCTACAACTGGGCCGGCACCCACCATCTCATCGGCGGTCCGCTGCCGGCGTGGCTGGTGACGGTGGGGATCGTCGGCTCGGTCATGATGTTCGTGCCCGTGGTGACGGTCGGCATCAACCACCACATGACGATGGTGGGGCACTTCCACCGCCTGGCAGACAGCCCCACCTTGCGGTTCGTGGTGTTCGCCGGCATGAGCTACACCGTCGTGAGCGTGCAGGGTTCCCTCACCTCGTTGCGCAGCATCAATGAAATCAATCACTTCACCCACTACACGGTGGCTCATGCCCACCTCGGGGTGTATGCGTTTTTCTCGATGGCAATGTTCGGGGCGCTGTACTACGTGCTGCCGCGCCTGACCGGACGCGAGTGGTCCTCGGCCCGTCTCATCAAGGTGCATTTCTGGGCCTCGGCGGCGGGGATCGCGCTGTACTGGGGGCCGCTCACGGTGGGCGGCTGGCTGCAGGGACTGGCGATGAACAACCCCGACGTGCCTTTCCTGGAGGTCATGACGGGCACCGTCTCGTGGCTGTGGGGTCGCACGGCCGCGGGGGCGCTCATGACTGTGGGGCACCTCGTGTTCGCCTGGCTGGTGGCCCGGATGCTGCTGTCCCGCGAGCCGGCGCCTGCGGTCGCGGCCGGCCCGGAGCCGGCGGGGGAGGGCGCATGAACCGCGCGTTCTGGCTGTACCTGGGCGTCCTCGTGACGGTCGTGGCTTCGTTTATGGGGCTCGTTCAGATCCCCGACCACCAGCTCAGGGGGCTCGAGCCGGTCACCGACGAGCAGGGCGTCGAGCGCCCGGTGCGGCCCGAGGGCGGCGTGCTGGCCGGCCGGCAGGAGTATATCGGCCTCGGCTGCCTGTACTGCCACAGCCAGCAGGTCCGGCCCGAGGGGTTCGGCAGCGACATCGCCCGGGGGTGGGGGATGCGCCGCACCGTGGCGCGCGACCACGTCTGGGACGCTCCGCCCGTGCTCGGCACCATGAGGACCGGCCCTGATCTCGCCAACATCGCCGTGCGCCAGCCATCGGCCGCCTGGCACCTGCTGCACCTGTACAAGCCACGTCTCACCTCGCCCGGCTCCCTCATGCCCGAGTACCCGTTCCTGTTCACCGAGCAGCGGGTGGAACTCGAGCGCCCGGCCGACGCCCTCTCGTTCCCTACCGGCGACCCCCGCCCGGGCTGGGTGATCGTTCCCACCCAGCGCGCCAGGGATCTCGTCGCGTACCTCGGCAGTCTCGACCACTCGTACCCCGTTCCCGAGGTGCGGCCATGACCCCGCCCACCACCGACCGGGGCCACGCGGGCCACGAGGATCACGGCGTCATCCGCCTGCACGAGCCGATCGCCCGCGAGCTCGAAGAGCCGCGGGACGGCTTCGAGCCGACTCCCATGTGGTGGGTCTTCGTGGTCATGGCGCTGCTCGGCTGGGGCGGGTGGTACCTCGGCACCTACTCCGGCAACTGGCGCGCCGACGTGTACGACGAGCGGCCGGGGGTGGTCGCCGCCCCGGCGGCGCCTGCTGCCGCTGCCGACCCGATGGTGCTCGGACGACGGATTTACGCCAACTGCCAGGCCTGTCACCAGGCGGACGGGCGCGGCGTGGAGGGCAACTATCCGCCGCTCGCCGGATCGAGCTGGGTGACCGGCACCCCCGAGACGCTGGTCCGGATCCTGTTGCACGGCGTGGAGGGCGCAATCGAGGTGAACGGGGCCCGCTACAACCAGGCGATGCCGCCGTGGAAACACCTGCGCGACGAGCAGCTCGCGGCGGTGGCGACGTATGTCCGCGCCTCGTGGGGGAACGCCGCGCCGCCCGTCGCTGCAGAAATGGTGCGCGACGTCCGCGCCGCCACCACCGCCCGTTCCCGGGCGTGGACGGCGGTCGAGCTGCGACACCTCGAAAGCGGCACCGCCGTCGCGGCCGCCGACGGGCGCTGAGGACGGTGGCCGAACCCACCGCGAGCTGTGCAGTCGGGCCGGGCGTGGGCTGCTGCTCGGAGCCCCCGATGGCCGAGGCCGACCGAAGAGCGTGGTGGCGCATCGGGATCGGCGCGGTGCTCGCTGCCAACAGCATGACCGTCGACCTCGCGATCAACACCAGCGAGGCCGACCCTCACACGCGCCTGTTCGTGCACCTCGGCGTGGCCGTTGCCACGGCCGTCGTGGTCGCGCTGCTGGGGGCGCCGTTGCTCGTCGGCGCCTGGCAGCAGGCCCGGCGGCGGCAGCTGACGCTGGAGGCAATGTTCGTCCTCGCGGTCGCGGGCGCGCTCGGGGCCTCGCTCGTGGCGATGCTCACCGGCGAGGGGGCCGTCTACTTCGAGGTGGCGGCCATCCTGCTCGTGGTCTACAGCCTCGGCCAGCAGCTCGGCCGCACGGCCCGGCGGCGGGCGCTCGACGCCCTCGACGCCTGGCAGCGCGAACTCGCCACCTGCCAGCTCGTGGAGCCTGACGGCCAGGTTAGCACCGTGCCGGTGGCCGAGGTGGCTGCCGGCCAGACCGTCGAGGTCCAGCCCGGTCGTCTCATCCCGGTCGACGGCGTGGTCGAGGCGGGCGAATCTTTCGTGCAGGAGGCCACGCTCACCGGCGAGCACCTCGCGGTCGTGCGCCGCGCCGGGGACCGGGTGTGGGCCGGCACTCACGCGGTGGACGGGTTGCTGCGTGTGAGGGCGGCAGCCCCCGGCAGCGGCCGCCGCATCGACGGCATCCTGGCGGCGGTGGAGCGCGCCCGCGCGGTGCCGGGACGGCTGCAGCGCACGGCCGACCGCTTCATCCGCGTCTTCTTGCCGGTCGTGAGCGGCATCGCGCTGGCGACGGGTCTCGCGTGGGGCGCGGCTCGCGGCCCGGCGGAAGGGCTCTTCAACGCCATGTCAGTGCTGCTCGTGGCGTGCCCGTGCGCGCTCGGCCTGGCGACGCCCCTTGCCGTGTGGCGGGCGGTCGGCGCGCTGGCCCGGCGGGGCCTCATGCCGCACGCGGCCGACGCGGTCGAGAGACTGGCGCAGGTTCGCACCGTCGTCATGGACAAGACCGGCACCATCACCGAGTCACGGGCCCGGCTGGTGGACCTCGTTGTGGCACCCGACGGCCGCCTGAGCCCCTCCGAGCTGCGCGGACTGCTGGCCCGGGTCGAGGCGGGCAACCCCCACCCGCTGGCGGCGGCGTTCGCCGGCCTGCCGGGCGAGGGCGGGCTCTCGTGGCGCCCCGTGCAGGTGCGGGTCGTACCCGGAGTCGGGGTGGAGGCCGAGATGGTCGACCCCGGCGGCCGGAGCGTCGCGGTGGCGATCGGCACGCCGGGGCGGCTGTGCGCCGCGGGGCCCGGCGCGGCACGCTGGCAGGAGCTGCGGGCACGGTGGCACCGCGGCGCGCACGGGCAGGAGGTGGCCGTGCTCGTCGACGGGGAGGTCGCAGCCGCGGCGCTGGTGGCCGAGCGGCCGCGGCCGGGGTGGGCCGAGCTGCGCCAGCAGCTGGCGGCGCAGGGTGTTCGGCTTCTCGTCATGAGCGGGGACCCCGCCGCGGAGCGGGTCGGCCTCGGCGAGACCGAGGTCCTGGCCGGGCTCGCACCGGAGGAAAAGCTGGCCCGGGTCCAGCAGCTCGAAGCCGCCGGGCAGCCGGTGCTGTTCGTCGGCGACGGCGTCAACGACGCGGCCGCGATGGCGGCGAGCCACGTCAGCATCGCCGTCGGGGACGGGGCGGAGCTGGCACGCGAGGTGGCGACGCTGTCCTGGCACGGCCGGCACCTCGCCGACCTGGCGCGGGCGCTCGAGGTGAGCCGCGTTGCGGTCGCCACGATCCGCTCCAACCTCGCCTTCGCGGCGGCCTACAACCTCACCGGCGTGGCGCTGGCGGCAGCGGGGGTGCTGCACCCCATCGTGGCGGCAGTGCTCATGACGTGCTCGAGCCTGATCGTGACCTGGCGCGCCGCCGGCCTCGGCGGGCCGGACGAGGAGGCGGGGGCGGCGCTCGAACCTCTGGAGGCGACATGACGCGAGACATCGATCGCGACCGCTGGGTGGCCTGGCTGCTGGGGGGCACCGTCGCCGCGCAGGGGGTCATCTTGCTGTTCCTGGGTCAGCTCGGCGGGCGCACTGCCGCCCAAACCCTGCTGGTGTTCACCGCCCTCGGCGTGCTGACGCACCAGGCGTGGGTCTATCGGGGCCAGCTCACGCACCGCATCGACATGCTGCTGGTCATGCTGGCGCTCGGCGGGCTCGGCATGATCGTCGGGTGGTGGATCGACTTCGGAATGCAGCCGGCCCCGGAGTGGATGCGCCTGGGGCAACCGTCCCCCCACCCGTGGTCGTTCTGGTCCCGGGTGTGGTCGTGGATGACCGGGCTCATGCTGGCCGGGGCGATCCCGCCATCGCTGTGGTGGACGCGCTGTGCTCGCCTGGCGAGGGAAAGCCGCCGGCGCTGGGTCTCCACGCACCTCATCGGAAACGCGGCCATGGTGGCCGGGATGATCTGGACCAACCGCTGGATCGGGCGGGCGCTGGGAGCGCTCGCCGGGTCGCTCGTGGTCGGGGCGCACACGGCGATGCTGCTGGGGATGGTGCTCGGCATGGCGGCCGGCATGTGGCTCGGAGAGGCGGCACTGGGCCTGCGCCCCTGGCGCGAGGGACCTGTGCCGCTCAGATGATGCGCGCCACCTCGTCGAAGCCCAAGCGGGGCGCCCGCGGGAAGAGCTTGGACGGGTCGCCGTAGCCGAGGTTGCACAGGAAGTTGGAGCGGATCGCGGTGCCGGCGAAGAACTCCCGGTCGACGGCGGCGTTGTCGAACCCCGACATCGGCCCGCAGTCGAGGCCGACGGCCCGCGCCGCGAGAATGAAGTACGCGGCCTGCAGCGTGCCGTTGCGGAACGCCGTCGTCTCGACCAGTTCCGGCTTGCCGACGAACCACGATCGGGCATCGGTGTGCAGCACGAGCCGCGGGAGCTGCTCGAAGAACTCGAGATCGTGAGCGAGGATGGCGGTGACCGGCGCGGCCATCGTGGGCGGCACGTTGCCGGGGTCCAAGCACGGGCGCAGGCGCGCCTTGGCCTCGGGGCTGCGCACGAACAGCACCCGCAGCGGCAGGCAGTTGGTCGAGGTGGGGCCCATTTTGGCGAGCTCCCAGACCTGCCGCAACGTCTCGTCGCTCACCGGCCGGTCGAGCCAGCTCCTGTGGGTGCGCGCCTCCCGGAACATGAGGTCGAGCGCCTGCTCGTAGGTCATCGTGCGCATGCGGCCCCCTCTCGTGCCGCACACAGCCTACCACCCTCCGGACGCGGCCCGGGAACCGCGCGGGCGGGCGCCGGTCCAACTGTTCGAGGGTTTGAGGGTGTCTGCCGAGCTGACGTATCCTGGCCCCATGCCCTGGTGGGTCTCGAGCCGCGCCGCCACGCTCGAGGGGGAGGTCTCGCTCGCGCGCCTGCGGGCACGGGACGAGGCCGCCTTCGAAGAACTCGTCGGGCGGCACGAACGCGAGATCTTCCAGCTGGCCCGCCGCCTGCTCGGCGATCGCGAGGAGGCGCTCGACGCCACGCAAGAGGTCTTCCTGCGCGTGTACCGGGGCCTGCCGCGGTTCCGCGCCGACGCCTCCCTGCGCACCTGGATCTGGGGGATTGCGCTCAACGTCTGCCGTTCCCGGCTGGCCTCGGCCGCGCGGCGCCTGCAGCAGCGCCTGGCGCCGCTCGAGACGGTGGACGCCGAGGGCGAGGAGAGTCCGCTTCCGCTGCCCGATCCCGCCCCCGGCCCGGAGCAGGCCGCCTACGGCGCCGAGCTGCGGGACGCGCTCGAGCTGGCGCTAGCCTCGCTCACCCCGGAGCACCGGGAAGCGGTGGTGCTGCGCGACGTGCAGGGGCTCGAGTACGAGGAGATGGCGGCGGTGCTGGGGTGTCCCCTGGGGACCGTGAAGTCGCGCCTGGGGCGCGCCCGCGCTGCGCTCAGACAGGCGCTCGAGGGGGTGTGGAGATGACCTGCGAGGAGCTGCGGGCGCTCCTGGACACGGAGGGAGAGGCCAGCTCCCCGGCCGCACGCGCCCATCTCGAGGGCTGCCGCGCCTGCAGCCGGGAAGTGGAGCGCTGGCGGCTCGCGCAGGCGGCGCTGCGCGAGCTGGGCCGGGAGCCGGCGCCGCCGTTCCTGCACGCCCGCATCATGGCGCACGTTCGAGCCGAGGCCCCGGGCTCGCGCCCTGCCGCCTGGCTGCGGGGATGGCGCGCACCGGCCCTGGCGGCAGTCGGCGCGGCCGTGGTCATCCTGGGCCTGGGGCTGTATCGGGCCGTCACACCCCCTCCGGTCACACCGGTGGCTGAGGTCGCGGACAGCCGCGAGAAGGCGGCGGCCCCCGAGCCCGCCTCCGGTTTCGACAAGGGCGCCGCAGGCCCTCCGGCGCCGGCGGCGGTGGTCGCCGACCGCGTCGCGACGGCGGCGCGACGGCAGGAGGCGGCGGACGGCACGCCGCCCGCAGCCGAGGAGAAGCACGTCCTGGCCGCGGCAGCCGCCGTGCCCACCGCCGGGATCGCCGCGGCTGCCGGCGAGCCGGCCCGGGACGAACTCGGTGCGGCCGCCCCCGCCGCCACCGAGGCAATGGCGCCGAGGGCGAGCGCCGATCTCGCCGGGCCTGCCCCGGGCGTCGCTGGCGAGACCCGGGGCGGCGCTCCCGCCGTGGGTACCTTGCGGGCTGCAGAAAGGCAGGTGGCGGGGGTGGTGCGCTGCCGCTTGCAGCTCGAGGGCGGGGGGGACGTCGTGGAGGTCGACCTGCCTGCCGAGGGGGCCCCGCTGCCCGAGGAGGTGTGGTCGGTCACCTTCTCGCCCGACGGCCGGATCGAGGTGCTCGACGCGTTCGGCCGCACGCGGCAGGCACCGGCCCTGCTGCAGCAGGGGCTCTCCCAGACGCAGCGGCAACAGCTCCGCCTCGGGCGCTATCGCCTCAGCCAGGCTCCCGTTCCAGCCACGCCAGCGCCGTGAGCGTCTCGCCGAGCGTCGCCGTCTCGAGGCGGAGGTAGCGGGGCTCGGCATCGAGGACGAGCTGCCCGGAAGGGATGGGGCTGCCGTCCAGGGCGGCGGCGTCGGCGAGCGGCAAACGGCCACCCACCCGCAGGGGCCGGGGGGCATGGAGCACGGCCTGGCACCCGTTCCCTTCGAGCACGTAGCCCCGAACCCGGCGGAAGGTCTCCGGAAGGCGGTGCACGGTGCACCCCACGGCCCGCTCCTGGAGGGTGCGCAGCGCCGCCAGCGCCGGCCGCGGCCGCCAGCTCGCCCCGTCCTCGTCGAGCAGGCCGTAGCCGCGGGCCACGAGCTGCCACCAGCTCGTGCCGGCCACACACCCCGTCGACGACGCCGCCAGGTTGTACAGGACCAGGTACGCGGCCTGTCGCGCCTCGTCCGTCTGCACGTCCCGCCCTGCCGGGCTGTGACCGCCCGTGCCCCGCAGCGGCCAGTTGAACTCGGTGAGGTACAGCGGCACGAGCGGGTGGCCGCTGGCCTCCACGACGGCGCGCAGGAGCAGGATCTTGCGGAAGAGGTCGAAGTGGTGGTACTGGCGGTTTTCGGGCGAGCCCCGCCGGTCCACGTACAGCAAGGCGGCGATGCCATCGAAGTCAAATGGTCGCTGACAGGCCAGGAACTGCACCGTGAAGTGGTACTCGAAGTCGATGATCGACGGGCCGAGCCATCGGCAGCCCGGCCGCGCCGCCCGCACCCCGGCCACCCCTTCGAGCAGCCGCACGTACTCGTCGGGCCGCCACACACCCCACTTCTTGCGGTTGGGCGCCTGCCCAACCTGGAAGGCGTGCGCCACCGGTCCGAGCGTCTCGACGGTGCGCTCGACGTGGGCGCGCCAGCGGGCGGGGTCGAGGACTGCGGCACGATCCTGGACCAGCACGAAGGTGAGGGTGTGGCCGGCGCGCGCCAGCTCCTCCAGCTCGGGCCGGAGCGCCAGCACCGGCTCGGCGTCCCACACCGGCACCCGCAGCAGCAGCGAGCGGACGCCCAGCGCATCGAGCTGTTCGCGGTATCGTTCCCAGCTCTCCGGACGGGGCGAAATGGCGACCCCGAACGTCGTGCCCGCCGCGGGAGACTGCACGGGGGGGTGCCCCAGCAGGCGGCGGTACGCGGCCACGGTGGGCCCGAGGTGCCGCAGGCTGCAGCCCACGAGCGAGAGGAACTTCGCGGCATCGCTGCACGAGGCCCACAGCTTGCGCACGTACGAGAGATCGGTGTGTGGCTGGTGATGGCGATCGTCCCAGCGGAAGCGGTCACGCTCCGTGGAAGCCGGCGGCGCCAGCTCGCGCTCGCCGGGCGCTCGATCAGGCAGCGGCGGCTTCTCTCCGCGGCTCATCGGGCAAGTCTACCCCGGGCGCGGCGCGTGTGGACTCTGCTAAAGTGCGCGGTTGCGGGGGGTGGAGCGGGTCATGGCAGCACCGCCGCGGACTCTGACGTGGAAGCACTTTTCCGAGGTGGCCGAGGAGCTGTTCAAGGTCTTCGGGCGCTCCGAGCTCGTCTGGGCGCAGCAAATGTGGGAGCACCTCGTGAAGGCCGGCCTGTGCACCGCCGACAGCGAGCTCGACCGCTGCCGGGTGTGCATTCGCTTCATCGCGCTGGCCTGCATCTACCGCGACTTCTGCAGCCTGGCATGGAAAAAGCGGCTGTCGCCTCACTTCCACGAGTGGGCGGTCTATCTCGACCTGCACCCCCTGCGGCTCGGCCAGCTCCTGGGGACCAACGCGGCGCTGCCGGAAGCCAGGCGGGACGACGAGCTGGTGCACGCCGCCGTGCAGGTGCTGGCCAACCGCGAGAGGCCCCAGCTGCATCGCGCCCTGGTCCAGGCTGTAAGCAGCCCGTCACGTCTGTTCATCACGATGTGGCGGACCCGCGAGCACCTGCCGGGAACGCCAGGCGCCGCCCGGGACAAGCGGGAGAGCGACGACCAGATCCTCAACGATCTCTCGTTCGAGAAGATCGACGCGTACGAGTACGTCTCCAAGGGGTTCGTGACCGCGGCGCCGCCGCCCGGCGTTTGAAGCCGCTACTCGGTCACGGGCTCCGGCAACACACCGGCCGCCCGCGCCCGCCGCAAGAACTCGCTCATTCCGGCCCTGTCCCGCTCGTCGAGCTCGAAGTGCAGCACCTGCTCGAGGTAGCTCCGCACGGCCGGCTCGGGGTGGCTGTGGGCCCGGGCCCAGCTCGCGAGCAGCTCGTCCCAGTGGGCGCGGGCATGGGCGTGCGAGGCCACAAGGAGGTCGGAGACCGCGGCCGGGGCCGCCGGTGAGAGCGCCCAGACCGCGAAGACGAACGGCAGCCCGGTCCAATCGTGCCAGGCCGCGGCCAGGTCGAGTTCGCACAGGCCGGTCTGCCCTGCCACCCGCATTGCCGGGTCGCCGATGATGACCGTGGCATCGGCGTGTTCCAGCATGCGTGCGAGGGGAGGGTCGGCCGCCACGAGACGAGGGCGGACGCCGAACCGCTCGACCAGGAGCAGCCGGGCGAGCGTCACGGCCGAGCGCGAGGCGCGGTGGACGGCCAGCGTCGCAACGCGCTCGGGGGCTCGCTTCGAGACCAGCAGCACGCTCGTGACCGCGCCCCGGCACGCCACCCCGAGCCCGGGGTGCACAACGACACCGGGCAGCGACGGCAGGCTCGCCACCGGCACGAGCGCGGCGTCCACCGCCTTGCTGGCCAGCCGCGTGGCGCAGGTGCCGGGCTCCGCTCGCTCGAAGCGGTAGGGGAACGGGGCGGCGATGCCGGCTTCGAGCCCGGCTAGCAGCGGCCGGGCGTTGAGGTACGCGATCCCCGCCACCCCGACCGGCTCAGGCATCGCCTTCTCCGGCCGGCGCGAGGTACCCGCAGGCGTCCGGCTGTGCCGCCGGCGTTCCCCGTCGGTTCTCGCCGCTCCGGCGCCGGTCCAGGCGCCTCATCCTTGACTCATGAGCTCGAGGAACTCCTTGTTGGTCCGGGTGCGCTCGAGGCGCTCGAGGAGCAGCTCCATGCACTCGACCGTGGAGAGCGGGTTGAGGACCTTGCGCAGCACCCAGACGCGCTTGAGCTCCCACGGCTCGAGCAGCAGCTCTTCCTTGCGGGTCCCCGACTTGTTGATGTCAATGGAGGGGAAGACGCGCTTTTCGGTCAGCTTGCGGTCGAGGTGCACCTCCATGTTGCCGGTGCCCTTGAACTCCTCGAAAATGACGTCGTCCATCCGCGAGCCGGTGTCGATGAGGGCGGTGCCGATGACGGTGAGCGAGCCGCCTTCCTCGATGTTGCGCGCCGCGCCGAAGAAGCGCTTGGGCTTCTGCAGCGCGTTGGAGTCGACGCCGCCCGAGAGCACCTTCCCCGACGGCGGCACCACCGTGTTGTAGGCGCGCGCCAGCCGTGTGATGGAGTCGAGCAGGATGACCACGTCCCGCTTGTGCTCGACCAGCCGCTTGGCCTTTTCCAGCACCATCTCGGCCACCTGCACGTGGCGGTACGCCGGCTCGTCGAAGGTCGAGGAGATGACCTCGCCCTTGACCGAGCGCTGCATGTCGGTGACCTCCTCCGGGCGCTCGTCGATGAGCAGCACGATGAGGATGACCTCCGGGTGGTTGGTCGTCACCGCGTTGGCGATTGCCTGCAGCATCATGGTCTTGCCGGTGCGCGGGGGAGCCACGATGAGGCCGCGCTGGCCCTTGCCGATCGGCGTCATGAGGTTCATGACCCGGCAGGTCATGTTCCCCTCGATCTCGAGGTTGATCCGCTCGAGCGGGTACAGCGGCGTGAGGTTGTCGAACAGCGTCTTCTCGTGCGCCAGGTCGGGCGGCTCGAAGTTGATCGCCTCGACTTTGATGAGAGCGAAGTAGCGCTCGCCTTCCCGCGGCGGCCGGATCTGGCCCGAGACCGTGTCGCCGGTTCGCAGGTTGAAGCGCCGGATCTGGGACGGCGACACGTAAATGTCGTCCGGCCCCGGCAGGTAGTTGTACTCCGGCGCGCGCAAGAACCCGTAGCCGTCCGGGAGGATCTCGAGCACGCCCTCGCCGAAGATCAACCCCTCGCGCTCGGTCTGCGCCTGCAGGACCTTGAAGATGAGGTCCTGTTTGCGCATGCCGGCCGGGTTCTCGACCTCCAGCTCGCGCGCCACCTGCGTCAGGTCGCCGATCGACATGTCCTTGAGCGTGCGCATGTCGAGGCGCTGCTTGCCCTCGGTCGGCGTCGCCTCGGCCTCGAGGGTCTCCTCGTCGAGCACCACCGGCAGCCCCTCCGGGTTGCCGCCCCCACTCTTGCGTCGGCCGCGCCCGCGGCCGCGTTGCACTTTTTCGTCTGCCATTTCAGGCTCCCTGTCCAGGCACGTTGGTCGTGTCGAGTGTCGTCAGGATTGCAGTCAGGAGCGCCTTGCAGCCCGCCCCTGTGGCGGCCGAGGCGGCCAGGGGCGGCGAGGTGAGTTCGAGGTCGCGTTGGATGCGCCGCCCCGCCTCGGCCAGCGCTCCGCTCGCCAGCTTGTCGGCCTTCGTGAGCACCACGAGGAACGGCCGGGCGGCCCGGCGGACGAAGCTCGCCAGGTCGACGTCGAGCGGCGAGGTGGGGACGCGGGGGTCCACCAGCCCCACCACCAGCCGTAGCCGCCGCTCCTCCTGCAAGTACGCCGTGATGCGCTCGCCCCATTCCAGCCGTTCCGTCATCGAGGTGCGGGCGAACCCGTACCCCGGCAGGTCCACGAAGAAGCAGCGGCCGTTCACGAGGTAGTAGTTGAGCGTCCGCGTCTTCCCCGGCTGCTTCGAGACCGCCGCCAGCTTCGTGCCGAGCAGGGCGTTGAGCAGGCTCGACTTGCCCACGTTCGAGCGGCCCGCGAACGCGACCTGCGGCCAGGGCTCGCGAGGTCCCTGGCGAAAGTCCGCGACCGTGGCGCGCAGAACGACGCTCTCGGCTCGCATGCCTCTACTGGTGGGCCACCGGCGCCGGGGGCTCGGCGGCCACCGCTCCCGCCTCGGCCGGCTGCATCGCCGGCAGCGCTGCGGTGAGGGCGAGGGCGACGACCTCGTCCATTTCCTTCACGAGATGGAACTGCATGACCAAGCGCACCTCCTCGGGGATGTCCTCGAGGTCCTTCTCGTTTTCCGTCGGCAGGATGACCTCCCGCAAGCCGGCCCGGAACGCCGCCAGCACCTTGTCCTTGATCCCGCCGACCGGCAGCACCTTGCCGCGCAGCGTGATCTCGCCGGTCATCGCGATGTCCTGCCGGACCGGCACGGCGGCCACGGCGGACAGCAGCGCCGTGGCCATGGTGATCCCGGCCGAAGGGCCGTCCTTGGGGATGGCACCTTCCGGCACGTGGACGTGGATGTCGCGCGTCTCGAAGAAGTCGCCCGGCAGCGGCAGGTGGGTCGAGAGCGCCCGCACGTACGAGAGCGCCGCTCGTGCCGATTCCTGCATGACGTCGCCGAGCTGGCCCGTGAGGGTGAGCGTGCCCTTGCCACGCATGAGGCCCACCTCGGTCGAGAGCAGCTCGCCCCCCACTTCCGTCCAGGCGAGCCCGGTGGCGACGCCGATCTCCGCCTGCTCGCCGGCCCGGACTTGCCGGAAGCGGGGCTTGCCGAGCAGCTCCCGGACCTTCTCGGGCGTCACGGTGATCGCCGCCCCCTCCGGTGTCTTGTGCTTGAGGACCTCGCGCGCGAGCTTGCGGCAGCACGACGAGATCTCGCGCTCGAGGTTGCGCACCCCGGCCTCGCGGGTGTAGCGCTCTATGAGAAGCGTGATCGCGTCGTCGGTGAACTCCACCGCGAACGCCCCCAGGCCCTGTTGCTCGACCTGCTTGCGAACCAGGAACTGCTTGGCGATCTGCAGCTTCTCGTAGTGCGTGTAGCCCGACAGCTGAATCGTCTCCATGCGGTCCTGCAGCGCCGGCGGGATGGTGTGCGTGACGTTGGCGGTGGCGATGAAGAACACCCGCGAGAGGTCGTACTCCACATCCAGGTAGTGGTCGACGAAGGTGTGGTTCTGCTCGGGATCCAGCACTTCGAGCAGCGCCGCTGCCGGGTCGCCCCGGAAATCTGAGGCGAGCTTGTCGACCTCGTCGAGCAGGAAGACCGGGTTGGTCGTCCCCGCCTTCTTCATCATCTGGATGATCTGGCCCGGGAAGGCGCCGATGTAAGTGCGGCGGTGCCCCCGGATCTCGGCCTCGTCCCGCACCCCGCCGAGCGACAGCCGCACAAACTTGCGCCCGGTGGCGCGGGCGATGGACTTGGCGAGCGACGTCTTGCCGACCCCGGGCGGGCCGACGAAGCAGAGAATCGAGCCCTTCGGCTTGCGTACGAGCTGCCGCACGGCGAGGAACTCGAGGATGCGCTCCTTGACCTTGGTGAGGCCGTAGTGGTCCTCGTCGAGCACCGCCTCCGCACGCGTGACGTCGCGGTGCTCCTTGCTGGACTTCTTCCACGGCACCGCGAGGAGCCAGTCGAGGTAGTTGCGGGAAACCGTCGCTTCCGCCGACATCGGGGCCATCGATTCCAGCCGCTTCAGCTCCCCCAGCGCCTTTTCCTTGACCTCCTTCGGCATGCCGGCGTTCTCGATGCGCTCGGCGAGCTCCTCGAGCTCCTCTTTGGCGTCGGTCCGGCCGAGCTCCTCGTTGATCGCCTTGATCTTCTCCGACAGGTAGTACTCCCGCTGCGCCTTTTCCATCTGCTTCTTGACCTTGGCGTTGAGGCGCCGGTCGATGTTGAGCTTCTCGATCTCGACGTCGAGAAGATCGTTCAGGCGCTGCAGCCGCTCGAGCGGGTTCACGGTCTCGAGCAGGCTCTGCTTGTCGGGGGTGGGGATCGGCAGCGCCGCCGCCAAGGCGTCGGAGAAGATCTCCGGGTCCTCGGTCTGCAGCTCGGCGAGCACGGCGTCGGCGCCGATCTGCTGGGAGACCCGCGCGTACTGCTGGAAGAGGTTCGTGAGCACCGACAGGTAGCGGCCGACCCGCGGGTCAGCGACCTGCGGCGCCCGCAGCACCTCGACGTGGGCCTCGTAGCCGGCGCCCTCGCGCAGGTAAAGGCGCTGCCAGCGGCCGCGCACCACACCCTCGACGCCGACCTTGATGGTGCCGTTGGGGAAAGTGACGTGCTGCAGGATCGAGGCGATGACGCCGCACTCGAAGACGTCGGCGGCGCCAGGCTCGTCGAGCTGCGGGTCCTTTTGCGTCACGAGGAAGATCTGCTTCCCCGGCTCCTCGAGCGCCCGCCGCAAGGCGGCGACCGAGGCCGGGCGCCCCACCACGAACGCTGACTTCATGCGCGGAAACACCACCATGTCGCGCAACGGCACGACCGGTAGCACGCGAATTTCAGAATTGGGCATGCCAGGCTCCAGACTCATGAACTGCCACGGGAGAAACCAGCCGCCAGGGTGGTGTCCTACCCCGCCTTGCGCATGGAGGCGAGAGGCACCATGCGGCGCTCCACGACCTCCGGAGTGATGACGATCTCGGTGATGTCCGACCGCGACGGGACTTCGAACATCACCTCCAACATGAGTTCCTCGAGGATGATCCGCAAGCCCCGCGCCCCCACCTTGCGGCTGATTGCCTCGTCGGCGATGGTGTATAGGGCGTCCTCGGTGAAGCGTAGTTGCACGCCCTCGAACGACAGCACCGTCTCGTACTGCTTGACGAGCGAGTTCTTGGGCTCCTTGAGGATGCGCACCAGCGCCTCGCGGTCGAGGTCCTGCAGCGCCGAGATCACCGGCACGCGTCCGACGAACTCGGGGATCATCCCGTATCTGATCAGGTCTTCCGGGTGCACCTGGGCGAGCAGCTCGGACGCCGATCGTTCCTCGGGGGTGAGGATGTGCGCCTGGAAGCCGATCGTCTTCTGGTTGAGCCGGCGGGCGATGATGTCGTCCAGGCCGACGAAGGCTCCGCCGCAAATGAACAGCACGTTGGTGGTGTCGATCTGCAGGAACTCCTGGTGCGGGTGCTTGCGCCCCCCCTGCGGCGGAACGTTGGCCACCGTGCCCTCGAGGATCTTCAGCAGCGCCTGCTGCACGCCCTCGCCGGAGACATCGCGGGTGATCGACGGCGAGTCCTGCTTGCGGGCGATCTTGTCGATCTCGTCGATGTAGACGATGCCGCGCTCGGTGCGCTCGCGGTCCCCTTCCGCCGCCTGGTACAGGCGGAGCAGGATGTTCTCCACGTCCTCCCCGACGTACCCGGCCTCGGTGAGCGTGGTGGCGTCGACGATCGTGAACGGCACGTCGAGCAGCTTCGCCAGCGTCTGGGCGAGCAGCGTCTTGCCCGTCCCGGTCGGGCCGATGAGCAGGATGTTGGCCTTCGCGAGCTCGACGTCGGTGCGCGCCGCGTGGCTCATGTAGTCGATGCGGCGGTAGTGGTTGTAGACGGCCACCGCGAGCTTCTTTTTGGCCAGCTCCTGGCCGATCACGTAGCCGTCCAGGAACCGCTTGATTTCCTCCGGCTTCGGGAGAGAGCGGCGCGACTCGCGCGCCTCCCGAGCCCGGTCCTCGGTGATGATGTCGAGGCAGATGTCCACGCACTCGTCGCAGATGTACACACTGGGGCCCGCAATGAGCTTGCGCACCTCGCGCTGCGTCTTGTTGCAGAAGCTGCAACGCAAGAGATCGGAGGAAGATTCGCGACTCACCACGTCGACCGCCCCAGCTCCATTCTACACCCCGACAGCGCAACACCGCATGGCCGTAGCTATTCCCTGCGCTCGATGATCTTGTCGACCAGGCCGTAGGCCAGCGCCTCGCCCGCCTCGAGAATAAAATCGCGCTCGGTGTCGGCGTTGATCTTCTCGAGCGGCTGGCCGCTGTGGCGGGCGAGAATCTCGTTGAGGCGCGCCCGCAGCCGCAGGATGTCGCGGGCGTGGATGTCGATGTCGGTAGCCTGCCCGCCGAGACCGAACGCCAGCGGCTGGTGGATGAGAACCCGCGAGTGCGGCAAGGCGTAGCGCTTGCCCCTGGCACCCCCGGCCAGCAGCACGGCCGCCATCGACGCCGCCATCCCCATGCAGATCGTCATGACGTCGGGCTTGACGTACTGCATCGTGTCGTAAATCGCCAGCCCGGCCGAGATCGAGCCGCCGGGGGAGTTGACGTACAGCACGATGTCCCGCTCGGGGTTCTCGGCCTCGAGAAAGAGCATCTGGGCGATCACCACCGAGGCCACGTGGTCGTCGATCGGCTCGCCCAGGAAGATGACGTTGTCCTTGAGAAGGCGCGAGAAGATGTCGAACGCCCGCTCCCCGCGACCGGTCTGCTCGATCACCATCGGCACCAGCATGGTCACGCTCCCTCGGGCTCGGCGAACGGCTGGAGCGCCTGCTCCACGGCCTTTTCCCGTCGGACGATCGCCGCCACGCGTCCGAGCTTCCCCGACTTCGAAAGGTTACCGCGAAGCTCCGCGAACGGCACCCCCATGCGGGAGGCCTGGCGTCCGATTTCGCGGTCCACCTCGCCCTCGCTCACCGTGATGCCGCGCGACTCGGCCAGCGCGTCGAGCAGCAAATCGGCGCGCAGTCGGGCCATGACGCGCGAGCGCATCTCCTCCCGCACCTTGTCCCAGTCGAGCGCTGCCTTTTCCGGGTCGATTCCGCGCTGCGCCAGCGAGCTGGCGAAGTCGAGCACTTCCGTGGAAGTTCCTTCGTCGACCGCGGTTTCGGGCAGGTCCAGCGCGCGCCCCTGGGCGAGGTACCCCAGCAGCGCCGTGCGCCACTCCTCGTGGCGGGCACGCCGCTTCTGGAGGCGGAGATCGGCCTCGACGCGCTCGCGCAGCGCCGCCAGCCCACCCTCGAGCCCGAGCGAGGTCGCGAGCTCGTCGTCGAGCGCCGGCAGGAGCTTGCGACGCACGCTCTTGATGGCGATCGTGTAGCTCACCACGACGCGGTCGGGCGTCGCCTCGCCGTCATTCTTCACCTCGCGCTCGGCGTGGACCTCCTCGCCCGGCTTGTGGCCGCGCACCGCCGCCTCGATTTCGGGGAAGACCTCACGGGCGCCGATGACGAACAGAGACCGCTCCCGGCGGAACGGCTCGCGCTCGGCACCCGGGAAGGTGCCCGTGATATCCCCCTCGACCAGCATGCCGTCCTCGGCCGCCGTGTCCTCGAGTGGCTCCCACGTGGCCTGCCGCTCCCGCAGCGCTTCCAGCGCCCGGTCGATCTCCTCGGGGGCGGGCGTGAGGTCGTACGGCGGGGGGACGAAACCCTCGAGCCCCGGCACCTCCACCTCGGGGTACACCTCGAACTCGCCCGACAGCTCGAACGAGCCGTCGTCCTTCCAGGTCACCTCGCGAACCCCGAACGGTGTGGCAGGACGCAGCTTCTCGCCGTCGCGCACCTGCTGCCAGGTGTGGCGCAGCAGGTGTTCCTCGACCTCGTGCCGGAGGTCGTCGGCGTAGCGGCGCTCGACCAGCGCCCGCGGTGCCTTGCCGCGGCGGAAGCCTGGCACCACCGCCTTGCGCATCAGCGTGGCGAGAACGCGGGCGCGTTCCTCTTGCACCTGTTCGGGAGGGATCGTGCCGCGGATGACGACCCGGCACGGGGAAGGTCGCTCGATCGTGTAGGCCATGCGGGCTCCATCTGGTGCGAAAGGGGGGACTCGAACCCCCATGGGTTGCCCCACGAGATCCTAAGTCTCGCGCGTCTGCCAGTTCCGCCACTTTCGCGAGGACACGGAATTGGTGAGCCGCCAAGGAGTCGAACCTTGAACCTAGGGATTAAGAGTCCCTTGCTCTGCCAGTTGAGCTAGCGGCCCACCGCCAAATGGAATCATAGCGTCCTCCCGCGGCACGTGCAAGCCCTCGCCGGCGGCAGCCGCCCGTGCCACCCACGCCACCCGGTGCGGGCACAGCGCCGCGAGCCCCCCCGGCTCCGGGGCGACGAGGGTCCGGACCCTGCCGGCCGCCCCCGTGCGCAGCGGGTCAGTAGGGCCGTGCAGCACCACCGTGGGGCAGCCCACGGCCGCCGCCAGGTGGGTGAGGCCGGAGTCGTTGCCGACCGCCACCTCGCTCGCGCCAAGCACCCCGGCGATGCGGTCGAGCGCCCAGCCGGCGGGCACCACGACCCCTCCGCACCCTGCCGCCACGGCCGCGAGCAGGGGCTCCTCGCCCGGGCCTCCCGCCACCAGCACCGCCCACCCGGCGCCGCGCAGCGCCCGGCCGACCGCCACAAACCGCTCGGCCGGGTAGCGCTTGGCGGGGCGGTGGCGGACCCCCGGGCAGAGGATCGCGGCGCCCCGCCCGCCCGCGAGGTCGGCGACATCCCTTCGGCCCCTCAGCCGGCAGGCGGGGGCGAGGGACAGCTGGACAGGTGCGTCCCCGACCGGAGGGAGGCCGAGGTGTGCGAGCGCCTCATCCAGGTCGTGGCGCTGGTGCCGCCGGCGGCAGACCGCGAACGTGCGCAGGCCGAGGCAGAACGCGCCGCGGCCGGCGCTCGCCAGCCGCAGGGGCGCGCGCACGCCGGCGAGGAGCGTCTTGGCGCGCGTGCTGTGGCGGGCGGTGAGAGCGACGTCGAAACGCCCGCGGAGCGCGCGCCGGGCCCAGCTCCACCCGGCGCCGGGCGGCCGGGCCACGACCTGGACGGCGAGCGCGCCGGCCAGCGGCAGGTGGGCTGACGGCAGCACGAGCGTCGTCTCGCCGCCCCGGTTGGCACGCAGCATGGCCTGCAAGGCAGGCAGCGCATGAACGAGGTCGCCCAGCCAGTTGGGGAGGTCGACGAGCAGGCGAGAAGGCAGGCAGCCCACGCCCGGTCTACGGACGCCGCTGATCGGCTGTCGCGGCCTCCCAGGCAAGCATCCACTTCAGCCACGTACCCCAGGCCGAGACGGCGGCTGCGGTCACCCCCGGCCAGCCATCGAGCCAGCCCAGCCGCACGACGCCGCCGCGCAACAGGCGCCAGCCGGCGTGGGCGAACGCCCTGACCGGCGTCGCCACGCGCCGGGCGGCGGCCAGGTCGGCGGCGCCCCGCCGCGCGTAGTCCTCGAGCTTGGGTAGGTACTGCTCGAGCGAGCGAAGGGTATGGTGCTCGAGGGCGCCGCGCAGCCTCCCCACCGAGGCGGCACTGACGGCGCCGTGCACGGCGCGGGGTTCGAACGCCGCCCGGCCGCGGCGGAGCAGCCGCACGATCCGGTCGCCGCCCCAGTCCCCCCAGTGCAGCCGCCGGCCGAACGCGAAGTTGTGGCGCGCGACCGAGAACGCGTCCTCCACGGCTCCGGGCAGGCGGGTGTCGATTTCGGCTCGCAAGGCGGGCGTCGTCCGCTCGTCGGCATCGAGCACCAGCACCCACGGGCTGCTGCACCGGGCAAGCCCCCAGTTGCATTGGGCGGCGCTCGACTCGTAGTGGTGCTCGAGCACCCTGGCCCCGGCCGCGGTCGCGATTTCTCTCGTGTCGTCCACAGTGCGCGGGTCCACGACCACCACGACCTCGGCGGCCCAGCCAGCGACGCCGGCCAGCGCCCCCGGCAGCATCGCCGCCTCGTCGCGTACGGTCAGGAGGACGCCCAGCTCGCCGTTCACTGCGCGCGCACCCCGTCGCGCCGCACCCGCTCGATGCGGAGGGCGCGCCCGCTCCTCTCGTCCACCTCGAGCACGACCCCGCACAGCGCCCCGCCCCCGGTGGCGGTCTCGAACGAGCGCGGCGTGGCGTACAGGAAGCGTTCGAGGACCGACCGCGGCTTGAAGCCGATGATCCCCTCGTAGGGGCCGGTCATCCCCACGTCGGTGATCGCCGCGGTGCCCTTCGGCAGCACCCGCTCGTCGGCCGTCGGCACGTGCGTGTGGGTCCCGAGCACGGCGCTGACGCGCCCATCGAGGTACCAGGCGAGGGCTTGCTTTTCTGACGTCGCCTCGGCGTGCACGTCCACCACGATGACCCGCTTGTCGGGCCCCAGCTCGCCCAGAAGGCGGTCGGCCACCGTGAACGGGCTCTCGATCGGGGTCATGAACGTGAGGCCCTGGAGGTTGATCACCGTCACCGGCACGCCCTGGCCGGTGGAGACCGTGACCATGCCGCGGCCGGGGTTGCCGGGCGGGTAGTTGGCCGGGCGCAGCAGGCGCGGCTGGGCGTCGAGCAGCGCCAGTGTCTCCCGCTTGTCCCAGACATGGTTGCCCGAGGTGAAGACATCCACCGGCAGGCGCTCGAGTTCGTTCCACACGGCGTCGGTCACGCCGAACCCACCGGCGGCGTTCTCGATGTTGACGACCGTGAAATCGGCGGCGAGCTCGCCCTGCAGCCGTCGCAGGTGCTCCGCCAGGGCCTGCCGCCCCACCTTGCCCACGACGTCGCCAACGAAAAAGATGCGCAGCATGCTCGCCCCCCGGGATCGGTAAGCATACACCTTCGCCGTTGCTTCCCCCGCCGGGCGCGGCGGTGGTTTCACGACCCGAGCGCCTCGCCTCCCGCAAGGTTCGCCAGAGCCTCGGGTTCGAGCAGCACCACGAGCGGGCCCTCGACCCGCACCACCCCCTGCTTTTCGAGCTTCCTGAACGTCCGCGACAGGACCTCGGGGGCCGTCCCGCACAGTGAGGCGATGACGTGCTTGGGCTCCTCGAGGCGGAGCGTCGCGTTGCGCAGCGTCACCGCACCGGAGCGCACGAACGCCGACCACAGGTAGGCGGCGACCCGCTCCTCGACGCTGCGCAGGGCGAGGCCGTCGATGAGGTCGACGAGGCGCCGCATCCACACCGAAAACGAGGTCAGGAGGGCGAGCGCCACCTGCGGGCGGCGATGTAGCAGCTCCACGAGCCGGTCCGCGTCGACGCGGACCACGAGGCTGGCTTCGAGTGCCTGGGCCGTGACCGGAAACACGCCCGGCCCGAACACGGCCGCCTCCGCGAATGAGGCGGGGGCGCGGACAACGTGCAGCACCTGCTCGCGCCCCTCGGCGTCGGCGCGGAAAAGCTTGAGCCGTCCCGATAGCACCACTGGCAGAAACGCCGCCGGGTCACGCTCCCAGAACAGCGCCTCGCCCCGCCCCAGCCGCCGCACGGTGGAAAACGCTGCAATGTCCCCGAGCACAGACTCCGGCAACGCCTCGAAGAGCGGCACCCGGCCCAGGGCCCGGACCAGCGTGGCGGTGTCCATGGCCTTCATTGTGCCAGACCACCCGGCCCCCGGCAGGCCCCTCCCCTCGGGGTCCCTCACCCCTTGGGCGGATCCGGCCGGGTCGTCGTTCCGCCGGGTCCGGTCTCCAGGGCCAGCCACCAGCTGGCTTCCGGCCCGGCCGGGGGCGGCGGGAGCAGGGTCTCGCGCAGCCCGAAAGGGCGCGCCAAGGCGGCCAGGCGCGCCGCCGAGGTGGGCAGCAGCCACACCGCCTCGGCCGCCGCGTCCTCGCCCGGTTGCACGACCCCCACCAGCATCCGCACGCGGTGGCCGCGGCGCTCGTACGCCCGCACGTGGATCCCGCCGCCGGCCACGGCGCGGGCCCGCAGGCGCGCCCCGGAGGCGGCGGTGACTCCGGCATCCTCGGCCTGCACCACGAGCAGGCCGCCCGGCCGCAGCAAGGCGGCGAGCGCCGCCAGAGCCTGCCGCTGCGCCCCGCGGTCGGGGAGCAGCGAGACGGTGTTGCCCAGGCACAGCACGCCGTCGAACGAGGCCGGCCGCAGCGCCGGCGCGGCCACGTCGGCCGCCAGCACAAGCCCCGGACGCTGCGGTGCGAGCGGCACCAGGGCGCGGTCGAACCCCACCACTTGGAGGCCGAGCTTTGCCAACAGCCGCCGGTGGAACCCGCCGCCGCACCCGGCGTCAGCGAGCCGCTGCCAGCCGCGGCGCCGGGTCAACTCGAGCCAGAACGGGCGCTCGCGCTCCGCCCGCTGCTCCTCGGGCAGGGCCGCCGCCGCCTCGCCGATGCGGGTCGCGCTTCCCATGCTCGCCACCATTGTAAGCGGCGCGTAGAATTCCGGCGTGAGCTGGCACCTCGAGGAGTTCACCCTGTATTTGCGCGACGAGCGCAACCTCTCGGTCCACACGCTGCGCGCTTACGAGCGGGAAGCGGCCGCCTTCCGGGAGTTCGCTGCCGCGGAAATGGGGTGCGACGACCCGGCCGCCGTCACTCCCGCCGCCGTGCGCGCCTACCTCGCGAGCCTGCATAGCCGCCGCCTCTCCCGGGTCTCGATGCAGCGGGCGCTCGGAGCCCTGCGCACGTTCTTCCGTTTCCTGGCACGCGAGGGGTGGGTGGGTTCAAACCCGGCGCGCGTGGTGCCGACGCCGCGGGCCCCCAAGCCCCTGCCCGAGGTCGTCACCGCCCCGCAGGTGAGCGAGCTGCTGGGAGCGCTCCCCGACACGCCGGCCGGGCGCCGGGATCGGGCGGCGCTCGAACTCCTCTACGGCTCCGGGTTGCGAGCCGCCGAGCTGGTCGGATTGGACCTCGACGACGTGGACCTCGGGCGGCGGCTCGTGCGGGTGCGCGGCAAGGGCGGCAAGGAACGCGTCGTGCCGTTCGGGCGCCCCGCCGAGCAGGCGCTGCGCGCCTACTTGCCGGACCGCGCCGCCTGGCGTGCCGCAGCGGCTACGGGGGAGCGCCGCGAGCCGCTGTTCGTCAACCAGCGCGGCAGCCGGCTCTCCGACCGCTCGCTGCGGCGCATCATGACCGCGGCCGTGCAGCTTCTGGCCTCGCTGCACCACCTGCATCCCCACACCCTCCGGCACGCCTTCGCGACCCACCTGCTCGAGGCCGGCATGGACCTGCGCGCGATCCAGGAGCTGCTGGGCCACGCGTCGCTCTCGACCACCCAGCGGTACACCCACCTCGATCTGGCCCACCTCATGGAGACGTACCGCAGGGCGCACCCGAAGGCGTGACCCCCTGCCCGGTGCCGCATGGCTGGTGATCGATCCCGGATCCCGCCGAGGGCGGCTGATGTAGACTCACGGCGGGAGTGTCACATGCCTGACGACCGTACGATCCTCCATGAGTTCAAGCGCAACGCCGAGGAGACGTTGCGCATCTCGCTTTCCACCTTCAAGGGCCGGACCTATGTCGACATCCGCCTCTTTTACGAGGATGACAAGGGCGAGCTGGCGCCCACGAAGAAGGGTGTGACCATCACCCCCGAGCTCTGGGACGAGTTCCGGGCCGGCGTGGCGAGGGCCGAGGAGGCGCTGCAGGCCAGAAACCTCTGGCACCTGGAGAGCGGGCAGTAGCGCCGGCCGCCCGGCTCAACTCCCCGGCGTGGCAGGGGGCTGGGCAGCCTTCAGGGTGTCGAGCCTGGCGCGGAACTTCTCGCACGGATCGGCGTCGTCGAGCCTTGGCGTGAACCACACGAAGTCGAACGGGAGCGTGCCGGCATCCAGATCGGCGGCGTATGCGGCAGCAGTTTCCTTGCCGGCCTGGACCTCGAGGAACGCCACCGCCACCACGTGCGATGCGCCCATGCGGGCGAGGTGACCCGGCACCCCGCGGTCGGTGCGGGCGTGGCCGAAGCCGGTGATCAGCACGGTCCCATCCGCAGTCGCGCCGCGCCAGGCGGCTTGCGCCATGTGGGCGTCGCGCGCCCTCTGCACCAGGATCATGGGCTCCAGCATGCCAGGCGGTGCGAACCCGCAGTGCGAGTCGGCGATTTCCTTCGCCATGGCGGCGCGTAGGGCGTCGGGAAGGGGCTGGTCGAGCCCCAGCTCGGCCGCCAGCTCCGGCGGCAACGCCGGCAACCCCTGGCGGGCGGCCGCCCGCGCGAGGTGGTCGGGCAAGTTGGCGGCCACCACGGGAAGGGCCGCCTTCACCGCCAGGTCGGCGATTTGCTGGTACTGCGGCCAGGCGGGCCATGAGCGCCTCTCCCAGCCGACCGCGGCACCGAGGCCGGCGGCGTCGGCCGGCGCGCATGCGAGGTAGCGCTCCACAGCCGGCGCGTCGTCCCCGTCGAGCATCTCGAACGCCAGCGCCGGACGCCGCCCGGCGGCCAGCACTGCCCCGTACAACCGCGCCTGCAGCCGGTGGTGGTCCGGGTTGTCGTGCTTTTCGCCCAGCAGCACGAAGCGGCCGGCGGCGAGCCGCCCGACGAGGGCGGCCTCGTCGATGACCCGGCCCGCCTTGACGTCCCAAATCACCCCCACGAGTGGGTGATCGGCACCCACCGAGGTCTGCCACGGACCGCCGGCCGGGCCGGCGGCAAGCGCCGACACAGCAACCACCACCACCCACCCGGGCGCCGCCCTCACAGCCCGTCCTCGCGCACCACGTCGAGGGCGCGCTGGCCGCCGAAGCGCGCCTTGATCACGTCATCGAAGTCGTCCGCGGTGCCGAGTACCGCCTGCACGGCGGCGCCCAGCTCCTCGCGGTCGAGCGTCGAGCCGACCAGGCTGTAGCGGAAGCACACGTCGTGGTCGCCGGCCAGGCCGAAGGCGCCGAAGTGCAGCCGGCTGTTCTCGCGGAGCAGGAACTGGCACAGCTCGAGCGAAACACGCGGCCCGAAGACGACCCACGCCCGCACCGTGACCACCGCGTCCTGACCCCACCCGAAGACGCCGATCGAGGCCGCAGCGCTGCCCCGCGCCAGCAGGAAGATCGGCTTGTCCTCCACCTGCTGGACCGCTTCGCCGTAGAGGTCCTTGAGGTACTGCCCCACCTTCTGGAAGACCTGCTCCTGAACCTGGGTCGCGAACCGGGTTGCCATCCAGCACCTCCCAAGTCGCCGACATCCAGTCTGGCACACGACCCTGGCCCGTTCCACCCACCGCGGGGTGCGGCAGGGATCGGGGGCGCCGGAAAGGCTCCGCTGGCCGTCCGAGGGGGCAGTCCGGGGCCGGGAAGACAATCCTCGCCGACATGTCCGCCCCACGAACCCCTGCCTGTTGCCTTTCGCCCTTCCTGCGCGGCTCGTCCTCGGAGAAGCTGGCTGGGGGAGGTGCTGGTGCCGGAGGTGGGAGTCGAACCCACACACCCTTGCGGATACGGGATTTTGAGTCCCGCGCGTCTGCCATTCCGCCACTCCGGCAGCGCGGCGCATTGTCGGCCGCAAACCGGCGCCGGTCAAGCGGGCGCGTTCCGAGCGCCTCCGTTGGGGGTATAGAATCCGGCCATGGCCACGACCGTTGATCAGCTGCGCACTGCGCTCGCGAGCGCCTACCCCCTCACCGTGATCCTCTCGCCCGAGGAAGACCGCATCGAGAAGCTGCTCCTGCGCTTCGCGGCCGGAATCAAGCCCGAGGCGCTGCCGATGGCGATGTGGAACTGCCTCGACGGCTTCCCCGACCGTCCGGGCAGCACGGACCCGGTCACCGCGCTGCGCTGGGTGGCGGAGGAGGCGCCGCGCGGGTTTTACCTCTTCAAGGACCTCCACGCCATGCTCCCGGGCCACCGCGGGCTCCTCCGGCGGCTGCGCGACACGGCGGCCAGCGTGCGCAACACCGGCCGGTTCCTCTTCCTCCTCGGCCCCGCCATTGCCGTGCCCGACGAGCTCAAGCCGCTGACCTACGTCGTCACCTCGCTGTTCCCCGACGAGAGCGAGGTGAGCGCCGTGGTCTCGGCGCTGCTCCAGCAGGCCCGACGGAACGTCGACGCCGACGCCTTGCAGCTCCTCGTCGGGTCGCTTCGGGGCATGAGCCTGCTCGAGGTGGAGGGGTTGCTGCGGCGACTGCTCGCCCGCCACGCGGCGCTGGACGACGCGTTCATGGCCGAGGTGCTGGCCGAGAAGGAGCAGGTCATGCGCAAGGAGGGGATCCTGGAGTTCGTGCCCCCCGACCGCTCCCTCGGAGAACTGGGAGGGCTCGACCAGCTCAAGCTCTGGGTCCGCCAGCGCAGCGGGCTGTTCACGCCCCAGGCCCGGGCGCAGGGGCTGCCGCGCCCCAAGGGCATCCTCCTCATGGGTATGTCGGGTTGTGGCAAGTCTTTGGCCATCAAGGTCATCGCCACGGAGTGGAAGCTCCCCCTTTTCCGCCTCGACATGAACACGGTGTTCGCCGGCGTGCACGGCTCCGCCGAGTGGGTCTTCCACCGCGCCCTCGAGGCCACCGAGGCGGTGGCGCCGGCGGTGTTGTGGATCGACGAGATCGAGATGGGCGTGGCCGGCTACCACGAGGGCGAAAGCGGCTCGCTCACCCGCATCTTTTCCACCTTCCTGACCTGGATGCAGGAGCATCGGGCCGACGTCTTCGTCGCCGCCACGGCCAACCGCATCAACTTGCTGCCGGCCGAGATCATCCGCAAGGGCCGGTTCGACCAGGTGTTCTTCGTCGAGCTGCCGAACGAGGAGGAGCGCAAGGAGATCCTCTCGATCCACTTGCGCCGCCAGCAGCTTGACGCCGGCAAGTACGACCTCGTGCTCCTGGCCTCGGCGACACGGGGCTGGAACGGCGCCGAGATCGAGCAGGCGGTCATCGCGGCCCGCATCGCCTGCCACGCCGAGCGCCGCCCGGTGGAGCAGCGCGACCTCCTGCACGCCATGGGGCAAATCGTCCCCCTCTCCACCACGATGTCGGAGCAGATCAAGGCGATCCGCGGCTGGGCGCGGACCCGCGCGATGGCGGCCACCTCGCCGAGTAAGCAGGAAATGTAGGCGGGGCGTCAGCGGCCGCTCGTGCCGCCATCGCCGCGCGGGTCGGCCGGCGCGGAGGCAGGCGGCGGGATGACCACGATGCGGGCGCCGTCCTCGCTCGCGCTCAGCGCCGGGGCGCACGCCCGGGGCCGCGCCCCCCCGCGGCGGGCCAGCAGCTCCAGCACCCACTCCTCCTCGGCCTTCCTCGCCCGCCCCAGCTTGCCCCCGGCCCGCGGCACCGCGACGCAAAACACCAGCTCGCCGCTGCCGGTGTTGAGCAGGCCGGCCAGCACCGAGACCCCGCCGTCGGTGGCGGTGAGCGTCCCGGTCTTGCCGACCAGCGCGGTTGTGACCGAGCCGCCGGTGAGCAAGGGGTAAAAGCGCTCGACCGTCCCCGGGTCGCACCCGGCCACCGGCAGCAGCTCCTCCACCCGCACTCCGAGGCGCTGCGCCGTCTCGCGAAGGTCGCGCAGCAGCGCCACGATCTGGCGCGGGGTCAGGCGGTTGACGCCGAGCCCCGAGGAGGTCTCGAGCTGGACTTCGTCCGGCCGGGCGTGGGTGCGGGCGGTGATGAGGGACACCAGCTCGTCGAGCGGCCCGATGGCCTCGCCGATACGCTCGATGTCGTTGTTGGAATAACAGTTGAAACGCCTGAGCGTGGCTGCCACGGGGCGCGACCGGTGCACGGCCAACAGCTCGCCCTCGACCACGTGCCCGTCCACGCCGATGCCCTTGACGATCGCCACCCGGGGCGGCCGGCGCGGGTCGAGCGAGCGGCTTTTCGCCAGCTCGATCCAGGCGTGGCGCGCGGCCTGGCCCCACCTTTTGGGGTCGAGCGCCTGGCGCAGCCTGGCGGCCATGAGCAGCCCGCGCTTGACCGGGTCGGGGTCGCGGCCTGCGCTGCCGTTTTCCCACCCCATCCAGAAGCGGCTGTCGACGATGAGGGCGCCCGTGACCCGCTCGATGCCCCTCTGGTTGAGGGCAAGCGCGAGCAGGAAAGCGTTTCCCTCGTGGAAGTCTGGGTCGTGCCCGCCTTGCACCACGAGGTCGCCGAGCAGCGTGCGGCGCGCCGCGTCGATCCTGCCGCGCGCCCACACGCGCGTTTCGAAGCGGGCGTCGGGACCGAGCGCCTCGAGCGCCCAAAGCGTGGTCGCGACCTTGACGACCGAGGCCGGGTTGATCGGCTCGTCGGCGCACCGGCTGTCGAGCACCGTGCCGTCGAGAGTTTCGACGTGCCAGACCAGCTCGAGCGGCGCCGGAGGTTTCCGCGGACGCTTCTGCTTCTGCGGCCCCTCGGTCGCAAAGGCGCTCGCCGCGACTCCCACGCTCAAGGCCACCGCTAGAAACCGGGCCATCCCTCTCACGGCAAGGAATTGTAGACCTTGTCAGCGCAAAGCCTACCGTGCCCCGGCCAGGCGGCGGTCCGGCGGAAGGACAGGATGACCGGGATCGTTGACGCCATCGCAGCGTGTGACCACCCCGACAATGCACTGCTGTTGCAGGATTGTTCCGGCATCAAGCGCTCTTTGCTCCTTGACGAAGCCGGCCGCCAACAGGGCAGTGCCCAGCCGGGCTGAAGAGTTGTTGTCGCTCGTCGCTTCTTCCTGCTGCGATGCAACGACGACGTCGACTGCCCGCCCATCGAGGGCTTGAAAGCTTGTTACAGCGAAAGGGAGACCGGGGACCCCCTCAACGATGGCCTCAGCATCGGCAGCCGGATTGTCATTTCGCAGCAAGGGGTTGGCGGCCGTTGGCGATGGAGATTGGCAAGCTCACTCTGCAACCAACTCGCTCAAATCGTTTCCCCCATGAGGCGACGAATCCAAGACGAGTCGGTTTTTGATGAGGCAACCCGGGGTCTTGACAGGAGAGAGAGAGAATGGGAACAGCCGACTCATTTGAGCTATTTGGAGGAAACACCGATATGAGGCTGAGGAAATCGATGTGCACGCTTTTGCTGGCGTGACCATGTTCGTCGCCGTTGCCCCCGCGCAGGCATGGGTCGAGTGCGGCGAAGTCCAATGCGTCGGACCCTGCGAGTACAATTGCTTCTGCGTCATCCATGACGATGACACAGGGGAGTACCGGGGATTCGTCCTCTTCAAGTGCGACTGACAACCGTTTCGGCCCGGACTGTGGGAGCGTGGAATCTCAATTGTCAACGGTGACGTACTGGTCCCAGGTGGTCGTGCCGGCCAGCCGGGACGTCTTGGGGAGGCCACAATGAGGCGACAGCTCGCAGCCTTCTTGTCTTTTGGAGTGTTTTGCCTGTGCGTGCCTGCGGCGGCCCAACCCGCGATCGAAACGCCGTCCTGGGCGCGTGGCCTGCAGGGGTGGAGCATCGCGGAGGTGGCGCGCGGTCCCGGCAAGCGCGATCTCGAACGGGTGCCGTATCGGCGGAGCGTCCTCGTCACCCAGGACGCCCAGGACAACCTGTATCTGCTGGACACCGCATCGGGCAGGGTCGAGCAGTACGCGCCGAACGGTGACAAGCGACGGAGCTGGACCGTGCAAGGGTGGGAGCCGTTGGAAGCGTCAACCAACCTCTCTGACTTCGCCACCGATCGACGTGGAAGCGTGTTCGCGTTTGCATCGCGCGGGAGGATACGCGTCTTCGAGCGCGAAGAGCTTGTGTCGACCTTCACAATCCCCACGTTCGTGACCGGGCTTGCCTTCCTCAAGAGCGAGCTCATGGTGGCCCGCATCCCTCTTCAGTTCGGTGGTCACGAGAGCACCAAGGCACCGTTCGTGCGTCAGGGGTCGTTGCTCACCCGCGCTCGCCTCAACGGCGAGATCCTCGGCGAGACACTGCCCCCCGACGAGGCCGAGGGCCCGGATCCGCTCTCGCTTGCCATGACGCAGGACATAGTGATCGCCGCGGATGAGTCGAGTGGCGTGCTGTGGGTCGCTGACCGCCACCGTCTTTGTCGACTCCGGCGGCTTTCGGCATCGGGGCGGGTCACTGGCGAGTGGGTCAGCGATACGGTGAAGGCCGGCGTGAGATTCGAAGGAAGTGCTCCCAATGAGGTCAGTCGGTATGTCACCGAAGAAGCGGCGCGGGGGTTCCGGCCGATCGACGCGCCAATGGTGGCGCGGGACCTCGTGGCGCGAAGGGGTGTCGTGTACACGTTGTTGAACCCCAAGGCGGTCGCGGAAATGGCGGTCGTGGATGTGTTCTCCAGTTCGGACCAAGGGCCGATGTGGCGGATCGGGCTGCAGGTCGAGGGTGGGCGCTACTTCAATCAGCTGGCAGTGACCGAAAACGGATTTTGGCTCTTCCCGGTCGTCCCGGGCGAGTTTCCCCGCTGGGTGGAACGCGCGCCGGACTGGCTCATGATGCAGTCCGACCAGACGTCGCACAACGAAGAAGAGGAGGCCCCCACTTCGTAGCCACACCACCTGGCTCGAGGTTGGCCCGTGCATAGTGTGCGGCTCTGGGTGGTTCACACCGTACGACTTTTTCAGCAACACAAGCTGGAATCGTGTCGAGGAAGTAGCGGTAAAGGCTGCTGCCACCACGAGGGGTGCCGGAAGCCTCGCATCGTGCGGCTGCGCAGACCTCTCCAACAGGTCGCCTGCCTTCGCCTAGCTCCACGAGGACAGTCGGAGCCTCGGCCCCAGGGCTTTACACGCTCTCGCGCAATGTGATAGGGTTTGCGTCTCTGGGTGGCCCGTTCGTCTAGAGGTTAGGACGCTGGCCTCTCACGCCGGAAGCAGGGGTTCGATTCCCCTACGGGCCGCCACCTTCTGAAGACAGCTGCTCGTGGTTCCATTCCAAAGTTCAAGTCTTCGTCCCTCTGCCCGGCTAGGAGCCTGTTGCGCATAGATGGCTGGTGAGCGCTGACTAATGATTATCCAGCTAGAAAGTGCTTTTACTGGGGTCGAGAGGGTGAGAAACTACGCCCATGAAAGGCTTCCGACCATGGGACCCCGGCCAGAGCCTGCTGTTTCCAGTCTCGCCGCGTGACTGGCTGCCGGCGGACCACCTTGTGTACTGTGTGCTTGACCTCGTGGAGCAGTTCGACTTGACCCCGATCGAGCGGGAGTACCGGCACCGCGACGCGCGCGGTGAGAAGGGGTACCACCCGGCGATGATGACGGCGCTGCTGCTGTACGGGTACGCGACTGGCGTCCCGTCGTCGCGGCGGCTTG
>Ga0209506_1000791_pt1 | contig 37768 bp, 26 predicted proteins | sample AD_JPNHG2_MetaG_FD_184409 | JGI IMG/M metagenome (GOLD analysis project Ga0209506, IMG submission 184409) | Active sludge microbial communities of municipal wastewater-treating anaerobic digesters from Japan - AD_JPNHG2_MetaG (SPAdes) (version 2) | ecosystem: Engineered > Bioreactor > Anaerobic...
CGACTGCTCTGCATGATCTTCGCCCAGGTTACCGGCCGTGCCGGTCTGCCCGAGACGGTCACGTGCTGACGGCCAAGCTCAAGCATCGTTATCCGCTCCGCCGGGATCCGGACGAAGTGCCGCAAACCCGGAGCGTCACGATTCTCGAAAGACCCCTGTTTGTCGAGTGTTCTCAGAGTCCACGATGCAAAAAACAGGTGCGGTCCATGAATAATGGGTGTTGTTCGAGGTATGACCGGGCAGGAGTAACTCGACATCGTCCGCTTGTGGTAACGAGTGGGTCAGGGGCCTTTGCGAAAAGCCGCGGATCAGGTGCGTTGAATGCCCCACCCGCCGCTTTCTTGCCGTCACGGACGAAGTGAGACGTTTCTGCATAGACACTTGCAAACGTTACCGGAGACGGCTGGACGGTTTCAGTTGAACGCCGAGTTGCCCATTCCTTTCGACGGCCCGGGGGAAAACGGAGGTTGATCTGATCTGCGACGATCCTTGCTGTACTCTGGGTTGAGGCGGGAGTACCGCTGGGCTTCAATCAGCTCGCGATGAGCATCGAGATGTCCTTCAGACATCCCCATTATTAAGTTCTTCTCTGATCTGGTGGGGCTCGGGAAGGACCCACATGGGCTCGGCGAAGGCCAGTCTGTCATGGGCAGCTCTAGCTCGCCCAAGGTCGAGATTGCCCTTGCCGAAGTATTGACGTTTACCGTCATTTATGATTTAATAGGCTTGATCGGCGGACCATGAGACTCCGTCGATGGTTTTGCCTTTGTGACTGATGAATTTTCGAGGTCCGGGCACGGCTGCCATCCTGAAAATCGCGTGCTCTTTGTCGATCAGGAACGAAGCCACAGCTTTGGGCATCTCGGAAGTCAATGGTCAGTAGCCTTTTGGGCGTGTGCCCGAGTGGACAAAGGGGACGGGCTGTAAACCCGTTGGCTTAAGCCTTCGGTGGTTCGAATCCACCCGCGCCCATTGCTGCCGATTATCTGTCTGTCACATCAATCATCACTTGGAACGGGCGGACTGCCTTGCGGCTCACCAACGGCTGGGCCAGACCAACGGTTAACAGCAAGGTGAGTCCTGAAAACGTCGACAAACCGAGAATCTGCCTTGTTGGAGAAACTAAATTCTGTTCATTGGTACGTTAAGCCGCCGACTTGGCTGACGGGAATCAGCAGGACTTCAACTCCGTAGCTGCGGTCGGCCGTCTGTGAACGATTGAACCTCACGCCTCCTGACGGTATCAAGCATGAGTGTTTTTGCCCGGATGCGGCGGGTCGGGTTTCAGGCGGCCGCCGAGCGAGTTGCCGAATGGACTACATCAGAGTCATTCTCTTCGATTGGGGCGGGACGCTTGCCCATGTCCGAACCCAGGCACAAGCCTTTGCCCTCGGTGCGGCCAAGGCCGGCCAGATTCTCTGCGGATCGGTTGGCAAGGCGGAGGTCGAACAACTGGGGCGAGCGATTATCTCGGCCGAAGCTGAAGCGGCCGCCGATCCCAGTCATCGCGAGGCTGATCTCACGCGGATCTTGGCTGAATGGGCAGCCCAGATCAACCCGCGCTTCACGCGCGACCAGCTTGATGCCGCCCGCGACGCCCTGGGCGAACAATGGATCGGCTCACTGGAAGTCGTCCCCGGAGCCCTCGAAGCCGTTCGTCAACTCCGCGAGCAGGGCTTGCGGATGGGCTTGGTCAGCAACTGCAGCGTACCCCCGGAATACTGCCGAAGAGAGCTTGCCCGGCAAGGTCTTGCCTCGCTCATGGATTTTGCCCTTTTCTCCAGCGAGGTTGGCTATCGCAAGCCCTCGCAGATCATCTACCAAGAAGCGCTCCAGAGGTCCTTCGCCGACGGTGAAGAAGCTGACCCATCGCGCGTGCTATTCGTGGGTGATTCGCCCGCGCTGGACGTGATCGCCCCGGCCGCAATAGGCATGAAAACCGCCTTGGTCGCCAGCGCGCCGGGGCTCTGGCCCGACGAGGATCATGCCCGGGCCAAGCCCGATCTACGCATCAAGAACGTGACCGAACTGCCGGTGCTGCTCAACGGCCGCTGAGTATCCCTGTCTTTCCTTCGGTTCATCCCACTCAGCGCCGCCCCCCCCTGTTTTCAGAGACCGTCGGGTTGCCCAAAGGCCGTTCATGCCTTACCTTGCCGGGACCAGAGACCCGTCGAGGAGAAAATGACATGTCTGCCAAATGCTTGTACGCGGTAATCATCATCTGTGCCGCAATGGCATCGGGCCTGCGGGGCGAAGCAAAGCCCGGGCGTCCTAACATCGTCATCATCATGGCCGACGACATGGGCTTTTCTGACCTCGGCTGCTACGGATCGGAGATTACAACCCAAAATGTCGACCGTCTCGCGGCCGGTGGCCTGCGTTTCACCCAGTTCTACAACACCGCAAGGTGCTGCCCGACGCGGGCGTCTCTGCTGACAGGCCTTTACCCGCACCAGGCCGGTATCGGACACATGGTCGGCCAAGGGCCCACCCCCGCGTATCAGGGATACCTCAATGACCGCTGCGTCACTATTGCCGAGGTTCTCAAGCAGGCGGGCTACCGCACGTTGATGGCCGGTAAGTGGCACGTGGGAGAGGACCGACCGCACTGGCCGTGCGATCGCGGATTCGACGAGTACTTCGGCCTGATCAGCGGAGCGTCGAGCTACTTCAGCATTGATCCCGGCCGAAAATTCGCCCGCGGCAACGAGCAAATCGATCCTGTGAAAGATCGCTTCTACATGACCGATGCCTTCACCGATGAGGCGCTTTCGTTCCTGGAGAAGCACGGCCGCCGGCCGCAACCGTTCTTCCTGTACCTCGCGTACACCTCGCCGCATTGGCCGCTCCATGCCTGGCCGGGGGACATCGCCAAGTACCGCGGAAAATACAGAATCGGTTGGGATGCCCTTCGCCGGCAGCGTCACAAGCGCATGATTGAAATGGGCATCGTCGATCCCCGCTGGCCGCTGTCTCCCCGAGATCCCGAGGCCCCCGCATGGACCGACGCCGCCGACAAGGACGATCTTGATCTGCGCATGGCCGTCTACGCGGCCCAGATCGACCGCATGGACCAGAACGTCGGCAGAGTGTTGAACAAGATCGGCGAAATCGGCGCGGATCAAAACACGCTGGTCTTTTTCCTGGCCGACAATGGCGCCTGTGCCGAGAAGGTGGATCGCGGCCGGAAAGGCGCAGCGGCCGACAGCAAGGATTCTTACTTGAGCTACGGTTTACCGTGGGCCAATGCCAGCAACACGCCGTTCCGGCTTTATAAGCATTGGGTGCATGAAGGTGGTATCTCCACGCCGCTCATTGCCTGCTGGCCGGCTGTGATCGATAAGCGCGGAGCGATCACGCGCGAGGTCGGTCATCTCATCGATTTGATGGCCACGTGTCTCGATGCGGCCGGCGTGGAATACCCTGCCACCTATCACGACAAACCGATCGCGCCGCTCGAGGGCAAGAGTCTGATACCCATCTTCCGCACCGGCACCCGCCAGGGGCATGAGGCGCTGTTCTGGGAACACGAAGGCAACCGCGCCGTCCGCGAGGGCAAGTGGAAGCTCGTGTCGCGCCATCCGGGCGAGTGGGAGTTGTACGATCTGGAGGCCGATCGGACCGAGCTGAACAACCTGGCCGACAAGCACCCGGACCGCGTCAAGGCCATGGTCGACAAGTACAAGGCATGGGCCGATCGGTGCGGCGTGCTGCGGTGGGATCAGGTCACCGGCGGTAAGAAGCCGGGAACCAAGTGACAGAGGCCTGCATGCGGAAGATTCAGAGAACGACGGACCGGTCTGCGATCTGTCGAGCAGTCCTCCTCGGCCAACTGTGGAGAGCAACTTATGAGCCTGATAACGATTCTCGCAATGCTCACGATGAGTGTTCCCCTCAACGCAGCAAAGGATACCCGCGCGCTCGCGTCTTTCGAAACAGCCGACGACCTGAAAGCCCTCCGCACCCACGAAACCGCTATTCAGCCCACGACTCGCCATGCCACGGACGGTTCGACCGCCCTGGAAGCGACCTTCAAGCCGGCCGAGTGGCCGTGCGTCAAGATGGTCCCACCGGCACCGTGGGATTGGAGCGGCTTCGACGGCTTGGCGGCGGATATGACCAACCCCGGGCCCACCTCGATCGATTTCGGCCTCCGGGCGGATGATGACCTGACCGGTGGGCCGCAGCACTGGCGGCAGGGCTCGGGCCGCCTGGAACCGGGCGAATCCGCTACGTTTGTCCTCCCGCTGGGTCCGGATCCGATGACATACGGGATGCGGGGCCTGCCGACGCCGTCGGGTATGCGAGGTCTGCGGGGAGATCAGAGCAAGCCCATCAATCTCTCGCACGTCGTGGCCTTCCAGATCTTCATGCACAAACCTGCTTCACCCATGGTGCTGATCCTCGATAACATCCGCCTGGTGCACTGGAACCAACCGCTTGATGGCATCGTCGATCAGTTCGGCCAATACGCAAACGCTGATTGGCCGGGAAAACTCAAGAACGTATCCGAGTTCGCTAAACGCCTGGCCTCGGAACGCAAAGAACTGAAATCCCGCCGAGCATTGCCTGATCGCGATCGTTTCGGCGGCTGGGACAGAAGGCCGAAGCTCAAGGCCTCGGGCTTCTTCCGTACGGAGAAGGTCAGGAACAAATGGTGGCTGGTCACACCCGAAGGGCGCCTCTTCTGGTCGATCGGGATGGACTGCGTCGGTACCGAGGCGTCCACGATCACCACCGGTCGCGAAAACATGTTCGCCTGGTTGCCGGCACAGGATGATCCGTTGGCTCGCCATGCCGGCCGCGTCCGGAATGTGCACATGGGCCCGGTCAAGGAAGGCGCGACTTACAACTTCTACACAGCCAATCTGGAGCGCAAGTTCGGCCCGAACTACTTCTCGCTTTGGGCGGAGCTGACCCTCGAGCGGCTGGAATCCTGGGGTTTTAACACGATCGCCAACTGGTCGGACCACCGGCTTTACGGCAATGGCCGCGTCCCTTACGTCGCCACGGTTCACATCGGCGGCAACCACGGGCGGCTGAGCAGCGGTTCAGACTATTGGGGCAAAATGCACGATCCCTACGACCCGCAGTTTGCCGTGGACGCGGCCAATGCCATCCGGCCGATTGCCGAAAGAGTCAGAAATGATCCCTGGTGCCTCGGCTATTTCGTAGACAACGAGCTGAGTTGGGGCGGTTTCGGTGACGAAGCAGGGCGTTGCGGCTTGGCACGGGGAGCACTGGCCGAGTCTTCTGAGTCGCACGCCAAGAAAGCCTTCCTCTCGCAACTGCGCGACAAGTACGGAGCCGTCGACAAGCTCAACGAGGCCTGGGGGATAAAGCTGGCCGATTGGGCGGCGCTTGATCAGCCATACAGGCACCAGGGCAACGAAACAAACGCCATGACCGCCGATATGCGGGCCTTCGTGAAGGACCTGGCCCGTCGATACTTCACCATCGTGCGCGACGAGATGAGAAAGCTCGACCCCAATCACTTGTACATGGGCTGCAGGTTCGCCTGGCAGACGGATGAAGCAGTGCAGGCTTCCACCGAAACCTGTGACGTGGTTAGTTTCAACATCTACGCCGTCACGCCCGAACCCAAACGAATGGCCGCCGTCGAGCCGTTTGACAAGCCCTGCATCATTGGCGAATTCCACTTCGGGGCCCTGGATCGCGGGATGTTTCACACCGGCCTGGTGGCCGCAGCCGACCAGAAAACCCGGGCCCAGATGTACCGCGACTACGTACACCACGCTCTGGACAACCCCCTGGTCGTCGGTTGCCACTGGTTCCAGTACCTCGATCAGCCGCTTACCGGCCGCAGCTACGACGGCGAGAACTACAATATCGGTTTTGTCACCGTGACCGACTCGCCGTATCCTGAGATGGTCGAAGCCGCCCGCGCCGTACACACCGAGGCGTATGCCCGACGATGGGGCAAAGCGGCACAATGAGGGTCACGATTCAAGCGTGACGAGGAGCGGAGGCATCACGGCCGGGCAAGTTGGAGGTCTCCCGTCTCCGTCAGAGTGAGGTTTGTTTCATGTCCCCTCGCCAGGCCGTGCAAGCCGCGTTTCGCTTCGAGCAGGTTGAACCGGTGCCCTATTGGCTGCAATGGGACAAGGAATTGGATGCGGGGCTCGATGAGTATTTCGGCTCTTGCGCCTGGCGGAAGCGAGTCGTCCCGTACGTCGTCGGGCGCCATTTCGGCCACCGCGAGAAGCCCGTCAGCGTCGAGCGCAGCCATGACGCCTTCGGGACCGTCTTCCGCATCGGTAACATCCTTCACGTCGAGCAACCCGTTCTGTCCGAGCCGAGCCTCAAAGGTTACCGCTGGCCCGAGCCCAACGAGCTGATCGATTGGGACGAAATCGATGCGTTTCTCGCGCCGTTCCCCCAAAGCTTTCGCATGTGCGGCCTGGCCATGGGGCTCTTCGAGCGAAGCTGGCTCATGCGCGGGTTTGAGAACATCCTCGTCGACATGATGCTGGTCCCCGATTTCGTTCATGAGTTGCTGGATGGCATTCTCGATCTGCATCTGCGAGTCATGGACAGGATCGTCGCTCGTGTGCCCCTCGACGCCTACTTTGGAGGCGACGATTGGTGCGATCAGCGCACCGTGATGATGGGCCTGGACCTTTGGCGACAGTTTTTCAAGCCGCGGCTGCAACAGATGGTCCGCCACTGCCACGAACTCGGTCTGGCTTATGTGCTTCATTCCTGCGGCAATGTGGCGCCGCTCGTGGATGATCTGTTGGAAATCGGCCTCGACGGACTTGAATCACTGCAAGCTGAATCGATGAACGTCTACAAGCTCAAGCGTAAGGTCGCCGGCCGGATGGTCCTCATCGGCGGCATGGGCGTACAGCGGCTTATCCCGTTCGGCACTCCCGACGAGATTCGCGAGGAGACCTGCCGCCTGATCCGGGAACTCGGACAGGGCGGCGGCTATGTTCTGGGGCCGTCGAAGCCGATTCCGGCCGGCACGCCGGTCGCCAACGCCGCCGCATTCATTGAAACGGCCATGCAGTACGGTGCATCCCGCCCATAGAATGGGTTGGGCCAACGGCCGTGATCGGCGGAAAACAGCTTTCACGCCCGAAGTGGACAGCCCCAGGCCGGGTGTTATTGTGTGGATTGGGAACCGGCCCCGCAGCGACCTTGTCGGGAGTATTACCGAGATGACCCGCGACCAAGCCTGGACGTTGCTCAACCAGTACACCAAGTCCGATTCGCTCATCAAGCATGCTCTGGCCGTCGAGGCCGCCATGGCATACTACGCAGAACGGTTCGGCGAGGATGTCGAGACCTGGCGGGTCGTCGGTCTGCTTCACGATTTCGACTATGAGCGCTGGCCCCGGCAGCCTGAGCACACGCGAGAGGGAGCCAGGATCCTGCGCGAACGCGGCGTCGACGAGGAGATTGTCGGCGCGATTCTCTCTCATGCCGAGTCCAACCGCGCCGACTACCCCCTGGACCGCCCCATCCGGAAGGTGCTGACGGCGGTCGACGAGCTGTGCGGCTTCATCACCGCCGTCGCGTATGTCCGCCCCGAGCGCCTGACCGGGATGACGCCCAAGAGCGTGCGAAAGAAGCTCAAGCAGCCGTCTTTCGCCGCCGCCGTGAGTCGCGAAGATATCGCCAGGGGCGCCGAACTGGTCGGATTGGACCTCGACGAACACATGAGCAACGTCATCGCGGCCATGCAACGCGCGTCCAAGGAGCTTGGCTTAGCGTGAGGGTCGGAACAGGTAAGCCGCGGCCCTTCGAGCGCTGACAATCGAAAAGGAGTCCCACGGTGATTCGAGCATTCCATTGGCTGATGACAGCCGCGTTGTTCTGTCTCGCATCCGCTGCGATCGGGGCGGAGCGCAAGCCCAATATCGTCTTCATCCTGGCCGATGATCTCGGCTGGACGGACCTCGGCTGCATGGGGTCCAAGTACTACGAAACGCCGCACATCGATCGACTCGCCTCGCAGGGCACGAAATTCCTCAATCACCATCACTGTCAGAACTGCACGCCGACCCGGGCAGCCCTGATGTCCGGCCAGTACCCGCCTCGCACCGGTGTATACACGGTCGGCTCTCTGGAGCGAGGAAAGGCCGAACATCGAAGGATGGCCGTACCGCAAAACCAGACTGACTTGCCCCTCGATCGCCGCACCATCGCCGACCAGCTCAAAGCCGCCGGTTATGCCACCGCGATGTTCGGCAAGTGGCACATCGGTCAACAAGGTCAATACCATCCGGCCCAGCGCGGCTTCGACGAAGCAATCGTCAGCATGGGCCGGCACTTCAACTTCGTCACCCACCCACCCGTGACCTATCCGCCCGGCACATACCTGGCCGACTTCCTCACCGACAAGGCCGTTGATTTCATTACCCGGCACAAGGACAAGCCGTTCTTTCTCTACCTGCCGCACTTCGCCGTGCATACGCCGCACGAGGCGAAAAAGGACTTATTCGCCAGGTTCAAGGACAAGGCCCCCGCAGGCGGCCACGGCGACCCGACATATGCGGCCATGATCTACAGCGTCGACGAGAGCGTCGGTCGGATGATGGCCAGGCTCGACGAGCTCAAACTCGCCGACAACACAATAGTCATATTCTCGTCGGACAACGGCGGAGTGGGCGGCTATGAGGAGATCGGCGGCAAAGGCATCACATCGAACGCTCCGCTCCGCGGCGGTAAGGGTATGCTTTACGAAGGCGGCGTGCGCGTGCCCTTCATCGTCCGCTGGCCGGGAAATACCAGACCGGGCACAACCTGCAACGAGCCGACCATTCACGTAGACGTGTACGCGACGTTGCTCGAACTGGCCGGCGCCCCCAAGCCGCCGCAAACCCTCGACGGTGAGAGCATGGTCGCGCTGTTCAAGGATCCGGCCGCTAAGCTCAAGCGAGACGCCATTTACACGCATTTCCCTGGATATCTGGAGGGCTATGGCACGGGCAAGTGGCGCACCGCGCCTGTGGGCACAATACAGATGGGAGACTGGAAACTGCTCGAGTTCTTCGAGACCGGCCGACTGGAACTGTACAACCTGCGCGACGATCCGGGTGAGAAAAACGATCTCGCGGAGAGGATGCCCGAGCGCGTTCGCGAATTGCACGCTCGCCTGGCCGAATGGCGAAAGTCGACCAACGCCGCTATGCCCAAGTAAAAACGGCCTTGAGTCGAAAAGCCCGCCCCAATCCCGGCGTCTACGTCAGGCGCTCAGCCACTCCCGCCACTTGGGCGGCCTTGCGGATGCGGGCATTGAGCCGGCGCTCGTAATGACGTCGAAAAGCAGCGTGAAATAAAACTCTCTGATAGTGGTCATAAAGCTCGGGACAGTGGTGACGTAAGACCTGCTGAACGGCCGGCCAGACGCGCGAACGCGGATTGAGCAGGTCGGTCCAGATCCGGTCCACGCCCATCTCGGCCGCCATCGCAAACAACCTCGCCAGAGCCTCGTCGGTGTCGCTGATGCCCGGCAGCAGAGGCCCGAACATCACCGCCGTGCACATACCCGCAGCCTTGGCCTGCCGAAGAATCTCGATCCGCTCGGCAACGGTTGACGCCCCCGGCTCCCAGATAGCCGCCCAGTTCTCGTCCGGCGTGGTGATGGTTACACCGATCTGAACACGCCCGCCGGTCAGAATGTCGAGATCGCGCAGCACCAGCTTGCTCTTGGTCAGGATGTTGAGTTGGAACCCGGTCGCAACGAGCAGGCGGCAGCACTCGCGCGTCAGGCGATAGTGTGCCTCGATCGGCTGCCACCCGTCGCACGCGCTGCAGGTGAACACCGACCCCGGCTCCAGCCGCCGAAGCTGCCGTGTCAAAGCCGCAACCGCGTTCACGCGGACATCGACGAACCGCCCCCACTCCTCGTCGTGCGGGCGGAATCGTTGCATGAACCGCGCATAGCAGTAACCGCACCCATGCCCGCAACCGACGTAGCAGTTAAACGAGAAGTCGTCGATGCCGCAGCGATTCAGCAGCTTGCGGCACTCAACCTCGCGAACGGCGACACCGTGCGGACCTGCCTTCGGTTCTGCCGGCCGCTCCGAGGAGCCGAACAGTGTCGGTTCGGGCTTTTTGCTCATAACGTGTGTCCCCGAAGGAGGCCGTGATAGGAGCTCGGCGATTCATCGCTCGGAACGAACGGCATCCCGAAGACCATTCGCTGGCCTCAGAATCCGCTATGCATCGCTGGCCCCAGAATCCGTTATGCATCGCTGGCCCCAGAATCCGTTCTGGGGCCTTTCGCGTGGAGGATTCCCATCCTCATTCTCTGCTGGGCTACTCTCGTGCGTGCCTGCGGCACTATTCTGCCGGGGGGATGCTCCCGGACGACGTTCGTCGAACCGACCCCGGTGACCCTCACGTTTGTCGCAGATGAAGCTTGACCGCCTTGCCCGCTGGCAGCCGGAAGCGTCGCCGGCCGACGGCCGGTGGCGAAATCGGCTCCAGGTCCACCCGTTCGGCCTCGGGCAGGACCAGCTCACCCTCCATCCGCGGCGGCAGCGAAATCGTGATCTCCCGGTCACCTTGGATCCCCTTGGAAGCGAACTCAACCGGACCGCGAACCGTGCGGGCGGTCAGGCTCAACTCGCGCAGGTCGGCAAGTTGCGGCCGGATCTCGCAACGGCCAAAGCCCGGCTCCAACGGCTTAATTCCCGCGATACTCATGTACAACACGAACAGCGGCGAGACCGGACAATGGCTCCACTGCGAGCCCGAGTCCGCCGTCACCTTCCAGTCCTCCTGGAGCGTGTTGTTCAACAGCACGGAATCCATCGTTGCCCACCGCTCGCGCAAATCCTTCAGGATCACGTCCGCCCGCCCCATCTTGCCCAGGGCCCACAGCCGCCAGCAGGCGTTGGCCGGATATGAAAAGCCCATGTTCTTCGGACAATCCACCAACGCCCGCAACGACGCGTCGGTCTGCCCGTCCGGACACTGGTCAAAGAGTATGGCCGTCGCCAATGAACGATCACACAAACGGACGTCCTTCTCCTGCGTCAGCCACGGCAGATTTGCCACGAACGTCTGATGCTTGCAGCTCCAGAACGTCTTGACCGCGGCGTCCAGCAGTTCACGCCCGAACGCCTCGGCCCGCTCCGCCCGCTGACGATCACCAAACGCCCGGCAGATCAAGGGCAGCGCATGCTGGAGCATCGCTGCGGCATAGAGGTTCAGCGCGCACTGCTTGTGGTGCTGCTTCTGATAGGCCACGTGGTCGATCCAGACACAGGGAATGCCCAGACCTTCGACCTTGAGCAACCCGCGTTCGTCGCGAATGGTTGTAAGATAGTCGCAGAACCGCAACAACCGCGGATACGGTTCGTCCAAATCCTTCAGGTTGCCCGTGTACAGGTAGTGATACCAGCAGTCGAAGTTGAAGCCGATTCCATGATCGATCAGCGGCCCCCAGCCGGCCAGGCCGACGGTCCGTTCCATCATCCGGGCCAGGCGATCGTATGCCGGCCAGCAGTCGAGGAAGTAGCCGTCGGGTGCTTGCCCCTGGCTGAATGTGGTGATGAAACGGCGGGGCAGCGTGGTCTCGCCGAACGCCAGGTGCAGAGCATGCAACTGGTGGCCGCAATCACCGCTGTACTGTTGCCGCTCGCGGGCCATGCCGTCCACGCACGTCTCCTGGCACGAGTTGTTGATCGTGTTGACGGTCGCCCCGATCAGCCGCTGCAACTCGGGCTCGTCAACCTGAACCGAGACCTGATGCGGCCACGGGAAGATCCTCCGGCGCACATGGACGTCGCCGACGGTGACCTTGCCCGTAGCGCCGTGAATGTGCAGTTGCAGCCAGCGAACCGACTCGAAGTCGAAAGTCTCAAAGCGATTCACACCCTCGCGGCAGACAAAGCGGCCCCAACTGTTCCAGTGCGTGTTGAGCAACGGCGGGCCGCCGATTTCGTGGGCCTCGTGCACGAGCAGTTCGATCACGGTGCCCGCCGGGGCCTCGATGGTAAAGCCCGGCCAGCCGATCACCTGTTCGGCCAGCTCGAACGTGAGTACCGCGCCGCGCCGGCCGTCAAGCTGGACGTGCCACTCGCCGGGACCGCCCTCCGTGAACGCCAGGCTGCGGTCCACGTCGAACGCGCCCGGAACGCCGAATTCAAAGTACTCCTCCGGCGACCGTTTCCAGGTCAGCCACAGCGATTCGGAGAGATCCACCGCGGGCACCATGTATTCCTTCAGCAGCGCGGTGCTTCGAGCGCGCAGTTCGCAGGCGTGGGACTCGCCGTGGAAACCGTGCAGGTAATCCGGATAGTCGGCACAGACCGGCGGATCGTTGGGCGAACAATGCAACGGCATAGCCGCGAGCCAATCATGATCGGGCTTGAACTCGACCGTGTCCCAACCGTAGGGATACAGGCGGGCGTCGAACTCCTCTTGCAGCGTCCGGCAGAAATCCCGCTTGTAGTGACCCGGCAGCCATGCCCGACACAAATGGGCACGCCAATTCTCGTCCGAAATGACCGTTTCGACCCGACCATCGGCGTACTCGATTTCCAGGCGGAACAGGAAACCCGGTTTGCCCGCCGGCCAGGTCCCTTCGCCGACGCCGTAGAACAGGACGGTCGCGCCGATCACGTTCTCGCCGCTTTGCAGCGAACCGGTCAGATCGATTGGATCGGCCTCCAGCCACCGCGGATCACACGGCGACGGCCCCCACTGAATCCGCTTGCCATTCACCGTCAGCAGGTACCGGCTGTCGGCGCTGATCCAGCCCGTCGCCTTCTTCGGCTTGCCGACAAGGCTGACGTTCCGCCGGAACAGCACAAACGTGTTCTGCAGACAGCGCTGCGACGGATACCAGATCCATCGCGCGGGATTCAGGTCGGGCAACCGAACAGGCGGCTCATTCCCCTGCGGTAGAACAAGCATGTTGTCACCCGTGTCTTGCGAGGTCGTGAGCGAGCAGCCCTGCATCAGCGCCAGGGAAGCCCCGGCCGTCGCCGAACCAACGAGAAAACCTCGGCGGGAAATATCGTTCGGTCCACTCATGAGGCACCCTCAGGTGAATGAAAAGCCGTCGACGAGCAGGGTGGACACCCGGTGATCTGCCGAGGGGACTGTCCGACAGTCAGGACGGGGAAGACCGCATTGACGGCTTGCGATATGCCGGTTCTTGAATAATCGTCCATTCAGGATGTTGGCGCTCCAACTCCTGCAGGCGATCGCACAACCGGTCAACATCGTTTCCGGACTCTTCGGAAATGGATCGCCGAATTGTACGTACCTCGTCGATCAAAGTGTCGGGTTGTCTTCGTCCTTGTGCGTTAGGATTCATCCTCTGACCCCCATAGCATGTCCGGTGTGACAATTGAAGGCGGCATCAAACCAACGCGCCGACAAATCCGCTGTAAGTGCTCAATCTTATTGGGGTTCGCAAGGTGGCGGACGTTCCAACTCAGCACGTAATCCATGCCATGCACCGTGGCGACGGCAACGTGAACCGCATCACCTGCGACTGGTGCGGGCATAACCTTCTCCTGCACCAGAAGCCCCGCCAATCCGCGAACCTCGTCACCAATGGCCAGTCGCGGGATCCCTGCAATCTTCTGAAGAGCCTCATCGCGACCATGGAAATCCGGACCGGATAATTCAATGATCACCTCAGCGGACACGAACAAATCGTGAGCCGAACGCTGAGTGTCCCACCACTCGCAACTGACCTGCCGCTGATAGAGGCTGGCCGTATCCGTGCGGTCCGTCACGCAGGCGCTGATGAAGCTCGTTTCCAGATACACACGTGCCATCACCACATTATAGCGGACTCGGCAGCGGCCACGGAAGCGTCTCTGGCTCCCTCTTCATCCGCCAGAACGGGAACCATCGGTCACCGACCGCCCGGCACAGTCGAGGCGTCTCCACAGGCTTGTTTCACCAACCCTCGCTATTCAGGCCCACATCATCGATCCGCAGGTATTCCCCCTGCAGAGTCAGGTGGGAATGCCGATCTGCGCAGGTAGGATACCCGTCAATCACAAGCACGCAAAGGACCGCCTGCGGCAGGGTCCGTGATCGTTCAGGCGTTTCCCCGCCTGGACCGTCACAGACCCTGTGTACCTGGCCGGTGAAAGCATTATCCGGCGGTCGGTTCGCTGAGAGCCGGTTCCGTAACCGAGGTTCGAGCCGCACGTCCGCATATCTCAACCGTGTGGCCGATAAGCACGGTTATTTGCTCGTCGCGAGCCCCCGTTTTCAGATAGTATTTGACATTCATCGATCTGAATTCGATGTTTGAGGGACTGCTTTTCAGTTCGAGCCGGGGTGGCAGCGGTCCAGGCACGTCCGCCGGCCGGCTGATGCCAGTCCGAGTGTTCGCGGGCACAAACCGCCGGCTTGTCCGATTCCAGAGCATCCGAAGCCGGGACGCCGTCGGCTTGTTGCCGATGGCACTCCGCAGATGCGACCGGCCGTGGGGTGGGAGTAATGGGTCCGACCAGGCGGCGGGTTGTTGGGGGAAGTGATGCGCGTACCCACCGTATTAGTGGTAGACGATTGCGAAGAAGATCTCGACCTGGTTGAGCATGCACTGGGTGACGAGGAGTTTAAGACCTACCGGGCTCGCTCGGGTCCCGATGCGATCGGACTGATGATGAGCACCCGGATCGATATGGTCGTCTTGGATCTCGATCTGCCCGAGATGAGCGGAATCGCCGTTCTGGAGGTGATCCGCTACATCCCCCGGCTGATGCGCTCCCAGGTGCTGGTCATGGCCTCGCCGGAACAGGCCCACAACGTCCAGCGGGCGCGGGAACTCGGCGCTTGCGGGGTGGTGAGCAAGCCGCTATCGCCCGAAGAGATCTGTCTCGAGGTCCGGACGGCATTCAACGAAGCTACTGAAACGCTGGTTTTCGCCGGCGTGCTGTGAGCTTGGCGATCAGATGATCGCCGAAACGATCGGTGGCGGTTCCCGCTGGTTGTTCACGTTCGCCGGCGCAGCCCTCGGAATCGGGCCAGGCTCGGCAATGCGTGACCGACCTGCCAAAAACAGCACGGGAAACCAAGTGAGCGCGGGATTGACGGTCATCTCCTCCTCCTTCTGCGATTGCCCGTGATTGGGTGCCCCGCGACGGCTCAGACCGTCGCGGGGCTTGCTCTTCTTTTCGGCGATCAAACACCCCTCCTTGCCAGCCACAACCTGAATCCCTAGCATGTCCGCCAACAGAGATGACCGATGTTTTCGGTCGCACGCGAGGGCAACCCACAACCGATACGAGGTCGCAATGAACCATATACGCGCTCCGATCATTCTGTTTCTACTATGGACAGCAAAGGCGGGGGGGGCGACCGCATCCGCCCCGGCCGGCGAGCCGCAGGCAGCACCATTGCCATTCCCCATCTACGTCGCCTCGCGAATCGACGCAGCGATCACGATCGACGGCCGGCTCACTGAGCCGGCCTGGCGGCAGACGGCCTTGGGCTGGGGAATGTCGCACGGGATGGAACCGAACGTCCTGTGTCCCGACGCCACGCTGTTTCGCATCGGCTGGAACAACCAGGCCTTGCTCATTTCGCTGGCCTGCTATAAGCGCGATATCCAGGACGATTTGCCGGAGAATATCTGGAGACCGCAGGAGCCGGAAATCATTGATACACAGGCGGTGCCTCGACATGACCGCGAACGTGGCGTCGTCCCGCCGGTCAACACCGCCGATGTGCTCATCTCGCGAGATGGTCGGACTGTCACCCTCAGCTTTGCCCCGCCCTTGACCGACCCCGCTCAGTCGGTCAAGGGACCACCCGCCCCGCCAACCGGGTCCATACATGATTCCGTCGGCAGCCGCCCGCTTGATCTGAAGATCGAACACGCCTACCAAGGCGGCCCGAACGACGGCTTGTGGACGGTCGAAGCCCGTGTCACCTGGCAACAACTCGGCTTCCAACCGCCCACCGCCGGCGAAGACTGGGCTCTGAACGTCTATCGCGACATCCGATTTTTCTCCAACTGGGCGTTCATCGCCTGGATGCGCGACTGGGGCAAGGCCGAGTACTCGCGATACGACCTCGTCGAGCGATTCGGTCGTGTCCTCTTCGTGGCCGACCGGCCGGACGACGCCATCGACAAGATCGTCAAAGAGACTCTTCCCCGACGCGGGCCGGTGCGCGTATTCGCCGCTGACGCCTTGGTGTTGGTCGAGCCAAACGTGCAAACCGTGCGACAGCGATACGGCGAGCAGGTCGAGGTCCTCAAAGCTTACGCCGAAGGCATCCGTCGTCAGCGGAGCCGCATCGGCAATGACCTGCCATATCACCCCTTTTTCACCGAGAAGAAACCTCGCGAGCACCTGGCGTTGGCGTCGCGTCAACTGGCCCGGCTGACCTGGGCGGTAAACGAGAAGCCCTTATGGGACGACCCGGCCTGCACGGTCGCATTGATTTCACACGCCATCCCGGAAGCCCGCGAAGGCTTATCCGCCTACAAGAAGGAAAGGTTGTACCGTGGCCTGTTCGAGTAACCACCTGATCGCGGCTCTGCCGGGGTTTCTTGACGTTGGCCGCTCGGCCCGGAATCCCTTTCGCTCGGCCCGGAGTCCCTTGGTCCGCTTGGCCCGGAATCCTTTCCGGGCCCGTCCTGCGAACCGCTCGGCCCGGAATCCTTTCCGGGCCGTCCCGCTGCGCAGCGTCCACTCCACGTGCGGCGCGAATGAGGATGGGGATCCCCGACGCAGTAGGCCCCCGAAGGGATTCTGGGGCCAGCGGCTGATCGCGACTCTGCTTATTGCTCCGGTTGTAGCATTTCCCAACCCGTGCTCCGCAAGAGATGGGGAACCCGCCGGCTCAGCCTTCGGTGCGACGGCCGAAGAGCGACTCGGACAACTCGGCTGGCGACTCGACGGCGATGCTCTGATGCGCTTCGGTGAGGGCCTCGAAACACCGCACACCAAGTGGGCCGACCCGTGGTACGCGGGCAAGCCGAAGGTGCTGTTCCTGGCCAACGGGAGCGGAGCCTACGACGTGTGCGAACTGGCCCGGCGTGTGCCGATCGAGGTCCATGGCTTTCCTACGCTGACTTGGTTCCGCCTCGGCGAATGGTACTGGTTGTGGATGTGGCTGGAACAGTCGACCGGCAGCGAGCGGGCCGCAATGCTTGAACGCCTGCTCGACGATCGTTTCGACGCCATCGTGCTCGCCAACTTCCGCCTCGCGTCGCTCAACGAGACCTGCCAATATAAGATCCTTCGCCAAGTGGCCGATGGCACCGGCCTGGTGATGTTCTATAAGCACGATTTCGACCCGCGCCTGCTTCAGGGTACCGTTGCAGATGCTCCTGCTCAGATCGTCAACGGCGTCCCGTTCGCGGGCCTCGAATTCTACCGCAACTGGTTCATGCCCAGCCGCGACATCCTCACGCCCGATCGGATCGCGCCCGCCTTGCTGCAAACACATACCTTCGGGCAAGGGCGCGTCGCGATCGTCGACTACAACGAACAATCAAGCATCTTTGCCGCCGCCCCAGGTGCGATCGCCCCGACCATGGAATACGACTACACCGCCGAGGTCCAATACGATTACCACATGGCCTTGGCCGGCCGTTGCCTGCTCTGGGCGGCCCGGCGCGAGCCGCGACTTCGCTGGGTCAGCAGATTCCCCGACGGCATGGAAATCGAGGCTTTGGCCAAGCCGCAACCCGTCCGCGTCCAGGCGGCGTGGTCGTCCGAGCACGGCGAACAACTGCGATCAGGCCTGACCCGATGGCTGCGTGTCCGCAACCTCTGGGGCGAAATCCTCGAAGACCGCGAAGACGTCATCATTCCCGACGGTGACCGCCTCCAATGGGATCTTGCCTTGCCCGCGATGCCTGCCGGCCGGCACTTCGTCGACTGCATCATCAGCAGCAGGCAAGGTGTGGAGAATTGGGGGTCGTTCGCTGTGCGCGTGCGCTCCTCACTAGCCATACAGAGCATCCAGCCTTCCAAGGGCTTCTACGAAACGAGTGAGCCGATCAAAGGGCAAATCGCTTTGTCGGCCATGACGCCTGAGGATCGAGAGGTGAGACTGGACGTGCACCTTGAGGATTGCTACGGCCGGGTGTTCTCAGCCCAGGCTCTAAAAGTCGCGGCCGGTACCGACCGAATCGATTTCGAGATTCCCCCAGGACAGGTTGTCAGTTGGGGCGCACGGCTTCGCGCGAGTCTCACCGTCGACCGGCAAACGGTTCACCGCAGTGAAGTCGAGATTCGCATCCGACGCCCGTCTCGCGGCGAGTATCCCATCGCCATGTGGGGTGCCATATCCAATTACGGCAACCACATCGGCAACCTCCAAATGAAAAAACTCGGTTTCACCGCCGTGCTTTCCGGCGACCCCCTGCCTCAGGCCCGCGACGACATCGGCTGGATGACCTTCGGCAGCGGCCAGGGAGCAATCATTCATTCGCTCGGCGACGAGATACCGGTGCCCAAGCCCGCAAAGGGCGAGAAGTTGAATGAGTTCCTGAAAAAACGCTATGCCTCGCTCGATGATCTCAACAAAGCGTGGGGCACGAGCTTTGCCCTTTGGGAGGATGTCGAACCGGCCTACGGCGCCATCGACGGCAACACCGGCAGCTTCGTGCGGCTGCATGATTGCCTCTCGGCCGGCGAGTTCATGTTCGCCGACAACATCCGCACCCGACGAGAAGCCATCGAGAAGGTCAATCCGCCCGGCGTCGTCGGGCCCGAAGGCTCTCCGGTCGGCGACCCTGAGCTGACCCTGGCCGAGGCCACGTTTTGGGGACCATACCTGACTGTGCGAGACAACCTCCTGGTCAATGCCCTCGGACGACCCGGCGTGCTGCGCGGCAACTGGTTCGGCGGCTACGTCGAAGACCGCCGCGTCCCCACTCGCAACCGCCATGTGCTCTGGCTGTCGATCCTCGGCGGCAACAACATGATCGAGTACTTCACCATTCCGGGTGGTCTGCTCGCGCCTGATTTGACGCTCATGCCCTTCACCGAGGAATTTCTTCCCTCGTGGCACCAGATCCGGCTCGGCCTCGGCCCCCAACTGGCCCAATGCCGCCCGGCCGGAAACCCCGTCGCGCTCCTCCACTCGCAGCCGTCCCAGCACATCGGCGAGGCCGGCGGCGATTCCACCGACACCATCAAGGCCCACGAGTACCTGCTCAACCTCCTCGGCGACGCGGGCTACTCGCCGCAGTACGTCTCCACCGGCCAAGTCCGCCAGGGACGACTGAGCAAGGGCGATATCAAGGTCCTATTCCTTATTCACGCGTTCGCTCTGTCTGACGAGGAGATCAAGGCCATCCGGCAGTTTGCTCAAGAGGGCGGCACCGTCATCGCAGATATCCCGCCCGCGTGGTTCGATGACAGGTGCCGGGTTCGGCCGCAGCGGGCGATGGACGATTTCTTCGGAATCGTTCAATCGGCTCCCGTCGCATCGATGCAACAGCGGCGCACGCTGATGAGCACGGCCGTCTCCGTCGAAAGCCGGTTCGGGCCGGCACAACTGCGGGGCCGTCATCCTGAAGTCGCGGATGCTGCCGAGGGCAAGCCTGCCTCCTTCCTGGGTGTCGAGCACGGCAACGGACGCTCCATGCTGATCAACGGCGTGCTCTGGAAAGAAGGTCGCGATAATCCCGACACGGTGCGGACTTTCCGGAATCTGCTGGAGCAGTTCGCCAACGTTCAACCCGTGTTCCATTTCTCCTACACTCATCCCCTTGGCAAGCTCGGCACCAAGGTCTATTCCTACCAGCGTGGCGACATCTGGATCGACGCCATCCTGCCGCCCGAGGCTACCGATCCGGCGGTGCCTGTCCGGATCAGGATGATCTGGCCCCAGCGGCGCCACACATACGACCTGCGGCGATCGACGCCTATTGTCGCTGACCTGACGGAATCCGAATCCTCCGCGCTTGTCAAGCCAATCACGGGGCGGGGCGACCGGAGGCGAGACTGGCCAGAGGCCGCATCGGCCGAGCCGGCCCTGACCACGCAGCAGGTCATTGAAGCCCAGATGATTGACGCCATCGAGCTGGACGTGGAGCGAAGTTCGCCTGTGGTCGTTGCTCGTTTGCCCTACAGAGTCGGCGGTGTCACCCTGGAGGCACCCGCTTCAGCGCGCAGAGGCAACAGTCTGGAGTTGAAGGTCTCCGTTCACGACCACGACGACAAGCCGCGTCCCGGCCACGTGATCCGAATCCGGGTCTTCGGCCCTGATGGCCAGGAGCGTTCCCACTACGGCGCCTGGCTCGATGGCGACGAGACGCCCCAGCCGTGGCTGATCCGGTTCGCCCTCAACGACCGCCTGGGAACATGGAACATCACTGCCACTGACGTCATCAGCGGCCTCTCAGGCTCTAAGACATTCGAGCTGACGAGGTAATCCACGATAACCAGAACCCTTTCGGCTCATTCGGCTTCATCAGCCACCTGCCCTACTTGCCCACTCGGCAGTGGGGACCCCGTGAGGGACTGCCTGTCCTCTGAGCCTCGATACCCAGACAGCACTAAAAGAGTTGTTTGGGTTTTCCGTACCTCCACGGAGGTTGCGCCGGCCGACTGGGTAGAGACGTCCGGCCGCGCCACTTGCCGCTCACTCAGGCCCGCCGGCGCAGCACGGCGATGATGCCGGCGGCAAGCAGACTGATCATGCCGGGTTCCGGTACGGCGATGGCGAAGTTATCGATGCCGACAATGGTACTGCCTTCGCTGGCCAGACGCACCTCGGTCGTGAGAACGCCGGCCAGTACGGTCGCAAACGGTGGACTCGGATCAGCAGCGGGATTGATATCATTGTCGGTAAGCCATCCGGCGGCCTGCGCTTGCAGGTCTGTCCAGGTCGGATCGAAGTTGACCACGTAGGTGTTCCAGACGTTGGTAGGAAAGCTGTTGGTCAACGGATACAGCCAGCCGTTTTCCACGATGCTCGGCCTGAAGCGAATCCAGCCTGCCGTGATATTGTCCGTCTTGAAGTTCAGATCAACCGAGATCTGCCCAATACCTGCGGCGGCATAGTCTCCCGTAAAGTCCGGATCAAGGGGCATCGCCCCGATGTCGAAGACCGGCGGCGTGAGAACCTTGCGAGTCTCGATGTAGCCGTCCGGATTTCCTCCTCCGCCGACATGCACCACGACGGACGAGGTGGTGTTGGGCACAAAACCGGCCGTGTCGGTGTCAAACGTCTCCACGCCCGGAACAGCACCAAGCACGATCCAAGGCCAGACAAATACTGTCAGACCACTGGCGAGAAACAGACGTTCTGTGCGCTTCATGACTTGCTCTCCCAAAAATGACCCGCAACCTGCCTTTTCCGGCCGGACCAAACAGAAGACCGGCCACACAATGCGGCATCTTAGAACCCTACGGCCAGACATCTGTGCGGCTTGCGCGCATGTTTCTGGATCACAGAAAGCTTGAGTTGCGGCCCGCAAAAAGGCGGTCCGCCTTAGGACCCACCAAAGGCTGAATCCGCAAAGACCGTCGATCTCGCAAGAAAACGCCATACCCGGTGGGAGTCGCCGCACAAACATCCGCGAGAACAGATGGACCGCGACTTTGCCATATGAACGGCAACAACAAGAGCTTACCGAAAGAAAAGGCATGGGACCGGCTACGAAGACGCGCTCCGCAAATGATCGTGTTGTCACAGTCATCGGACAACCGTGATACCCATCACCCGACGCCGGAAGACCTTGTTTCGTACCGGGCGGCTTATCGAATAGCCTCGTCCGTCTGGCACAACCTGCCGATTTCGCCATGGGGCCCCCAACACCCCGAGCCCCACACGAAAGAGCAATGCCGGGAGTCGATCCTCGGAGGGACGTCCTCGGGGCCGATCAGGAATTCCTGTGCCGAACCGTTGCACCTGACCAACCGGATCAAGCGCATCCGCGCCGCAAGAGGCCCAATGCTCCCCTGAGGCCGGTGTGAGCGTCACCGCAGCCGCCCAGCCGGGCAACAAAGCCCTCCGCGCCGAGCAGATGGCGAAGTTGGAGTATGGATCCGAGAATTGCGGGTTGGAGGCTGCGAATTTTCATTCACCACTCTCCATTCAAGGCGGGTACAATGCAGCGCATGTCGATCGATCACCGCACGGTCTCGTGCCCATCAGCGGGTTGTGTTGCCCTGTGGATCGTGGCTTTGGCATGGGGTGCACAGGCGATCGTGACCCAGTCGCTGCTGTTGCGTGAGGCAATGGTGCTCATGTCCGGCGGCGAGCTTGTCTGGGGGATCCTGCTGTGCGCGTGGCTGGCCGGTGTGGCGGCCGGAGCGTGGATCGGCGGCCGGCTGGCCCGCCGGACGTCCCGGGCCGAGCGTCGCTTGGCCATCGCGTTGCTGCTACTGGGCATCCTGGCTTGTGCGAGCATCTGGAGCTTTCGCGAGGCCCGCGTTGCGTGCGGCATCGGACCGGGTGAACTGCTTTCGCTTGGGACGATGGTGATCGTCGCAATCTTGCTGGTGCTGCCCTGCGGCCTCATGGTCGGTATGGCTTTCCCGCTTGCCAGTGCGATCGCTGACAGGGCCCAGACGCCCGGCGCTGGAATCTCCGTCAACCGCATTTACGCTCTCGAATCGGCCGGCAGTCTCATCGGAGGGGCGATGTTCACCTTCTGGGCCGTCGAGCACCTGACTCCGATTCAAACCGTGCTGTTCTGTACCGCGATCACCAGTGCGACGCTGGCTGTGCTGCTGGTTCGCGCCGGATCGCGACGGATAGCTGCCGCGGTTGTGGCGGGTCTTGCCGGCCCAGTGGTGTTGACGGCGTTTCTGGCCGGCCCTGTAATCAATCAATTTCTCGTGGAACGTCGATGGCGGGGCCTGTCGCCGACATGCGAACTGGTCGCCGAAGCGGAGTCTCGGTATCAGAACCTGGCCGTCGGCCGGATGGCTGAGCAGTACACCCTGTATTGCGACGGCCAGATCGCCGCCAGTTTCCCCGACCCTTTCACTTTCGTGCCGCTGGCGCACTTCTGGATGTGCCAACACCCCGACCCACGGCGAGTACTGCTCTTGGGCGGGGCAGCAGAGGGACTGCTGACCGAGGTACTCAAACATCCAGTTGAGCATGTCGATTGCGTCGAGCCCGACCCGAGACAAATTGACCTGATCCTGCCGCTACTACCGGAACAGGACCGGACCGCACTGCATGATCCACGAGTGACCGTGCACCACGTCGACGGCCGTTTGTTCGTCAAAAAGCGGCAAGCCCGCTTCGACCTGGTCATTGCCCGCCTGCCCGAGCCGACTGCCGCGTTGCGGGCTCGGTTCTACACCCGAGAGTTCTTCAATGAGCTCAGGCGGAACATGAACGACCAGTCAGTCTTGTGTCTGACGGCCACCGCCGGTCAGGCGCGGCTTTCGTCCGAATCGGCCCGTTACCTGGCCGGTTTGCGGAACACGATGGCGACCTGCTTTCCCGAAGTGATCGTCGGTTGGGGCGATCCGGCACACATCCTTGCGGCCACGCAGAAAGATCTGGTTTCGACCGACCCGGTTCAACTAACGGAGCGTTATCAGCAGCGGCATATCGAGCCCGTCGGGTTCGATCCGGTGTGGTTTAGCGGCGCGGTTGACTGGTTCGCGGCCGAGAAGGTCGCCCAACGAGCGGCGGAACTCGATGCGGTCGTCGGGGCCGTGGTGAGCACTGACCAGCGCCCGATCGTCTACATGGACCGGCTGGCACTCTGGGAGAAAATGACCGCCGCCCATTCTCGCCGGTTCATCGAACCGCTGCTTGGCGTGAAGTGGTGGCAGGCTGCGGCCTTCCTGGCCGCAGCGGCACTGATAATCCTGCTCTCGTACAAAGCCCTCGGCCGGTCCATCAGCGAAGCGGTGGTCGTCTTTTCGGTCGGCAGCACCGGCTTTGCCACCATGTCGCTGAGCATTGTGTGGTTGTTCGCGTTCCAGAATCTTTACGGATATGTCTACTCGTGGATCGGCTGGATCGTCGCAGTATTCATGGGCGGGCTGGTTGTCGGCTGCGCGGGGGCCGGGCGGCGGGCATCGCCGGCCGCCTCGGTCACAAGCGCAGATCAAGGGCCGCCGCCGGTGGTTTGCTTGTCCGGCCTGACCCTGCTGAAACCGGGCCCACCAGTGCATGCCTCACCGCGGCGGCGACTGATCATTGTTGACCTGCTGCTGGCAATCCTGGCCGTACTCGCACCGCTGCTACTGCCGGTCCTAGGCCAAGCGCAAACCACGCCGGCGGCTCTGGTCCTGGTTCAGGTTTCCATACTGGTGCTCGTCCTGATGACCGGGATACTAGGCGGTGCCGCCTTCGCCTTGGCCAGTGGGCTTCATCAGATGGTCTCCGGCCGTCCGATGGCCACGGCCGGGACCATCGTTGGCGGCGATCACGCCGGTGCGTGCCTCGGCGCTCTCATCACCGGCATTCTTCTCGTACCCGTCCTCGGCATCGTGACAACCTCGCTTCTGCTGGCCGGCACAAAGTGCGTTTCAGCATGCCTGCTGATGTCAGCTCGTAAATGAGCGATCACGTAGGGATCGAGAATTCGCAGTGGCCACAGGGTCCTACAACCGACAATGACACATGTGCTCTCGTCGCCTTTCCGACCACGGGCCGACTTGCAGGTCGGCCGATGCCGCTGTATTCTCCGGCTCAGTCATACCGGATCAAGCGGTTAAGCGAGCTGAGGAACGGCTCGTGGCAGATGATTTCGCCTGCAAGACCATCGACCCCATGAAACCCAGCAGACCTGAAATCGACGCGATCTTATCCGGCGGCTTGCTTCTCCGGCACCTAAGTATTAGCCTGTAAGACACTTGAACTTCATCGCGGCCAAGTTCGTACCGGAGAATACCGAACCGATCTTCTTCTCTGGCGTACGCGAGTCAAACGAAGGAGGGTGATGCTGCACGGCATGTCCGGCTGAGTGTATATTTGAGGAGAACAGCCATGAAACGTGCATCTATCAGTCAGCATTGCAGGGCAGCTATTGCGTTGCTTTCACTGGCAAGCGCGTTTTCGGCCGCCGATGGCCGGCCCAATTTCGTGTTCATCCTTGTTGACGACCTGCGTTGGGATGCCATGAGCTGCGCGGGGCATCCATTCGTCCGGACCCCCAACATTGACAAGATCGCTTCGGCCGGCACTCGGTTCACAAATGCCTTCGTGACCATTTCACTGTGCGCCCCATCCCGGGCCTGTTTTCTGACGGGAACCTATGCCCACATCAACGGCGTACGAACCAACGAACAGATGGAATTCGACCACTCCATGCCGACCTACCCACGGCTGCTGCAGGCGGCCGGCTACGAGACCGCTTTCATCGGCAAGTGGCACATGAAGCCGGTGGCCGACCCGCGGCCGGGGTTCGATTACTGGCTCAGCTTCGTCGGCCAGGGCCAGTACATCAATCCGAAACTCAACGAGAACGGCCGCAACTTTCAGGCCGGCGGTTACATCACGGATCTCCTGACGCAGTACGCTGTTGACTTCATCAAGCGGCCGCGAGAAAAACCGTTCTGCCTGAACCTCTGGCACAAGGCAGTGCACGGACCCTTTACTCCGGCCGATCGGCACAAAGACCTCTACCGCGATGTGCTCTTGCCCGAGCCGCCCAGTTTCCGCGATACCTTCGAGGGTAAGCCGACCTGGCAAAGTCGGCGGCGATCCGCAGCCGGAGACGATAGCCAGGCAACCCGCCCGTCTCTGGCCGACCTGCAACCTCCGACATGGAACCCGCGGGACGAGCAGAAACTCAACTACTTCCGTGCGCTGGCGGCCGTGGACGACAGCGTGGGTCGCATCCTCGAAGTGCTGAGGGAAACGGCTGTTATCGATAACACGGTGATCATTTTCGCCGGCGACAACGGGTACTTTCACGGCGAGCACCGTCGCGGTGACAAGCGGGCCGCATATGAAGAATCGATCCGCATCCCGCTGGTCATGTGCGGGCCGGGGGTCCCCAGGAACGGGGGCAAGCTCGAACCCATGGTTCTCAACATCGACATAGCCCCGACCATTCTGGATCTCGCCGGTGTCAAACCACCGGCCTCGATGCAGGGCATGTCACTCAAGCCGCTGCTGGCCGGCGCGACACCCGCCTGGCGCAAGTCCTTCCTGTATGAGTACTTCCAGGAGAAGCAGCTTTCGCAGGTGCCCACGGTAGCGGCGGTCCGTACGGAGAGATGGAAGTACGTGACCTACCCCGAGATCCAGGACCTCGACGAGTTGTATGACCTGACCAGGGACCCGATCGAGATGCACAATCTCGCGACTGATCCGGCGGCCAAGGAGCAATTGCAGAAGATGCGGGCCGAGCTCGAACGGCTGAAGAAAGAAACCGGATACACGCCTTTCTCAAGGTAGTTGTCCGGGCGCGGCGCGTCAGCGAAGCCCTGCGCGGTAGTTGGACACTGCCTCGGAGACTCGCAGCGGCCGCGCGTAAATCCGCAGGCTCTTGACCGCTCCCTTCAACGACGAGGGAACGTGCAGCGGCAGGGTGCCGCCGAGATCGGTCAAGCCGGCGTCGAAGCGACCCCATCCGAACTGGCGATCTTCGCCGCCGTCGCAGAGCACTCCGTCGACCACAAACATGATGATCTTCGGTCCGCCTTCGACGATGGCAACAATGTGGTGCAATCGGTCGGCCTTGATAACCCGCGTATCAGTATCCCAAACGCTCCGCAACTCCTTTCCGTCGCTGAGTTCAAGACCGATGGTTCCCGTTTTCGTGACGAGCAGCCTGAGGCCGGATCCTTCCTCGTTCTGCCCGCTCAGGATGACCTGGTCGAATTCCAGCTCGTTGAATCGAATCCACATATCGATGGTGAAGCCTTCACCCTCGACAAGATTCGGCAACTGGACGCGTCCCGCATCGCTCCCGGGCATGACAGGGGCTTGTTCGAGAACCAGTCCTCGCCTGGTCACCTCAGCCGCCCGACCCTGATCCCAGAGCCCTTCAAACAACGAAGGATCGACCTCGTGAACGCGGGCGATCTCCTTTTGCGTCTCGGTGACCCAGCAACGGCCATCCTGTTCGATCAGATCGGGATAGCTCATGCGTATCTTAGGGTCGGGGTCCCACAAGAGGATTTCCGGCTGGCTCCAGTAGATGCGTCCGTCCTTCTCAACTCCGCCGGTCACCCAGGCCGGGTTGCGGTCGTTGAAATCCTTGCCGCTGTGGTTGTGGTACCAGAGGAGGTACTTGCCGTTCTTGGCTTGCCATAGACGCGGGCAGGCTCGCGGGTTCTTGATCCGCCGGCCGCCGGGCGTGTAAACGGCATGCTCAGGCCGCGTCCATGTCTTGCCGCCATCGCGGCTGTAGACATGACAAGGATAACCGGTCGTCGTGCGGTAGATGCAGTACAGGCTGCCGTCTGACAGGCCGACCAGGTTGTGCTCCTCCTGCACCGAGCCGAATTCGGGAGCCCTGATGCCGTGCTCGCCCTCGGGCAGCATCTGCCATTCGATCTTCTCGACGTCCGGCTCGGTCAGGATATTGTCCGAGCGAAAGAACCAACCCTCGCCCTCATCGAGCATGTAGCGGCCAAGTTTGGTGAAGCCAAAGAACACGCTCGGACCGACGACCACCGGCTTGCCGATGCCCCACATGATCTGCACCTTGCCCTGCCAGTCGTTGGTCCGGTCGCAGGCCGTCACGCGAACGGGCAGCCGATAGCGTTTGTCTGACCATGTCCGCCCGTTGTCATCGGAGTACTTGTAGACGTACCAGCCGAGCATGTCGGCTCGAATGCCTCTCTTGTCGCCGAGAGTGTCGATACGGTCGCCGTTGTACGCATAGAACGCGTACACTCGCCCCGACGGCGTCACCAGCGGCATCACCCAGGAGGCCTCGGGCCCGTCGGCCGGCTCGATGTCGATCGGCGGGTCGCTCCAGGTCTTGCCCTTGTCGGTGCTGATCGATGCTACTACGTGTTGGCCGAGCTGCCCCTCAATCCCCTTGCCGGTCGTGAACGTGCACAGCCAGTTGCCGTCCTTGGTAATGACCATATATGGCTGGTCGCAGTAACCTTCGTCTGGGATGACCGAGCCGTTGCGGATGTTGCGTGGGTCGGCCGTGCCAAAGGCCATGCAGGCGGCCATGATGCTCGTGCCAATACAGTCGATCGTATACCGCAGTCTGGTCATAACGCGCGAACCTCCTGAATGAATGCATGGTATCAGCCGCGCGACCGGCCGTCCCCCGTCACGTACGCGCGGCAGCGGGCTTCGTGCGCCCACTCTGACTTCAATCCGGCCTTGTGGCCGCCGCTCGCAGAGCCCGGCGTAACGCATGCCCGGCCTCGGGGTCGGTGACCAGCGATCGATGATCGAACTCGCTGCCGGTAAGCCATTTCGGAAACTCGCGCGGCTGCTGGGGATGGCGACTCGTGTCACGCGCAAACTGCCCGAACACCTTGCCCCAGGGTTTGAGCTTCAGATCTTCGGTCCACAGGCCGCTCCAGCGCGTGATGTCCCTAGAGCCCGGCGTGTCGGCAAATGCCCAGTTGAGCCAACCGCACGCGCGTCCACGGCTGACGTCAAGAAGCGTCTGGCACCACTCGACTTGGTGTTCCGCCGGCTTGGGCGGAAGGTTCCAGCCCTGATGCGCCTCGGAATTGCCGCCGTACCAGTTGAATTCGCCGATCACCAGCGGCTTGCCCACGCTGCACTGGTACAGCACCGCTTCCAGGTAGACGCGGTTGACGGCCAGACCTTCGGGCGAGTCGCAGGGGCGCGGTTGATCAAGCGGATAGAAATGGACGGTGGTGAAATCGACATACTGAGCATTCGATCGGGGATTGAAGCCTGCATAATGCCTGACATCGCCGATCATAATCGGCGCTACCCATTGGATATGCCCCACGGTGATGAGATGGTTCTGGTCCACGGAGCGAATCGCGGCGGCCATGCGGCGGGCCCATTCATCGCCAACGAATTCGCGAAATCGCTGAAAATCGTACAACCGCCCATCGTTGCGAGCCGCCCGGGGAGGGGGGACGGGAATCTCACCCAGCGTTCCTACCAGCTCCGCCGGGCGGTTCCATGCGGTAGCAATCCTGTCAACCGCACCGTACTCCCGCCGAAGCCAATCGTTCCACTGGGCCTTCATCGCGGGAGAGTCCCAGCCGATCATCGGCTCGTTGTAAAGGTCGTATGCCCACAACACCGGGTCATCTTTGAACCGCCCCGCGAACTCCTTCCACCAGGCTTCATCCGCTTTCAGCAGCTCCTCATCCGCAAACCGGTCGCCCTTTCGCCAGTCGGGTGTTCCCTCCCAGTGGTCCGGCCCCGTCGGCATCACGTAAATGCCCAGTTGCCGGCACATGTCCAGCAGTCTGCGGAACTTGGGCAGCCCCTCGGGATAAACCTGCCCTGGCTCGCGGTGGAATGACTCGTAGGTCAGAAAAACCCGGATGGCGTTGAAACCCCGATCATGCAGCATCGCCAGGTGCTGCCGGACACGCCTTTCATCGAACTTCTGCCACAGTCTGGGGGCCCACCCGGTCTGGTGATCGAAGTAGTTGACGCCGACCATCACGACCGGCTCAGCGCTGCCACGCTCCCTGAAGGCGGTCGTCCGGCCTGGATCAACTTCGATGAAAGGCATTTCCGCAACCGCCACTGGGCCGGCGGGGAGGGTCAACCCCACCAAAGCGACCATGGCAGCAAGATATGACTTCATGGATCGCCTCCTCTCGCGTCCGAAGGAAACGCTCATATCCGGTGGACAAGCAACGGACGCACATTGTCAATGAAGGATTCCCAAATGGCCAGAGCCTGGCGACCGACAATCCGGTTTTTCAGTTGAACACAGCATCCGTATCGGGTACGATTTGGGTCGGCGCGGCGGTGGATGCCCAAATCGATCCACTCAAGGAGTCGACAACTCATGCTCGTTCTGACACGCCTCCCCAACGAGGCCATCCTGATCGGCGATGACATCGAGATCACGGTCCTGGCGATCAGCGGGAACTCGGTCCGGCTGCGGGTCAGCTGTCCGCGTATGGATCCGCCCGTTTGCGAGGAGACCCTGCGATTCGATAATCTCTTGAGCATCAGTGGAAAGGTGGAAGTACGCGTGGTTTCCATTCGCCAGGAGGGTGGTCGGGTGCGACTCGGCGTGAAAGCGCCGAGGAACATTCCGATCGCACGAGAAGAGGTTAAGGAGCAGTCCTCGAAGAGCCAAGTCGGTTCGTAACCGACCTGGACGTCATTCCAGCAGTTCGTAATAGCAGCTGCGTTTTTTCGGCTGCCAGCCCGCATCGGCGATCAGACGCCGGATCTCGGCCTCGTTCAGTTGATAGGTCGTGCCGGCGGCCGAGACGACGTTTTCTTCCATCATCACCGATCCCATGTCATTGGCCCCGAAGAACAGGGCCAGTTGCCCGATCTTTGGGCCCTGGGTGACCCAACTGGCCTGAAGATTTGGGATATTGTCGAGAAACAGTCGGGCGATCGACAGAGTCTTGAGGTACTCATGTGCACCGGCCAGAACCAGGTGTTCCCCGTCGGGCGGGCTCGCCACGACGGAGCGCGTCGTAGCCGGGTCGGTGCAATCGGCGGGTCTCATGGGGAATTGTCGAGCCAGAGCCGTCCCGACCGGCTGAAATGTCCAGCAGATGAAAGCCGTGAAGCCGCCGGTTTCATCCTGCAGGTCGCGGACGCGCCGCAGGTGCTCGATTCGCTCGGCAATGGTCTCGATATGCCCGAACATCATGGTGATGGTCGTACGCATGCCGAGCAAGTGTGCCTGACGCATCACTTCGAGATACTCGTCCGTTCTCGTCTTGCCGCGACTGATGCGCTCCCGCACGCGATCAACCAGAATTTCCGCCCCGCCGCCGGGAATGGTGTCCAGGCCGGCCTCGCGCAGCCTCAGCAGCACATCGCGGATTGACATGTCAAAGACGCGCGAAAAATGAAAGACCTCCGGCGGACTGAAAGCGTGAATGTGAATCTTCGGAAAACTCCCGCGAATGAATCGCAGGAGATCCAGGTACCAGTTAAAGCTCAACAGATCCGGCGGGGCCAAGCCCCCTTGAAGGAGAATCTGAGTGCCGCCGATGTCGACCAGCTCCTGTATCTTGCGGCCGATCTGGTCGAAGCTGAGGACGTAGCCCGCGGGTGAACCCTCTGCGACAGCCTGGTCTTGTGGAGGGGCCTTGAAATTGCAGAACAGGCACTGGGCCGTGCACCAGTTGGAGTAGTTGATGTTGCGATCGACGACGTAGGTTCGATACGGTTCCGGGTGCAACCGGCAGGTCTCGGCGTGGGCGCGCCGTCCCAGCTCATGGATCGAGAGGTCGGCGTACATCGCCAAGGCATCGGCCTGGCTCAGGCGAGAGGAAGAGGCTTTGCTCGCAACAGCCGAGGTCATTTCACCAACGCTCCGGGCTGTGGGATCAGCCCTTCTGCCCTGGCCAATTCGAGGAACTTGTTCATGCCTGCCTCGGCGGCCGGGGTGATGGTGTATTTCATGAGCCGGGTCAGATAGTCCCTGGCCAAGTCCACAGGCCAGCCCAGGGCCGGGCCGTACTCGGCAGCCAGTTCCGCCGCCCGGGCCACGCCCCGATCGCGGGCCTGACTCAGCAACCGGGCCAGATGCGTCGTCTCCCGGTCAACCGGTGCCGCCCAAGCCGCGAATACGAACGGTAAACCTGTCCAGGCCCGCCAGGCACCGCCCAAATCGACCCGGTACGGGAAGCTGCCAACCTCCGCCCCGACGACCTTGTCTCCGATCAGCAGGACCGACTCGCAGTTTTCAAGGCTGGTTCCGGGCTTGAGCGGAACCACGGCCAATGGTCTTCGGTGAAACCCTTTCCACACCAGCCGCGCCAGCATCACCGAGGTGTGGGAATGCGTATCGGCATGGAGGGTGGTCATGTCCTCCGGCGGCACCCGCGAGAACACCTGGACGGTAAGGGTATCGCCGTTGCTGCCAATGCCCGCATCCGAGATGCGTTTCCATCGCCCGGCCGACCGGCCAATATCGATGACCGGCACGAGTGCGGCGTCGACACGGCCGGCCTGCAGCATCCCGGCCAGCTCTGCGGGGACCGCAAGCTCCAGCCGTATCCCCGACTCATCGCCGAGCCCCTCGATCAACGGCTTGGTGTTGAGGAAGGAAACGGCCCCGAGACGGTAGTCTGTCTGTTGAGGTTTCATAGGCCACGGATTATACCGTCGTCGCTCGGATCGGCACATGCCGGCCAGGATGTCACCGGGGAGACTGCGGCACCCTGTCTAAGATGGGCAACCTCCGAGAATGCGTACGAAAACCGACCGAGCCAGTCTGTGGGACAGTGCCGAGGACGCCATGGCGACCGAGACCTGCCAATTCTGCCGCCATGACCGGCAGGTCTCCGCCACTTTCGGTAGCTCCGACCATGCCCTACCGTTTTCACACACATCCTGACAGAACGGGGCACGCCGTAGGGGCTGGCGCCACGTTGCCGAGAACTGACAGAACAATTTCAAGTTGGTACACTGCCACCATCGCCGCAAGCCGGCGGGACAGGATGGCAATGATGACCCATTCGAGCAAGGTATGGCACGGCGTCATGTTAGCGGGCTTGCTGGCCGGCCTGGCCGGATGCTCGTCGCAGTCGACGCGGATCCACCTGACCACCTACGACGAGACCGGCCGCGAGCAGCACCACTACGCCGACTTCAACCGGGTGGCGTTCCTGATCAACCCAAGCGGGCTGCTTGAACTGGGAATGCGCGTCGAACAACCCAGCAAACTGGATCCCACCCAGACGATCACGCAGCTCGTGCATATCAAAGAGGTGTGGAAACCGGTGCCGGGACGCACCGCAGTCGAGCGAACGCAGATCAATGTGCAGGTCCGGTACGGGATTCTGACGCCGCCGACCGGCGTGCGCTATGACGGGGCCGGGTTCCTATATGCCAGATTCAAGGAGGGCTCAACGACCATCAGCGGCGAAATCGAGTCCGGTCGGCTGGCCCCGAGCTACCGCATGGCGGATGCCATGCTGCCCTTCGGCGTCGCCCGCATCTCCGGGCCCTTCCGAGCGGTGAAGAACCCCGGCGAAGTCATCGAGATTGCCCGGCAGCTTGATTTGCTGTTCAGCAAGCAGACGGAGCGGTAGGTGTCATGAACGCTGATCCCCATTTCGCCGTGCCCAAAGGATGGAGCATCAATCGCCTTCAGGACCAGATGGGTCGTCGCTCCCCCACCTTGAAAAAGGTGGGACACCCGCATGGCCGCGCAAGCACGCCGTGTTCATGCCTCCCAGCGCAGTGAACTTGACTGTAGTAGCTCGTGGTGCAAATGAAGGGCAGTCCCTCACGATGTTGGTAAGACTTTCTTGCGTTTTCCGGCATCGAGAGCCGAGGTCAGCCGTTTTTATCGCTACTCGGCCCAGCAAGACGCTGCGAACTTATCGCGGGATGGCAACCCTGGCACGGGGTGGGCCGAGAAAGGATTCTTGGCCCAGCGACGTCTTGGATCCACCATGGCTGAGCGGTCAGATTTGAGATTGGCGGATTTCGGATCTCAGATCGGTCTGCGAGCGCGGACCCCAAAAGCCAACAGCCGAGATCTGAAAGCTGAGAGCTTCTGACCTCATCTCTGCAACTTCTGCAGCCGCTCGATGATCCCGGGCATCAGGTCCAGCACTTGGTCGATTTCCGCTTCGGTGGTAAACCGCGACAGGCTGAACCGAATCGCGCCGTGGACCACCCGGCGGTCAATACCCATGGCGGTCAGCACGTGCGACGGCTCCAGCGAGCCGCTGCTGCACGCTGAGCCGCTGGAGGCGCACACGCCGTGATTGCTCAGCAGCATCAGGATGGCTTCGGCCTGCAGGGCCTCAAAGCCGATGTTGGTTGTGTTGGGGATACGGCCGACCCGGTCGCCGTTGACTCTCGCGATGCTGACCCGCGAGCAGATGCCTTCTTCAAGCCGGTCTCGAAGGGTTGCCACGCGTGCGGAATCGGCATCCAGGTGCCTCATCGCCAATTCAAGGGCCCGGCCCGCACCGACAATCCCCGCCACGTTCTCGGTACCCGCCCGCAGATCGCGCTCCTGATGCCCACCGAGCACTTGCGGCCGCAGTCGCGCGCCCCTTCGCAGGTAAAGAATTCCTACGCCTTTGGGGCCGTGAAACTTATGCGCCGACGCGGTCAGCAGATCAACCGGCACATCGACCAGGTTCAACGGCGAATGCCCGGACGCATCGCGGATTCTGCCTGTCGTCTGGACTGCGTCCACGTGCAACGGAATGTCTTTCGCTGACGTCAGAGCAGCGATTCTCTCTATCGGGAAGATCACCCCCGTCTCGTTGTTGGCGTGCATGATGCTGACCAAGGCTGTCTGATCGCTCAGCGAAGCCTCCAATTCGCCGAGGTCGAGGTGCCCGAGCGAGTCGACACCCAGATACGTGACACGGTAACCCTCTCGTTCGAGCTGCTGCATGGGTCGCAGCACCGAATCATGCTCGACGGCCGTGGTCGCGACATGCCGTTTCTCGGGCCTGGCCGCGAGGACTCCGCGGATCGCCAGATTATTAGACTCGGTGCCGCTACCGGTGAAAATGATCTGCCGGTCGCGAACACCCATTGCCGCGGCGACCTGCTCGCGGGCAACCTCGACGGCATGACGGGCCTGCTGGCCGAAATGATGGACACTCGATGGATTCGCGTAGCGCTCGCCCAGCCATGGGAGCATCGCCTCCAACACCTCCGGGGCGATCCGGGTGGTTGCGTTGTTGTCGAGATAAATGACGGACATGTCGCGGTCCTGACGGGCGGCGGATAAGCTCTATGCGGTCTCCTCGTCCGGTGGGGGCATCGGGCCGGGCGTCAGGGTGCCATCGTCGGCTACCTGGAGCTTTTGGACCTTGAGTTCGGCCTCGGCTAGTACCGCCCGGCAGTATCGCAAGAGCTTGACGCCTTTCTCGTACTCGACAATCGAGTCTTCCAGGCCGATCTTGCCCTGCTCGATAGCCTTGGCGATGGACTCAAGTTGCGAGTATGCCTGCTCAAACGTCAGTTGCTCTTTCTGCTCGCCCTTCTTTTCTGGTTCGCTGGCGCTGGGCATTGGCTTGTATCCCCTGATTAGTGTCCGAATCCACCGGCCAATTGTACGCGATCCGGGCGGGCTTGGCCATGGACACCGGCGTCCCGTCTCGACACAATTCACCACGGCCGGAGGCATCCGGTGCCGGGGCAGCCGGCCGGCGGTTTCTGCGGAGAGTTGCCCATCATGATAGCAGCAACAGCAGTAATGATTCTCTTTGCGGGAGAGAATCTCGACAAGTGGATCACGTTGTCTGGGCGGTGGGAAGTGCGCGAGGGCGTGATGACCTGCGTGGCGGCGCCGTCGATGATACGCTCCGGCTATGAGTCTGATGAATTCATCCTCCATTTTCAGTACCGGCGGGCGTCTGGGGGAGACAACCGCCTTGCCATCCACTCGAAGCTGACCACCGGAGGCACTCTGTTGCGGCTGACCTCGTCGGGGGTGTTCCCGGTGGCTTCGTCTTTGGCCAGCGGGCCCACCTACGCCGACGATACCTGGATCGACGCCGTCATGGAGGTGGTCAGAGGGCAAATGTGGATCACGTGCAGAGCGGCGGATGAACGCGACTCGCCCGGCAAGGCGGGAGACCCGATCGCGGTGTCCATTCCGGCTGATTCAAGAGGCTTTCTGCGATTTGAGGCCGGCAAGCCGGGGCTTGAGATCCGCAATGTCCGCGTCGAAGAGCCGGGTTTTCGCAACTTGTTCGACAACGGCACGCTGGCCGGATGGGAAATCGTACGACCGGGCAATCCCGAATCGCCCGGCTGGTCGAATGAGAACGGCGTCGTCCGTTGTCGTGGCCGTGGAAGCGGCTGGCTCCGCACACTGGAAACGCACGACAACTTTGTCCTGAGGCTCGAGTATCAGCTTCCGGTGAGCGGGAACAGCGGTATCTACCTGCGAGCGCCCCTTGAAGGGCGGGTCAGCCGAATTGGCCTGGAGGTTCAGTTGCTGGATGACGCCGCCTTTCGTGGGCGGTTCAAGCCCGCTCAGTTCGCCGGGTCGGTCTATGATGCGATCGCCCCCGAGATCCAGGTTCCAGCCCCGGCCAACCAATGGAACGCGATCGAGGTTCTGCTCGACGGCCGGCGGGTTCGCACCATCCTCAACGGAACCCGGTTATACGATGCCCGCCTTGATGATGCCTCGAAAGACGTCAACAGCGACAAGCGGCCGCTCTCGACCCGTCGTCTGACCGGCTTCATCGGCCTTCAGGAGCACTCCACCGCCGTCGAGTTCCGCCATGTACGGCTGAAAGAGTTGGCGGGGCAGTTGAATCGCAACTCCTTGTCAAAATAGGACTTGTGACTCGCGGCCAAGCCTCGCCGACCCGCGGGTGGGCCCTTCCGCAAGGCCTCGCCAACGTGCCGGCCCAAAGCCAATCCCGAAACCCCGAAAGCCGACTGGCTGGAGGCCAGTCCCGCACAGGTTTTGCGAAGGGATCTTCGGCTGGTTGTCGACATTTGTATTCTCGGCGGCAACTGCTACAATACAGGGCTCGTAATTTGGAATGACAAACGACGGCGAGGTATGAGATGTCACGCATATGCTACTTCACCGGCAAGCGGACCCGAAGCGGTCGTCAGTATACGCGGCGCGGGAAGGCAAAATACTTGGGCGGTGTGGGTCGCAAGGTAACCAGCAAGACCAAGCGCAAGTTCAAGCCGAATGTCCAGAAGGTGCGGGCGATTATCGACGGCAAGCCGGTCCGCGTCATGGTCAGCACCAAGGCCATCCGCGACGGCAAGATCGTCAAGCCTTACAAGCGGGTCTACAAGCCGCAGGAGGCGAAGGCTGAAGGCTGACAGGCACCGCACACGGCGACAACACCCAATTCTCCAACCTTGAAGCCTCTCCCGAAACCCCGAAAGCCAATCGGCTGGAAGTGGGTCCCGCACAGGTTTCGGAAGAGATTCTTGATCTGATCTGCGTCGTGCGTTAATCACATCTTCTGCCCCGTTAGGAACCGCCAAACCAGGGCGGGGAAAACCATACCTGTTTCGACGTTTGTTTTGGTTTCCGATCTGGTTTCTGGGGCGTCAGGATGCGGTTACGGGTGGCCTTTCTGCCAGCGTCGTTCTGAAAGTGCAGAGATTTCGCCGGTTTGAATATGTGTACCCTTTCGGCCAAGGACGTGGGCGGGGCGGGGAGGTTGGGCGAGGCGTTCGGGGTGGAACGGATGACGGGGAACCGGCCACGGTTTTCCTTAAGTGTTTAATCGAAAACGACTTAAGATCTCGGTTGGGTTTGTTTGGCGCGGGGGGGTGGTCGGCGGTCGGTGTCCGGCTTTTGGCGTGCGGGGGTCGCTTCGGGATCTGTTGCGGTCTGGCCATGTCGCCAGCCGAGGATCAGCGGTTGGGCGGAGGGGACGGAGAAGGGGTTGCGCCCGGCCGGGAGGTCATCGCTTGCGGCGTTGGGTTCGTTTCGTCAGGCACTCGGCAGGTCGGCGCCCTGCTTCGTCGGGGCGACTTGGCGGGGCTCTGACCTGCTGGTCCCAGATTCCCATCTGGGACCCTTCTGCCGACGATTCCGATCGTTATTCATTCCTGAATGCGGAAAGGATTCCGCAGCGTGTACGGCCCGGAAAGGATTCCGGGCCGAGCGGGGCTCCGGCCCGCAGATCATGGGATTGACGCAGATGAAGAACAGGAGGAAGGCGTTTGAACATGAGGTAACGGAGACAGGTCTCCGCGGCCCTCCGCGTCGACTGCGGTGCATACACCTATTATAGTTCCATATAGCACAATATGTCAAGAGTCAAGAGTTGACCCCGATACCCCCCCCCCC
>Ga0209506_1000794_pt1 | contig 37743 bp, 32 predicted proteins | sample AD_JPNHG2_MetaG_FD_184409 | JGI IMG/M metagenome (GOLD analysis project Ga0209506, IMG submission 184409) | Active sludge microbial communities of municipal wastewater-treating anaerobic digesters from Japan - AD_JPNHG2_MetaG (SPAdes) (version 2) | ecosystem: Engineered > Bioreactor > Anaerobic...
CCCCCGCTCCCGCACGACGCGGGAAAGCCGCCACGCCGACAGCAGGTCGAACTCGTTGCGCATGGAAAGCGGCACGAGGTCCAGGCCGGCGTCGCGGCAGCGGCCTTCGATCTCGCCGCCCCGGCGCGACACAACGGCGACGCGGTGACCGCGCGCCGCCAGACCGCTCGCCGCCTGGAACATCTGATGCACCGAGCCTGTGTTGAAGAGGTTCTTCTCGAGGACGTGCAGGATCGACAGCGGCCGCTTCTTGCCTTCGCTCATGCGCCATGCCTCCAGGCGCGCGGAGGATAGGTCGCTCCCCTTCAACCTTCAAGCGAGCACCGAGGCGGGGAACCTCGACCGATTCGTCGAGGTCCCGGCCGAGATCTCGCCGCCGGGGAGGCCAAACCCGCGCCGGCCGGGACTGTCCTGCCGGCCGCGGGCTGGATGGCGGCGGGAACGCCAAGCCTATCTCAGGCCCTCGACGAGCAGCAGCTCGCCCAGCACGCGCCGGTAGTGATAGGCGTACACGCTGCCGTCGGGGGTGATGAAGACGTCGCGGATCCCGCCCACGCCCGAGGGATCCGCCGGGCCGATCTCGCACCAGGGCTCACGTTCCCCGGTCGCCACCTCGAGACGCGTGATTTGCGCCGTCGAGCGGGACTGTGCGGCAACCACGAACACGGCTTGCCCGTCGGCGGACCAGCGGATCGGCTGCTCCCTGGGCTGCAACCCCGGGATGGGCCTCGGCTGGCCGCCGCCCAGCGGGTAAAGACACCAGGTGGGCCTGGGGGCGTTGCACGTCGCGGTGACCGCCGAGCCGTCCGGCAGGATCGCGTTGGACCTGGGTGCCGAGGTGCCTTGGGGCGTGAGTGGTCGGGGCTCGCCAGCGGGGAGGTCCTGGATGAACAGCCGGCGCTCCTTGTGTGCCTCGGCCCCCTCCACGACGACTCGCTTGCCGTCGGGAAGCCACCAGGCCCACCGGTACTGCGTGATGCCGCCCCGCGGGAGGATGACCGGCTGGCCCGCCCCTGTGGGCAGCATGACCAGCCTCGGCTCGACACCGTGCTCGATCGAGAGCACCCACTTCCCGTCGGGGGACAGGCCGGTGGGCTGCCCGTCGCCCAGCCGCACCGGGGCGCCGCCGTCGATGCGCCGCAGGTAGACCGAGTAGGCCTGCCCGCCGCCTCCTCCCGACTCCCCGAACAGCAGCGTGGAGCCGTCGGCCCCAAGGTCGCACGCGACCGAGTGGTCGTGCCAGGAAAAGTCGCGCTCCCGGCTCTGGCCGCGTGCCCGCAGCAGGAGTTCGAAGCGGGAAAGTTCGTGGGTCACCAGCACCCTGCCGTCCGGCGCCACGTCCTGCAGCACGAGCCGGCCGGCCACCCGCAAGAGCAGGCGGGTCGTGCCCGAAAGGGAGACGGCGTACAGGTCCATGGCGCTGCCGCTGCGTGCCGCCGTGAAGTAGACCTCCCGGCCGCCGGGTCCCCAGGCCAGGCCGTACACGTCGTTCCACCCGGCCGAGAGCACGCGCTTGACACCCCTGGCATCCACGATTACGACGTCGCCGCGGCTGTCGTTGGGAACCGGGTGGTCGAGAAACGCCACCAGGTCGCCTCGGGGAGAAATGCGCGGATGGCTGACCCAGGAGGTGGTCTCGTACAGCACCTTGCCGGGCGGGAACTCGATCAGCTCCTTCTCGCCCTCCGCCCGGTCAATGAGAATCTTCGAGCCGTCCCCGGTCCAGTCGGCCTCCAGCACGTTCTCCAGGACTTCGCGGGGGGCACTGGAGCCGAGCTGCACCCGGGCCAGCGTCGAGGCCCCGCCACCCAGCAGGATCACGGCCAGCTCCCCCGGGGAGGTGGCCTGCAGGCGAACCCGGCTCAGGCCCAGCGAGCGCGACTCGGGGCTGGACGGCTCGACGGCAAACAGCTCGGGCGCCTCTCCCGACCAAGAGGCCGTGTAGTACACGGTGGGGCCGCCCCGGCCGAACCGGGCGGCCGACACCGAGCCGCGCCTGAACGTCAACTGCGTGAAGGACGGCACGCGAGGCGTCCGCTCCATCCGGCTCAGCAGCACGCCGGCCGCCAGCAGCGCCGCCGCACCCCCACCCGCGGCCGACCAGCGGAGCACGGCGTGGAGCCTCCGTCGCGGCGCCGTCGCCTGAGGTCGCGACCAGGTGGAGCCACGCACCTCCTCCAAGGCGAACGCCAGGTCTCGCGCCGACTGGAAACGCTCTTCGGGGGACTTCTCGAGGCAGCGGAGGATGATGTGCAGCAGCGTCTGGGGCACGGTGGAAGCGAGCTCCGGCAGCTCCGGCGGTGCTTCCTTCAGAATGGCGTTCATGGTCTCGACCGCCGAGTCCCGCCGAAACGGCCGCTGCCCCGAAAGCATCTCGTACAGCATCACACCCAGGGAAAACAGGTCCGAACGCGGGTCCACCGCCTCGCCCCGCACCTGCTCTGGCGACATGTAGCCGACCGTGCCCAGCACCACGCCGGGGGTCGTGCCCTCCGGCCCGACGAGAGGCTGGGTCGGCGAGACGGTGAGCGCTTGCGTGGCGAGGGGCACGGTCAGCTTGGCGATGCCGAAGTCCAGGATCTTGACCTGCCCTTCCCTGGTGACGAGGACGTTTTCTGGCTTGAGGTCGCGGTGCACGATCCCCCGGGCGTGGGCCGCGGCCAGCCCCTGGGCGACGCCCACTGCGATGTCGACGACCTTGCGCGGCGCCAGGGCACCGCCCTCCAGGCGCTGGCGGAGCGTCTCGCCCTCCAGCAGCTCGCAGACCACATAGGGCTGGCCGTCGTGGGTGCCGGCGTCGTACACCGCCATGACGTTGGGATGATTGATGGCGCCGGCGGCCCGGGCCTCCAGCTCGAAGCGGCGCGCCAGGTCCGGATCGGTGGCGCTCCATGGTGCCAGCACCTTGATCGCGACGTCGCGGTGCAGGCGCGTGTCGCGGGCGCGGAAGACCTGCCCCATGCCGCCCTCGCCGAGCAGCTCCACGACCTCGTAGCGCGCCAGAAGCGTGCCGTGCTGCAGGGGCATGTCACCTCCCCCCGGACTGCGGTCGCTGCGTGCTGATCTACTCTGGCGCCGGTGTGGCCCGAGGTCAAGAGGGTCCGCGGCGGGCTGCAGCCCGCCACGCGCATGCCGGCCGTGCGGAAACCGGGAAGGCCGGCTGGAGGGAGTGGAGGGGCCGGGTGCTCGTTGGCGCCGCTGGGCGCGGCGCAGGCAGGCGGTGAGCCTCGAGGATCGGGGTGCTCGCGGGCAGGCGCCGGGGCGTTACTGCAGGGGAGCCTCGGGCGGAGGGCGGCCCGAGCTGGCGTCGTCTTCGCTGCTGTCGCCCCCGGTCGGGGCCGCGGCCCCCTCCGCCCATGCCTCGAACAGGTTTCGCAGGCCTGCCAGGTGGATCACGGCGGTGACCTCGCGCCCGTCGGCGCGCAGCTCCGGCCCGATCTCGATGCCGTGCTTGGCAGCGTCCTCTCGCACCGCCTCGAGCAGGTCGAAGAGCGCGTTTTGCCAAGCCTCGGCGGCCTCCTCGTCGCGACAGCGAGCGGTCAGCTTGACCCTGGCGCGGTCGGAGGACGGGAAGGCCACCGCGAGCGTGGCGGTCTCGAGCCGCTCGACGAGGTCGACGAGCGGATGCGGCGGCAGCTCGGGCGCCTCGCCGCCCGCCCTCGCGGCGGCGCGGCGGAGCATCGCCGTGAGCGCGCCGTTCCGGTTGTCCGCCGCGCCGACCAGCGCGTGGTCGGCCTGCAGCCGTTCGTACGCGCCCTCCGGCAGGAACGCGGGGCCCGTCGCCGCAGCTCTGGCAGCGATGCGGTCGAGCACCGCTTCGACGAGCGCCTCTCGCTCGCCCCACACGAGCGTGCCGCCGGCGAGGGCCAGGGCGCCACCGCCCGGCCAGCGCGCGACCTCGCGGCCGGCGTGGGTGTAAACGCTGGCCTTGCCGCCGTCTCCCCTCGCACCGGCGGTCAACATGGCGCGGATCGGCCGCACGAAGCCGCGGAAGTTGGCGGCGAGGACGACGCGACCCTCGTCTGGCGCCGCCGGCAGAACCGCCATCGTCGCCTCCTTCGGGATCCACATGCCGATGGCGTCGGCGGGCTGCGTTTCCTGCCCCGCGCCGAAACGCTCGAGCCAGCGCATGAGGTCCGGGGTCTCGCGGGCGGCGGCGCGCCGCTGGCGCCGGTCGTGCGCGGTCATCGCGGCGCCGAGCAGGTGGACGAGCCCCTGGGCACGCTCGTCCCCGGCGAGGTGCACGACCGCGACCGCGTCGGGGGTGATCACGACGTCGGTCGGGACTTGCTGGCCAGGGGTGACGACCCAGCACGCGCCCCAGATCAGGAGCGCGACCGCCGCGAGTACGACCACACCGCACCCGATCGCGCAGCCGGTCAGGACCTTCCACCACCCGGACGAGGTTTTCGCCGGTGGACCCCAGGGGTGGGAAGCTCCGCCGGAGCCCGGGGTGATGGGGGGTGGGGGCGGCGCCCCCGTCGCGGCCGAGGTGGTTGTCTGCATGGTGCCGCTCCAAGTGTAGCCGCTCCCGGCCCGGGATACACTGGCGCCGTGCAGATCATCACGACCCACCTGGGTGCCGACTTCGACGCGCTGGGCGCGGCCATGGGGATGCGCCTGCTGGTGCCCGAGGCCAGGCTGGTGTTTCCCGGCTCCCAGGAAGTCGCGGTGCGGCGTTTCCTCGCGGCCGAGCGCATCGCCCTGCCCGAGGTGCGGGTGCGCGAGCTGCGGCGCGGCACGATCGACCACGCCGTGGTCGTGGACTGCTCGTCGTACCGGCGGCTCGGGGAGGTGGGCGAGCTCATCGCCGCTGCCGGCTGCCCGGTCCAGGTCGTGGACCACCATCAGGATCCGGCGGACCTCATCCCCGGCGCGGCGCTGCTCACCGCCGACGTGGCCTCGACATGCACCGTGGTGGCGCGCGAGCTGCAGCGCCGGGGGGTCGAGCCGGACGTGCTCACGGCGTCGCTGCTGCTGCTGGGGGTGTACGAGGACACCGGCGGGCTCACGTACGTCGACACGACGGCGGCTGACCTCGAGGCGGCGGCTTGGCTGCTGGCGCACGGAGCGCGGCTGGAGTGGGTGCGGCGCCATGTCCTGCGGCCGCTCGAGCCGGAGCAGCTCGAGCTTCTCAACCAGCTCGTGGAAGGCGCGGTCGAGCACCAGGTCGCGGGGTGCCGCGTCGTGATTTCGGTCGCCCGTCCGAGCGAGCGGCTCGAGGAAGCGGCGTACGTCGTGCACCGCTACGCCGAGATTTTCGATTTGCCGGTGGTCGTGGTGCTGCTCGAGGTGCCGCCGCAGCTCGTGGTGATCGCCCGCTCGACCGTGCCGGAGGTGGACGCCGGCCGCCTCATGGCCGCGCTCGGCGGCGGCGGCCACGCCACGGCAGCCGCGGCGCGGCTGCGCGGGCGCAGTGCCGTGGAGGTCTCGGAAGAGCTGCTCGGCGCGATTGCCCGGGCGCTCGCCGCGCGCTGGACGGCGGCCAGCCTCGCGACGCCGTTCCTGCACGCCTGCGACGCCGACTCCACCGTGGAGGAAGCCAAGCAACGCCTCACCCGGCTGCGCATCAACGCCATGCCTGTGCAGCAGGGCGAGGCGCTCGTCGGTGTCGTGACGCGCCAGATCCTGGACCAGGCGCTGGCAGCGGGGATGGGCGACCGGCCGGTGACGCTGGTGATGCGCCCGGGGATTCCCGAGGCCCCGCCCGACGCCTCGCCGGAGGAGCTGCAACGGCTCTTTATGGAGTCGCACAACCGCTTCGTGCTCGTGCGGATGGCCTCGGGATGGGGCGTGCTCACGCGCATGGATTTGTTCCGCCGCCTGTACGAGCGCCAGCTCGCGGAGGGGGCGCGGCTGGACCGCCGGGTGGCCTCGGCGCGGCTGGTCGTGCAAGACCTCGGCAAGCAGCTCGCCCGCGCCCTGCCGCCGCGGCTGCTCGAGGTCCTCACCACCGCCGGCGAGCTGGCGGCGGCCGAAGGCATGCGGGCGTTTCTGGTGGGAGGAGCGGTGCGCGACGTGCTCCTAGGCCGGCCAGTGGAGGACGTCGACGTGGTCGTCGAGGGGAACGGGATCGTGCTGGCCGGCCGGCTGGCCGAGGCGTTCGGGGGGCGCTGCCACCCGCACGAGCCGTTCCTCACCGCGGCCGTGTACCTGCCCGAAGAGCTGCGCGTCGACGTGGCGACCGCCCGCACGGAGTTCTACCGCCGGCCGGCGGCGCTCCCCGAAGTCGAGACCTCGGCGATCCGGCAGGACCTTTACCGGCGGGACTTCACGATCAACGCGATGGCGATGAGCCTCGCCCCCGGCCACCTCGGCGAGCTGCTCGACTTTTTCGGAGGGCGGCGCGACATCGAGCGGCGGTTCGTGCGGGTGCTGCACTCGCTGTCGTTCATCGACGACCCGACGCGGGTGCTGCGCGCGGTGCGGTTCATGACCCGTCTCGGGTTCGGGCTGGCCGCCGAGACTCGCCATCTCATCGGGGTGGCGGTCAGCGAGGGGGTGTTCGCGCGGCTGTCGGGGGAGCGGCTGCGCGACGAACTCGCCGAGCTGCTCGAAGAGGACCACCCGGCCGAGGCGCTCGGCGAGCTGGCCGACCTCGGCGTGTTCGAGGCGGTGTTTCCCGGCGTGACGTGGTCGCTGCCGCTGCGCCGGTTCGTCGGCCAGCTCCACGAGGTGCTGGCCTGGGCGGCACTCGAGGAGGTCGGCGACAGGACGCGCTGGCCGGCCTACCTGGTTGCGCTGGCGACGCGGTCGGGGGAGCGGGGCGGGGAGGTGCTGGCCCGGCGCCTCGCGCTGTCGGGACGGGTCGGGCAGATGGTGGCGCAGGCACGGCCCCGCATCGAGGGGGCCCTCGCCACCCTCTCGAGAGAGGGCCTGCGCCCGAGCGAGGTCGTGCGTCTCGTGGAACGTTCCGATCGTGCGATCATTCTCGTCACCATGGCGATGGCGGGCGAGGAGACGCGGCGGTTGCTGCGCCAGGGGCTGGCGGTGTGGCGGCGCATCCCGGTCCCGATCGGCGGGGCGAGCCTGCGCGCCGCCGGCGTGCTGCCCGGGAAGGCGCTCGGCGAGGCGCTGCAGCGCACGCGCGACGCGGTCATCGACGGCGACGTGCCGGCCGAGCAGGCGCTCGAGTACGCGCTGGCCGTGGCCCGCCGCGCGAAAGGAGACCGGGAATGACGCTGCTGCTCGCCGTCATGCTCGCCACGACGCCGGTTCCCGAACCCAGCCATGTCGTCGAACGCGTCGTCACACGCGGCGCCGAGGTGCAGCGGGTAACGCTCTTCCGCGACGGCACGGCCGTCGTCAAGCAGAGCGCGGCCAGCGGCGAGGAGAGGCTCAGCCACGGGCCGGTGGGCGAGCAGCTCGCGGCGCAGATCGAGCAGGTGGTGCGCGAGGCGTACCCCGAGATCGCCAGGTTCGCGTCGATGGGCCAGGGGCCGGAGGCGGGGACCGTCGAGATGCGGCTCGCCCCGCCGGGGTTGCCTCCCCTCGTGGTGCGGTACTCGGTGGCGGCCGCGCCTTCCGTCGCCGCGTCCCGCCTCGCGGCCGTCCTCGATGCGCTCGAGGAGCGTGTGCTGGCGGGCAAGGCCCCGCTCGAGGACCTCAGTGCCTGGGAGCCGCAACCTGGGGAGCGGGTCGAGCTGGACGACGGCATGGTGCTGACCATCGCGGCGGTGTTCGTCAACGCTACCGGAGGCTTCACGGTGCAGGTGCGGCAGGGCAACTCCCCGGTCAGCTCGTTCTTCGAACTGGAGGAGCTGCGGCGGCGGGCGGTGCGCCGGATTTCCGAGGCCTCCCGGTGAGGATCACCGGCGGGGCCTGGCGGTCGAGGACCGTGGCTGGTCCCCCGCGCGGGGCGCCGCTGCGCCCCACCCCGGACGCGCTGCGCGAGCAGGCGTTCGGCGTGCTTTCGCCGCATCTTGCGGGCGCGGTGTTCCTCGATCTCTTCGCCGGGACCGGAGCGGTCTCGCTCGAGGCGCTGTCGCGCGGCGCCGCGCTCGCGGTGTTGTGCGAGCAGGCGCGCACCGCTCAGGAGCTGATCCGGCGCAACTTCGCCGGGCTCGGCGTGCCCCCCGAGGCGTGGGAGCTGCACCCCGGTCCGGTCGCCCGCTCGCTGCCGCGACTCGCTGCGCGCGGTCTGCGCGCCACTCTCGCCTGGTGCGACCCGCCGTTCGCCGACTGGGAGGCAGGGCTCGATGCGCTGGCCCTCGCCGCCTCCACGAGCGTGCTGGCCGCCGGTGCCCTGGTCGTCCTCGAGCTGCCGCCGAAACGCACGGTCGCCCTCGCCGGCTTCGAGACGGCCCGCCCTCTGCGCGGCGCCGTGCTCCTCCGCAAGGAGTAACAGCTGGCAGTTTGCAGTCGGCAGTTGAACGGTGCCGTGCTCTGCCAACCTCGAGCCGCGAACTGCGAACTGTGAACTGTCTCTACAGCAGCCAGGCGTACCCCACCTTGGCGAACAGCGTGCGGCTGCGCAGCATGAGGGCGATGCGGTCGGTCTCGCCGCGGCTGTCGGAGTAGCCGAGGAAGAGCACGGTCTGGGGGTCGAGCTTGTACGAGAACATGAGTTGGGAATAGAGCGAGCGGTCCTTCGAGCTGTCGGGAGGGTCGAGGTAGAGGCCGCGTTTCCGGCGCAGGTCGAGGTGCTGGAGTATGAGGCGCACGAAAGCCCGCGTGCTGAACTGGTAGACAGCCTTTGCCTGCGTGAGGTTGGCCCGGTAGAGGCGACCTCCCCTCACGTCGAGGTCCTCGAAGACGTGGTCGATCGTGAGCGCGAGGTGCCGGCCGAGGTCGAGGGTGATCCCCGGCTCGATCCGGGTCACGGTGGCGGCCCGGCCGTTGGCGTAGTCGATCGTGTCGCCCAGCCGGCCCTCGAGCGACATCGTTAAGGTGCCGTTGACCCGCACGTTCGAAAACCAAGAGAGCCGGTTCTGGTCGTAGGTGACCCCGTCGTAGTACTCCCGGGCGCGGGCCAGGCGCAGGTTGGCCATGGACTGCAGCGGTCCCTGGTAGTTGGCCCAGGCGGCGAACGCCTCGTCGGTGACGCGGCCGGTGTGGTCGGTGGTGCGCCACGGTTCGATCCCGAAAGCCAGGCGCGTGTACCAGTCGCCCTTCTCCCCGAGGAGCTTGTACTGCCCGCCGAGGCCGTAGTTGTTGGCGTCGACCCGCGGCACGAACCCGGCATCGGCGCGAAAGCCGGTCGTGTAGCGCTCCTGCCACGCCCAGACGTTCCACGTTCGCTCGTTGTGCTCGTAGTTGGCGAAGAACGCCGAGCCCTCGAACCGGCTCGCGGGCTGCCCGTACGCCTGGGCGACCTCGCCCGGATAGCGGGTGGACGAGGTCAGCACCTGCACCCGGACCTGGTCGCGGTCCGACAGACGCACGAACGCGTCCGCGCCCCACACGCGGTTGGAGTACCCCTCGGCCTCGCGCGAGGTGGCGATGACCCCGACCGCCGAGGACTCCCCGAGGTCCCGGCGGTAGCGGAACACGCCGGAGGTGTTGTCCTCCCCGTAGGTGTCGAGGTCGGAACCGGCGTTGGAAGGGAAGAGCAGGTTGGTGACGCGATCGCGGGCGACGAAGACGCCGAACGCCTGCTTGCCGGCCTTGCCGGAGAGCTTGGCGCCCCATTGCGGGTCGGCCACCGTACGGGTGTACACGGCGCTGAGCGGAGTCGAGAAGATGTCGGCGCCCTCGAGGAAAAACGGCCGCTTCTCGGGGTAGAACAGGGCGTAACGGCTGTTGGTGGCGAGCTGGGCAGAGTCGGCCTCGACCTGGGAGAAATCGGGGTTGAGAGCGACGTTGAGCGACAGGTTCGGAGTGACGCCCCAGCGCCCCGACACTCCGGCTCTGGTTCTGGACGAGCCGTCGCGCCAGGGGCTTTCGAGATCGCTGGTGTCTTCGAGCTCGTCGGTGCGCTGGCTCGTGAGCGTGGGGGCGAGCTCGAGGTTGCGGCCGGGGGTGATGCCGGCAAAGCCGACGAACACCGGGACCTGGCAAAAGAAGCAGTTGTTGTCACGCTGCAGCGGCATCGCGAAGATCTGGTGCCGGACCTTGCGCGGGTAGGCGCGAAACGGCGCGATCCGCCACGCCTGTTCCCCGGCCGTCTTCAGAAACCGCAACGAGCTGAAAGGGATGGCCATCTCCACCACGTAGCCCTCGGCGGTGATCCTGCCGGCCGAGTCCCAGATCGCGTCCCAGGTGTCGTCCTCCGACTTGCCGCCCCCCACCTCGTTGCGCGCCAGGTCCATCTGAACGCCGAGGGGGTTGACGAAGAACTCGTAGCCCCGCCGCTTGTCGTTGAAGGTGTCGAGCATGATGCCGACGAAGTCGTCGCGGTGGGCGCGGTCGCGGTCGGTGAGGTGGGCGCGGATGGCTGAAGGGTCGGGGTCGAAGGCGCGGAACGCGAGGTAGAGATGGGTAGCGTCATGGGCGATCAAGAACTCGGTGCGGACCGGGGCAGGGATGTTCTCGCCAGGGTTCACCTCGAACGGCAGCTCGATCGGTTGAACCTGGTGCCACAAGGGTTCGTCGAGGTGGGCGTCCACCCTGATCGGCTCGCTCGTGCGCATGACGCGGAAGGTGAGCTGGTCCGGCGCGACCTCGCCTTGCCCGCGGGTGCGAGCCTGGGCCGGGGCGGATGCGAACAAAGCAAGCAAGCACGCACTCGGGATGAAGCCACGCCGCATGGAAGCTCCCGGCCGGAGCTGCCGGCCACCCCATTAGACGGATCGAGCCTCCCCGAAGTTTGCCCGCCGCCCGGCGGCCACCCCTGGCCGGCCAGCCACGTCTGCTCTATCTTTTGGGCAGGACGAGCGAGGAGGCGAGCCATGGCAAACGGCCCCAGGCCCATCGCAGACATCGCGGCAAGGCTCGGTATCCGGCCGCAACACCTCACGCTGTACGGCACCGACAAGGCCAAGGTCGCGCTGGAGGCGCTCGAAAGCGGGCGCGAGCCCGGCAAGCTCGTGCTGGTCTCGGCGATCACCCCCACCGATGCAGGTGAGGGCAAGACCACCACGAGTATCGGCCTCGCACAGGGGTTGGCGCGCATCGGCCAGAGCGTCTGCCTGGCGCTCCGCGAGCCGTCGCTCGGGCCGACGTTCGGGCTCAAGGGGGGCGCCACCGGCGGCGGCAGGTCGATCGTGGTCCCGGCCGAGGACATCAACCTCCATTTCACCGGGGACTTTCACGCCATCTCGACGGCTCACAACCTGCTCGCCGCGCTGCTCGACAACCATATCCATCAGGGCAACTCGCTCGGAATCGACCCCCGGCGGGTGCTCTGGCGGCGCGTCGTCGACATGAACGACCGCGCGCTGCGGCACATCATCATCGGGCTCGGGGGGGTGCTGGAGGGGGTGCCGCGCGAGACCGGCTTCGACATCACCCCGGCTTCCGAGGTCATGGCGGCGCTGTGCCTGGCCGAGGACATCGAGGACCTGCGGCGGCGCCTGGAGCGCATCATCGTGGCCTTCACCTTCAGTCGAAAACCCGTGACCGCGGCCGACCTCAAGGCGGTGGGGGCGATGCTGGTGCTGCTCAAGGACGCGCTCAAGCCCAACCTCGTGCAGACCATCGAGGGGGTGCCGGCGTTCGTGCACGGCGGGCCGTTCGCCAACATCGCCCACGGCTGCAATTCGGTCGTCGCGACCAGGATGGCGCTGGCCCACGCAGACTGGGTGATCACCGAGGCCGGGTTCGGCTTCGACCTTGGAGCCGAGAAGTTCTTCGATATCAAGTGCGTCTCGGCCGGGCTCGACACTGCTGCCGTGGTGCTGGTGGCGACCGTGCGGGCGCTCAAGCTGCACGGGGGAGCGGACCGGTCCGAGCTCGACACCCCGGACCCGGCGGCGGTGGAGCGCGGGCTCGGCAACCTCGAAAAGCACATCGAGAACATCCGCATCTTCTGCGAGCCGCCGGTGGTGGCGCTCAACCGCTTTCCTTCCGACAGCGAGGAGGAAATCGAGGTGGTGCGGCGGGCCGCCGAGGAAGCGGGCGCGCCGTTCGCGGTGTCCGAGGTGTTCGCGCGCGGCGGCGAGGGCGGGATCGAGCTGGCCGAGGCGGTCATCGAGCACGCCGAGCAGAAGTCCAGGCCGTTCTGCCCGCTGTACGACTGGTCCGAGCCGGTGAAGGTCAAGCTGCGCAAGATCGCCCGGGCGATGTACGGCGCCCGCGAGGTGACCTGGAGCAAGGAAGCAGAGCGCGACCTCTCGCTCATCCGCAAGCTCGGCTACGAGGGGCTCCCGCTGTGCGTTGCCAAGACCCAGAAGTCGCTCTCCGACGACCCGCGCCTGGTCGGGCGGCCGGAGGACTTCGAGATCACGGTGCGGGAGCTCATCCTCGCCGCGGGCGCCGGCTACATCGTGCCGCTGCTCGGGGACATCATCCGTATGCCGGGGCTGCCGGCCGAGCCGCAAGCCGAGCGGATGGACCTCGTGGACGGCAAGGTCATCGGCCTGATGGGGGCGTAGCACACCCCCCGAGCCGGTACAGCGTCTCACCGCCGGCGAGGGTGTGCAGGGGGCGCAGGCAGAGCGCTCGCAAGCGCGCTGCAAGCGAGCCGGGCGGCAGCGCATGGCGAGCCTCGAGGCGCGAGCGCGCGCCCGGGGTGTCGATCAGTTCGCCGAGCGCGAAGGTGGGAGGCGCATCCGGCTCGGGGATGCGTGCAACCAGCGCGGCGAGGTCCTCACGCCGGCTCGGGGCGAGCGCAAAGTCCAGGATCACCGGCGTGCGCTCGGCAAAGTACGGCACGTACACCTTGAGCTCTCGCCAGGGGTCGAGCCCGCTCAGCACGACCTGGGAGCCGGGCGGCGTGGCGGCGCGCAGGCTCAGCGCCAGCTGCAGCACGCGGTTGTTGGCAGGCACCATGTCGTGGCGAATGGCCGGCAGGTTGGCAGCCAGCAGGCCGGCGGCGAGGAGGATCGCCGGCGCCGCCCGCCACCCGACCGCCAGTCGCCGCAGGCCGGCGTCGCACGCCAGGGCCAGCAGCAGCGCCCCGGGCACCAGCGCCGCGACCCAGTACTTCTCGTTGCACTCCCAGGCGAAGTAAAACAGCGTGTGCGCTCCGAGCCACCAGCTCGCCACCACGGCGGCGCGCCGTTCGCGGGGGCTTCGGCGCCGTGTCGCGATCACCGCCCCGGCGGCGAGCCCGACGACCAGCGGGGCGATGAGCACGACGAGCCACGCCGGGGTCGAGGCGACCAGCGCGTGAGCGACCGTCGCAAGGCTCGAAGGGATTTGCCGCCATGGCCAGCCGAACGCCTCCTCGCGGCTGCCTGCCTGCATGTACCCGAGCAGGAAGCCGAGGCGGCCCTCGGGCCGGCCCGCTGCTGCCGGGCCGAGCGCCACGGTTCCCAGCACGGCGCCGACGAGCGAGGCGTAAGCGGCCGAAAACGCCAGCCCGACGCGAAGGCGGCGGACCGGAGCCCAGGCCATGAGCAAGGGCAGGGTCACCGCTGCGAAAAGCCCGCTCGTGAGGTGTCCGAGCGTTGCAAGCCCGCAGGCGAGCCCGGCAGCGGTCGCACTGGCCGGCGTCGGCGTCTCGGCGGCCCGGAGCGTGGCCGCCAGCGCCGCGATGACCGTGAGGGCCACGACCGAGTACGCCTCCACGTCGGTGGTGTAGCGCCAGAAGGCGTACGTGAAGCCGAAGGCGGCGGCAACGGCTCCCGCCACCGGCGCGGCGACCCGCCGCCGCAACAGCAGCATCAGGGCGGTGACCGCGGCGGCGCCGAGCAACGCCTGCAGTACCTGCAGCCGGAGGTGGACGGCCAGCTCGGAGTCCAGCCCCCCGGTGAGCCGCACCCACAGCAGCGCCAGCGGCGAGAACAGCAGGTGCCCGGTGTGGACGACCTCGCGCAGGCTGCCGCGGGAGAGCGCGAGCACGATCTCGCCGCAGTACGCCACCCCGTCGAACGCATACCGGGCCGTCAACGTGCCGAGGTAGACGAGCGCCCAACCGAGCCCCCATGCCCCGATGAGCGCCTTCTCTCGCGTCACGCCGGCATCATGCACCCCGCAGGCGCCCGGGCTCAAGTCGCCCCGCCGGAAAGAGCTGCTTGCCGGCCGCGGCGGAGGCTCGCGGATGTTGACATTCATGACCGCTCAAGTAACATTACTGCGGAGGTCATCTTTGAGGTGATCGGGATCGCACGGCACACGGACTACGCGGCGCGGGTGGTGCTCCACCTCGCCTGCCTCGAGCCCGGGGCGCAGGTGACGATCGCCGAGATCGCCGAGAACCGGCTGCTGCCCGCGCCGTTCGTGCGGCGCGTCGTGGGCAAGCTGGTGGCCGCGGGTCTGCTGGTCAGCACGCGGGGGATGGGGGGCGGCGTGCGGCTGGCGCGACCGGCGGCGGACATCTCGCTGCTCGACGTGGTGATGGCGATGGAGGGCGGGGTGGCGCTCAACCACTGCGTCGACAACCCTAAGGCGTGCCCCCTGGCGGCCCGCTGCCCGGTGCAGCGGGCCTGGACCGAGGCCACCCGTCAGCTCGAGGCGACGTTGGGGGCGGTCACGTTCGATCAACTGGCGACCCGCCTGGAGCGGGGCGTGACGCAGCGCGGCTACGCGCGGCAGGAGCTGCTGCGCCGCGCCGGCTCGCGGCGCCGCGGAGGCGGGGCGTGAAAAGGAGGGACACGTGGACACCTTGATGCTGTCGCGCATCCAGTTCGCGGTCGCGACGTACTTCCACTTCCTGTTCGTGCCGCTCACCCTGGGGCTCTCGGTGATCGTGGCGATCATGGAGACGATGTGGGTGCGGACGAGGGACGAGGACTACCTGCGGATGACCAAATTCTGGGGAAAGCTGTTCCTCATCAATTTTGCGGTCGGCGTGGTGACCGGGATCACGCTGGAGTTCCAGTTCGGGACGAACTGGTCGCGCTACTCGGCGTACGTGGGCGACATTTTCGGGTCGCTCCTGGCGATCGAGGCAACGGTGGCGTTCTTCCTCGAATCCACGTTCATCGCGGTGTGGTTCTTCGGCTGGAACAAGCTGTCGCCGAAGCTGCACGCACTGACGATCTGGCTGGTGGCGATCGCCTCCAACGTGTCGGCGTTCTGGATCCTGGTCGCCAACGCCTGGATGCAGCACCCGGTGGGGTACGAAATTCGCAACGGCCGCGCCGAGCTGACCGACTTCCTCGCCGTCGTCACGCAAAAGTTCGCGGTCCTCGAGTTCGTCCACACGCTGGGGGGGGCCTACATCCTGGCCGGCTTCTTCGTGCTGGGGATCTCGGCCTGGCACCTGCGGCGCAAGAACGAGGTCGAGCTGTTCACCAAGTCGTTCCGCATCGCGGCGGCGTGGACGCTCGTCTTCGCCTTCTTCGAGATCGCGCAGGGGCACATGAACGCGGAGATCCTCGGCTCCACGCAACCGTCCAAAATGGCGGCGATGGAGACGCACTGGGAGACCGGCAGGAACGTGCCGCTGTACCTCGTGGCGTGGCCGGACGAAAAGGGGGAGCGCAACGTCGTGCAGGCGGTGCCGGTGCCGTCGCTCTTGTCGCTGCTGGCGACCTATCGCGCCGACGGCGAGGTGAAGGGCCTCCGGGACTATCCGCCCGAGGACCGCCCGCCGGTGCTGCCGGTGTTCCTGTCGTTCCGGGCCATGGTGGGGTTCGCGTTCCTGTTTCTCGGACTCGGGGTCTGGGCGTGGTGGGTGCGCAAGCGCCCGCTCGAGCACCCGCTGCTGCTGCGTATCCTGCCGTGGGCGATCGCGTTGCCGTACCTCGGCAACGAGCTGGGGTGGACGATCGCCGAGCTCGGGCGGCAGCCATGGATCGTGTACGGGCTCATGCGCACCTCGGACGCGGTGTCGGCGGTGCCGGCGGGCCAGGTGATGGCGACGCTGGCCGGGTTCATCCTGCTGTACGGCCTGCTGGGGGCGGTGGACTTTTTCTTGCTGTTCAAGTATGCGCGCAAGGGGCCGGCGCCGGCCGGCCGCGGGTGAGGAGGCAGCCATGCTCGAGACGATCTGGTTCGCGGTCTGGGGCGTCGCGTGGGCGGTGTACTGCATGCTCGACGGGTTCGACCTCGGGCTCGGAACGCTGATGCCGATCCTGGCGCGCAACGACACGGAGCGGCGGGTCATCTTCAACGCCCAGGGGCCGTTCTGGGACGGCAACGAGGTCTGGCTCATCACCGCCGGCGGGGTGACGTTCGCGGCCTTCCCGAAAGCCTACGCGGTGATGTTTTCGGGCTTGTACCTTCCGCTGCTGCTGCTGTTGTTCGGGCTCATCCTGCGCGGCGTGTCGTTCGAATTCCGCAACAAGGTGGACAGCCCGGCGTGGCGGGCGGTGTGGGACTGGTGCATGGTCGTGGGCTCGTTCCTGCCGGCGCTGCTGCTCGGGGTGGCGTTCGCCAACCTGTTCCGCGGACTGCCGATCGACGGCGCCGGGCTGATGCGGGGGGACTTCTTCTCGCTGCTCAACCCGTACGGGCTGCTCGGAGGAGTGCTGTTCGTGCTGCTGTTCGCCGTCCACGGTTCGCTGTGGCTGGCGATCAAGGCAGACGGCGAGCTGCAGCAGCGGGCGGTCGCGGCGGCGCGCTTTGTATGGGTGCCGATGATCCTGGCCGCTGTGGCGTTCCTGATCGCCACGCACTTCGCCACGCCGCTGTGGCGCAACGTGGTGGGCAAGCCGTACCTGCTGGCACTGCCGCTGCTGGCGGTAGGGGGGCTGGTGGGGGCGCGGGTGCTGCTGGCGCGGCGGAGCTGGTGGTGGGCGTGGGGCGCCTCCGCGGCGGGGATCGCCGGCGCCGTGCTGTTCGGCGTCGCCGGGATGTTCCCGAACCTCTTGCTGTCGAGTCTCTCCGAGGAGTACTCGGTCACCGCGTTCAACGCCGCCTCGAGCCCGCTCACGCTCAAGATCATGCTCGGGGTGGTGCTGGTGTTCCTGCCGCCGGTACTGGCGTACCAGACGTGGGTGTACCGCACGTTCAGAGACAAGGTTGCGGACCGGATGCTGGCGAGCGAGCATTCGTACTGAGGGGGGCGACCCAGCGGGAGAAAAGGGGCCGGGGCCGGGCAGGTCCCGGCCTTCTGTTACCATGCCGCCGCATGACGATCGGGGTGTCGCTGGCGCTGTTCGCACTCGGCCTCGCCGCGTCGTGCTTCTTCGCCGGTGCCGAGACGGGGCTTACCGCACTGCCGCTCTCGCGGGTGGTTGCCCGCGCCGAGAGCGGCGGCAGGTTGACGCGCTGGGCGTGGGGCCGCTGGCGCAGCCGCCCGCACCGCCTTCTCGTCACCATGCTGGTCGGGAACACGCTGGTCAACATCGGGCTCTCGGCGGTGGCGACCGAGCTGGCGCTCGGTCTCTGGGGTGACCGGGGCCTGGCTTATGCAGTGGGCGTCACGACCCTCGTCGTGCTCGTCTTCGGCGAGGTCACGCCCAAGACGCTGGCGCGCGTCGATCCGGAAGCACTCGGCGGCTTCGCGATCCTCCCGGTGGCGGTGCTGGACTGGCTGATGACGCCTCTGACGGCGGTTCTCCTCGGCCTGTCACAGCTAGTGTCGAAAGCCTGGAGGCAGCCCTTGGGGGCCCCGGTCGCCGCGGCGAGCGTCGAGGACGTGCGCTTCATGCTCAGCCTCGCCCGCGAGGAGGGTCACGTCACGGAGTTCCAGCACGGGCTGCTCGAGGCGGTGCTCCGCTTCGAGGGCGCCACCGTGCGGCAGATCCAGATCCCGCGCACCGACGTCGTGTTCATCTCCGACACCTTGTCGCTCGCCGAGGTCGAGGAGCGGGTCCTGGCCTCCGGCTACTCGCGGTTTCCGGTGTTCAGCGGTCGCGACGACAACGTCATCGGGTTGCTGCTGGCCAAGGACCTGCTGCGCCCGGAGGTGCGGGGGGGGGACTGGCGGCGGGTGCTGCAGCCGGCGCTGTTCGTGCCCGAGACCAAGCGGGCCGTGGAGCTGCTGCGCGAAATGCGCGACCGGCGCGTGCACGTCGCGCTGTCGGTCGACGAGTACGGGGCGATTGCCGGGCTGGTCAGTCTCGAGGACCTGCTGGAGCTGATCGTGGGCGACATCCGCGACGAGTTCGACACCGCGCAGCCGTCCTGGGAAGTCGCCGGGGAAGGAGCGTGGCTGGTGCGGGGTTCGCTCTCGCTCGAGCGCCTGTCCCGCCTCACCGGCCAACCGCTCGCCGCCGGCGCCGACTACACCTCGGTCGCCGGGCTGCTGCTCGACATCGCCGGGCGCGTGCCCGCCGCGGGCGAGCGTTTCGAGGCCGGCGGCCTCGTGTTCGAGGTCATCGCAGCGACGACGGCCCGCATCGAGAAGGTGCGGGTGACGGCCGGCCCCGCAGTGGACGGGTAGAGAGGCGGCCCCCGCCCCCGGCCCGCCCGGTTGAGAAAGGAGAAGCCCATGAGGGCGGCGGTCTCGGCCAGCGCCTCACGGCGCTTTCTCACCGCGCGGAGGCCGGCGACGACGATGACGGCAGTGAAGGCCACCACGCCCGTGACGATCCCGACGAGGACGAGGACCTCGTTGCTCACACCGACCTCCGGAGCCAGCATTCGCCAGAGCGTCCGGATCGGAGAAGCGAGACCCCCAAGCAGAGGACCGGGAGTGGTTCGTCGAAAGCCGGCTTCCGAGCCGTCGCCTCTCGGTCGGAGGGCCAAAAGACGCTGCGGGTGGGTGGGAACCGCGGGGCCGCAGCCCCGCAGGGCGGGCTGGGGCGGGTTCTTGATCGGGTGGTAGTCGGGTTACGTGGGCGGGAGGGCGGGCCGGAAACCGGCGTCGCGCAGGGCGATCTGCCCCTGGCGGGCGAGGTTCATCGACTCGCCGAGGATGCGGGCCGCCTCAGCCGGAGCGTGGAAGCCGGTCGAGTTCTCGGCTTCCACGAAGTCGAGGCGGAACTGCGCGAGGCGCTGGAGCCGCCGGGCCTCGGCGAGGGCCGCCTCCGGCATCCCTGCCGCCCGGGCGGCCCCAAGGTCGGCGACGAGCGCGACCACCGCGTCCATGGCCTGGTTCCGCAGCCCGAACGTGCGCTCCTGAATCGCCTCGGCGCGGGCCTTGAGCTCGGCCTCGGGCACGTTGTGACACGTCTGGCACGCCCGTGCGATGTTGAGCAGCGGCGAGCGTACGTGGTGGTCGGAGACCTTGTGAGCGCCAACGCGGGTGTACGGCATGTGGCAGTCGGCGCAGGCGACACCGGCACGGGCGTGGATCCCCTGGCTCCACATTTCGAACTCGGGGTGTTGCGCCTTCAGGACGGGGGCGCCGGAGTCGGCGTGCGTCCAGTCCTTGTGCCCGACCTCGTCGTAGTAGGCCTGGATGTTTTCGACCTTCAGGCCCTTCTGCCACGGGAAGACGAGTCGTTTTTCCTGTCCCTTGAAGTAGTACTCGACGTGACACTGGGCGCACACGAAGGCTCGCATTTCCTGGCGGGTGGCGTCGCGGTTGGGGTCGAAGTCGGGCACGCCCTGGGCGGCCTTGGCGGCGCGGATGCCCTCGATGAACGCCGGCCGCGTGATGCGCAGCTGCATGTCGCGGGCATCGTGGCAGTCGATGCACGCGACGGGGTGGGAAAGATGGGTGCGCGCCTCGGCGTACGGCATGGCGTTGAGCCTCTCGAACCCCTTGAAGATGTCACCGTCGCCGAGCCTTTTCATCGGTACGTAGACCGAGGCGTGGCAGTTGGCACAGGTCCCCGGCTGCGTGACGACTTTCTGCCGCTCGGTGAACGTCTGGTCGTCGAGCATGTAGGCGTGGCCGCGCTCCTCCCGGAAGTCAACGGCAAACGCGTAGCCGGCCCAGATCGTGCGGAGGCGGGGGTCTTCCTCGAGGCGCGACTGCGAGACGACCGACCGGGGATCGGCGCCGGACGGTGTGCGCGGCACCGCTTCCGAGCCGCCGAAGCGGGTCCGCACCTGGTCCACGGTGCGCTGGTAGAAATCATACTGGAAAGGGAAGTTGCGTCCCCACTGCGCGGGGTCCTCGGTGTCGTCGGTGAGTTCGACGACCCGGAAGAACGGGTTGCGCGCCTCCTGCTGTTTCTCGAAGATGTTGATCAGCAGCGCCGTGACCCCGACCGCCACGATGGCGGTGCCGGCCGCCGCCACCGCCATCCACTTCACCAGTCTCTTCGCCGTCCACTGGCCCTCGTTCGCCTCGCTCATCGCTCGACCTCTCCCTCTACCTCATGTGCCCGACCTGTGCGTGGCAGCGCACGCACGAGACGTCCTGCCCGCCCGAGTGGAAGTCGATCGTCTCGACGATCGGCTGGTGGCAGCGGCGGCAAGCCGCCTCGGTCACCTTTCGGTTGCGGTTCTTGATGCGCAGCGGATCCGGGTAGCTCCCGCTCGTGAAGGCAAACGAGTGCCAAAACCCGTTGCTGGCCTTCACCGCATACTTCCCGACCGGGTCGTGCGGGGTGTGGCAGTCGTTGCAAGCGGCCACGTGTCGGTGCGGTGCCTTCATCCATGCCTGGAAGTGCTCGCGCATGACGTGGCAGTTGGCACACGCCGCCGGATCGGAGGTGAGGTAGCTGGCACCCCTGGCGTAGACGAAAGTGTAAAACCCCAGCCCCGCGGCGAGACCGGCGGCCACCGCCGCTGCCAGCCCCACCTTGAACATCGTCCCCGAGCCCACCGCTGTGCCTCCACGGGTCGGCCAGGCCCGTCCCGTCGTGCCAGTATCGAATTGAGGATGCCCCACGGCCTTGACGCAGGTCAAGACGCCGCCACGAGGCGGTCGGTCGCAGATGGTGCCCGCTGCCCGGTGGGTGCAGCCCTCCGCAATGCTGTGCTGCTCCCCGACACCCTCCCCGTACTCCGTGGTGGCGGAGCGGGGAGGTCGGGCGGGTGGTTTTCCCGCGTGGGGTGGGTGGGGAAGGCTCTCGACGTTCAACCGGGCGGAGGCGTGGGAGCGGTGGTCCGCCACGCCGTCGCGGCCCAGCGGAGATAGAGGAAGGCGAGAAGGGGGAAGACCACGACGACGAGGCGGTTGTGGGCGAGGGCGCCGGCAAGGTCGCCGTGCAGGACCCGCCAGCAGGCACGGGTGATGCCGCAGCCCCAGCACCACGTGCCCCCGAGCAGGCGGATCGGGCAGACGGTCGGCCCCTCGTCGAGCAGGTCGACAGGAAGCAACACGGCGACCACCAGGCCCGCCGCGCTGGCGACGACGAGGAGGCGCCGCGTGACCTACTTCTTTTGCAGCGGCCGGCCGAGCGAGTCGGTGAACTTGTCGGTGATGATGAGGATGAGGTCGATGAGGGCCCAGATGCCGCAGCCGCCGAGGGTGAGCAGCTGCGCCACGCCGATGCCGATGTGGCCGGTGTAGAAGCGGTGCACGCCGAGCCCTCCCAGGAACAGGCACAACAGCAGGGTGACGAGCCAGTCCTTGGGTGCGTCAGCGCCGGGTTGCACAGGGGGCGGGGGCGGTACCGAGCTCATGTCTTTCCTCCTTCTTTCCAGGCCGGGGCCTCGGGCAAGTATACGCCCGGCGCCCGGCGGCTATTCCCGCCCCCCGGCTGCGAGGTGGCAGGCACGAGGCATGAAGTCAGAGGCAGCGGTTTCGCGCCTGTTGAGGGAAGCGGAACCTGATCGCGCTTCTCAGCAGCCACTAGCCACTCACTACCTCTTGCCCTTCATCTCGGCGTGCGCCTCGCGGTCGAGGGTGCGCTGCTTGATGGTTTCCCGCTTGTCGTGGAGCTTCTTGCCGCGGGCGAGGGCAATCTCGATCTTGATCCAGTTGCCCTCGACCCCGATGGCCAGCGGCACCAGCGTGAGCCCCTTTTCGGTGACCTTGGCGCGAAGTCGGGACAACTCCCGGCGGTGGAGCAGGAGCTTGCGCCGCCGCATCGGGTCGTGGCCGGCGTACCCCGCGTTGTCGTAGGGGGCGATGTGCACCTCGACGAGGTACGCCTCCCCGTCCTGGAACGCAACGTGCCCGTCCCCGAACGAGACTCTCCCCTCGCGCACCGACTTGACCTCGGAGCCGGTGAGGACGAGGCCGGCCACGAGCCGCTCGAGGATCTCGAACTCGAAGCGGGCCTTGCGGTTGACCGCCAGGACCTTCACGAGCGCGTGGCCTCGGCGAGCAACGGCACCAGCTCGGGGTCGAACTGCTTCCCGGCCTCGCCGCGAATCGCCTCGAGCGCCACTTCGCGCGGCATCGGTCGCCGGTAAGAGGACGCCGACGTCAGCACGTCGTAGACCTCGGCCAGGTGGATGATGCGCGAGGCGAGCGGGATGGCGCGCCCGACCAGCCGGTGGGGGTAGCCGCTGCCGTCCCATCGCTCGTGGTGGTGCCGGATCGCCCGCACGAGGTCGCCCGGAAACTCGGCGCTCTCGACGAGGCGGGCGCCGATCACGGGGTGCCGCTGGAACAGCCGCAGTTCCGCCTCGCCGGCCTTTTCGATGCGATACAGCCTCGCGTAGTCGAGTTCGCGCATGCCGACGTCGTGCAGGTATGCGGCGATCGTGACGGTTTCCTCATCCTCCTCGGAGAGACGGAGCATGACCGCGAGCCGCTGCGCCAGCTCCGACACGGCCTGGGAGTGCTGGCGGAGATGAGGATAGGCGGTCTCGCCCGGCTCCAGCAGGATGCGGGCGAGGTTGCGGGCGGCGCGGCGGTACGCGCGCACCTGGTGGGCGAGGCGGAACTGCCGGCTCGCCAGCCCGAGCGCCGGCTCGCACGCCGTACTGCCCGCCGGCCCGAGCAGCGAGAGCACGATGCCGAGGCCGGTCCCGGCATACAGGAGGCCGGTGCGGATCTCCTCGTACGGCTCGTGTGTCTCGCGTGCCTCGACGTCCTCCCAGCTCCACTGTTGACCCGGGGCCAGCTTGACGCCGCTGGCCTCCAGGCACTGCCTCTGGTGGGTGCGGAGCGCGTCCTTGTGCGCTTCCTCCAGGGGCACGCCGCGCAGTGCCAGGGACTTGACGGCCTTGCCGTCCGAGAGCGTGAGCACGGCGGCGGAAATGCCCGGCATCCGGGCGAGGTCGCGCACGAACCCGGTCATCTCCTCGACGACCCACGGCGAGTACAGCCCGAACGTGGCCTCGGCCGCGGCGGTCGCCGTCGAGGTGGCCGGCACCGACGGCGCCGCCGCCACGGCGGGGGCGCCGTACAGCCCGAGTTCCTTGATCGCCACCTCGATGGCGGTGGCGATCTGGCGGGCGGCCGGGACGTCGGCGCTCGAGTACGGCTGCCGGCGGGCCTTGTCCCGGGCGTCGACGAGCCCGGTGAGACGGTCGCCGACCGCGAGCGGAATCGTGAGGAGGCGGCTGGTGCCGGCGCCTTCCAGGGTCTGCTGCAGCTCGGGCACCTCGACCGAGCTGTTGACGAAGGCGGGGGTGGTGCGGTGCCTGCGCACCCAGGCCCACAACGGGTGGCTGGCCGAGATCTCGGTGGCGAGCGTGTCACGGCGCCCGAACCCGTAGCTGATGGCAAGCTCGAAGTTTCCCTCGGAGCCGGCGAGGTAGAGGGCGGCCTTGGTTGCCTCCAGCTCTTCCATGCACCTGTACAGCAACTGTTTGAGCCTCAGCTCGGCCTCGGGCGAAAGGGGCGGCAGCACGATCGGCCTCCTCGGGAGAGTGTATCACTGGGGCGTTGTGGCAGCCGGTCCACAGGTGTGGCCATGAGGACACAGGTGTTGGTGCGGCGAGGATCGCTCGACGTGGCACGGCTCATGCACTCGGGGCACGCGGAGGTGGTGTGGCGCGCCAGGCGACGATCCGCAGGCCAGTGGAAGCAGTGGGGCGATCGAGGCTCCGCCAGCTTCGATCACGCCTCAAGCTGCGGCCGGCCCCCGCAGGTACCGGCGTGCTGCTGCGGCGCACCGACGTAGGGTCGTGCGTCGCCGCCTCGCTCGAGTTCGCGAGCTGTGGCGGCGGGCCGCTCGTGCTCGGCCGCGCCCCCCGGCAGGTCGAGGGTGCGGAGCAGTTGCTCGCTGCTCTCGTGGCGACCGGGATCACCGACCTCGTCGTCGAGCTCGACACCCCGGAGCTGCCGTACTTCGACGGCTCGATGGGCCCGTACCTCGACCTCGTGCACGAGGCGGGCCTGCAGGTCGGGCCGGACATCGTGCCGGCGCTCGAGGTCGCTTTCCCGGTGCGGGTCGAAAACGGTACTGGGTGGCTCGAATTGCGCCCGGCCGAAAGGCTGCGTCTCGAGGTCTGGGGTGCGTGGCCCGGCGGCAGCGCCGGCGCGCCGGCCGTGCGGTTCGAGGTCTCGGCGCGGTCGACCGCGGCGGTGGCCAGCCCGGCGAGGTGGAGCCCGACCGGCCGCGATGCGCGCCTGTTTCGACAGCGACGCGCGCGCCAGGGTTCGCCCTTCGCCAGCGAGTCGCTGCGACACGGCGCGGTGCAGCTCCTGGGTTGCCTGGCGCTGGCGGGGCGCCCGCTGCGCGCCGAGGTCGCGGCCCTCCAGCCGACCCCGGCGCTCGCTGTCGCCGGCCTCCGTGCCCTCGCCGCGGAGGCGGTTGTTGGTTTGTAGTCGTTGGTTGCCGGTTATTCTCCTGCCCGCCACCGTTCTTTGATGCCCCCCGCTCGGCGCTGGACCATCCAACAACGACCAACGGCCGGCAAGGTGGGTGGTCCGGGGGGTGTGGTAGGATTGCCACACGATGGTGCTGGCAGCGCTCGCGCTCGCCGCGGTCGCGGCGGTTCCCGACCTGGAGGTCATGGTCCAGCCTTCGACCGGCCGCCTGGCCGTGCAGATGGCGGTCGGCCGGGCGCTCCCCGACGAGTGGACCCAGGCGCTCGCCGCCGGCGCACCAGTGAGCATCACCTACCGCCTTCGCCTGTACCGCAACCGGAGGCTTTTCTGGGACCTGCGCCTCGCCAGCCACGAGCTGGTCGTGAAGGCGCAGCGGGACCCCTTGACGGGGGTGTTCTCGCTGGTCTCGGAGATGAACGGGGAGATCCTCGCATCCGGGGAGGTCAACTCGCTCGAGGAAGCCATCTTCTGGGTCACGCACCCGCCAACGGCCGAACTCGCGCTGCCGATTCGCCATGAGCCGCTGTGGCTGTTCGTGCGAGCCGAGTTCCTGACCCGCTACAAGCTGCTCGTGATTCCCACCACCGTGGGCACGGACTGGGTGCAGAAGGCGGTTCCGGAGTCGCCGTGAGCGACTGGCGCCGCCGCTGGCAACGCTACCGCCGGCAGAATCGCGTGCTGGTGGGGCTGTACGTCGGGCTGCTGCTGCTGACCGCGGCGGGGTTCGCGCTTTTCAACCGCCTGGGAGGGCTGCCGCCCGAGGAACTCACCAACCGGCTGCTGGTCTTCCTGCTCTGGTGGTTCGACCTCACGCTCATCGCCATCGTGCTGTTCATCATCCTGCGCAACCTCCTGCGCCTGGCGCTCGAGAGGCGGTTCGGAATCCTCGGCGCGCGCTTTCGCACCAAGCTCCTGCTCTCGTACGTCGTGCTCAGCCTGGCGCCCACCCTCGTGCTCTTCCTGCTCGGCGTGTCGCTGCTGTCACGCGCCGCGGCGTCGTGGTTCGCGGCGCCGGTGGAGGGCATGGTTGCCGCCTCGGTGCAGCTCGCCGAGGGGGCCCGGCAGGCGGCCGAGTCCCGCACCGCGAGGGCCGCCGAGGTCGTGGCACGGCGGCTGGCCGAGGTCGGGGACGAGCGTGCCCGCGTCGCCGAGCTCGAGCGGCTGCACGCGCTTTTGGGCAACCACCTGACGGTGCTGTACCGCCGCGGCGCCCCGGTGGTCGAGCTGGTGGACCCGAGGCAGCGTTCGATGCTGCGCTTGCCGCCGATCGAGGCGTCCTCGCTGCGCTCGTCCGGGCTGCGCGGCGAGCGGTTCGCGGGCACGGTGGTGGTGCGCGGCTGGCAGGTGCTGCCGGACGGTGCCGCAGTGGTGGTGGGCGAGGCGCTGCCGGCCTCGATGACGGCGGCGCAGGGGCGGCTGGTCACCGCCGCGGCGGCGTACGAGCGCCTCAAGCTTGAGCGGCCCACGATCACCGCCACTGCCGTGCTCGGCTTCGGCGGGCTGGCCCTGCTCGTGGCGTTCGCTGCGATGTGGCTGGGGCTGTACCTGTCGCGCCGCTTCACCGCCCCGCTGCTGGCGCTGGCGGCGGCTGCCCGCCGGGTGGCGGAAGGGGAGTCGCTCGAGGAGGTGCCGCTGCCGGCCGAGGACGAGGTCGGGTTGCTGGTCGACGCGTTCAACGCCATGGCCCGCCGGCTCCAGGGGCGGGAGGCGGAGCTGGAGGCGGCGGTGCGGCGGCTGCGCACGGTGCTGTCTGCCATCCGGACCGGCGTGCTGACACTCGACGCGGGGCGCCGGACCGTGCTCGCGAACCCCGCGGCGGCGGCGCTGTTGGGCATGCCCGAGCTGGTCGAGGCGCCGCAACTGCTCGAGGTGCTGGCGGGCTCGTTCCCGCGCCTGGTCGAGACGATCCGGAGCTCGCCGAGCGGCTTCCGGGGCTCGCTCACGCTGTACCCGGCCGGTGCCGCCCGCCACGTGGAGGTGGCGGTGGTGGCGCTGGGCAGCCCGGAGCAGCCCGAGGGCTGGGTCGTGGCGCTCGAGGACCTGACGCCGCTGCTGCGGGCGCAGCGGCAGGCGGCGTGGAGCGAGGCCGCGCGGCGCATCGCCCACCAGATCAAAAACCCCCTGACGCCGATCCGCCTGGCGGCGGAGCGCATCGCCCGCCAGAGCGAGCGGCGCTCGCCGGAACTGCCGGCCATCGTGCAGCAGGGCTGCTCGGCGATCGTCGAGCACGTGCAGTCGATGCAGGAAATGGTCGATGCCTTCGCGCGCTACGCCAAGTTCCCGCCGATCAGCCGGCGCCCGGTGCGGCCGGGCGAGCTGGTGCGGCAGGTGACGGCGCTGTACGCCGGGGTGCGGCCCGACCTTCGCGTCGAGACGCGAGACGGAGGGGACGACCGCGAGGAGCTGCTCGATCCCGAGCAGCTCCGCCAGGTGCTGACCAACCTCATCGACAACGCGGTGGAGGCATCGCCGCCCGGCGGCGCGGTGACGGTCGAGGTCGCCCGGGACGGTGACGACGTGGTGTTCGTGGTCGAGGACGAGGGGCCAGGGCTGCCGGTCGAGGATCCGGAGCTGCTGTTCCAGCCGTTCTTCTCGACCAAGGGGCGGGGGTCGGGCGTCGGGCTCGCCCTGGTGCAGCGCATCGTCAGCGACCACGGCGGCACGGTGCGGCTCGAGGCCAGGCAGGGGCGCGGCGTGCGGGCGGTGGTGCGCATTCCGGGGGTGCAGCGGTGAGCCACGGCAGCATCCTGGTCGTCGACGACGAGGCCGGCATTCGCCAGCAGCTTTCGGCCATCCTCGTCGACGAGGGCTACCAGGTGCAGGCGGTGGCCAGCGGCGAGGAGGCGCTCGCGGCGCTGGCGCGCGAGATCTTCGACCTCGTGCTGCTCGACGTCTGGCTGCCGGGCCACGACGGCATCGAGGTGCTCCGCCAGCTCCGCGCCTCCGGTGCGAGCGTGCCGGTGGTCATGATTTCCGGGGCGGCCTCGGCGGAGGTCGCGGTGCGGGCCGTGCGCGAGGGGGCGCAGGACTTCCTCGACAAGCCGCTGGCGCTCGACCGCGTCCTCGTGACGGTGGCCAACGCCCTGGCGCTGGGCCGCATGCAGCGGCGGCTGGCGATGGACGGCGAGGTGCCGCCGAGCCTGTCGGGCAGCTCGCCGGCGGTGATGGAGCTGCGCCGCCAGATTCGCCTCGCGGCGCCGTCGGAGTCGCGGGTCCTCATCACCGGGCCGAACGGGGCCGGCAAGGAGGTCGTGGCCCGCCTCCTGCACCTGCAGTCGCGGCGGGCGAGCGGACCGTGGGTGGCGGTCAACTGCGCCGCCATCCCCTCCGAGCTGATCGAGAGCGAGCTGTTCGGCCACCTCAAGGGCGCCTTCACGGGAGCGGTCGAGAGCAAGCGCGGCAAGCTGGAGCTGGCCGACGGCGGGACGCTGTTTCTGGACGAGGTGGGCGACATGAGCCTGCTGACCCAGGCCAAGGTGCTGCGGGTGCTGCAGGAGTCCTGCTTCACGCGCGTCGGCGGGGCGCAGGAGGTGCGCGTCGACGTGCGCGTGATCGCCGCCACCAACATGGACCTCGAGGCGGAAATCGCGGCCGGTCGCTTCCGCCAGGACCTCTACTTCCGTCTCAACGTGATCCCGATCCGGGTGCCGGCCCTGGCCGAGCGGCGCGAGGACGTGCCCTTGCTCGCCGCCGAGTTCATGCGCGACCTGGCGGCCAAGGTCGGCTCGCGGCCCAAGCGCCTGAGCGAGGCGGCGCTGGCCCGTCTCCAGCAGCATGACTGGCCAGGCAACGTCAGGGAGCTGCGCAACCTCGTCGAACGGCTGCTCATCATGGCGCCGGGGGAGGTCATCACGGACGCCGACGTCGAGCAGTACCTCGACGTCCGCCCGAGCCCCGCCCGCCTCCAGGGGCTGCCGCTCAAGGCGGCGCGGGAGCGCTTCGAGCGGGAGTACATCGAGGCGGCGGTGGCGCGCGCCGGGGGGAACATGTCGCAGGCGGCGCGCCTGCTCGGCCTCGAACGCTCCCACCTGTACCGCAAGCTCCGCTCCCTCGGCAAGTGATACGGCAGCCGGCGACCGTCGCGAGTCGTTGACCGCACACCGGGCCGGCGCTAGAGTAAGCCGATGGCCTACGTGGGCGATTCCAGGCTCGACCAGAAGGTGCAACAGCGGATCATGACGGCGTTCGCCGAGGCAGTAAGGCTGTATCGCGAAGGCCACACGGAGGAGTCGCTGACGGTCCTGCGCTCGATCTCCGACGTGGACCCGCAGTTCAAGCCGGCCCAGCGCCTCGAGGCGGCGATCAACGCCAACGCCCCGGTGGATCTCGCCCAGCTCCTGGGGGAGATGTCGGCGGCGGCGGACCAGGACGCGGCGGAACTCGTCGCCAAGGCCCGCCAGGCCTTCGAGCAGCGGGACTTTGCGGCCGCCCAGAGCCTGGCGCAGGCCGTGCTCAAGGACCTGCCCGGGCACGCCGAGGCGCGCAAGCTCGTGCTCGAGGCGCAGGCCAGGCAGCGCGCCGCGGCCGAGGTGGAGTCGCTGCTGGCCAGGGCGAAGGACGCCCTCGATGCCGGTCAAGTCGAGGAAGCGCAGGGATTCCTGCGCCTGGCCCGCAACCTCGACGCCACGCACCCCGGCCTGGCGGCGCTCGAGGCTGGCATGCCGGTGAGCGCCGGGAGCGAGCCCGAGGCGGAGTTCGAGTTCGAGGTCTTCGATCACTTCGGCCCGGCGACCGATGTGCCGGCGGCAGCCGGCACCGTCCCGCCGCCTGCTCCCCGCCCCGAGCCCGGCGGTCAATTCGAGGCCGGCGGCGAGTTCGAGCCCGGCTTCGAGGAGCCGATCGCTCCCGCTGCAGCGCCGGTGGTCCCGCCGGCTGTCCGGGTCCCGCCTGCCCCGGCGCCTCGCGGCGTCCCTGTCGCCGCCGTGCCAGCGCCCGCCCCCGCGGCGCCTCCGGCCGGGTTCCAGGTGGCGCCCGTCGTGGCTCCCCCGGCGCCGGTCGTGGCTGCCCCGGCGCCCGGCGGCGGCGTGCCGGCGTTCGGAGGCGGCAGCCCGGCGACGGCCCCCTCCGCTGGCGGCTTCACGTTCGACTCGCCGATGGACGAGGTCGGGATGGAGTTCGGGCAGGTATCGATGCCGGCCCCGGCGCCGCCGGCCGGCTTCGAAGCGGCCATGGGCCCCGACGACCGCGTGCAGGAACTGCTCGACCAGGGGCAGCGGGCCTTCGATGCCGGGGACTTCCAGGCGGCGATCGAGACATGGTCGCGCATTTACCTTCTCGATGCCCACAACGCGGAGGCCGAGCTGCGCATCGAGCAGGCCCGCCGCCGCCGCGAGGAGGTGGAACGGCTCGCGGAGCACCGCTTTTACGAGGCGCGCGAGGCCTTCGAGCAAGGGCGGCTGGACGACGCCCGGGCGCTGTGCCGGGAGGTGCTGGACCTCCAGCCCCAGCACCTCGAAGCGCACGACCTGCTGCAGCGCCTCGAGACCCCGGCGGCGCCGCCGCCTCCCCCGGTGCCGTCGCTGGCGGCCGACGAGGAGGATCTCTTCAAGGACGACTTCGTGCCGGCCACGATCGCCAGCACGCCGCTGGCCGGGGGCGCCGTGGCGGCGCCTGCCCCGGTGAGGGAGCGCCCCCTCGCGGCGCGCGAGGCCGAGGCGCCGGCGCGCAGGATCTTCGGGCTGCCGCTCCCGATGGCCGCAGCCGCTGGCGCGGTCCTCGTGGCGGTGGCGGCCGGTGCGCTCTTCTTCGGGGGGAAACTGCTCTTCCGTGGCTCCGACAAGACCGCGACGACCATCAGCATCGCCGACGCCCTGGCGGAAAAGGGCCAGCTCGCGGACGCGATCGCGGTGCTGGAAAGCCTCTCCGGCCAGCTCGAAGGGGAGCGGGCCAACCTCGTCAACGAGAAGATCCAGACCCTCAAGCGCCGACTCAAGGCCCGGGCGACCCCGGTCCCGTCGTTCGACGCCAGCGCGATTCGCGCCGCGATCGACGGCGGCCAGCGGATGAAGGCGCTTCGAATGGTGCAGGACGCCCTCCAGAAAGCACCGGCGGAACCGCAACTGCTGGCGTTCCAGAGCGAGCTCAGCAGCTACTCGAATCTCCTCCCGCAGCTCGCGAACGCGGTGCGCGACGGCAACTGGGAGGTTGCTCGGCAAGCGGCTGGGAAGCTCCGCCAAGACCGCCCTGCCGACACGGAGGCCGCGCAGGTGTGGCGCGTGGCCACGTTCAACCTGGCGCTGATCGCCTTGCGCAAGTACCAGGTCGCCGCGGCCAGCTCACTGCTCAACGAACTCGGCAAGGAGGGCGACGATCCGCAGGCCGCCAAGCTGCAGGCGTTCGCCAAGTCGTATCTCTCGCGTCCTGCCGATCCCCGCTACGACCTGTTCGTGACCAGCCTCGAGATGCGCAAGGTCGAGTGATGCCCGACGCGCTCCCGCCCGGGCTCGATGCCGAGCTGGCGTGGGAACAGGCGCACCGTCCCGCGCCGGAGCCGCTCCCGTCTCGCCGCCGCCGGGCCGGACACGCCGGGCAACTCCTCGTGGCGGCGCTGGCGGATCTCGGCACGCTGCTTCTGGCCGTGGCGCTGGCGTGGGCCGTGGCGGCACTCGGCGGCGCCAGCCTCAACCCCTACCAGATCGGGCTCGCGGCGGTACTCGGGGCGCTCGTGCTGGCACCCGTCGCCCTCGCCTGCCTGTGGGTGTGGCGGGGCACTCCGGGTATGCTGCTCTCGAGCTTCGGGGCGGCACGGGCGATCCCGTTCGCCCGTGCGTTGCTGGTGGCTGCGGTCTGGTTCGCCGCCCTGCCGGCGATGGCTCTGCCTCTGGCGGTGCGCTGGGGCGGACGCAGCGTGCTCGAACGCCTGCTGGGGGTGCCGCTCAGGTCCCGCTCACCTCACGACAGCGCTTGAAGACCATGCCGATATGATCCGTGGCGCCGGTCTTGAAGTTGATCGCGGTGATTCCCACCAGTTCCCACCCGTCCTCGCCGAGGCGGTTGAGCTGCGGCTCGTACGTCGGATCCAGCCGGTAGTTCTCGGACCGGATGTTGAGAATCTTGTACTCCCAGACAACGCGCGCCATGCCTGCCTCCCTGCCCCCCCCGCGACTTCGTGTGCACGGTGGCTGGATCGAGTATAACATCGGCGCCGATGCCTGATCCGCCGCAGCTTTCGGTGGTCATTCCGGCCTACAACGAGGCGTCCCGCCTCCCGGCGACGCTGGCCAGGATCGCGGCGTTCCTGGACGGCGCTCCGCGCTGGCGCCCGGCCGAAATCATCGTCGTCGATGACGGATCGCGCGACGGGACGGCTGCGGTGGGCGAGGGGTTCGGCGGGCGCGACGGCATCGCGGTGCGGGTCGTCCGGCTGGGGACCAACCGCGGCAAGGGCGCGGCCGTGCGGGCCGGGCTCGAGGCCAGCCGCGGCGAGTGGGTGCTCATCTCGGATGCCGATCTGGCTGCGCCGATCGAGGACATCGACCTCCTGCACGCCGCCGGCGTCGATCTCGCGGTCGGGTCGCGGGCGCTCCGGCGCGAACTCATCTCGCGCCGCCAGCCGTGGGCGCGGGACCTCATGGGCCGGGGGTTCAACCTCATGTTGCGCGGGCTCGGCCTGACGTCGTTCCGCGACACGCAGTGCGGCTTCAAGCTGCTGCGCGGCGAGCTGGCGCGCTCGCTCGGGCGGCAGTTGCGGCTGGACGGCTTCGCGTTCGACGTCGAGATGCTGGCGCGCTCGCGGCGGCTCGGCAGCAGCATCCGCGAGGTCCCGGTGCACTGGGCGCACGTGGACGAGTCGCGCGTGCGGGCGCTCCGGCACAGCCTGCAAATGGCGCGCGACGTCCTGCGCCTGCGCTTGTGGTTGTGGCTGGGGCGTTGAGCGGTCAGGCGAGTGCCCGCGCCAGGCGGCGGCTGCCTTCCGCGATGTCCTCGCCGCTGGCGAAGGTGAAGCACAGGCGGGCCATCGACGCGCCGTCCACGAACGGCCCGACCGTCTCGTCGGGCTCCGGGTAGAAAGCGGCGCCCGGCAGGAACGCCACGCCTTCCTCGACGGCACGCGCGAACACCTCGCGGGTGTCGCGACCGGGCAGCTCGAGCCAGAAGAAAAAGCCGCCCTCCGGGTCGGTCCAGCGGGCGATCCCGGCCGGCAGTGCCTCGCGCAGCGCCGCGCTCATGGCCCGCGCCTTGGCGGCGTAGTGGGCGCGAATCTTCGGCAGGTGGGCGTCGAGGAAGCCCCGGCGGCAGTACTCGGCGATCAGCACCTGGGTGACCATCGAGGTGCAGAGGTCCATGCCTTGCTTGGCGACGACCATCGTGCGGATGAGCTCGGCGTCGCCCACGGCCCAGGCCACACGGGTGCCGGGAGCGAGGATCTTCGAAAACGAGGAGGCGAAAAGCACCCCGCCCTCGGCCATCGCAAAGAGGGTCGGGAGCGCCGTCCCGCCGTACCGCAGCTCGCCATAGGGATCGTCCTCGAGGACCGGGATCGAGTGGCGCGCCGCGATCTCGGCCAGCCGGCGCCGCCGCTCGGCGGCCAGGCAGGCTCCCGACGGGTTCGAGAAGTTGATGATCGTGTAGATGAGCTTCGGCGCCTTGCCGGTGACCCGGTGGCAGGAGGCCAGGACCTCCTCGAGCGCGTCGACCTGCATTCCGTCGGCGTCGCAAGGGACGAGGGCGAACCGTGCGCCGGCGTTGCGGAAGGTGTGCAGGGCACCCGGGTAGGTGGGGGCCTCCACGACGATCACGTCGCCAGGGTCGACGAGCACCCGCGAGAGCATGTCCATGATTTGCTGCGACCCCGAGGCGATGACGATCTCCTCGGGCCTGGGCGCTCGGCCGAGCGGGGCTTCCATGCGGCCGGCCAGCTCTTCCACGAGAGGCCGGTACCCTTCCGTGGCGCCGTACTGCAGCGCCACCTGGCCGTGCGCGCGGAGTGCCTCGGCGCACTGCGCGAACTCCTCGACCGGGAAGATCGCCGGGTCGGGCAAGCCGCCGGCGAACGAGATCATGCCGGGGCGCTGGATGAGCTTGAAGAGCTCGCGGATCGGCGAGGGCCGCATGGCCGTGGCGGAGCGGGAAAACGAGTAGGTGAACGACATGCCGCGGATTGTACCAACGTGCCGCGGCGCCCGGGCACGAGGCGGCAGGCGTTTGGCGCTCCCAGCAGCCTGACGTGGCCCGCGTTCCCCTCTCGCCAGCCACCAGCCGAGAGGGGCCATGGCAGGTCGTTTGCTAGACTCCCGGCGGGAGGTGCCTGGTGCGCCCCACGAGTGTGCTTTGCTGTGCCGCAATGACGCTGCTTGCCGCCACCCTGGCCGCCGCTCAGGACAAGCCGGCGGCCGCCAAGCCCCCGCTCAAGCAAATCGGAGGGCTGCGGTTCGTCGACACCTCCGAGATCACGATCGTCAACGTCGAGGTCTCGGTCCGGGACAAATCCGGCCCGGTGTTCGGGCTTTCCAAGGACGACTTCGAGGTGTACCAGGACGGCAAGCTCCAGACGCTCACCAACTTCTACTTCTTCACCTCGAAGCGGGAGAAGCCTGACCAGCCTGCGGCGCCTCCCGCGAGCCCGGCGCCGACGCCGACGCTGCCGGCCGGCACGCCGATCGAGCCGCCTCCGCCCCGCGAGCCCCGTTTCATCGCCCTCTACCTCGATAACGAGAACATGATGCCGTTCAACCGCAACCGCATCCTCAACGAAGTGATCGAGTTCGTGGAGCAGCGCCTGCGGCCCCCGGACCAGGCGATGGTGGTGTCCTACCAGCGCTCGCTCAAGATCCTCCAGCCGTTCACGAGCGATCCCGACGAGGTCGCCTCGGCGCTGCGGCGAACCAAGCGGTTCGTCGGGGCGCGAAACGAGATGCTCAGTAATCGCCGACAAATCGAGGACTACATCTCGCAGAACGCCGAGAACCCTGCCAGCATCGGGCGCGCCCTCGACCAGGTCGAGTCGTTCGCCAAGGAGCAGCGGAACAACCTCACCTTCACGGTGCGGGCGATCCAGGAACTCGTCACGATGATGAGCGGGCTGCCGGGTCGCAAGTCGATCCTCTACATTTCGGACGGGCTGCCGCTGTCGCCCGGTCTCGAGCTCTTCTACGAGCTGCAGGACCGCTACCGCAGCCCCATGATCACCACCCGCGCCCGCGAGTACGACTCCACCGACCTGTTCCGCGGGCTGGTGACGAGCGCCGCCGCGTCGGGGGTGCGGCTGTACACGATCGACGCCCGCGGGCTCGAGTCGGACCTCGGCATCGAGGCCGAGAACCGCCAGGCCCGCTCGGCGCTGGCGGCCGGCGTCGCCACCTCCAACTACCAGGACTCGCTGCTCTACATGGCCGACCAGACGGGTGGGCTCGCCGTCATCAACGCCAACAACGTCGGCCCGGGCCTGGAGAGGATCGGCGACGACATCGAGACCTACTACTCACTCGGCTACCGCCTCATCCCCACGGGCGAGGACCGCGTGCATCGGATCGACGTCAGACTCAAGCGCAAACTGGGCTACAAGCTCAACTTCCAGCGCTCGTTCATCGAGAAGTCGCTGCCGACGCGGGTAGCCGACCGGGTGGTGTCGGGGCTCGCGTTCGACATCGCCGACAACCCGCTCGAGATCGAGGTCTCGACCGGCGAGCCGGCGCCTGCGGCAGCCGAGCGCTGGACGCTCCCGGTCGAGGTGCGGGTGCCAATGGACAAGATCGCCCTCATCCCCGACGGCGAGGACCTGATCGGCTGGCTCATGGTGTACTACGCGGCCCGTGACAGCGAGGGGATGCAGTCCGACCTGCAGCGCATCGAGCATGGCATCCGCATTCCCGCCGCCGGCTACGACGAGAAAAAGAAGCAGCACTGGACGATCTCGGCCAGCCTGCTGCTCGAGCCGGGGACGTACAGGATTTCGGTCGGGGTGCGGGACCAGCTCACCAACCAGGCCGGGTACACCGTGGTGCGGAAGCCGGTTCACCCCGAGCTCCGCCGGTAGGCCCGCGCCAGCGCCGGCGGCTCAGGCGGGCTGGCCGGCCGCCACCTCGAGCGCGGCCGGCAAGACCTCCACCGCGAGGCCCGGCGGCTCGATGACGGTCGGGTTGCCGTCGAGGTGGCAATCCAGGCGCTGCGACGCCCGCAAGACAAGCCGCGAGAACCGCAGCTCGTGGGAGTGCTTCCGGCGCCCCAACCGTCCCCGTAGCGCCGACGCGAGGCGGGTGAACCGGCCGGGCGTCGAGATCGACCCGACGAGACACGCGTCGAGCACACCGTCGTCCGGCCGGGCGGCCGGCGCGAGCCGGAAGCCGCCTCCGGTGGTGGGGCCGTTGTGCAGGGCGAGGATCGTCATCGGTCCGGAGTAGCTGAAGCCATCGGCCTCCAGCTCGACCTCCGGCGAGGGCGCCCGGAGAATCCCCGTCACGGCCGCTGCCAGGTAGGCGAAGATCCCGCGCACGACCTTCATCCCGGCGGCGCGCGCGTTGATCGTGCCGAGGAGCCCAACGCCGGCCGCGTTGACGACCACCGCCTCGTTGAGGCGCATGAGGTCCACGCGGCGGCGTGCGCCCGAGCGCAGCACGGCGGCCACCGCGTCGAGGTCCCGGGGCACGCCCAGGGTCGTCGCGGCGTCGTTGCCGGTGCCGAACGGCAAGATGCCGAGGGTGCTGCCCCCAGCTTCGAAGAGCCCTTGTGTCACCTCGCAAATCGTGCCGTCGCCGCCAACCGCCACGACGAGCCTCTCGCCGTGGCGGGCCGCGGCGGCTGCCAGCTCGGTGGCATGCCCCGGGCTTCGAGTCGCCACCTCGTCGAAGCCGAGGCCGAGGGCGCGCAGCCTGTCGCGCACCGCGGGCCACTCGCGGCCGAGCCGGCCCCCCCCCGCCGCCGGGTTGACGATCAGCTTCACCCCGGGAGTATAGTCCCCCGCCGGTTGTTGGTTGACGGTCGTCGTCTCGCCACCCTGGCCCCGGCCGACATCGCCCTTGCGCCGCCCTTCCGGCTCCACTCCGCCAGCCGTGATCGGGCGGCCGGGCGGATCATCCGCCTCAATCGGCAACCAGCGGCTATCTTCAGAGCGAACGGCCGGCGTCGATGACCAGAACCTGGCCGGTCATGGTCGGGGCGCCCTCGAGCAGGTACTCGACGGCACGGGCGATCTCCTCGGGCGAACCTGCGCGCCCGAGCGGAGTGCGCCCGACGAGGCGGCGGCGCGTGGCCTCGTCGTAGGCTTCCGGGAAGAGCGCGATACCGGGCGCGATGCCGTTCGCCCTCGCCTCGGGCGCCAGCTCGACGGCCAGCACCTGCGTGGCGGCCTCGAGCGCCGCCTTGGACACGAGGTAGGGGAGGTGGCCGCGGATCGGTCGCCGGGCCAGGACGTCGAGCAGGTTGACGACCGAGCCCCGGCTGGCGCGCAGCGCATCGGCGCAGGCGTGGGCCAGCATCACCGGCGCCACCAGGTTGGTCCGCAGCACGGCAAGCAGCTCGGCCTCGTCGAGAGCGGCGAAGTCGGTGCGGGGGAACACGGCCGCGTTGTTGACGAGGGCGTCGAGACGCCCGAAGTGAGCGAGCGTCTCGTCGACCAGGGCGCGGCGCGTCCGCGCATCGTCGAGGTCGGCGGCCAGGGCCAAGACCGATCGCCCCTCGGCTTCCAGCTCGCGCCGCAACGTCTCGGCGGCGCGACCCGAAGAACGGTACGTGAAGGCAACCGACCAGCCTCGACTTGCGAGGTGCGCCACGATCGCTCGCCCGACGCGAGCGGCGCCGCCGGTGACGAGAGCGACGCGGTTCGGGCCGCTCATGCCGGACCCCTCTGGCGGCGGATCGAGATCCCCACCGAAGGGATGCCGGCGAGCGCCTCGGGCTTGGCAATCCGCAGCCGGACCGCGCCGGCGCCCGGAAGCTGGGCGAGCAGCGTCGCAGCGAGATCCTCCGCCAACGCTTCGAGCAGGTGGAACCTCGAGGCTGCCGCGCGTTCGCGCACGACCTCGACCAGACGCACGTAGTCCACCGCGTCGGCAAGGCGGTCGGAGCGCCCCGCCGGGCGGCAGTCGCACTCCACGTCCACGTCGACCAGCAGAGTCTGGGGGTCGAGCCGCTCGCCGGGCTCCGTACCGATCAGGAACTTTGCCTCGATGCCGTGCACGAAGACAGTGTCGACCATGGAGAGAGTCTAGCAGCGCCGGCGCCAGTGGCCCGCCCGCCCCCCAGGTTCCCGTCAAAGTCGCGGGGGTCTGGGGAGTGGGAGGGTTCGGGCATGTGAGGGGGTGGCAGTCTGGCGGGTCTTTGTGGGTGGAGAGGGTGGAATTGGGGGTGAGCAGGCAGAGCGTGGC
>Ga0209506_1000798_pt1 | contig 37650 bp, 33 predicted proteins | sample AD_JPNHG2_MetaG_FD_184409 | JGI IMG/M metagenome (GOLD analysis project Ga0209506, IMG submission 184409) | Active sludge microbial communities of municipal wastewater-treating anaerobic digesters from Japan - AD_JPNHG2_MetaG (SPAdes) (version 2) | ecosystem: Engineered > Bioreactor > Anaerobic...
GACTCCCCCGAGGCTCACCCCGCGGCTTCGCCCCGCGCGGGCCCAGGGGTGTGGTTCGCCGGACGGATACGGTGTACCAGCGATGGATGAGTCCATCTTCCTCCGCCAGTTCCAGGAATCGGGCGACCTTGCGCGACGATAGCCCGGCCTGCTCGGCGTCGAAGACGATGCGCATCTGGCTCTTCGGTTCCTGGCCGATGAACCGCGCCACAAAGGATTCCACAGTCCAGGCCGGGGTCTCCGACCCGCCTTCGCCGTCGCCGCCGGACGATTTCTTCTTGCCGCCTTCCTTCCTGAGCGCGGTAGGGTCGAGGCTCTCGTCCGGCATCCAGAGCGGCCAAGCCCAGCGTAGGCAGATCGGTTCCTTGGGCGGCCACGACCGCACCGCCGCTTCCATGACGACCGCGTCTTCCTCCTCGTGGCGGCGAAGGACCAAGTGCGTGTCCGTGGCGCGGGATTGCGCGCCCGCTCCCGCCCCGACGTCCGTGACTTCCTTGAGCGACTGATTGCCCTTGGACGTGTGGTGAATGATGACGAACGAGCACTTCAGGTGATCGGCGTAGGAGTCCAGGTAGTTGTAGAGGCTGGCCATGGTGCCGTTGTCGTTCTCGTCGGCGCGCATGGGCAGGAAGCGGTAGAAGGCGTCGAGGATGACCACCTTGAACCGCCCGGGCGCGAACTGCCGGAAATACGGCCCGAGCGCGAAGAGGTCCACCAGCCGTCCGCGCAGGTTCTCGACGTAAAGGCGGTTGGCAACCATCCCGATGTCGATGCCGCGCCGTTCGGCCACCTTGGGAATGCGGTTGGCGGACGTCTCGCCGTGGAGTTCGTTATCCAGGATGAGCACGTCGCCCTGCACGCAGTCCATGCCGAGCCAGGGCCGCCCGGTGGCGATGGCGAGAGCGAGGTCAATGACCAGCCAGCTCTTTCCCGTTTTCGACGGGGCGATAACGTTCATCGTCTCGCCCTGGCGCAAGAGTCCCTCGATGACCGGCGGTCGTAGAGACGGGTAGGCGGCGATGAGTTCCCCGAGGCTCTTGGGAGTCGAGATGGTAGGCTGCTCGCCGGCTTTCGCGCCGGATTGGGAGTTCTGGCCGGGCGCGAACCTGGAAAGGTCCACGCCTTCGGCCGAACTCTCTTGCGCGCCCCGCCGCGCCAAGGCGATGGTCTTGGCGATGTAGTCGGCGCGCATAGCCTTCTCCGGCTTGTGGCCATGTCTGCGCCGGACGGCGATGAGAAGGTCGGCAATCTCCTGGTCATCCCAGCCGTTCAGAGCGGCGATGTCGGCGAGCGACTGGTCGTAAGCGCTCTGCGATTGGTCGGCGAAATCGCCACGCCACTGGTTCCACGAGTCCGAGAACTTTTGCGAGCCGTACACCAGTCGCTGAAACTTGTCCGCAGGCGGCTCGGCGTCCGGCCGGAGCGCGAGCGCGCCGACCTGGACTTCGGGCGTCTCGGCCGGAATCTCCTCGGCCATGAAGGTCTCGAAGTCGCAGGGGTTGTACCGGCGGTCGTTCGACTCGATGACGCGGACCTCGACCGGAAGCTCGCTCTTGCGGTTCACCGTGCCAGGCAATCGCAGGACGCGCGCCAGGTCGCCGACCGAGTCAACATCCCAGCCGAGGGAACGCGCCGCGTTTCGGACAGTCTCCACCCATCCCCGTGCGGTCTTCGCGGCCACGAGACGCTCCGCGTCCGTCTCGAACGTCCACGGCTCTTTGAAGAGCCAGTAGGCGTGCAGTCCGTGGCCGGAATCCACGAGCATGCTCGGCGCGAGCGGCAGCTTCTCCAGGATGGTCCGGGCTTCGTCGAGCGTGCGCGGCAGCGGCTTGGTAGCGCGCCATGGCGCGGCGAGGTCGATGTCCGCCCAGAGGCCCACGATTGCTACGATGTCAGACGCGGCGTTGCGCCGGTTGAAGTTCGCACTGGCCAGGCCGACGCCGAAGTAGACGTCCTTGGTCTTCGCCTCCTCGGTCGCATGGAGCGCGGCGGCGGTGAGCGAGGAGAAGTGTCGCGCCCGCCGGTCGGGCAGCGTGAAGACGCAGAGCCGCCGGTTCTCGGCGAGGGCGTCGGCGAATAGCGTGTTCAGAAACTGTTCCATGCGATCCCTCATTCTCGCCCAGCCGAATGCGCATCCCGTTCGACCTTGCGAAGCGCCACCATCTCCCGAATGAGCGCAACGTTGTTTCGATATGGCGCGTATTTGCCGCCGTCCTGCGAGACCGTGATGTTCGTGGTCGGGCATCTGAACCAAGGCAGGACATAGAAATTCTGCGTGTCCAGCTGCCAGAGAAGAATCACGTCTGACTGGGGATGTTTGCCGCTGCGATAGAACCATCCGCTGCAATATCCGTATCGACAGAAACGCGCCGCCTTGACATCAACCCGAAGAACATTGTCAACCAGAAGGTCGAACGGGCATTTCACGCCGTCGCGGCGCACGACGGAAAAACCAAGGGACTCCAGTCGAGATGCGGCGGCCTCTTCGCCTTCCCATCCGACATCGGACTCGCTTGTTTGTCGTCCGATTCCAATGCGTTTTGACCAGTTCAAGAAACCTCCGCGTTTGGAGACCTGATTGGCAAGGTCGCCACGGCCCATTTCCGCCAGTTCTCGACAGCTCGGGAAATGACCGACGGCATTCGCAATCAACCGCAAGTCGTTCTCGATGGCCGTTTCGCTCCACGAACGCATGCTTTGCATCGCTCCTAGAAGGGCACGGTTTCGTCATCGTCCGCGACGTTCGCCACGGCTTCACGCTCGGGGGAAGGCTCCACGTCGTCCCAGCCGGGTTCGCGGTAGAAGGGCTTCTCGCCGAGTTCGTAGCCGACGATGCGGTCGAACTCCTCGCCGGACACGGACCTAACGGTGATGCTCTTGGTTTGGGCCAGCGCCCCGTGTTCGGCGAAGTAGACCGCCTCCTCTGCGGTCTCCGGCACGGGAACGTTCGAGCGGCGCTTCCACCAGAGTTCGGCCTTGTGCCGGGCGTAGCCGGTGTGCTCGATGCAAATCCACTCGGACTGCCAGCGGTTGAACCCGATGCGGTATTCGACGCGCATCGAGCGCGGCGCGTCCGGCGGCGCGTTGCGCTTCACGTGGACGCCGTAGACCACCTCCTGCACGGGGTGGGTCTCGATTGTTACATCGCCGGACAGGATGCCCTCGGAGCCCGCGGTGGCCGCGTGCCTGGCCTTCCGCTCGTCCTCGCGCTTGAAGAAGTCGTGGCCGCAGTCGGGGCAGACCGAGTAGCCCGTGCCGACAACAGAATGGCATTGCGGACATTCCTTGGCCGGGGCCGTTCCATTGGCCTTGCCGTCCTCGATGCGGATGGCGTCCACGGGTCCGTGCCGAAGCACGTTCCCGCCGAAGTCGAGCACGAGGCAGTCCTTTTTCCCATCGCAGAGTCGGAAGCCCCTCCAGACCATCTGGTAGTAAAGCCCCGGTGACATCGTGGGCCGGAGCATGGCGACGCAGTCGATATTCGGCGCGTCGAAGCCGGTCGTGAGGACGTTGACATTCACGAGGTACTTGAGCCGCCCGGCCTTGAAGTCCTGGAGCGCGCGGTCGCGCTCGAAGTCGAGCGTTTCGCCGAAGACGGTCTCGACCGTCGCGCCCATGCGCCGGAGCGTCTCAGCCACGTGCGTCCCATGCTGGATGCCGCTCGTGAAGACGAGGCAGGACTTGCGGTCGCGGGTGTAGTCGAGGATTTCGCGGCAGGCCGATTCCACGAGGACGTCGGTGTCCATGAGCGTCTCTACTTCGCTGGCGATGTATTCGCCTGCCCGGACGTGGAGGTCGCTCGTGTCGGCCTTCTCGCGCCCGGCCTTAGCCTTGAGCGGGCAGAGGTATCCCTGGACGATGAGTTCGCGGACGCCGATCTCGTAGCAGACGGCGTTGAGGACGTTCTCAGGCGCGCAGATAGAGCCGGACGTCATCCTGAATGGCGTCGCCGTGAGGCCGATGACGCGCAGTGCCGGGTTCGTTTCCTTGAGTCCCGCCAAGAGCGTGCGGTACATGCCGTCGCCGTCGGGGGGAATCATGTGTGCCTCATCGATTACGACGAGGTCGAACCGGCCCAGCTCCGCCGCCCGCTTGTAGACCGACTGCACGCCCGCCACGATGATGGGGTGCTCGGTGTCGCGGCTCTTCAGTCCAGCCGAGTAGACGCCGACCTGCATCATCATCTCCGGCGCGACGAGCCGGAGCTTCTCCACGGCCTGTTCGAGGAGTTCCTTCACGTGCGCGACGATGAGGACGCGGCCCTGCCAGCGGCCGACCGCGTCCTTGCAGACGGTCGCCATGACCGGCGTCTTCCCGCCCGCCGTGGGGATGACGATGCATGGGTTGTCGTCGTGCTCGCGCAGGTATCGGTAGAGCGCCTCGACGGCGTCCTGTTGATAGGGACGGAGTTCCATTTCAGACCAAGACCTCCGAATGCTCCGATGCGTAGGGACAATGCTTGGGGACTTCGGAGATTTCGGTCATGCCGAATACCGTCCCCAGGAGCCGCCGCGTCGGGGGATGGACCACGCGCCGGGCGACGATCTCCGGGGGGCAGAAGACGAGGCCGTCCGCCCAGTCCTCCGCCTCCCACGGTTTCTCGTGCCGCTGAAAGCACCGTTTGCATACCGATTCGTTCAACATCGCCGGACCTCCTCGATCTTGACCACCGTTCTGCCGCCGACCGCCATATCGCATTTCTCCACCTCGAGCTTCACGATCTGGCTGTCGTCGCGGTACGCGCCGCCGTGTTCGAGCGCGTCAAGGAGCGCCTTCATCGCGTTGTCCACGTCCCTGCGCCGGTTGTCCGGCGGATGGAGTTCGATGACGACGCGGAGCGGGCCGTCGAGAGGCTTCACCCCCGCCAGCGCCAGGACCGAGCGCACGCGTTCGCGGAACGCTCGGCCCTGGCGGCTGATGAGCACACGCGGTCCCACGTGCCGCCAGTAGTTGTTCACGCTGGGCGGATATGGGAGCGCAACCTCTGTCATCCGCGCCTCCAGGGGGGCGTTGGATTCGCGGCCTGCGCCGGCCTCGCGCCGTTGGCCGTCTCGCGCTTGGCGAACCCCTTGATCTCGTTCCGCACCTCGCCGTCCGCGTCGGTCTTCTGCTTCACGCTGATGACCAGCGGCAGGTTGTGCAGCTCACAAGAATCCTTCGGCTCCAGCACGCCGACCGCGCGGCAGAGGGCGGAGAGTTCCGCCCGCGCGATCTTCACAGCGAGCGGGTTCGGGTTGTCGAGGTTGAGGCGCGACCAGAGCAGGCGGTTCTTGAACTCGCCCTCGATGATCTGGAAGGTCAGCTCCAGGAAGCTGCCGCTCCCGGACTTGGTCGCCTTCATCTCCGACGCCGTGACGACGGCCACGTACTTCCCCGGCGGGATGGCCTCGAAGTCGGTCGCCGGTTCCACCTGGTTCGCGTTGAATCCGTTGAGATTAGCCATGGGCCACGTCTCCTTTCTGAACGGGGGTTTGCTGGGTCAGACCCGCGAACAGCGCGGGCCATGAAAGCGGCAGTTCTGTGGGCAGGTCGTAACGGTTCTTCGCCACGCATGACGGCCCGCCCACCGTGCGCAGGACGCGTTCGCCGCCCTCGGCTCCCACGCTGACCGCGATGGTCCGCGTGCGGCCGAAGCCGGTGTCCTCAGTCTGCGTCCGAATCTTCCGGGTGGCGAAGAGCACGGCGTCGCACCACTCCGTGAGGAGCGCGCAGGCATGCTTGTGAAGCCGGGGCGAATAGCGGTCGTAGGTCGTCGCCTCGGGGTCCTCGAACTTCTCCACCTTGGCGTGGGCGATGAGGATGACCGCCAGGCCCTTGCCGACGCGGAGCGCGTTCAGCGCATCCACGACCCGCCGCCAGTGCGTCAGGGCATGGACGTAACCGCGTTGGTAGCCGCCGTCGGCCTTCTCGATGCTCGATACGCGGAACTCGCGGCAGACCGCGTCCCAGATGAGCCGCTCCAGCCAATCGAGGCTGTCGATGACGACCGTCTGGTAGTCGTGCTGCTCCGCGCCGAGTTCCGTGAGCGCAGCCAGCACGTCGTCCACGCTCGCGGCGAGCGGGAACTTCTCGCAGGCGATCTCGTTCAGGCCGTCCTCGGTCTGCACGAAGATCGGTTTCGGCGCGTTCGCCGCCAGCGTGCTCTTGCCGATGCCCTCCGTTCCGTAGACCATCAGCCGCGGCGGCATCGGCTGCTTGCCGCGCTGGATGGCTTGCATGAGTCCCATTTGTCACTGTCTCCTTGCCCGTCTCCGGGCGAAAAAGAGCGGCGGGCGGACAGGCACGGGGAGTCTCAACCGGGTGGCCCTATCCCGGCCACGCCATCCCGTCCGCGCCGCGCGCTCAGACGTAATCAAAGAAACGGACCTCCTCGTAACCCGTGGGCCATGAGTCCGAAGCTTTGCACTGTTTGAGCCGCTCGACCGCCGCCTCGTTATCGAGCTGGCAGATGGCAAGCGCCTGCTCCGACACCTGCCACACGCCGCACCGGAACGGCGGCTTCTTCTCGACCGCGATGAAATGAACCGGGAACGCGCCTCCGGCGGCGACGCGCAGGACGGCGCGGTAGAACGCCATCTGGTGCGCGTACTGGAAGCGCCGCGCGTCGGCCTCGAACCACGTGAGGTCGTCGCACGTTTTCAAGTCCACGATGCCGTGGAGCGGGTGAAACCAGTCGAGACGCGCTTGGCACGGCACGCCGCAGTATTCGGCGCGCACCACACCTTCGGCGATGCCGTCCGACAGAAGGTCGAGTGCCAGCCGGTGCGACCGGACGCCGGTCGCCATATTGACGATGAGGGCGAACTGCTCGTCGGTCAGGACGGGCTTGCCCTGCGCCGCCGCCCAGTCGGCGTAGGCCTGGGTGTTCGCGCCGTAGGGCTTGCCGGTGCGGGTGTTGATGGGCCCGCCGACTGCGTACTCCGCGTCGAACCTCTCGCGCCCTTCGAGAATGAGCACGTGGGACGCGCGGCCCAGAAGGTAAGCGGGCCGGTCCTCGTCCGGTACGAGCCCCTGGACCTTCTGCCAGAAGAGCAGCGGGCACCGGCGGAAGTCCGCGAGCTGATGCGAGGTGAGATGCGTCTTGGCCTTCTCGCGGTATTCGGCGTCGGTCTCGCGGATGAGAAAGTCAGGCTTCTTCGGCGTGGTCACGGCTGCACCTCCTGGGGCTGCGCCGTGAACCAGGTGATGCTGAGCCTGCCGGTGACGGCGCAGATGCGGGAACGGCCGTTCGTGACGAGTCCGGCCTCGCGGAGTTCCGGCAGACGCCGGGAGGGCGCGTGCCGCTCCAGACCGGTCGCCACGGCGATCTCCGCCGCCGTCTTGCCGGGGTTTTTCAATACTTCCGCGAGGCAGAGCTGCCGCTGCGCGTGAGCGCGTCCACTCGCTTCGGCCTCTTCTGCCGCTTGGTGGGACGTGAGTGGGTCCGTCCTTCTTGCTCGGGCCATTTCTTGTCTCCCTGCGACTCGGCGGCGGACCATTCCGCCGCGCCACAGGGTTGTTTGCCGCTCGGCAGGCTCATTGTTGAGAACCGCTCAAAAACATATGCGTGCATAATGCGCGCATGAGCCTGTGAGCCCGCGCATCATGCACGCACATGATTCTGGCGGTTGCATAATGAGCCGTAATGAGATCAGCCCGATGAGCCATAAATATAGATGTCCGCGCTCCGAATGGTTCGGAGCCAAGGCCCACTTTTCTGAAAGGGTGCGGACATGCGAAACGATTACGGTCAGTTGGTCGAGGCGTGGAAGGTTGATCTCATCTTGGACAGGGCGCGGAGAAAGGGATTCCGGCCCGACGAGTTGGAGGACGTTCAACAGGATGTTATTCAGGCGGTGATGGACTTCCGGTTCGAGCCGGAAAAGTCCAACGGCGCGACGGAGAACACAGCGCTCACCGCCCTCATCGACAAGCAGCTCACATTCATTCAGCGCGGCAGGGCCCGCCACCACAAGCATCACGAACGGTTCAAGGAACTCATGGGCGTCCGGGACGGCCAACCCGTCCAGGACGCGATGGTCGAGTCCCAGGAGCGCGCTGTCGCGCTGGCGCTCGACGTCCGGGATGCGGTCGCCAGGCTCACGCCGCAGGAGCAGGTCATCTGCGCAGCGCTGTCCAGAGGCGAGAACCGCTTCAACATTGCCAAGGCAATAGGCGTGTCTCGCTATGAGCTTGACCGGGCAATCGACCGCATCCGGGAACAGTTTGAGAAGCGCGGTCTCGACGCATGGGTGCGCGGCCTATGAACAAGACATGCGCAATCGTTGGGCAGGAAGAAATCTCGCAGATTCCCGAAGAAACCACTGGATTTCCGGCGGGGAATCCGCCTCATGATCCCTTGCCCGAAGCGGCTTCGGGACGTCCGCTGTCCCTCGCGTGGATAACGGACGACCTCCTGCGGTACACGCAAGAGGTCTGGTCCAGGGCCTACGGACGCCCGGTCTCGGAGGACGAGGCGATTGAGATGCTGCTCAACGTCAAACGCCTTGCCGAGGTCATGCTGAAGATCGAAGGGCGGAAAGGAGGCGTGCACGAATGAATGTCGTGATTTGGGCGCGGGTGTCGTCCCGCGAACAGAAGGAAGGGTACTCGATTGACGCCCAGTTGCGCGCCTGCCGCGACCGGGCGACCAAGAACGGCTGGACAGCCTTGCGGGAGTTCGTGGTGGCCGAGTCGGCCAAGCGAGGCGCGGAACGGGTCGCCTTCAACGATATGTTCCGGTGGGTAAGGGCCAACGCCAAGCGCGAGAAGATCAAGGTCATCCTTTCCCACAAGCTCGACCGTGTCTGCCGGAACATGCGAGACGCCGTCAGGCTTCAGGAACTCGAAGACGAGTGCGGCGTCCAGCTCGCCTTCGTAGAGAACCAGTTCGGCCCTGGCGCGGCTGGTGCGCTGTCCTTCAACGTCATGGCCGCCGTGGCGCAGTACTACTCGGACAACCTACGCACCGAGGTCTTGAAAGGCATGGACGAGAAGGTCCGCCAAGGATGGCCCACGGGACTCGCGCCTTACGGCTACCTTAACGTGGAGGATAAGAACGAGCCGGTCCAGCCCCATCCCGTGGAGTCGAAGGCCGTCCTTCGCATCTTCGAGCTCTACTCCACCGGCAGGTACACCTTCGAGCGCCTGCGGGACCAACTCGCGGCGGAAGGGTTCATTTACCGACCGAGCCAACCGAGCTTCAACCGGTCGGCTCTGTCCTACATCCTGAATAACCGGTTCTACATCGGCGAACTGCATCGCAACGGGAGTGTCCACCAAGGCAAGTACCGGCTCCTCATCGACCGGAAGACCTTCGAGACGTGCCAGGACATCCTGAATGGCCGGAACCGCCGTATGTCGCATCACGTCCACCTGTTTTCCGGCGGGCTTATCCGGTGCGCGTACTGCGGCTTCGCCATGACCGGCGAGCGCATTCGGCGCAAACTCCTTGACGGCGGTGTCCGCGAGCACGTCTATTACCGGTGCGCCAACAACAATCCGGCCGGTGACCATCCGCCGCTTCGGTGGCGAGAGGAGGACTTGGAGGACATCATCCGGGAGGAACTGGGCTCGTTCAAGATGCCGCCCGACATCGCCGAGTGGTTCCGAGCCACCATCCGGGCGGCCTTCTCGGATGTCGAGGATCTCCAGCGGCAACGGAAACAGGCGCTCGCCAAACGCCGCACGGAACTTGCCGGGATGCAAGACCGTCTCCTCACCGGCTACCTTTCGGGAGCCATCGAGGAAGCAGTCTTCCAAGCGAAAACGGCGGAACTGAAGCGCCAGACGGCGGAAGTGGAGGAATCGCTCAGCCGGGCAAACAACTACGCCCCTGACGCGCCCGTGCGCGCCCTGGCGCTATTCGATTTCAGCCAGAGGCTCGCGGAATTGTGGGAAGGTTCAAACTCGGAGGAGAAACGCGAGATTCTGGATTGCGTGAGTTTGAACCGTACCGTATCGAGCGTAAGTCTCGCTCTGACAAAGAGAAGGCCGTTCGACTTTCTCGCCGAACGGCCCTTTTTGAAAAATGGTCGGGGCGACTGGATTCGAACCAGCGACCTCTTGAACCCCATTCAAGCGCGCTAGCCAAACTGCGCCACGCCCCGATGTCCGGCTCTAGGATAGCAAAGAAAGGGGGGAAATGTCAAATCAATCCGACACCCGCCGGCCCAGGCGCGAGGCAGCCGCTCAGCTCGGTTGGCTCCACTGCAACCCTGCGCCCGCGTGCGAGTGGCACGCCTTCGGCTTTGAGACAGGCGTCTCAGAGCGCTGCCAGGCCCAGGCCCGGCAGGTCTGAACAGTCTCAGGCGCTCCGGCAACTGGAACTCGCCGAACTGAGCGGCTTAGCGCTTCGTTCGGTGCCAGGGGCTTGTCTACCGGGATCATATCACAGGTCTCGGCGTTGTCAAGACACTCCGCGGCGCGAATCGCGCGGGGCCACGTGGGCGAAGCGCACGAGCAGCGCGACGAGGATCAGCCCTCCGCCCACGAGGGTGCTCGCGCTCGGGCTCTCGCCCACGGCCAGCCACACCCACACGGGGTTGAGGATCGGCTCGGCCAGGGTGAGGAGCGCCGCGTCGGTGGCCGGCACGGCGCGAATGCCCCGAATGAAGAGAACGTAGGGGATGCCGAGCTGGATCGTGCCCATGGCGGCGACGAGAAGCAGGGCCTCGGCGGACAAGCCGCCCAGCTTGCCCCACGCGAACGGCAGCAGGAGCGCAGCCGCCATGAGGTTGTAGAGGGCCGAGAGGGCGACCGGGCTGCCGCTCTGGATGGCGTGCTGGAGCAGGGCCAGCGCCGCGAAGGCAATCGAGCTGGCGAAGCCGCAGACCAGCCCCACGCGCTGCCCCGGCGCCCACGACCCCACGAGGATCACGGCCACGCCGGCCAGGCCGAGGCCCAGCGCAGCCACGGTGCGCCCGCCGACCCGCTCGCGGAAGAACCACACGGCCCCTACGGCGACGAAGACGGGATAGGCGTACTGGAGGAAGATGGCGTTGGCCGCCGTGGTGCCCGCCACGGCGAACACGAAGCTGCCCACGACCAGGGTGTAGGCGAGGCCCGACGCAATGGCCAGCCCCCGGGGCGCCCGGGCCAGACGCGGCAGCGCCCAGGCGAGCAGCAGGCCCGCCGCCGCGCTCCGCAGGCACGCGATGGCGCCGGGGGCCATGTCGAAGCGCGGCTGGCGCAGCACCTTGACGAAGAGGCCGCCCAGGCTCCACAGCACGGCGCACGCGAGCACGAGCAGGTAGCCGCGGGCGCGGGACATGGGCTCGGGCGCAGGCGCGTTCATGGCCTGCGGGTGTAGCACATTCGCCCGCGCGGATCAACGTTGACTCGACGGGCGACGGCGGGTATCCTGTTGGTATCCCTGAACAGGACGGAGTGGAGATGCCCGCCAATCTGTCGCCGGAATACAAGCGCGCCGACGAGCAGTACCGCCAGGCGAAGACGCACGAGGAGAAGCTGGCGGCGCTCGAGGAGATGTTGGCCACCATCCCCAAGCACAAGGGGACGGAGCACATGCAGGCCGACCTCAAGCGCCGCATCGCCAAGATGAAGGAGGCGCCGGCCACGAAGGCCGGGGCCCGCAGCCGCGACATCTTCCACGTCGAGCGCGGCGGGGCCGGCCAGGTGGTGCTCCTGGGCTTCCCCAATTGCGGCAAGTCGGCCCTCGTAGGCGCCCTGACCAACGCGCGGGTGAGCGTGACCGACTACCCCTTCGGCACCCACGCCCCCGTGCCGGGCATGGCCTTCCACGAGGACGTGCCGATCCAGCTCGTGGACATGCCGCCCATGACGCCCGAGGCGGTGCCGCCAGGGATGATGGGCGCGTACCGCTCGGCCGACATCATCGCGATCGTGGTGGACCTCGCGGCCTCCGACGCGCTGGAGCAGCTCGACGGCTGCCTGAACGTGCTGACGAACCGCGGCATCTGGCCCGTCGGGCGGCGCGTGGGGCGCGACGAGCGCGACGCCGAGGGCCGCCAGCTCAAGACGGCCCTCGTGCTGGGCACGAAGGACGATCTGCCGGGTGCCGCCGACACCTTCGCGGCGCTCCGCGAGCTCTACGGCGAGCGGCTGCCCATGCTTTCCGTGTCGGCCACCACGCGGCACAACCTCGACGCCTTCGTCTCCCACCTCTTCACGACGCTGGACGTCATTCGCGTCTACTGCAAGCAGCCGGGCAAGCCGCCCGACCTGGGCGCGCCGTTCATCCTGCCGCGGGGCAGCTCGGTGGTGGACATGGCGCGGGCCGTCCACCGCGAGTTCCCCGAGAAGCTCAAGTACGCCTGCGTGTGGGGGTCGGCCAAGTTCGACGGCCAGCAGGTGCCGCGCGACCACGTGCTGCGCGACCGCGACATCGTCGAGCTGCACGTGCCGAGCTGAGGCGACCGCTCGGCCCCAGCGCGCGCCCTGTGGCGCTTGCGCTGGGGGCCGAGGCGCAGCCGGGCAATGGCAGGGGCAGACCTTAGTTCTCAGGGAGGAGGGTGATCTTGACCGCCGTGCGGGTGTCGCCGTTGCGGGTGTACTCCACCGTGACCTTGGAGTCCACCTTGATGTCGGCGAGCTTCTTGGCCTGATCGCCCTGGACGATCTTGGTGGCCTCGGTGACGGCGAAGGTGAGCTCGCGTTTGACCATGACCACGATCTGGTTGGCCGCGGCATCCACCTTCTTCACCACCCCCGTCTTGGTCTGGGTGGCGCCCTCCTCGGCGGCAGGAACGGCTCGCGCAAGCCCCAGCAACACGATGCCCAACGTCGCCAGCATCACGGCCCTTCTCATCGGCAACTCCTTTCTGAGAGAAAGACAGACATCCGAGGCCGTTGTGCCACGCCCGCGATTCTCGCGCAGAATCGGTCGGGATTCAAGCGCGGCGGGGCGGTGGGGTGTGGGCCGGAATTGTAGGTGGCGGCGGGAGCTCCGAAGGAGCGAAATGGGATAGCCCAGGGCAACGCCCTGGGAACAAGACCGCCCCGCGGCAGCCCTGACAGGGCGGAATCGAGAGCTTCTATCTCGCCCCTTCAGGGCTGGACTCGTGGATCCCGCTGAACCCAGGGCGTTGCCCTGGGCTATCTCATGCGAGACCTTCAGGCTCCAGAGACCATCACCCTGCCTACAATCCCGGCCCACACCCGGGGCGGTGTGCGCCCATGCCGGTGCCGGGGATGCCGATGTCGGCAGGCGGATGCGCGGATGCGGCGGGGCGGCGGGGCAGGAGCTCATACTTGCTCACCCTTGGGGGGAGGAGGTGAGCCAGTATGGGTGGAAGGGCGAGAATGGGCGGTCCTCGCGGTTCCGGCCATACCGGGCACCTCGGGAGGGTGAGCAGGTATGGCCGGAAGAGCGAGAACGGGCGATTGGCGGCCGAGCGCGGGCGTGGGGCACGGGGGCGAGGGCAGAGGGGCTTCAGCGCGCGCCGCTGCTGACGCGGGTGAAGCGGAGGCGGCGGACGTGGCGGGGGGTGGCCTCGAGGATGTCCACGCGGAAGGGGCCGAAGGAGATGTGCTCGCCCTTGCGGGGGATGCGGCCGGCGAGGCTGGTGACGAGGCCGGCGACCGTTTCGAAGCCTTCCTTGCGGATGGCGAGGCCGGTGAGCTCGGCGAGCTCATCCACGTCCATCGTGCCGTCGCACTCGAAGACGTTGCTGCCGGGGGCAATGAGGCTGGGGGGGGCGCCGAGGCGCTCGTCGTAGATTTCGCCGACGATCTCCTCGACGAGGTCGGCGGCGGTGGCGAGGCCGACGACGCCGCCGTGCTCCTCGACGACGATGGCCATGGGGACGGGGCCGTAGCGCAGTTCGCGGAGGAGGTCGCCGACGGGCTTGGTCTGGGGCACGTAATTGACTTCGCGGCGGATGAAGGGGGCGATGGGGGTGGCGGCGGGGTCGCCCGGCAGGTCGCTGCGCAGCACGTCCACCACGCTCACGATGCCGACGATGTTGTCCACGCGGCCCTCGTAGACGGGGTAGCGCGAGAAGCCGGCCCGGGCGGCGACCTCGTCGAGCTGGGCGACGGTGGCCGTGACGGGCACGGAGATGATGTTGACGAGGGGCACCATGGCCGAGGCGACGGGGCGCTCGCGCAGTTCGAGGACGCTGTGGATCATGCGGCGCTCTTCGGAGACGATGGCGCCGTGGTCCTCGCCCATGTCGGCGAGGACCATCAGTTCCTCGCGGGTGACGTAGGGGTTGTCGTTGGTGGGCCGGCTGCCCAGGAGGGCGAGCACGGCCTCGGCGATGCGCGAGACCACGAAGACGATGGGCGAGAGGGCCGTCTGGGCGGCCCGCAGGAGGCCGGCCATGCGGAGCGCGATGGAGTTGGCGGCGGCGCGGGCGATGGACTTGGGGACGATTTCGCCGACGATGAGGATGAGGGGGGCCATGAGGAGGGTGGTGACGGTGGTCTCCCATTCGTGGGGCACGTAGTGGCCGACGACGAGGGTGGCGAGCGACGTGCCGGCGACGACGGAGAGGTTGGTGCCGACGAGGGTGGTGCTGAGCAGGGCCTCGGAGCGCTGGAGGAGGCGCAGGACGAGGGTGGCGCGCCGGTCGCCGCGGCGCGAGGCGGCGCGGAGCTGGGCGCGGTCGGCCGAGATGAGGGCCGTTTCGGACCCGGAGAAGACGCCCTCGAGGAGCAGGCAGAAGACGACGAAGAGGATCGCCGCGGTGATCATGGCGGGGGCGCCTCCTCGGCGGCGGGCGCGCACTGGCCGCCCTGCCAGACGCGCTGCCACACTTCGCTCTCGGGGTCGCGGGGCCGGACCTCGATGGCCATGATGCGGCGCCCGCTGAGGCGGCGGACGCGGTAGGTGAAGTGCTCGTCGTGCACCTCGGCGCCGGGCCTGGGGAGCTCGCCGATGAGGTCGAGCACGTAGCCGCCGATGGTGTCGGCGCGGTCGAGGGGCAGGGCGAAGCCGAGGTCGCTGTTGAGGTCGCGCACGCGGGCCTCGCCGAGCACCTGGATGCAGCCGTCGCCTTTGCGGCACAGGCGGCTGCTGTCGGCCTCGCGGGTGAGCACGCCGCCGACCAGTTCGTCCACGAGGTCGCGCAGGGTCACGAGGCCGGCGGTGCCGCCGTACTCGTCGAGGAGCACGGCCATGTGGTTGCCGCCCTCGCGCATGTCGCGGAGGAGCTGGCCGACGCGGCGCGACTCGGGCACGAAGAAGGCGGGCCGCACCAGGGGGCGCTGGGGCGGCTTGGGCGCGGCGTCGCGCTCGCGGACGAAGTCGCGCAGGGTCTGCTGCCACACGCCGCGGCTGCGCCAGGCGGGCAGGTCGCGGATGTCGAAGACGCCCCAGATGTCGTCCACGCTCTCGCCGTAGACGGGCAGGCGCGAGCGGTGGGTGCGCTGGGCGAGTTTGAGGGCCTCCTCGATGGTGGCCGACTCGGGCACGCAGACCATCTCGGTGCGCGGCACCATCAGCTCGCGGGCGGCGATGGTGGGGAACTCGATGATGTGCTCGACCATGTCGGCCTCGTGCTCGTCTATGACGCCGGCCTCTTCGCCGACTTCGAGGGCGGCGGCGAACTCGTGCCGCGTGAGGAGGTTGGCGCTCTCGATGTGGCCGCGGCGCAGCACGGCGAGGAGGCCGCGGGTGATCGAGCGGAGCACGTAGCGGACGGGCGCGATGACCTTGGAGAACCACAGGAGCGGCAGCGCCACGCCGCGCGCCAGGGCCTCGGCGTGCCGCACGGCCAGCGTCTTGGGTGTCACCTCGCCGAAGATCAGGAGCAGCGACGTGGTGAGGGCGATGGCGAGGGCCACGCCCTGGTCGCCGAGGCGGAGCGTGATCGAGGCCGCGATGATGCTCGAGGCGGCCGTGTTCACGACCATGTTGCCCACGAGGATGGTGATGAGCAGGCGCTGGGGCCGGGCGAGCAGGGCGGCCACGGTGCGGCCCGTCAGCCCTCCGGTCTCGCCCAGGCGCTGCACGCGCGCGCGGCTCAGCGAGAAGAGCGCGGTCTCCGAGGCCGAGAAGAAGCCGGAGAGCAGGAACAACACCACGAGGCCGGCGAGCTCGACCAGCACGGCGGAGGACATGTTGCGAGGTCCGTCCCTTTCCCGAAGGCCTGCCTCCCGCGGCTCCGCCCCGATGCGGCCCGCGGGCCAGACCCTCTGCGCGCCTCTCCCCTCCCCTGTCAGGCTATCATACCCAATTGGCCGTTGCCTGCCAAACGGCGCCGGGGCGGGGCGGGGGGCGGAGTTCGTGTGGGCGGGGCGTCCCTGCCCCGCGAGGTGGAGGGCCGGGGAGCCGCGGGGCGCGGAGGCCCCGCCCGGGGGGCGCCGGGCGCGCGGCGCGTCATTCAGGGCAGGGAGGCCCGATCCTCGGGGTGGATCTCGAGGGTCACGGTGTCCAGGGCGCCGTGGACCGCGTGGCCGCGGACCTCGGCGAGCACCCTGCCCGAGGCGGCCACGGCGGCGATGCGGTGCGGCGTGGGCGCGTTGGCGGGCTCGCCGCCGCTGGGATAGGCGGGCGTGGCGAAGTACTCGGTGAGCACGAGGGGGCACGTGCCATCCTCCCGCGTGCGTCCCCGGACGCGTTCGGCGGCGCGGCCTTCGTTGGCGGCCACGATGTCGAGGCCGGCCACGGGTTTGCCGGTGCCGCGCTCGACGGCCTTCACCGTGACGGTCCAGCGCACGGCCACGCGGCCGCTGTTGTGCATGAAGCGGATTTTGTCGCGGGAGAACTGGCAGTCAATCAGCTCGGCCTCGGGCCGGCGGCCGCTGAGGTACAGGTCGGCCTCGGTGCCCGCGAGGCGGCAGCGCACGAGGCGCAGCGGCTCGCCGCCCGAGCCCTCGACCCACACGCCGTAGCGGCCCTCGCACAGGAACTGCGAGTCGCGGATCGCCAGCTTCGCTCCGTCGGCGTTGTAGGCGTGGAACGACACGTCGTCGCTGAGGGCGAAGGCCACGCGCTCGACGTCGGCCTGCGAGTTGCCGGTCACGGTCTTGCCGCGGGCGCCGGACATGTAGAGGATGCGGCTGTCGGCGGCCACGAGCCGGCCGTCGGCGAAGAAGTAGTAGCCGCGGCTGCACTTGTCCTCGGTGATCACCTGGCTGACGGTCTGAAGGACGGAATGGTAGAGGCGCAGCTCGCCGTCGGGCGCCACCTGCACCTGGAGGTCGCCGCACACGATGGTGTTGAGGAGGAGCGTTTCGCCGAGCGCGGGGTCGCCGGGGTCGCCGATCTGGAGGCTGCCGTGGATGATGAGGCTGGCATTGGCTGTGGCCTCGCGCCGCTTGGGGTTGTAGGTGAGCACCTCGGGCTGGCCGAGTTCGGCGGCCACCTGGGCGAGGCGCGCGAGGGTGTAGCCGCGGCCGTAGACGTGGATCACCTTCTCCTGGATCACCACGCCCTCGCGGGGGTGGGCGGCGCTCGGGTCGGAGTGCGGCCGCCGCATCAGCACGAAGATGCCCACCACCCCGGCCAGGGCGGCGATGGCCACGAGGAGGTTCAGCTTTCGAATCATGGTCGCTCCATCTGGACTGCTGCCGTTGCCCCGTGATTCTACCCTGAACACGCGGCCGGTGTCCACTGCGGGCGCACGGGGCGCCTGGCCCAACCGCTATTCGTCCTGGCTCGTGCCGTCGTGACGGAGTTGAAAGAGGTCCGCGAACGACGGCGCCGAGGCGTCCACCATGAGGACCCAGGGCTGCTGGCGCCGGAGCAGGTCGGCGGCCGCCGCGGCATCGTCGTCGGCCTGGCGCACGGCCAGGATGGCGAGGAGGCGCCCCTGGGCCCGCACGCGCGGCTCGGCCGCGAGCTCCGAGAGGGTGCGGGCGGGGGCGGGCTCGAGGCGCGCCAGCGCCTCGAGGAGCAGGCGCAGGCCCGCCGCGCCCTGGGCGGGGCCCACGACTACGAGGTCGGGCGCGTAGGCGGCCAGGCCGAGGGCGAAGCCGCGGTGCAGCAGGTCGCGCGCCAGCGAGGCGGCGAAGCTGATGGCCGCCTCGAGCCGCTCGTCGCCGCTGGCCGGGCACCGCGTGTCAAGCAGCAGGAGGGCCCGCTCGCTGGCCACGGACTCGAACTCGCGCACGAGCGGCTTGCCGAGCTTGGCCGAGGTCTTCCAGTGGATGCGCCGCGGGTTGTCGCCGTGGCGGTACTCGCGCAGGTCGCGGAACTCCTCCTCGCCGCGCGCCCCGCGCGAGCGGTGGCGCGCCAGGGCCAGCGCCCGGGCGCGCCCGAGCAGTTCCGCCGACACCACGCCCAGCCGGGGATAGACCACCAGCTCGCCCGGGACCGGCCGCGAGCGTCCCTGATGGAACAGCCCGAAGGGGAAGCGCGTGGAGTAGGTGACGGCGCGCAGCGGGTAGACGCCCCGCCGCGCCGCCGTGGCCGTGTAGGACAGTGCGAGGGTTTCGCGCGGCCGCAGCACCAGGGCCACGCCTCCCGGCCGCCCGGCGGCCAGGCCCTCGGGCAGCTCGTCGCGCACGGCCAGGCAATACGACGCGAGCCAGCGCTTGCCGTTGGCGGCCCGGAGTTCGACCGTGAACGGCGTGCCCGCGTGCACGCCCTCGGGCAGCGCCCGGGCGAAGCTCAGCCGCCGCATCGTGGCCCGCGAGAGCGCGAACGACAGCACCAGGGCCGACAGCAGCATGCCGAAGAGCAGCACGAGGAAGTTGATCTTGGTGTGCAGCGCCACGAGCGCGGCGGCCAGGGTGAGCAGCGAGAAGGCCACGCCCGAGCGCGTGATGCGCTGGCCGGCCAGCGAGCGCTGGCCGCGCCGCCAGGCGCTCACGGCGTAGATCGCCAGCAGCACGAGCAGCGATGCCGCGGTGACGGCCTGCGCCACGCCGCGCCAATCCACTTCGGCCACAGGCGCGGCGAGCCCGGCGATGGCGGGGAAGAAGCCCATAGAGGCTCACACGGGCACGGGGGTGGCCTGGACGATCTGGCGGATGATCTGGCGCTCGGTGGCGCCCTTGCCGGCCGAGAGCGCCGCCCGGCGAATCACGCGATGGGCGAGCACGGGCACGGCCAGGCGCTTCACGTCGTCGGGCGACACGTAGCCGCGGCCATCGAGGAGCGCCAGGGCCTGGGCCGCGCGCGACAGCGCCAGCCCGCCCCGCGGGCTCACGCCGATCTCCAGCTCGGGCGCCTGGCGCGACCGCGCGACCATCTCCAGGATGTAATCGGAGATCGAGTCGTCCACCCGCACCTCGCGCACCGCCGCCTGGAGGGCCACCACGTCGGGGCCGTCGAGCACCGGCTCCAGGGTGTCCAGCGGGTTGGCCAGGCGCTGCGTCGCCAGCACCCGCCGCTCGTCGTCGCGGCTGGGGTAGCCGATCTCGATGCGCATGAGGAAGCGGTCGAGCTGCGACTCGGGCAGCGGAAACGTGCCCTCGAACTCGTGCGGGTTCTGCGTGGCCAGCACGATGAAGGGGTGCGGCAGGGGGTGGGTCGCGCCGTCCACCGACACCTGGGCCTCGTTCATCGCCTCCAGCAGGCTGCTCTGGGTGCGCGGCGTGGTGCGGTTGATCTCGTCGGCCAGCACCACGTTGGCGAAGATCGGGCCGGGCTTGAAGATGAAGCAGTCCTCGGCCTCGTTGTAGATCGGCACGCCCAGGATGTCGGTGGGCAAGAGGTCGGGCGTGAACTGGATGCGGCGGAAGCTGCTGCGGATCGAGCGGGCGAGCGCGCGGGCCAGCGTGGTCTTGCCCACGCCGGGCACGTCCTCGATGAGGATGTGGCCGCCGGCGAACAGCCCCACGAGCACCAGGCGCACCGCCTCGGGCTTGCCGATGAACACCCGCTCGATATTCGCCTGGAGGCGAACCGTCTTGTCGTGGAGATCGGCAGGGACCATGGTGACCCCCGGACCTGCTGCGCCGCCGCCACCCCGGATTATAGGGGCAGGACCCCGCGAAGTCAATCCGCCTCGCGTCTCAGCGCCAGCCCGTGAGTTCCGCCAGGAGACGCGCGTAGTGGACGAAGTCCTCCCAGGAGATGTCGGGCGGCACGCCGTGGTCGCAGCTCGGGATGAAGCCGCCGCCCTCGACGACGGGACGGATGCGCTCCAACTCGGCCTCGATCACGTCGCCGCCCCTGGCGATCGCCCGCTTGTCCACCCCGCCCTTGTAGGCCATCCGCCGGCCGAACGCCCTGCGGAACGCCACGATATCGTTCCCCGCCGCCACCTCGATGGGGTCGCACACGTTGATGCCCGACTCGATCCAGAGAGGGATCAGCTCGCCCACGTAGCCGTCGGAGTCCATGTCGATGATGTCGCAGCCGCTGGCGTGAATCTCGGCCGCCCAGCGCTCATAGGCGGGCTGGAGGAAGAGGCGGGCCATGCGGGGCGAGATCATCGCGTGCTCTTTGTAGGCCATGTCTTCCGAGAGGCCCACGTAATCGAGCTGCACGCGCTCGAGGATGGGCCGCATCGTGGCCGAGACGAAGTCGGCCCAGAAGTCGGCCATTTCGGCCACGAAGGCCGGCTCCTCGATCATCTTCAGGCACAGGCCCTCGAAGCCGCACCACTCGCGGAGCTGCCAGAACGGCCCGTTGAAGTGGATGCCCAGCGCGGTGTCGCGGTCGCGGTTCCGCTCGCAGCGCGCCTCGAAGTCGGCGGGGAAGCGGCCCGCCGATTGCGGGTCGAACCGCGCCTTCATCGCCTCCCAGTCGGCCCGCGTCTCGACCGGGAACTTGTGCCACTTGCGGGTCACGAAGTCCTTGGCCGAGCGGATGTAGGTGTAGTCGTAGGTGTCCGAGATTTCGGTGATCGCCCCCATCCAGTCCTGCACGATGTAGTGCCCGTCGCGGTGCTCGAGCACCTTTTCCTCGAAGGTGGGGATCATCTGGAAGGACACGCCGAGCCAGGTGCCCGGCCTCTCCGGGGGGTCGGGCCGGAAGCCCAGGATGTCGAACAACGCGTCCATGTAGCGCTCGGGGTTCTCGAGCCCTTGCGCCTTCCACGCGGCCCGGGTGGACTCCCTCGGCCCGCCGGGCGAGAACGGAATGCGGTCGGGCTGGCCGAAGAGCAGTGTCTCGCGGAACCGCTCGCGCTCAGTCATCGCAGGGCCTCGGGGAAGAGGGGAAACCACAGAGACACGGAGAAGCACTGCCGGGCTCGCGCCGTGTCGTTCTGCGCCGGCCGAAGAACCTCCCAGGCGCTTGTCGTGCCGTGGTCGAGCAGGCTCTCGTCACGTCGGTTGCCTCCCCTGGGAGATTCCTCGACAAGCTTGAAACGACCGCCGGGCCGCGGGAGCCGCCGGCACCTGCGGGCACGCGCATCGCTCCCGCCGTGCCAGGAGGCACGCCCTACCCTCTCAGCCATTGGGGCTCGCCTGCAATTCCTCGCCTTGGGCCGGGACGAACGAGGCAGGGAACGTGGCCTTGGCGGCCTCCAGGGCCTCTGCCAGCTTCGCCTGGGCGCAGTGCACGATGGCCAGGCGCCGGACGCCGGCCTGGCGGGCGGCCTCGGCGGCGTCGGGCGCGCCGGAGTGGCCCCACTTGCCGTCTTCGCGGACGCTTCTCGCGCCGTAGGATGCCTCGTGCACGAGCAGCCCCGCCCCGCGGGCCAGGTCAATGAGGTCGGGGTTGAACGCGGTGTCGCCGGAGAACACCACGGAGGCGCCGGCGGCGTTCTCGAAGCGATAGCACAAGCCGGGCACGCTGTGGCGGGCCGAGCAGGTGCGCACCCTCAGGCCGCCGATGTCCAGCTCGGCGCCGCCGCGAAGCTCCGTCACCTCGATCCCGAAGCGGAGCTCGGGATAGCGGTCGAATTGGAGGAAGCGCTGCGCATCGTCCACCACGCGGCGGATCTCGCCGGCCGGGCCGTAGATGCGGAGCGGCCGCTTGGGGCGCTCGCTGCCCTGGATGCCGTAGTAGAAGACGAGCTGCGGCAGGCCCAGGATATGGTCGTGGTGGCAGTGGGTGAAGACGACCGCCTCGATGTCCAGCGGGTTGATCCCGCACGCCAGCAGCCGGTCGGTGAAGTACCAGCCCGTGTCCACCGCCACCCGCCGGTCCACGACGAACGACGCCGTGTTCGCGTCCTTCTCGGGCGTGCAGGTGGTGGTGCCGAGGACGGTGATGGAGAGGTGCATGTGGGTTCCGTTCGCCTCCTCGCCCCTGCGCGCCGCGCGGGGGCGGCGATGGGGACGCTCCGCGTCCGTGCCGGCGGCCGCGGGGCGGCCGAAGCCTCGTCCCCACGCCGCGTGTCGGGACGAGGGTGAGTTGTTCCCGCCGACCCGCGGGCATTATGGCGAGGGACGGGGCCGGAGTCAAGGCGGCCTCCTTCACAAAGCCCCCCGCCCCTCGCGCCTGCGCTCCGCGTGGGGGCGGTGATGGGGCCGCTCCGCGTTCGTGCCTGTGACCGCGGAGCGGCCGAGGTCTCGTCCCCGCGCGGAGCGCAAGGACGAGAGACGGCCTTGACAACGCCCCGCCCGCGCGGCAAAGTGTGAGGACCCTTCATTGGAGGAGCGGCCATGGCAGCGAAGCAGCTCGGCGTGCTCGTGCACGGGGCGGGGTGGGTGTCCACCCAGCACATTGCGGCGTTCACCAGGAACCCCCACACGCGGGTGGTGGCGGTGTCGAGCCGCAAGCTCGAGTCGGCCCGCCGGCGGGCCGAGGAGGCCGGGCTCAAGGATGTGGGGCTCTACGACAATCTCGACAAGGCCCTCCGCCACGAGGGTGTGGACATCGTGTCGGTATGCACGCCGCAGCACCTTCACGCCGAGAACGCCATCGCCGCGGCCGAGGCGAGGAAGCACATCGTCATCGAAAAGCCCATCGCCAACAGCCTCGACGAGATGCGGGCCATGCGCAAGGCCGTCCGCAAGGCGGGCGTCAAGACGGTGGTGAGCTTCGTGCTGCGCTGGAACCCGCTGTTCGAGACGATCAAGGCGATGGTGGCCGACGACGCGCTGGGGAAGATCTACTACGTGGAGACGGATTACGAGCACGACATCGGCTCGTGGTGGAGCGGCTACGACGACGCGCGCAAGGCGAGCACGGGGGTGAGCGCGCTGCTTGTCGGCGGGTGCCACGCGGTGGACGCCTGCCGCTGGTTCGCGGCCCAGGGCCGATACGAGGCAGCGGACCCCGTGGAGGTGTTCGCCTACCGCGGCGGCTGGCGCAAGGGCTCGGACACGGAGTTCAACTACCTCACCAACCAGTTTCTCAAGACCGACAAGCCGATGGAGTACGACGGCCTGGAGGTGGTGCTGCTAAGGTTCGCCAACGGCGCCGTGGGCAAGGTGTCGGTGAACGCCGACTGCGTGATGCCCTACACCTTCCCCATCGAGGTCTTCGGCGACCGGGGCACGATCCGCGACAACCGCATCTGGAGCCACAAGTTCCCCGGCCAGAAGGGCTGGGTCACGCTGCCCACCATCCTGCCCGACAGCGCCGACGTGACCCACCACCCCTTCCAGGGGCAGATGGACCACTTCGTCGAGTGCATCCTCGCGGGCCGGGAGTCCCACTGCAATCTCGAGGACGCCATCAAGACCCACGAAGTCGTCTTCGCCGCCCAGCGGTGCTACGAGACGAACGCCCCGGTCAAGCTGCCGCTGCTGAGGTAAGAGAGGAACGACCGCGAATCACGCGAATCTTCGCGAATGGAGCATGAAGCAGGAGAAGCCGATGGCAGAGATCGTCTACCCCGAGGAGAGCTATGCCATCGTTGGAGCCTGTTTCAACGTCTACAATGACAAGGGAAACGGGTTCTCGGAGCCGCTCTATCAGGAGTGTCTGGAGATCGAGTTCGAGTTCCAGAAGATACCCTTCGACCCGCACAGAGGGCTCCGACTGGAGTATCGGGGGCGGCCGTTGAAGAAGCACTACGTCCCGGACTTCGTCTGCTTCGACAAGATCATTGTGGAGTTGAAGGTTGCCTCTCAGCTTACGGATGAGCATCGCTCCCAGGTCTTCGACTACCTGTGTGCCACTGGGATGCAACTCGGGCTGCTCGTGAACTTCGGCAGTTACCCCGACCTGGAGTACGAGCGCATCGTGCTATCCGATCCCCGTCATAGGACCCGCCCCCCGGCCATGAAGCGGCTTGCGCCCGGCAAGCAGCCCGGTTGATGCTCTCCTCATTCGCGTAGATTCGCGTGATTCGCGGTCTCTCTCCTCACTTCATCGGCAGGAAGTCCGGCAGGACGTTCGATTCCACGATCCAGAAGCGTTCGCTCGCTGCCGGCCGCTCGGCCTTGATGCGCGCGGCCTCGGCCAGGAACTCCTCCTTCGTGTGCCGGAACAAGGTGTGCTGCGAGACCTGCGTGGCCCGCGCCTCGGCGAACTTGTGCGCGTAGCCGGTCGTGTCGAACACCACGGTCGGCAGCGGCAGAGCGCAGCTCTTGTAGTAGTAGACGTGGGGCGTGCGCCAGGGCGGCCCGAGCTCCGCCGCCACCGGCTCGCCCGCGTGCCAGGTGGCCTGGATGCTCAGCGTGTGCGTGGCCAGGTGGTCGCCGTGGCGGTCGTGCGGGCCGTGGGTGAAGACGGCGTGCGGCCGCGCCTCGCGGACGATGCGGATGCACTCCTTCAGCGTGGCCTTGGTGAGCGCGAGGCCCATGTCCTCCACGTCGAGAATCCAGCGGCGGGTCACGCCCAGCACCTGGTCGGCCTCGGCCGCCTCGCGGCGGCGCATCTCCACGATCGTGTCGCGCCACTCGGGCCTCGGGTAGCCCTCGTTCCCGTTCGTCATCGTGCACACGTAGACCCCGACCCCCTGATCGGCCAGCTTGGCCATCGTGCCGGCCATCGGGAACTCGTCGTCCGCGTGCGCGCCGAACACCAGAATCCGCTCGTAGTCCATCGCTGGCTCCTTCCCAGGGACAGTGACCCGGCCGCCGCCTGCGCCACACTGTAGCACGGCCGGCGGAGGAGTCAACCCCCTGCTCTCCGCCGCCTGGCGTTTCCGCCGATTGGCGCCGTGCGACGAGAGTCCGGTGGCGCGCGGACGCGCGGGGCGCTAGAATGAGGGCCTAGGGGGAGTGTGTGTCGCCGTAACTGAGGAGGCCGCAGATGGACAGGTCGCACTGGCGTCGTCTGGCCGCCGCTGTGGGGCTGGTTGCTCTTCTGGGCGCCGCGGGCTGGGCCGCGGCGGCGGAGGGCGCGGGCAGCTACGTGATTGACCCCGCGCACAGCTCCGCGACGTTCCAGATCGAGCACCTGGGCATCAGTTGGGTGGCCGGGCGGTTCAACGAGATCGCGGGCAAGGCCGCCTTCGACCGCGACAACCCCGCCGCGTCGAGCTGCGAGGTGACGATCAAGGCCACAAGCATAGACACGGCCATCGAGAAGCGCGACGCCCACTTGCGCAGCGAGGACTTCCTCAGCGTCAAGGAGTTCCCCGAGATCGTCTTCAAGAGCACGGCGGTGAAAAAGGCGGCGGCTGCGCCGCCGGGGGCGGACGTCGCCTACGAGATCACCGGCGACTTCACGCTGCACGGCGTGACGAAGCCCGTGACGCTGGTGCTGCACGGCGGCAAGGAGGCCGAGTTCCCCGAGGGCGCGCACCGCATCGGGTTCTTCGGCGAGTTCGCCATCAAGCGCTCCGACTTTGGCATGGGCAAGATGCTCGGCCCCGTCGGCGACGTCGTCAAGATCACCGTCAGCGCGGAGGCGGTCCGGAAGTAGACCCTGCGTTGCCTCTCGGAGGAGCCCATCCGCCACAGGGCGCCTGCGTAACGAGCGGAACGTGCCAGGCACCCGGTGAGGACGCGGATGCGGCTACGAGTGCCGCCGTGAGTGAGGATTGGGGGCCTGACACCTCTCCCCGCCGCCGTGGGAAGGAGGAGCGACGATGGGCAATGCGTTCGTGCACGTGGAGCTCCAGACGGATGACGTGGCGAGGGCGAAGGAGTTCTACGCCAGCCTGCTCGACTGGCGGCTGGACGAAATCCTGTTCGATGACGGGAGCTACACGGTGGTCCACGTGGGCGAGGGGGTGGGCGGGGGGATCACGAAGTGCCCTGTGCCCAACTGCCCGCCGCACTGGCTGGCCTATATCGGGGTGGACGACGTTGCGGCGACGACGCAGAGGGCCAAGGAGCTTGGCGCCACGGTGTTGCGCGACCGCACCGAGGTGCCGGGCTTCGGGTGGTTCAGCGTCATCACCGACCCCACGGGCGCCATGGTCGCTTTCTGGGAGCGCAGAAAGATAGGGTAGCCGCTGGGTGGGAGGGATGCCCCTCAGCCCCCCGCCCAAGGGCCTGGTGCAGGGACTGGCCGCCCACAACTGCGCCCCCCTGGGGATGCGTGAGACGTGCTCCACGAACCGGCGACTCAGGCGAGTCGGGCGACTTGCTACATATTGTGGTTCGCCCGTGCATATGCCCCTACATGTGGTGGCAATGCGAGATCCCGCGCATGAACCGGGAAGTCTGGGAGACTCTGGGAGACTCTGGCATGTTGTGGTCTGCCAGTGCACGGCTACAACATGTAGTGTGCTACCGCCGGGCGCTCGGCCTCAGGCCGGGCCGCGGGAGAAGGGGCGGAGGAGGTCGAGGGCGCGGTCAATTTCGTCCTTGGTGGTGGTGCGGCCGAGGCTGAAGCGGACGGCGCCGAGGCCGACCTCGTCCGAGACGCCCATGGCCTTGAGGACGGGCGATAGCTCGACAAGGCCGGCGTGGCAGGCCGAGCCTGTCGAGGCGGCCAGCTCGGGCAGGACGGCGAGGAGGTCCGAGCCCGACTGGCCGAGGAAGCTGACGTGCAACGTGTTCGGCAGCCGCTTGGTGGGGTGACCGTTGAGGACGATCTTGCCGCGGAACGCCTGCTGAAGCTGCCACCAGAAGTAGTCGCGCAACTCGCGGACGTAGGGCATGCCGAGCCACTGGTGGGCCAGGTCGCAGGCGGCGCCGAGGCCGACGTCGAGGAGGACGTTCTCGGTGCCGGCGCGGCGGCCGGCTTCGTGGCCGGCTCCGTGGACGAGCGGCTCGATGGGCGCGCCCTTGCGGATGTAGAGGGCGCCCACGCCTTTCGGGGCGTAGAGCTTGTGCCCCGCGACCGAGAGCAGGTCCACGCCAAGCTCATTCACGTCGGCCGCGATCTTGCCGACCGATTGCGCGGCGTCGGTGTGGACGAGCACGCCTGCCTCGCGGGCGATGCGGGCGATCTCGCGGATCGGCTGCACGGTGCCCACCTCGTTGTTCGCGTGCATCACCGACACGAGAATCGTCTGCGGCGTGAGGGCGCGGCGCACGGCGTCGGGGTCCACCAGCCCCGTGCCGTCCACGGGCACATAGGTGACCCTCGCCCCGATGCGTTCGAGGAAGCGGCAGGGCTGGATGATGGCGGGGTGCTCGACGGCGGAGGTGACGATGTGGTTGCCGCGGTTGCGGAGGGCGAAGAAGACGCCTTTGAGGGCGTGGTTGTTCGCCTCGCTGCCGCCGCTGGTGAAGACGACTTCGGCGGGGTCGGCTCCCAGGAGGCGGGCGACCTGGCCGCGGGCGTGCTCGACGGCCTCTTTGGCGGGGCGGCCTGCCCAGTGGAGGCTGGAGGGATTGCCGTAGTGCTCGGCGAGGAACGGCCGCATGGCAGCGGCCACCTCGGGCGCGATGGGCGTGCTGGCGTTGAAGTCGAGGTAGATGCGTTCCGTCGCCACGGGCAGCCTCCGTTTCAGTCGGGCTCGGGGCCGCCGAGGAAGCCTTCGTGGAAGAAGACCGGCTGGTAGCCGCGCTCGGTGACCCAGCGAATCGCCGCGTCGAGCCGCTCGAAGTGGTCGGGCACGTGGTGGCGATAGAAGGGCCAGAAGTACTGCTCGTGTGTGAGAAGGTCCATGATCTCGGCCGTGTTCGGGTCGTCGGCCAGCGGGGCGAGGGTGGGCACGATGCGCTCAAGGGGCACGTTGTTGCACACGATGTCCACGCGGGAGAAGGCGATGCCGCTCGTGAAGTCCATCAGGGCGTCGTGGCGGCTGAGGTGCTCGGAGCGCTCGTCGTCGAGAAGGTAGTTGACATCCCAGCCCCAGGGCGCGCGGCCGAAGTAGCCGCTGAGGACGCGGACGCCGCGCGAGGCGAGGGCGGGGAGGGCCTCGGGCTGGACCATGCCCCAGTGGATGATGGTGGGCGGGGCGTAGGCGGCGTCGCCGGCGAAGCGGCGAATCTCGCCGGCCACGGCGTCGAGGTCGGCGATGAGCTTCTGGGCCGAGGCGTGCTGGTAGGGCCTGTCGGGCTCGTTGGCCCAGGCGTGAAACGCCAGACGCAGCCAGCCCGCGTTGTCGGCCCACTCGCCGCGATAGCGGTCGGGGAACTGCGGCAGCGAGAAGTCGGGGCCAGTCGTGTAGTAGATGTTGAGGCTGAAGCGCGCCCCATAGCGCTCGTTCAGGCGCTTCAGACCCGCCAGATAGAAGCAGTCGAAGAGCGAGCGATAGCCCTTCTGGGCGATGTCGCGCAGGAAAAAGCTGTTGTCGTCAATCGAGACGCGGTAGCGGGGGCGCGAGTGGCGGTCCCACACGACGCGCACGCGGTGTTCGGCCCGCCCGGCAGGGCCTTCGGCCACCGCGAGGAGGTCGGTCTCGCGCGCGCGGAGAACCACCTCGGCAACGAACTCGCGGCCGGCGCGGCGGGCGGGCTGGCCGTTGACGCTCACGGCGTCGCGCAGGCCGGCCTCGCCGCGCACGGCGATGCGGAGGCCGTCTGGAAGGTTCTCGCCGTGCCGGCGGTTCAGCACGGCGCCGTGGAAGGGCTCGGTGATGCGGACCATACGAATGCTCCTCCTGCCGTGCCGGGAACCCGTCGTGGCCCCTGACCGGGAGAATACCGCCGCGGCGCGAGCGTGTCAAGCCGCGAGCGCAAACCTCGGTTGACCCCCGACCGCTTTTGGCTATACTGCGCGTGCCTCCTCGAGCGATCCCCCGACGGAGACGGACAGGGCCATGCGTTCGGCAGACCTCGCAGGCAAGCGCGTGACGGTGATGGGCATCGGCCTCTTCGGCGGCGGCGTGGGTGTGGCCCGGTTCCTCGCGCAACAGGGCGCCCGCGTGACGGCCACCGACGTCAAGGACGCCGCCGCCCTGGCCGATTCCATCGCCAAGCTCGACGGGCTGCCCATCACGTACCACCTCGGCGGCCACGTGGATGCGGATTTCACCGACGCCAACCTCGTGGTGGTGAACCCCGCCGTGCCCGACGACTCGCCCTTCCTGGCCAAAGCTCGCGAGGCCGGGGTGCCGCTCGAAACCGAGATCAACCTGTTCTTCAAGCTCTGCCCGGCGAAGATCGTCGGCGTCACCGGCAGCAACGGCAAGTCCACCGCGGCCAGCCTCGCCGCCCACCTGCTCGAGGCCGGGCCGCGCCGCGCCTGGCTCGGCGGCAACATCGGCCGTTCGCTGCTGGAGGAACTCGACGCCATCGGCCCCGACGACCTCGTGGTGCTCGAGCTGTCGAGCTTCCAACTCGAGCGCCTGGAGTGGACCGGCCTGAGCCCCGCCGTGAGCGTCGTGCTCAACCTGCGGCCCAATCACCTCGACCGCCACCACACGATGGCGAACTACGCCCGCGCCAAGCAGCCCATCCTGCTGCACCAACGCGAGGGCGACGCGGCGCTGCTCAACGCCGACTGCCCCGTCGTCTCCACGTGGACGGCTCTCGGGGGCGGCGGCAAGTTCCTCTTCTCCACCCGCGGCCCGGTCGCGCGCGGCGCGTGGCTGGAGGGGGAGCAAGCCCTCTGGCGCGACGGCGGCCCCCCCTGCCCTCTTTTCCGACGCGCCGACCTCGTGCTCCGCGGCGACCACAACGTGGGCAACGCCCTCGCCGCCGCCGGCGCGGCCGTGCTGTGCGGCGTGCCCCTCGAGGCCATCGGCCCGCGCATGGCCGCCTTCCGCGGCCTCGAGCACCGCCTCGAGTTCGTGCGATCGCTCGGCGGCGTGGCCTACTACAATGACTCGAAGGCCACCACGCCCGAGGCCGCCATCGCGGGCGTCGAGGCATTCGACGAGCCGGTCGTGCTCATCGCCGGCGGCTACGACAAACACCTGCCCTTCGACGAGTTCGGCCGGGCCATCTGCCGCCGGGCCAAGGCCGCCGTGCTCATCGGCGCCACCGCAGGGAAGATCGCCGAGGCCATTGCCGCCCACGGCCAGGTGCCCACACGCCAGGCGGGCCGCGACTTCGCCGCCGCCGTGCGCGCCGCGCGCGACCTGGCCGCGCCGGGCGACGTCGTGCTCCTCTCGCCCGCCTGCGCCAGCTACGACATGTTCGAGAACTACGAGCAGCGCGGGGCGATCTTCAAGCGACTCGTGAGGGAGCTTTCGTCGTGATACGCGTGAAAATCTGCGGCATCACACGGCCCGAGGACGCCCTGGCCGCGGCCGACGCCGGGGCCGACGCCATCGGCCTCGTCTTCGCCGAGAGCCCGCGGCGGGTGACCTTGGAGCAAGCGTGGGCCATCCTCGCCGCGCTGCCGCCCCTCGTCACGCCCGTCGCCCTCTTCGTCAACGAGGCTCCCGAGCGTATTCGCGCGACGTGCGGCACCCTCGGCATCGGCACCGTGCAGCTTCACGGCGACGAGGCGCCCGACCTCGCCCGCCAACTGGCCGGCCTGTGCGTGATCAAGGCGTTCCACATCGGCGAGGAGGCCGACCTCGACGCGCTCAGGGGCTACCCCGCGGCGGCCTACCTCCTGGATGCCCGGGTGGCGGGCAAGCGCGGCGGCACCGGCGTGCCGCTCGACTGGGCGCTGGCGGCGCAGGCCACGGCGCTCGGCCGCATCATCCTGGCTGGCGGCCTGCGGCCCGACACCGTGGCCGAGGCCATCCGCCGCGTGCGCCCTTACGGCGTGGACGTCTCCAGCGGCGTCGAAGCCGAGCCGGGCCGAAAGGACCCGGCGAAGATTCGCGACTTCGTGGCCGCGGCCCGAGGCGCGTAGCAGCCCCAGACGGGCTTCAGCGATTCGGAGCATGCAGGTCGAGCACGCCCCCCAAGGCGCCTGCTCGTAGTGCGGGCTTCAGCCCGTAGCCTGGCTTCCTGCGGCCCAGATAACCCGCCACGATTCTCTGCCAACCGTCCGGGCACACCATGGAGGTCTTGTAGCGGCAAGCGTCCCGCTTGCCGGCCGGAGGCCCTCCCGGCGACGACCATGCGCGGGACGCTTGTGACCACAACGACCGGGAATCGTGGCGAGCTATCCAGCTACCCCGGAGCCTGCTCCGCCGCTGCTTGGACGCCGCGCCTTGCCAACCACCCGCGCGGCCAGCGCAACCAGGAAGACGACTCCGGTGAGGAGAAGGCACGGGCGCGCCAGCACGTCGCCGTGCCGGGCATAGAAGGTGAGGCCCTGCCGCAGCGGCACGCGCCCCACGGCCACGCCCGAGACCAGCCGCCGGCGGCCGCGGGCGTCGGTGACCACCTGGCGGATGCGGCCGGCCGGGTCCAGAATGGCCGAGATGCCGCTGTTGACGGCCCGCACGATGCCGATGCGGAACTCCACCGCGCGGAAGCCGCAGATGGCCAGGTGCTGGTCCAGCTCGTGGCTGCCCTTGAACCAGCCGTCGTTCGAAATGTTGATCAGGAAATCCGCCCCCTCCCCGTCGGGCCGCACCACGTAGCCGCGCGAGAGCGCGGGGAACCCGCTCTCGAAGCAGATCAGCACGCCGAATCGCGTGTCGCCCACGCGCAGCAGCCGCAAGGCGTCGCCCGCCGAGAAGCCCTTGCCGTAGGGCACCACCTGGCGCAGGAACCACAGCAGGCCAGGCAACGGCATGTACTCGCCGAAAGGCACAAGATGGGTCTTGTCGTAGCGGTCGGCCGGAGCGGGCATCTCGCCGGGCCGGAAGAGATAGGCGCTGTTGTACACGAGGCTCTCATACTCGACGAGCGGCTGGCCCTTGCGCACCGCCTGGCCCTCGGCCACGAGCACCCTGCGGACGGGCGCCCGGCCCGGCTCGTCCCCGGCATAGTGCGGCATCAGGTAGGCGCGGTCCTCGGTGGTGATCTCGCCGTCGGTGACGTTCCTCACCGTGCCGTCGGCCTCCGCCTCGATGGTGCGGTCCACGCCAAACTCCGCGTGCGCGCCGATGAGAAGGGGGCAACGCAGCAGGGCCGCGAGGTCCGCGATCGCGGTCCGGTAGTCTCGGATCACGGGGTACTCGCCGCGGTTGAGGGGAAGCTGCACCATCGTCTCGGGCCACACGGCGAGGCCCAGCGGCTGGCCGCCTGCGAGGGCCGGCAGCCGCAGCGTCAGCTCGCGGTGCTCGCGGAAGATCCGCGCAATGTTGTCCAGCGACAGCTCGTTCTTGACCTCCTGCGGCACGTTGCCCTGCACGACGCCGACGAGGGGCCCCTCGCGCATCTCCAGCGTGGCCAGCCGCCATACGCCGTAGCCGAGGGTCGCCGCCACGAGCGCCAGCACCGCCGCCCCGCCTGCCACGAGACGCCGCGGCATCTCGCCCCGCCAGGCCGCGCGCACTGCCTCGGCCGCCAGCGCGTTCACCGCCACCACCACGAAGCTCACCGCATAGGCGCCGAAGAGGTCCGACACCTGCACCACCGCCTTGAAGGGGAACTGCGTGTGGCCGATGAAGAGCCACGGGAAGCCCGTGAGCGCGAAGCTCCGCAGGTAATCGCAGCCCACCCACAACACGGGGGCGGCCAGCAAGAAGGGCGCCCGCAACCGCCGCGTCGCCGCACGCACGAGCCACGCGAACAGCACGTAGTAGAAGCCCACATACAGCGTGACCCCGATGCCGCCGGCCACCGTGACCAGGTACTGCCACGACAGGCCCAGCCCCGCCGCCAGGCCCCCCATCACCACGCTGCCCAGAAATGCCTGGCCCCCGCTCGCCTCGCGCAGCACCAGGAACCACGGCACCAGCGCCACCCAGGCCAAGGGCCACAGACCCGGCACCGGGTCGCTCAGGCGCAGCAGCGCGGCGCTGAGCACGCAGGCTCCCAGAACCCACAACATTCGCGAGCCAGGCAACGTGCGCATCATGCATCCGACCTGGGGGGGAAGGGCCGGAGCCACACGACGCTCCGACCGCCGAGGAGTATAGCCGATCCGGCCGACACGGTCAACTTGCAGAGGCCCTCGGGGTGTGGGCCGGAATTGCAGGTGGCCGCGGGAGCTCCGAAGGAGCGAAATAGGATAGCCCAGGGCAACGCCCTGGGAACAAGACCGCCCCGCGGCAGCCCTGACAGGGCGCAATCGAGAGCTTCTATCTCGCCCCTTCAGGGCTGGACTCGTGGATTCCGCGGAACCCAGGGCGTTGCCCTGGGCTATCCCATGCGAGCCCTTCAGGCTCCAGAGACAATCACCCTACCCACAACTCCGGCCCACACCCAGGCCCTCGCCGCCCGCTTGCTCCGGGGCCGAGCTTCGCCTATGATGCTCTGCGCGGGACACTTCCGCCGAAAGAAGCGGAGTTTGTAGTGCGGTCTTCAGGCCGTGGTATCGTCAACGTCCAGGACGGGCTGAAGCCCGCACTACGAACTGCCTCACCTTCGGAGGCGCGCGCCGGAGGCCCCGCTTCATTCGCCTGAAGTGTTCCTTCTGCGCCAGTCTCCCCCCACAGGAGGATGCCGTGGAGATCGAGCGGCACAATCACGAGCAGATCGAGGCGCTCAACCAGCGGGGCGGGCGCACGTTGAGCATCGTGGACCTGATTCGCGCGGGCACGCTGAGCGTCGAGATGGCGGCCGTGGCCATGCGGGCGGTGGCCGGCGGCGCCTCGCTGCTCACGGGCGCGCGGCCCGGCGGCGCGGGCAAGACGACCCTCATGGCCTCCCTCCTCCACCTGCTGCCGCCCGGCACGCGGATCGTGACCGTGGACCATCCCGGCGTGGTCGCCGAGGCCGGCGCCAGGCCGGCCGAGGCCCCCCTGTGCTATCTGGCCCACGAGATCGGCTCGGGCCACTGGTACGGCTACCTCTGGGGGCGCGCCGTGGCCGATTTTCTCGCGCTCGTCGGAGGGCCGCGCCGCGTGGCCTCGTGCCTGCACGCCGACACGCTCGACGAACTCGCCGACATCCTGTGCTCGCCGCCTCTGGGCGTGAGCCGCGAGGCGCTGGGGCGCGTGGGCCTCGTCCTCTTCATGCACGTGCGGCCGGGGCCGCGAGGCGTGCTCCGGCGGGTCGCCGCCTTCCACGAGGCCGACGGGGCAGGCGGCCACCGCCTGCTGTTCCGCTGGAACGAGCGCTCCGATGCCTTCGAGCGCGTGGGCGATGGGCACGATTGCGACGGGTTGGAGCCGTACGTGGGGTTCATGCACCGGCTGGTGGCCGAGGGCGATGCCGACGCCCAGGCCGTGAGGCGCAAGGCCCTCGCCTTCTACCGCGGAACCCTCTGCTGACCCCGACGCCGCTTGCGCGCGAGGGCCAACACGCCGAGCGCCACCAGCGCGCAGGTGGAGGGCTCGGGGATGAAGAGCAGGGCCACGTCCGCCACGGCGATGCCGTAGAAGTTGTAGGCGGGGCTCAGGTCGTAGCCCAGGCTGTACGTCGAGATGGGCGAGCCCGCCGGCAGCGCCTCGCCGCGCTGGAAGATCGAGAAGGGCTGCGTGCCGTCGAGCAGCGCGTCGAGCCCCGTGTCGATCAGGCCGAGGTCCAGCATCCACTGCTCCAGGCCGTGGGCGGCGATGTAGCGGTCATCGAGGAAAATGTAGAGATAGGAGCTGGGGCCGGCCAGGATCGAGTAGTCCACGAAGCCGTAGCCCGCGTCGTCGTTCTCGGTGCGGATGTAGTCGGCGCCGAGAAGATCGGGCGGGATGTTCTGCCAGGCGCCGGGGGCGTCCACAAAGGCGGGCGCGCCGTTGGCCAGGCCGCCCGCCACGCCGAGGGGATGGATGGCGTCGGGGTCGCCGCCCAGCTTCGAATACCCGAGCGTGATCGGCACGCCGTTGGAGAAGGCGGACTCCGCGGGCCCCGGATTGGTCGGCGCGCTGAGGCTGCTGAGTTGCAGGATCAGCGCGTCCACCGTCGAACCGTCCTCCCGCATGGACACGCGGATGGTGTAGATGCCGGGCGTGGCGAAGTTCCACGTCATCGCGTTATCGGCCGGGCCAGCGACGTCCACCTCGGCCTGCCCCGTGCCATCCCAGGGGTCCGAGCTGAAGTCGCCGTTGACTGCATGCTGCAACTCGTACCAATCCGCCGCGCCGCCCGCGCCGTCCTTGATCTCCTTGATGTCGAGGTAGATCGAGTCGCTCTGGCCCTGGAGCGTGGCATTGGTGCCATTGCCGTCCCACCGTAGATAGGCGCGATAGGTGCCGGGCGTGCTGATCTGGACCTGGTATTCGATGGACGGCGGGTTGGTGGGCCCGCCGCCCGGCAGGAGCGCATCGGGCATGGACTGAACGAACTTACCCCCTCGTGCGTTGATCGTGGTGCCGGCGCCGGCGCTCTCGTCGGGCACGACGAGCCAGTTGTGGACGCCCTCGGTGGCGCGGCTGGTGAAGTTTTCGGCCTCGATGACGGCTTGGCCGGCCTGCTCGAGGAAGGTCTTGCCGGTGCCCAGCGGCGTGTAGACGTGGGCGTTGGGGGCAAGCTGCCCGGGCACGGCCACGACGCCGTACATGTTGATGCCGCCCTGGTTCTGCTGGAACAGGTCCACGCTGCCGGCGGGGAAGTTGGCGCGGTGGATGTAGAACAGGGTGTTGTTGCTGCCGTCGCCGCTTTCGTCCGCGTAGAGCGTCTGGCCTGTGTCGGAGAAGCCATAGGCGGCCATCCACTGGTTCATCGCGGTCAGGGAGGCGCCGCTCACACGATTGTCGCGGAGGAGGTAGACGGTGGCCGGCTGGGCGAGGCCCACGTTGAGGCGGAAGGGGTTGGCGGAGCGGTCTTCGTTGCCGAGCTTCACATAGTCGGCGCCGACCAGCTCGGGCAGCGCCGCGGGCAGGGCGTTCCATTCGTGCGTGCGATCGGAGAAGGACAAGGCGTTTTCCGCGAAGCCGCCCTGTACGATGACAGGCGCATCCACGTCGAGGCCCGTGCCTGTGCGAGCCAGGCTGGTGATGAGCGGCGCCGGCGTGGCGGGCAGGGCGTTGGGGGTGGCGCCCTGGGCCAGGGCGATGATCTGGTAGTTCGAGAGCACGTGGTCGAAGATCGCCGTCTCGTCAATGCGGCCGGGGAAGTACTTGCCGGCATCGTCGGAGCCGATCCGCAGCGGCAGCGCGTCGTCGTCTATCTGGCTTCCGGGGGCGACGAAGACGTTCTTCAGCCCGCCGTTGAGGTAGATTTTCATCTCCCTGGTCGCGCCGTCGAAGGTGGCCGCCAAATGATACCAGGTGTTGGCGGCGAGTGGCTCCTTGAGGCCCACCACGTAGTTGGTGTTGCCCTGCTTGATGAGGAAGTTCTGGCCGCCGGTGCCGAGGCCGGCGCCGTCGCCCTGGAGGAAGAAATAGGCGTCGCCCTTCTCCAGGGCTCGATATGTGTTGCCATTATTGGAGAGCGTGGTCGTGGGGTAGAGCCACATCGAGAGGGTGAGCGCGTTGCGGACGCCGGAGCCGATGCTCGCGTGGTCGGGCACGATCACGTAGTCGCTCGTGCCGTCGAAGCCGTAGGACGTTCCGGCGCTGCCGGGGCGGCCTGGTTGGCCAACTGTCGGGTCGTTGGCATCGGCGCCGGCGGTGCTGCCGAGCTGGCCGTTGTTCACGGTGGTCTGGTCGTTGGCCACCTGGCCGCCGGCCTCGTCGAGAGGCCAGTAGGCCACGAGACCTGCCGAGGCGCTGGCCCCAGAGAGCGCGAGCGCGGCGCAGACACAGAGGGTGAGGAAGGCGCCAGGGAGACGACCACGCACCATCACGGGACCTCCTGTTGTTGACCCAGCAGTCCAGCGTAACACGTTCAAAATTAGCAAACCTCATGCCGCCAGCAGCGCTTTCCGACTCTCAGTGCTTGAAATCGTAAGACATTATGCAACAGTTACTTACACACTCAGCTCGCCACAGGCCCGGACGCGATCTGCATGCGGTCCGTCTGCGCAGTCGGACGCAGCGGCCCTTCTCATGGCAGAGTGTGGCGTAATTCATTGGCGTAATTGCACTTAGGTGTGTTCGCTTCCCGCGACAAGCCGGTCCAGCATGGTGGATGCCAGCGCCATGTCATCCGAAGTACTTAGCTTCCATACCCTTGAGGAAACGGATCGAGTTCCGCGTGGACTCCAGTCTGTCGCCGTTCTCCACTGTGATCCATCCGCCGTAGCGGACTCCGAGGTTGGGGTTGCAGGCTTGTGGGCGGGGGCTCTGCCCCCCGCGAGGAGGTGGCAGGACGCGGGGCACGGAGGCCCCGCCCACAGCCGAACCCCGAGAACGAAGCTCGGCCTCTTGGCCGCTCTGCCGTCGCTTCGTCTTCGGGGAGGAGGGGGCAAGAACCTCCCGCGGGTTGCGAACCCGCGGGAGGTTGGGGTTGGACGCGGGAGCGTCCGAAGATTCGCCCCCACGCGGAGCGCAGAGGCCAGAAGGAGAAGGTGACGGAGCGTAGGGGCGAGAACGAAAACCTGCGCAAGCGGGACGCTTGCGGCTACTCTCCCTCGTCCCTACGCCCTGCCCCCTCTTGTCGTCCTCACGCTCTCCTTCTTCTTCTCGTCCCTACGCTCTGCTCCCCCCTTTCTCGTCCCTGCGCTCTGCGTGGGGACGGGCCTCTCTTTCTCGTCCCTACGCTCTGCGTGGGGACGGGGATCTTGGCCGCTCTGCGGCCCCTTCCTCTTCGGGGAAGAGTGGACGCGGGATTCACGAACCTCCCGCGGGTTGCGAACCCGCGGGAGGTTGGGGTTGGACGCGGGAG
>Ga0209506_1000807_pt1 | contig 37420 bp, 26 predicted proteins | sample AD_JPNHG2_MetaG_FD_184409 | JGI IMG/M metagenome (GOLD analysis project Ga0209506, IMG submission 184409) | Active sludge microbial communities of municipal wastewater-treating anaerobic digesters from Japan - AD_JPNHG2_MetaG (SPAdes) (version 2) | ecosystem: Engineered > Bioreactor > Anaerobic...
ATCAGGTGCGTGATGCGAGGCAATGGTGGGAGGCGGTCTGCGAGGCGGCCCGGCGGATGGACTTTGCGTGGGTCTCGCTGAAGACGCTGCACCCGGATGGTCGGATCGAGGAGGAGATCTGGCGGGCGTCGGAGCGGAAGCCGGGCATGTCCCGCCTGGTGACGGTGACGATCCCGCTGGCCGCCGGCAACGGCGACCCGCCGCGACGGTTCGAGATCGCCATCTGGGCCAACGGCTCCGTCGAGGCTGCCAGCCGCCGCGCGACCCTCTTCGGCCGCCTCATCGACGAGCACAGCCCGACCGGAGCCAGGGGCGGTGCGGGCGGAAGCCTGGCCGCGGCAAGTGAAGCGTGCAGAGGGCAGAAGGCTGCTGACGGAGGATTCTCCCGAATGGAACGTGCAGTACTCTCCGGACAAACGCAGGCGATCCGGGGAGATGACTCTGATCCTGGCCCATGCCAATGATTGCTCCCCCGAAGACAGAAGAAAGCCTGTGTGACTCCGTCGTGACATTACCTCCCTTCGCAGAGGAGTGTCCTGTGGCGGCGAGCCGACCGGCGCGACTGCCTGTGCTGCGAGGGATCAAGAATGCCTCGTACCTGGCCCTCGGGAACCTCGTGGCGCAAGCCATCGGCCTGGTAGGCTTTGCTTATATTGCCCGCGTGCTCGGACCGCATGACTACGGCACGTATCTCACGGTGGGCGCTTTTGTCGGAATGTTTGACGTGTTTCTGCTGAGCGGCTTGAACAAGGTCATCATTCGCGAGGGGAGCCAGGATGTGTCCTCCATGCATCTTTCTTTGGAGAGGACGATTGCCCTGCGGAATCTGTTGAGTCTGGTGGCTATCGTCCTGTGCATCGTGTCGTCTTTCTTTGCGCCGTATGAGGTCCGGACGAGACTGTATATCGTTCTCTTCAGCGTCCAATTGGCTTACACCGGACTCCAGGGGTTTCTCCAGACTATCTATCAGGCTACGGAGAGAATGCGGTACATCGCCATTTTGAGTGTTGTGAACAGAACCCTGTCCGTCGGTTTGTCGATTGTCTTTCTGTCTTGCGGCTTCGGCCTCTTGGCCCTTTTTCTGATCCTGCTCGGGTCCGATCTGGTCACCACTGTGGCGACATACAGACATTCGCAGAGTCTTGTTCCTTTTCGTTTCTTCTCCGGGATTCAGTTTGACAAGAGGCTGTTGAAGCCGGCCGTGGTCTTTTCCTTGTTGGGCTTCATGGCGTTCTTCGCATCGAGGATCGACCTGCTCATGATCTCCTTCCTGGGCATGGCGAAACAGGTGGGGGTCTACGGCGTGGCCTACAAGATCGCCCAACAGGGAGAGATGCTGAAGAACGTCTGCGCCGTCGCCTTCTTTCCGATTCTGGTCAAACGTTTTCACGAGAGAGCCGTCGACAGTAGAGCCTTGGTGCAGTACTCCGTCCTTTTTTTTGCGGGAATCCTGGTGTTGTCCCTCGCGGCCTTCTTTGCCGTCCCAGGCATAATCAAGGTCCTGTTCGGCCCTGCGTACACGGACTCGGGTGTGATTCTGCGCGTGTTGATTTTCTATCTCGCATTTGCGTGGGCCACGCTCCCCTTCACCTCGCTGCTCCAGGCCACCGGCAATGAGCGGTATCTGATCCTTCCCACGCTGATTCTGGGCGGATTGAACGTTGTATTCAACTATGTGCTGTTCCTGCGATACGGACTCATTGGCATCGCCTATTCCACGTTGATGGTCGAGTCCATCGGCTGTGTGCTGTATTGCACGGTCGCCTACCGGGTTCTGAGAAGACAGGGGCATCTGGTGTGACGCGATGAGAGTTGCATTCATCAATCAACCCTGGAATGCCGCCGATCCTCCCGTGGAATCCGGGTCTGTTGCCATCTGGGTTTACGAGGTGGCGCGCCGATTGGCCCGGTCGTGTCAGGTCGCTGTGTACGGCAATCGCTGTCGTGTGGGGAAGAGAGCCGAGTATGTTGAAGGAGTGTACTACCGATACGTATCCACCTTGCTGGATCGTTCGGTGCTCCGCGCGCTGCATCTCGTATCGGACCTGTATCGTCCCTCGTATCCATATTTTGCCCACTGGCTGCACTATCTGGGGTACGCTGTGAAGGTATCGCTCGATCTGCGGAGAACCGGGTGTGACATTGTCCACGTTCAGAACCTCTCTCAGTTTGTCCCCATTATCCGGGCGTTGAATCCGGCCATCGGGATTGTCCTCCATATGCACTGCGAGTGGCTGACCCAACTCGATCCGGGGGTGGTCCGACGGCGACTTGAGAAGACAGACTCGGTCGTCGGGTGCAGCGAGTACGTCACGGAGAAGATCCGTCGCCGTTTTCCCGATCTGGCGGATCGTTGCCGGACGATTTACAACGGAGTGGACGTTCGTTCTCATGGCACCAGAACCGGGCGGGAGGATGGAGCCGCCCGCCGTATCCTGTTCGTAGGCAGAATCTCCCCGGACAAAGGACTGCATGTCTTGCTGGAAGCGTTCCGGAAAGTCGTCCAGGAACGCCCCGCAGCGCAACTGGACATCGTAGGACCCCAGGCCGCACCCCCTGTGGCATCGGTGTTCAGACTGGCCGACGATCCGAAGGTATCTGCCCTGGTGTCATTCTGCGGTCGGGACTACCTGACCTGTTTGAAAGAGCAGGTGGCTTCACAAGGGCTGGAGCGGGTGTCCTTCTCGGGGGCCGTTCCGCATTCTGCGTTGGCGGATCGCTATGCGGCCGCAGACGTCTACGTCCAGCCGTCGTTCACAGAGACCTTCGGCGTTCCGATTGCCGAGGCGATGGCAGCCGGAGTGCCGGCCATTGGCACGCGCGTCGGCGGCATACCGGAAGTCATAGAGGACGGCACAACGGGCTGGCTGGTGGAGTCCGGAGATGCCCGGGCGCTGGCCGATGCGATCCTCCGCCTTCTCGGTGACAACGATTTGAGACGGTCGATGGGGATTTCTGCGCGGCGGCGCGCCGTGAACCGGTTCTCGTGGGAACATATCGTGCATGATCTGCTGAGCCTGTATCATAATGTCAGCCGGACACATGAAGAGTCGTTTCTTGAAAGCCCAGGCACGTCAGTTCTGTCGCCAGGTGCTCAACCGACGGGCTGTCAGGTACGATGAAGACGGCCTGAGGCACAGTGCCATTGTGTTCTCTCCTCATTTCGACGACGAGACGCTTGGCTGCGGCGGGACCATCCTCCGGAAGAAGAAGGCCGGAGCGCCTGTCACAATCGTCTTCATGACGGACGGCAGCAAATCGCACACCCATCTGATCTCCGAGGAGCAGTCCAGGACGATGCGACGGCAGGAAGGACGTGCGGCGGGACGGGCGCTGGGTCTTCGAGAGGACGATATTCTTCTCCTGGATTTCGAGGAAACGAAGTTGGAGGAACATTGGGAAGCCGCCTGCAGCCGCGTTCGGGAGATTCTGATAGATCAGAGGCCCGACGACGTGTTCATTCCCTATCGCAAGGAGCCGCTGTTGTGGTCGGCGGATCATCGGGCGACCAATCGGATCGTGGTCTCTGCCTTGAGGGCCATCGGCAGGAAGACGCGCGTCTACGAATACCCAATCTGGTTCTGGTGTCACTGGCCCTGGGTGCGGTTTCCCCTGCGCCGCCGTCGAGAGATCATCCGGCATTGGATCGACCATGGCCCGCTGCGCAGCGTGGACTTGCTGCGGGATTTCCGATGTGCAATCCCCGTGAAGGAGGTTGTGGAGTGCAAGCGTGCCGTTCTGGCCGAGCACAAGTCGCAGATGACCCGGCTCCTTCCCGATGTGCAGTGGCGAACCCTCAGGGATGTGGCGGATGGCGAGTTTCTGGCTTGCTTCTTTCAGGACTGCGAGGTCTTCCATACGTATCTCCTTCCGCACGGGAGCAGAGATTCCGAGCATGTCTGACTGTGCACCTCCCCTGACGATCGGTCTTCCTGTGTACAACGGTGCCGCGTTCATCGGCCAAGCCATCGAGTCGATATTGGCTCAGACGTATGAGGATTTCGAGCTGATCATATCGGACAATGCTTCCACGGACGGCACCGAGTCGGTCTGCAGGACCTACGCCCGGGCCGACCGGCGGGTGCGATACGTCCGCAACGAGACGAACATCGGTGCTGCGCCGAACTACAATCGTCTCCTGGAGAGAGCGGCAAGCAGATATTTCAAATGGGCCGCCCACGATGACATGCTGGCCCCGGAGTATCTGGCGCGATGTGTTGAGGTGCTGGACCGTCGCCCGTCCGTGGTCGTATGCCATACGGAGACCATCTACATCGATGAACACGGAGTGCCCTGCGGAACCTTCGACGATCGCCTGGATTTGCGTTCTCCGCGACCCCACGAGCGTTATCGCGACTACCTGTTCCGTCCCTACCCAAAGTGCAATGCGATCTTCGGGGTGATCCGAATGACAGCGCTTCGCCAGACGCCGCTGTTGGGATGTTATATGTCCTCGGACAGAGTGCTGCTGGGAGAACTGGCTTTGCGGGGCGAGATCTACCGCGTTCCCGAGCCATTGTTCCTGAGACGGGACCATCCGTATCAGGCGTGGAAGGTCAATCCGACTCGAAGCCTGATGGAGGCGTGGTTCGATCCCTCGCGAAAAGGGAGGATCACCTTTCCCTCCTGGCGGCTCTTGCTCGAACACACCCGAGCGGTCATGCGCGTGCCGATGGACTGGTACGAGCGACTGCTCTGCCTGAGGCAGTTGGGCACCTGGATTCGGCAGAACGATGGAACCCTGGTGAGAGATCTGTTGTTGCGGCAGCCGTGACGGATTCTGCGCCGTCCGATCGCGGGGCAGACGGCGGTTTCGCACGTGCCCGCGTCTCCGTACATCGTGCGAAGGTGCTGGCGAGGGAGACTCATGCGAAAGGAGACACCCATGAAAGTGGCGATTCTTGCCGGAGGAAAAGGTTCCCGGCTGGCAGAGGAGACGCAGATCAGGCCCAAACCCATGGTGGAGATAGGGGGCAAGCCGATCCTCTGGCATATCATGAAGATCTACGCGCACTTCGGATTCACCGAGTTCGTCATCGCCTTGGGCTACAAAGGGGAGTACATCAAGCGGTACTTTGTGGATCTGTGCCATATGAGCAGGGACCTGACGGTCCGGTGCGGCACCGGCGAGGTCGAGGTGCACGGGGGAGACCGGGTCGACTGGACCGTCGAGCTGATTGACACGGGCATCGAGACGATGACCGGGGGGCGCATCAAACGCCTGGCCCCTTATGTCGGGCCGGAGACCTTCTTGCTGACATGGGGCGACGGCGTTTCTGACGTGAATATCTACGGTCTCTTGTCCTTCCATCGCTCGCACGGGAGGTTGGCTACCATGACCACTGTCCGTCCGGTTGCGCGGTATGGACACGTCAAGATTGACGGCAACAGGATCAGTGAATTCTGCGAGAAGCCGCAGACGGGCGAAGGATGGATCAACGGGGGCTTTTTCGTTCTGGAGCCCGGCGTGTTCGACTACATCGAAGGCGACCAGATGCCCTGGGAGAGCAAGCCGCTGGAGCGTCTCGCAAGGGACGGCCAGCTCATGGCCTACAAGCACACCGGCTTCTGGCAATGCATGGACACCCTTCGTGAGAAGTACATTCTCGAAGACCTGTGGAAGTCCGGCAAAGCGCCGTGGAAGGTATGGGAAGACGCCGGCGCACGGATGCGTGCGTATCCGGAACGGCGGGACACCACGAATGCGACCATGGCTCAGGTTATAGGGGGTTGAACGATGCGTGTGCTTGTCACGGGATCTCAAGGCTATATCGGCACGGTGTTGGGTCCGATGCTCCAGGATGCGGGACACGAGGTCACGGGGCTGGACAGTGACCTGTACAGGCGATGCACCTTCGGACCGAAGGTTCCGGCGATCCCCTTTGTCGAGAAGGACATTCGGGACGTCGAGAGGCCGGATCTCGAGGGATACGATGCGATATGCCACCTCGCCGCCTTGTCGAATGATCCCCTGGGGAGTCTCGATCCGGATCTGACCTATGCCATCAACTACCAGGCCTCGGTCCGTCTGGCCGAGATGGCCAGGGAAGCGGGCGTCGGGCGGTTCATCTTCTCCTCCTCCTGCAGCACCTATGGGGCCGCCGGCGATCAGCTACTGACGGAAGAATCTCCTTTCAATCCGGTGACTCCCTATGGCCGGTCCAAGGTCCTGGCGGAAGGCGAGATTGCCCGACTGGCCTGTGACACGTTCTCTCCGGTCTTTTTGAGAAATGCCACGGCCTACGGCGTTTCGACGCGCCTGCGCTTCGACCTCGTGCTCAACAATCTGGCCGCCTGGGCCTACACGACGGGACAGATCCGGATGAAGAGCGATGGCAGTCCGTGGAGACCCATTGTTCATATTCAAGATATCTCGCGTGCGTTTCTGGCGGTTCTGGAGGCTCCGCAGCCGCTTATCCATAACGAGGCGTTTAACGTCGGACGAACCGAAGAGAACCTCCAGGTGCGAGAGATCGCGGCAATCGTAGGGCAGACCATCCCGGATTGTCAGATCAGCTTCGCCCAAGGCGCTTCACCCGATTCTCGGAACTACCGGGTCAACTGCGACAAACTGCCGCGGACGGTGTCCGCCTTCCGGCCTTGTTGGAACGCCCGGCGCGGGGCCCAGGAGCTGTATGCGGCATACAAGCAGCATAGGGTCACCCTCGAAGAGTTTGAAGGAATACGGTTTCAGCGCATCGCCCACATCCGTCATCTGCTGGAGACGGGGCAACTCGATCGGACCTTGCGGTGGAGGCCGGGCGCATCCCACACCATCCCGACGTGTGACCGCGACGGCCGCGAGGGGACTTGGGCCGCCGCGACACACGAAGCGAAGAGCTACACATAAGGAGTGCGGATATGTTGAATGGTAATAGACACACTTGCCGGGTCTGTGGAAAGGCGGATCTGGAGGTCTTCCTGGATCTCGGCAATTCACCGCTGGCGGACCGGCTGCTGACGAAGGCACAGCTCGAAGAGAAGGAGCCCATGTATCCCCTTCAGGTGGCTTTCTGCCGGAACTGTACGCTCGTGCAGATTCTGGAGACGGTCGATCCCGAAGAGCTGTTTTGTAGGGACTACCCGTACTACTCGTCGGTGTCCTCCAGCTTGCTGGAGCATTCGAGGCAGAACGTGCTGGAGTTGATTGCCCGCCGCCGGCTTGGCCCGCAGAGTTTTGTGGTGGAGCTGGCGAGCAACGACGGGTATCTGCTTCGCAACTACGTGGATGTGGGCATTCCATGCCTCGGCATCGATCCGGCCCAGGGGCCGGCCCAGGCCGCCGAGAGAATCGGAGTGCCCACCCGTTGCACCTTCTTCAACGAGGATTTGGCCCGGAGCCTCTGCGCCGAGGGTAAGAAGGCGGATGTGATCCATGCGAACAACGTACTGGCCCATGTGGCGGACACCAACGGATTCGTGGAGGGGATCCGGCAACTGCTGCGAGACGACGGCGTGGCCGTGATCGAGGTCCCCTACGTGAAGAACCTGATCGACCACTGCGAATTTGACACGATCTATCACCAACATCTGTGTTACTTCTCCGTGACCGCCCTGGATCATTTGTTTCGACGTCACGATCTCTATCTCAACGAGGTCCGGCCGCTTGCCATTCACGGGGGATCGCTTCGGTTGTACGTCGAGCCCCACGAGGCTGTTACGTCATCCGTCAGAGACTATCTTGCCGACGAGAAGGCCTGCGGAGCCGACACCTTTGAGTATTACTGCCGTTTTGCGCAAGCGGTGGCGAATATCAAGGACCGGCTGCGCAGTCTGCTGACCAGCCTGAAATCCGATCAGCGCCGGATCATGGCTTACGCGGCGGCGGCCAAGGGCTGCACCTTGCTCAATTACGTGGGGATCGACCGGAACTGGGTCGAGGCGATTGTGGACAAGAACCCCCATAAGCAGGGCAAGTACATGACGGGGATGCACCAGCCCATCCTGCCGACCGAGCAGGTGCTGGAGAGGATGCCCGATTACCTGTTGCTGCTCGCGTGGAACTTCAAGGACGAAATCATGAGCCAGCAGAGAGAGTATGTGGCGCGGGGCGGCCGGTTCATCATTCCCATTCCCGAGCCGGTGATCGTCTGAGCAGCGTTTCGCCGGGCCGACGTCTTCGGGCGGGGGAGGCGACGTTTCATGAAGAACTCGGGCCGTTTTAACGAGGCACACCAACAGGAGATGGTATGAGATCGCGTACCTGTAATCTTCTCGACCGCTTGTCTCTTGAGATGCGGGCCGACACGCAGCATGCGTGTCCAAGTTGTGGAGCCGAAGACATGCTCGGATTCTATCGCGTAGACGCCGTTCCGGTTCACAGCTGTCTTCTCATCTGCGATCGAGACGAAGCGATGGCATATCCGACGGGACAGTTGTGCCTGAGCTTCTGTGAGGCGTGTGGCTTCATCAGCAACACGTCCTTCGATCCGCACGAGCAGCACTACTCGGCACAATACGAGGAGACACAGGGATTCTCCGCCCGCTTCCGGACATTTGCCGAGGGGCTGTGCGATCGGCTCATCAACGACTATGACATTCGGGGAAAGCGAGTCCTGGAGATCGGCTGCGGAAAGGGCGAATTCCTGGCCCAGATCTGTGCGATGGGCGGCAATCAGGGCATCGGTATCGACCCGGCCTATGTCCCGGAACGTGATCCATCCGGCCGCGTGCCTTCGGTGAGCTTCATCCAGGATTTCTACTCCGAGCGATACGCTCATCTGGAAGCGGACGTTGTATGCTGTCGACATACGCTCGAACACATCGGCCGGACGCAGCGATTCCTGCGTATGATCCGGGACGCCATCGGCGAGCGGACGCAGACACTCGTAGTGTTTGAGGTCCCCGACACGCTCCGGATTCTGCGCGAAGGCGCCTTCTGGGATCTCTATTATGAGCATTGCAGCTACTTCACGCCGGGATCGCTCGCCAGGCTCTTCCGGGCGACGGGGTTCGACGTCGACCAGTTGTACCTGGATTTCGACGATCAGTACATCATCATCACCGCCTATCCCTCGGGTGACCCGGTGAGTCTCTCGCCGCTGGAAGAACAGGTGTCATCGCTTAAGCATGTCATCGAAGGCTTTGCGCAGACGTGCGGCTCAGCTGTGGTCTACTGGACAGACGCGTTGAATCGAGCCGGCGAGGAGGGCAAGAGGGTGGTTCTGTGGGGTTCGGGCTCCAAAGCGGTGGCCTTCCTGACTACCCTGAACTGTGGCGATGCGATCGGATGCGTCGTCGATATCAATCCTTACAAACACGGCAAGTTTCTCCCGTGCACCGGCCATCAGATCGTTTCGCCGGAGTCTCTGACCGAGTACCGGCCCGACCAGATCATCGTCATGAATCCGATCTACTGCGATGAGATCCGGCGCGACCTGTCACGACTGGGTCTGACGGCGGAGCTGCTTCCTGTCACATTGGGTGTGCCCGTTTGAGCGGAACGAGGTGAGTGAATGAGATCATCGGAATGTCCGGTCTGCGGCGGTCTGGAGGTGAAGACGATCTTCATGTGGGAGCGCGTGCCGGTCTTCTGCAACGTCCTGCACGAGACGCGGGAGCAGGCGCTCCGTGCCGAGCGGGCTGCCATGCGACTCGTAGTCTGCCATCGGTGCGGTTTCATCCACAACGCCGCCTTCGAGCCACAGAAGGCCCAATATGGCCCACACTATGGGAATCCTCTGTCCGCTTCGCCGCACTTCCGCAAGTACGCGACGCGCATCGCCGAAGAACTGATCCGGAAGTACGACCTTTATGGCAAGGAGATCATCGAGATCGGCTGTGGCGACGGCTATTTCCTGAGGCTGCTGTGTGACATCGGGCGAAATCGCGGGATCGGATTCGATCCGAGCTGCGATCCGCGTAGCGCATCGGCCGACCAAGAGGTGTCCGGCGTGCGGATTGTGGCGGACACCTATTCGCGGCAGCACGAGCAACACCATCCCGCCCTGGTCTGCTGCCGCCACGTTCTGGAGCATATCCACGATCCGCTCGGCTTCCTGAAGGGGCTGCGAAGGACGCTCGACGGACGAAACGAGTGCATCGTATTCTTCGAAGTCCCCGATGCCAGGCATACGTTCCTGCGCGGGGCGATCTGGGACATACTCTATGAGCACTGCAACTACTTCGCCCGTGAATCATTGGAGTGGGTGTTCGAGGCGGCCGGCTTTGAGGTGCTGCAGACTTGCGAACGCTATGAGGGGCAGTTTCTGACGATCGAAGGCCGGCCGGCCTGTGTGGCGAAAAGCCATGGGGAAAAAGCAGGTGAATCCGGCGACATGCGGAGTCCGTGTGCGGAGTTTCAGGACCTCTTTCAACGTACGGTGGATTCTTGGCGGATGCGGTTCGCCGATTGGCACGAGCGCCGTCGGCAGATCGTGGCGTGGGGGGCAGGAACGAAAGGCATCATGTTCTTGAATGTGCTCGGTCTTTCTTACGACACGCTCGGATGTGTCGTGGACATTCACCCCCGCAAACAGGGGAAGTTCATTCCCGGGACAGGGCAGGAGATCATTGGGCCGCCGTCGCTGACGCGGCATCGCCCGGACACGATCATTGTCATGAATCCCCTCTACCTGCGGGAGATACAAGGGATTGCCGTCCGATACCTAGCCGACGTCACATTCGTTTCGGCGTCAGACGCGGCGTGTCCTGCGCCTGCGGCGTGCGGCACAGGATAGGCAAATCTACGTGCCATTTGCGTCAGACAGCGCTACCCAATGATGATGAAGTGGAGGCTGAGATGGCCTGGATGAGAGACAATTTCGCGCGCGTCGGGAACTACCCATGCCGGAGGATGGCGGGGGCCGTTATGCTCCTGGTGCTTCTGGGTCTGGCCGGCTGCAGCGACAATGTGCGTTTGCCGACGGCGGACCAGATCGCCGCGTTCGAAGCCGCAGACCCCATCATCCCGCCCATAGACATGGACCGCATCAACCGAGCCAAACTGCACACCGGCCCCTATCGTGTGGTACCGGGTGATGTTCTTGAGTTCACGATGCCCGCCCTGCTCCGTGCCGTCTCCGGGGCCGAAATTCGTTCGGCTCGGGAACAGAACGGCAGAGATGAGCCGTTCATCTGCCGCGTCAGCGATGAGGGTACCATTGCTCTGCCGGCGGTGGGCGAACTGGATGCCGCCGGCAAGTCTCTGGCAGAGATCGAGGTCAACGTGGTCAAGGCCTATGCGTCCTATGCGGTCAACCGACCGTCGATCTATGTGCGCGTCCTCGAATACAGGACGGCTAAGGTCTACATTGCAGGAGTGGTGGAGAAACCAGGGGTGTACACCCTTCGGGCCGATCAGATGACGCTGGTCTCGCTGCTGACCGAAGCCGGGGGGATTTCGGCGGCTGGGGCGGCCGTCGTGCGTGTGATCGGGTCGGAGGCCCGAGCCAATGCCCTGCAGGACGGTGCGGCGCGCCCTGTGCAGAGCCGGCCCGCGCCGCAGCCCGCTGCGGCCTCGCCGGCGCGGACGGTTGCACCGGCACGCACGACGGCGACCGGTCCGGCGATGTCCTCGTGGGGTTCGGTACATATGGCTGCTTCGCCGCGACCTGTAAGATTGGCACGGTCACGCGAGAGTGGCAGGGCGATGCCGTCGCCGGAACGAGATGCCGCCGAGGCAGGCGGCCTGGAAGAACCGCCTCGTTTGGAGCCGGACCTCCTGGCCTCGACCAACCCGCCCGCATCCGGCGGAGTGCCGGATTCCGAGGAAGAAGCAGAGGACGGAGTCATTGTGCTTCCCGTTGTGGGCATGAATATCCCCTTCAAGGATGTGGCGCTGGCGGAAGGTGACACGGTGGTGGTGGAGCCGGTTCAGATGCCCTTGATCTCGGTCCTGGGGCTGGTGCGGAACCCGGGGAATTTCGAGTACCCACCCCACGCTCGGTATAACCTGGCGCAGGTGATCGCCCTGGCGGGGGGATTGGACATGGAGGTCGATCCGCGTTATGCGACCATCTACCGATTGAAGCGCGACGGGACCATTCTGCGGCTGGCTTTCAAGCTGATCGAGGATGAGCAGTATACCGATCGGCTCAACGTATCCGTGAGGCCGGGTGACCTGGTGGCCATTGAGCACACGCCACGCACGCGCACCACCGCGTTCATCAACAGGGTGGTGCGACTCAGCGTGGGCACGTGGGTCGACCTGGGGGATCTGTGGGACAACGACTGACGGCACAGTCCGGTCAATGTGGGAGGACCAAGATGGACACAGAAGTCTGCAGGAGCCCGCACCATCGGCCCGCCGAGACGCCCGCGGACCACTGGATGCCTCCGGGGATTCTCATCGAGGCGTTCCTGCGTCATCCGCTGATGATCGTCGGCGCAGGCATCTTGGCGCTGGTCGTGGCGCACCTGCTGCTGCGACGCGTGACGCCGCTCTATGTCAGCACGGCGCGCATCTACGTCGAGCAGGAGATTCCGAAAGTGCTCCGCGACGCGGAACGAGGGGTCATGACCAAGCAGGACAATTATCTCTATACCCAGGCGGAGGTGCTCCGATCGAATCCGGTGCTTGCCAACGCGCTGGACTCACTGGACACGGAGCGGATGCAGACATTTGCCGAGGCCGGCGACAAACGCACCACCTTGCGTAAGGGTCTGGAGACCGAGGTCGGCAAGATGGACGGGATCATCAATCTCTCGTTCAAGGGGGCCCATCCCGGGGAAGCGGCCGAGATTGTCAACGCTGTGGTCGATGCGTACGTGGCGTTCCATGCGGCACAGAAGCGTGACGCGGCAGCCGCGCTGCTGAAGATCCTGGAAGAGGCGCGGGTTCACTACGACGCCGACGTGGCCGAGAAGTACCAACGCCTCCTGGAGTTCAAACGACAGAATGAGAGTCTGGCACTCGGCTCGGACCAGGCCAACCATGTTCTTCTGCGTCAGATGGAGCAACTCCTGATGCAACGGGGCGAGGCGAAAACAGCCACGCGCCAGATCAAGCACTTCTATGACACCGCTCTGAGTCTGGCGGAAGATCCGGCGGCCCTGCGACAACTCCTGGAGGCTCGGCAGGGTCGTCGCATGGAGGACACGGCCGCGAACAAAATGGCCTCGTTGCAGGCCGAACTGGCGCGTCTCCAAGGGGACAGAGCCGATGTCCTGCTGGAATTGAGGCCCGAGCATCCGGCCATTGCCACGCTGGATGCCGAAATCAAGCGAGTCCAGGGAGAGATCGCCGAACTCGACCGATCCTTCGTCCGGGGCCAGTTGGCCATCCTCCGCCAGGAATATGCGGCCGCCGTGCAGAAGGAAGAAGAACTGGCGGCGCAATGTGAAGCGCAGCGGCAGCAGATTCTGCTGCTGAACGACGAACTGGCTCAATACGCCAGATTGCAGTCCGACTACGAGGAGGCCAAGGATTCCTCCGGAATCCTGGACGACCGGATCAAGGAGCTCAGCGTCACCGAGGCGGTCGGAGGATTGACCGTTACCATCCTGGAGCGGGCGACCGCCGCCAGTGTGCCCTCGGAGCCCAGGAAAGCCAGGCTGACGGCGATCGCCGTGTTGCTGGGCTTGTGCGCCGGCGTGGGGCTGGCGCTGGTCCGGGAGTTGTGCGACCAGAGGCTGCGCTCTTGGCAGGAGATCTCGTCGCTGCTGAGGCTGCCGGTGTTGAGCGTCATTCCGACGATCCGCCCGCCTATGCGCAGCGGGATCCTGCGGGCGCAGATGGTGCGCATCTGTCCGACGGGGCCGGAGGCGGAAGCGTTCCGCCGGCTGCGGACCCCTCTTCTTCTCGGCACTTTCAACGGGCACGCCAAGACGGTGTTGGTCACTTCACCGGTCTGCGGAGAGGGCAAGAGCACGGTGGTCAGCAATCTGGCTCTGGCGCTGGCCCAGGCCGGCCAGAGAGTGCTGATCGTGGACGCGGATTGCCACACGCCGAAACAGCACAGAATCTTCAAGAAGGACCGCCGGCAAAAGGGGCTCAGTTCCGTGGTGGCCGACCAGGTACCCCTGGAGGACGCGATCGAGCCCAGCGGCACCGATGGTCTGGACATTTTGACCTGTGGCCCGGAGGTGTCCAGCCCGAGCGAGATGCTCAACCACGACCGTTTTCGCAGGCTGATTGCGATCCTGGCCGGCCAATACGACCGTGTGCTGATCGACTCACCGCCGGTCTTGTTGCTCACGGATGCGCAGATCCTGGCCGCTCGATGCGATGGTGTGGTTCTTGTCCTGCGGGCAGGGCTCTCGACCCGAAGGGACAGCATCCATGCCTACGCCGAACTGGCGGGAGTCGGTGCCCGTGTTCTGGGTGTGGTGGTCAACGCCGCACCGCGCCGGCGCAGCAGTTACCGCTACGGCGGATACTCCTGCTATTGTCATCCGATCGAAGCGGTCGTTCCAGAAGGTCCTACAGCCCGGGAAAGAAGCACCCTGCCGCCTCAGGTGTTGTTCCCGAAAGGACCGTAGTTGCCCTGTTGGGAGCACCGACCATGCCCCGTCCGACCGTTCCTCTCCCAAGGGTCTGTGCAACTGCACGCCTGAGGGCGTTAGAGGTCGAACGTTTCGATTCGGTCGCCTTGCGTGGCGATGGTACGGATGTTCGGGGTAGATCGCATGCGGATCGCGATTGTGACTGAGCATCATTGCGCCGACGCATTCGGCGGTGCGGAATACCGCATATGTCTGATTGCCCAGAGCTTGGCCAAGCTCGGTCATCACGTATTCTATGTCTGTACGTCCCCCCATGTCACAGAGTGGTTTTCGCAAGACGTTCATGTGATCCCGCTCAAGGTACGGACCGGTTCCCGAAGGTTTGGAAAGAACTACTTCCTGTATCGATCAGACCTTCTCCGAGTGTTGGATCGAATTCGGCCCGAGGTCATCTACCAAAGCGTCGCCTGCGCGTTTACAGGAATTGCTGCCTCTTACGCGAAGAAGAACGGCTGTCGGATGGTATGGCATATTGCCAGCGAGAGAGACATCTGTCCGGAACCGTGGGTGTCATTTCGTACCGCGCTCTTCGACTACATTGACCGACGATGGACCGCGCACGGGATTCGATCCGCCGACGCGATCATCGGGCAGGCCCGCTATCAGGACCAACTCCTTTACGACCGCTATGGCCGTCGTTGTGATCTGATTGTTGGCACGCCGCAGCCGGCGCCGGATGGACCGATCGTCAAGCCGGGGCCTGTGACTGTCGTCTGGGTAGCCAACCTGAAACCATTGAAACAGCCCGAGGTGTTTCTTCGCCTGGTTCGGGAGTTTGATGATTGCCAAGGCATCCGATTCGTGATGATCGGACGGCCCGCGTATCGATCCTACCAGCGGCGGCTGGAGCGTGAAATGGTCGGATTGAAAGGCTTCACCTACATGGGAGAGCAGCCTCTTGATCGTGTCAACCAGGTCTTGGCACAGTCGCACATACTCGTGAATACGAGTGCGTATGAGGGTTTTCCCTGCACGTTCATACAGGCATGGCTTCGCTGTGTACCTGTTGTCAGTCTGAACGTGGATCCTGACGATCTGCTGAAAACAAGACAAATGGGGTTTCACAGTCGATCCTTCGAAGGTCTGGTCGAAGATACCGGAAGGCTTGCACGCGACACAGCGCTGCGCGAGGCGATGGGGGCGCGGGCCCTGCAGTACGCTCGAAGATACCACTCCATGAGTGTGAACATGGCGCAGATAACTGCACTTCTCACGGGTATCCGGTGAACGGGCTGTCTATGGCTGGCGACGGCAGAGACGATCTGTTGATTCTGAATCGAACGCAATTTGGCTACCACTTGGATACGTATTACTACGCGAAGTTCGCCGCGGAGCGCCTGCGCATCACGTACGTAGGCTTCGATGTGGGAAATCCCAGACTTGCCCTGGACGGAGCCGTCGTCAAGTACGTGGGATACAAAGGGTGCCGGTGTCGCCGCTATCTTCGGCTGCTTGCCGCCTTTGCACGAGAGGTCCGACGATGCCGCGGAGTGGTGTTCATCAACTACTTTCCGGGTTGTGCTATGCTGCGGTGGTGGGGCCGCCACGTGCGAATGGTCGTCGATATCCGGACCGGATCGATCCATCCGAATGCGTTCGTGCGGCGGTGGGAGGATCGGCTGATGCGGTGGGAGTGCCGTCTGTTCCGAAATATCTCGGTCGTATCCCAAGGCTTGGCGGATCGCCTTCACTTGCCTTCCGAAAGAGTTCACATCCTCCCGTTGGGGGCAGAGCGGCTCACCCTGCCTGCGAGACGATTCGATCGGTTCGACCTTCTGTACGTCGGGACGCTGGATGGCAGACGAATCGAGGACACAGTGATCGGCTTCAGGCGTTTCCTGCAAGACTATGGCGATCGCATGGCTCTTACCTACACGATCGTAGGTGGCAGCCATAACGGGCAGCTTGAGAGACTGACCCGGATGGTCCGTCAGCACGGGCTCGACGGTGTCGTGCATCTGCCGGGCTATACGCATCAGACGCGATTGCGGGACATGTTCGAACGCTGCAATATAGGTGTCTCCTATGTGCCCATCAACGACATCTACGATCGCCAGCCCGTTACGAAGACTTTCGAGTATTTGCTCGCGGGCATGCCGGTCATCGCCACGGCGACCACGGAACACAGGAAGGTCGTCAATCGGCTCAACGGAGTGCTGATACAAGACACGCCGGAGGATTTTTACCAGGGACTGAAGCGGTTCTATGACCGGCGGCAGGAGTTTGACTCAGAGGCAATCCGTCACTGTTGTCCGGAGGCCTCATGGGATCGTATTGTCCATCGGAACTTGATTCCTTACATTCAGACAATCCGCCAATCTCACCTTCCGTAGTTCACGGCCATGCTGGCTTACGTGATAGACAACCCCGCTGCTTCTGAGGTGCGTGTCAAGACGGACATGGCATTCCCGATGGTACTGGGGGTGCTCTTCTTCGTCGTTTATACGCAGGGTTACATAGAGCGAATCGGTGTATCCTCTGCGGTCGTGAAGATCCTGGTTGAGACGCCTGTGTTCCTGATCCTGATGCATCTGATCAACAGAGGGGTGTCCCGGTGGGCGCCGGGGCTTCTCTGGATCGTCATGTATGCGATCTGGACCATGGTCTCGGCGATCTACAACGGCGACAGCATGTTTGTGGCACTGCTGTATTGTCGGTACGTCATATATGGTTACGTTGTTTTCGCCGCGACCTGGAGCACGCCCCTGACGAAGACGGCCGTGACCCACCTCAACACGACGATCGCTCTGCTGTTCCTTCTCCAGATTGCGGCATCGGCACACGAAGTGTTTGTGCGGGGAGAACGGGTCGAAGCCCATGTGGGAGCGCTCTATGCCGACGGGGGGGCCATGGCGACCGAGTTTCCGCTTCTGGCCATGGCGCTTGTCGTGCCCCTGTACCTGTATTATCGCGAGAATCCGGGGATACTCGTGCTTGCCTGGATCTTCTTCCTGGTGGGGTATGCCAGCGGCAAGCGAGCCATCTACCTGTTCGGCCCTTCCCTGTATTTTCTCATTTTGGGCTGGCACGTTGTTGAGGCTCGCACGTGGCCTGCCCTCCGCCGGTTGCTGAGGGGAAGCGTGGTCTTCCTTGGTCTTGCCCCCCTGTTGTTGTTCGGTGTCACGCAAAGCAAGGGCATCAGTCTGAGCGGGCCCGGCGGCATCGTCGAGCGGACCGTTTACGCATGGCAGCGTGCGCGCGAGTACAACAGCAGGGAAGACCGGTCAGGCCAAACCGAGGGGCGGATGGCGACATCACAGCGTGTTCTTGTCAGCCTGTTGCAGGGCAACGAAGCCACGGCCCTGTTTGGCTGGGGGCCTTCGGCCGTGATGGGTAGGGGGGGACGCTTCGACACACTCAGGATCGCGTACGGCATCACCGGCTGGACGCGGGACGCCATAAGCATTGGCCTGCCCGGCATGGCGCTGTATTTGCTGTTTCATGTCTGCCTGTTTCAGTGGTTGCGGCGGGCAGGGTTCCGCGCGCGCAGCGGATATTGGCCGGCTCTGTACTTCGGAACGAAGGCGGCGTTCGGTGTGTTACTGATGTGTCATCTCTGCTATTCGAGTTCGCTTCCTACCTGCGGGCAGCTCAGCTATGTGTATTTCTATCTCGTTGCTTTGTTGGCGTCTCCCAACCACACGCATCTCGTCGGCTGACGAAGTGTTCGCGGGGCCGTTGTGGCCCATCGCTGCGGTTCGTCGATTGCTTCGTTTAAAGCCCTCCGGCAAGACGCAAGGAAACGGGCGTTCCATGACCGGTTCTATATCCGGTATGAGGCGGTGATCTGGAACATGCGAGTGCTCATTACCAGTCCCGAAATCAGCAAGCAGGGCGGCGTGGCGAACTACGTCGGCATCCTCCGCCGATACCTTGATGCACAGGTCGACCTGTGCGTTGTTGGTGGTCGCGACCACCAGGAGAGTTGGTGGAACGTCCTGTCCCGTTTGATCGCAGACAGTCTTGGCTTCTACCGAAAGACGGGCGAGCAGTCTTGGGACATTGTCCATCTGAATCCGTCTCTTGCATGGAAGGCGGTAATCAGAGACGGGATCCTGCTCTACATCGCAAAAAGACGAGGGCTCAAAACGGTTGTGTCTTTCCATGGCTGGAGCAAACGGTTCGAGGCCTGTCTGACAGGGCGCAGACTGCGATGGTTCCAGCGGATCTACTTTAGTGCGGATGCGATGGTGGTGCTGGCACGGCAGTTCGAGCAGGTGCTCCGGGCGTGGGGATATGCGCGTCCCGTTTACCTGGAGACCACGATGGTCGCCGATGAACTGCTGGAGCACTTTGTGATGGAGGACCGGCTGGCCGCGAACCCCCGATGTGCGACGAGCCTGCTGTTTCTCGCTCGTGTCGAACGGGATAAAGGCATCTATGAGACGATCGACGCCTTCCGCCTGCTCAAAGGCAGGCACTCCGGTCTGAGGCTGATGATCGCTGGAGACGGAGCGGGCCTGCCCGCCAGCCAGGCATACGTGCGCAGGCTGGGGATCGAGGGCGTGGAATTCCTGGGTAACCTGCGAGGTGTCCAGAAGGTGGAAGCCTTCCGAAATGCAGACGTGTATGTCCTGCCCTCGTTTCATGGGGAAGGCATGCCCACCTCGATCGCGGAAGCGATGGTATTCGGTCTGCCGGTAGTGACACGAGCCGTTGGGGGGCTGAGGGATTTCTTCGCCGACGGCACGATGGGATTTATGACCGAAAGCACCGACTGCCGCGTATTGGCGCGCTTGATCGAGCGATTGGTTGTTGATCCGGGTTTGAGGGATCAAATCTCACGCTACAACCATGAATATGCCAAAACGCATTTTCTGGCCTCCTGCGTCGCCCGGAGGATGGAGTCGGTCTACAGGAGTGTTGTGCAGGAAGTTCCCGGCGCCGAACATGTTGTTTTCCCGACCGGCGCCGGGGCTTGCTGTGCGACCGTTCGTGTGTCGGCCGGTGCGCGTCGCGGCGAGGAGACTCGGGTTCATTGAAAGATGTCCATTGTCGCAGCCGATGTCGAGACCCATCTGGACAGTCTTCGGACCTACGTCGAGCGGAGAGACTATGCGGGCTGGGATCCCTACGATGCCTTGAACAGCCCCATACTGAGATTTGCTGGTTCCGGGTCGAAGTGGCTGCGCATAGCCTTTACTCAGTTCCTGCGAAGATGTCCTCTGAATCTCCGTCCGGTTCTGCTCGTCCGTCCGGGGCATAACCCGAAGGGGCTGGGGCTGTTCCTGGAGGGCTACGCGCGCCTCTACAGAACCCATCGGGAGCAAGCGGTATTGGACAGAATGAAGCGCTTGATTTGTCTTCTCGGGGAGACCATGTCCGCGGGTTATTCAGGGCCGTGCTGGGGCTACAACTTCCCGTGGCAGTCGCGAGTCGTCTATCGACCGCGATACATGCCGACGATTGTGAATACGGCCTTCATCGGTCATGCGCTGCTCGACGCATACGAAAGCGCGGGCCTCACGACCGCCCTCGATATGGCCGTCGGAACCAAAGAGTTTGTGTTGAATGATCTGAATCGGAACGTGGAAGGCGAGACATTCTGTTTCAGCTACACCCCGATGGACCGCGACTACGTGCATAACGCAAACGCTCTGGGAGCGTCCCTGCTGTTCCGTATCGGGACCCTGACCGCCGATGCGCGCCTGCAAGAGATCGCCTGCCGGAGCATGCAGTACTGTGTGAATCACCAGCGAGAGGATGGCGCCTGGCCTTATGCGGAGGCCCGAGGTCGGCGGTGGGTGGATTCTTTCCACACGGGCTATGTCCTGGAATCGTTGCGGCGGTTTCGGGGGTTTCACGAGTGTTCCTCCTGGCGAAGCAACTATGAACGGGGAGTGCGATACTATGCAGAGAAGTTCTTTCTAGAAGATGGAACGCCCAAGTACTATTGTGACCGGACATACCCCATAGACATTCACAGCCCGACCGAGGCCATCTGCTTCTTCTCAGCCGAAGGACAGAGGTACCGCCGCCTGACCGAGACGATTCTTCATTGGATGCTGAAGAACCTGTACGACAAGAAGGGAGGCTTCTATTTTCGCAAGGTCCCCCTGGTGCGTACCAAGCTGATCTACATGAGATGGTCCCAGGCCTGGGCTTTTCGCGCACTGACAGGCTACTATTGCGCGTGCCGGCAAGCCCCGATAACTGCGTGCAGTTGATCCTCGATTGGAGGGGGGATTTTGAGCATTTTGCCCGACAATTGCCATTCCTGCGGCGTGTGGCAGGGATGTCTGCCACGGCCCGTTTGAGTCGGGTTCTGCAATTGCTAAAGTTTATCGGTGCGGCGGACGTTGACCGGGCAATGTGATAACAGAGAGTCATCCATCTGAATCAAAGGCTTGCCGTGTGCAAACGGCCCACGCAGCCCATTTGTGGCTGAGGCGTTCTTACTGAGGATCCTGCCATGCTGGTCTTCTACACACGAAACAGTCTGAAAGCGTGCGCTGGGGGCGTGCTCTTGGCGATGGCTTGCGCGATGAACGCCCATGCCGCCATATACTATGTCGATGCGCAACGGGGCAATGACAGCAGCGATGGGCAATCTCTGGCTTCCGCCTGGCGTACGTTGGGCAAAGCGAATTCCCAGGTGCAACCGGGGGATACTGTGTACATTCGAGAAGGAACCTACGTGGAAGTCCTCAGACCCGGCCGTTCGGGTACCTCAGGCAACGCCATCACGTATGCCTCCTATCAGGGGGAGAGAGCTGTCATTACAGGTGTAACGGATGCTGTCGATCTCCGGAACAGGCATTACATTGTGCTCGACGGGCTGAGGATTGAGGATGTTCAGCGGTACTGGGTCAACATGGAGGGTGATGATACATCGCATAGCTCCACGCACAACGTTATCGCGAACTGTCACATGGAGGGATCGCGTACCGGATGGGCGGGGATCTACATGAAATATGGAATCGAATGGAATCGAATCACCGGTTGCACGTTCATTGGAGTCTGCGGTCCCAACACCCAGGCCGATGCCGGGCCTGCCGATCTTCTGTATTGCCGAGGCGGCGCGCGATACAATCTGATCGAGGGCAATCGGTTTGCCTACGGTTCCCATCAATGTCTGGACATGCAGGGAACGGCGGCAGCAACTTCATGGAACGTCATTCGCAACAATGAGTTTACCAACCCTTGGCACAGCTCCCTGGCGGTCGATCAGAATGCAGACTGGACCCTCGTCGAAGGGAACAAAATCATCGATTCCGGAGCAGATTACCAGGCGAACGTGTGTGGCTCCGACCGGGACCGAAGCATGCCCCGGAAGGATCACAAGGCGATCCAGTTGGGGTCGTCGAACTGCGTGGTCAGAAACAACGTGCTCATCAACAACGGCCAGATGTCCATGAGTTCATATGAACGAGCCAGATGCCTGCGCAACCGTGTGTACTTCAACACGTTCTATGCCAACTTCGTGGGAATCGAGACCAACACAACGGAACCGGTCTATGGCAACATCATAAAGAACAACGTCTTCTTCGAACAGGTGCAATATGACGTGTACCACTGGGGCGATGATTCCAGTGAACGAAATCGCTTCGTGAACAACCGGTTCACAGGGGCCAGTCTGTATTACTATCCTGACGGTGCGACCACACTGGATGCTTTGCAGGCCAAGTACCCGCAGGTTTGGTATGACGGCATTACGGCTGCTCCGGCCTTTGTTGATGCGTCCGGCCGAGATCTGCGGTTGACATCCAACTCGCCTTTGATTGATGCCGGAGCGTTTCTGACCACCACCACCTCGTCTGGCAGCGGAACGCTCATTCCGGTGCAAGACGCGGCCTATTTCTACGATGGCTGGAGCATACCCGGGGAGCAGGGAGATCTGATCCAGTTGGAGGGACAGGCGCAGACGGCGAGGATTGTAAGCATCGACTACAGTAACAACCGCATCACGGTGGACCGGACCCTGAGTTGGAGTGCCGGTCAGGGCGTGAGCCTGCCGTATTACGGTGCGGCCCCCGATATCGGCGCGTTCGAATACGCCTCGGTGGGGACCACGTACACGCTGAGCGTCAGCGGGGTGCACGGCACGGTCACAAAGACGCCGAACCAGAGCAGCTACAGCGCCGGTACGACGGTGACGGTGCAGGCGATTGCGGACGACGGGTATGCGTTCACGAACTGGTCGGGCGACCTTTCCGGCAGCACGAACCCGACGACCATCACGATGAATTCGAACAAGTCGGTCACGGCCAATTTTGCCGCTGTCGCCCCGACCACGTATACGCTGAGCGTCAGCGGGGTGCACGGCACGGTCACAAAGACGCCGAACCAGAGCAGCTACAGCGCCGGTACGACGGTGACGGTGCAGGCGATTGCGGACGACGGGTATGCGTTCACGAACTGGTCGGGCGACCTTTCCGGCAGCACGAACCCGACGACCATCACGATGAATTCGAACAAGTCGGTCACGGCCAATTTTGCCGCTGTCGCCCCGACCACGTATACGCTGAGCGTCAGCGGGGTGCACGGCACGGTCACAAAGACGCCGAACCAGAGCAGCTACAACGCCGGTACGACGGTGACGGTGCAGGCGATTGCGGACGACGGGTATGCGTTCACGAACTGGTCGGGCGACCTTTCCGGCAGCACGAACCCGACGACCATCACGATGAATGCGAACAAGTCGATCACGGCTGTTTTCACGCGAGCCGTCGTCGATGATGCGCCCCCGGTGGCCGTCGCCAGCTCTCCGCAGGCCGATGCCGTGCAGGTTCCCCGCAACTCCTTGGTGGTCCTACAAGTCTCGGACGAGGGGGAAGGTGTGGATGCCGACACGGTCACCATCTCCATCGACGGCACGACGGTGTATTCCGGCGGGGGACCCCATTATGGTGATAGTGACACGGCAATTTGCCGGCGCACCGGCAGCAAAACGTCTTACACGTACACCTATCAATCAAAAACGGAATTTGCCTTCGGTGAGACGGTCACGGTGCGCGTCAATGCCGCCGACCTGAACGGCAACGCCATGAGTGAATACGTGTACTCGTTCACGACCGAAATGTGGGCCTTTGGTGGTAACCGACGGGTCAGTTGGGGACCGGCGGGCCTGGATAAAGGCCATCCGGCCACGGCATCGGACAGCGACGGCAATCTCTGGGTGGTCTGGCATGCGGGTCCCGTCGGGCAACGGGACATCTACGTGAGCATGTGGACGCCGCAAAGAGACCGCTTTTCCGAGCCGACCCGGCTGACCTCGGATGCCGCAGATCAAGCCAATCCGGACATTGCCATCGGCCCGGATGACAAGCTCTATGTGGTCTGGCAGGACAACAGGGCAAACCACTGGGATGTCTACCTCAGGACATCGTCGGATGGGGTCGGTTGGTCCGCAGAGACTCGCATCACCGATTCCGACGGCGGCCAGACGGCGCCGTCGCTTGCGGTCGACAACGCCTCCGGCTGCCATGTCGCCTGGGAGGACGATTCCGACGGCCATTCGGACATCTACGTAGCCAGTTCGAACAACGGGTTCGTCTCGCAGACGATCGCACGAGTGACCTCAAACATAGCGGATCAAACCGATCCAGATATCGCGGCGGACGCTTCGGGTAATGTCTATATCGTTTGGACCGATGTACGCAGCGGATCGGCCGATGTCTACGGTGCCGCATCCAACAACGGCCCGTGGACCAACGTTGCCCTCGTAACGGGCGCCGGCAACCAGTACGCCCCAGCACTGGCCACGGAGGCGGTGGGGGCCCGGCTGCATCTCGCGTGGGTCCATGAGGCGGCCGGAGATATCGACGTTCGCTACGCTGCGACGGAAGGGCTGTCGGCCGGTCCTCTGGTGGGGATCAATCTGGCAGACGATACGTCAGGAGCGGACCAACTGGCTCCGACCGTGGCCGTGGCCGGCAGTCTCGGCAACGGATTAAGGGTCTTCGTGTGTTGGCAGGACGGCAGAAATGCGACAAACAGCGGTCAGGACACCGATCTGTACTTCGTTGAAGTCAAGGAAGCCGGCGACACGAATGTGCTGGTGGGGGATGGCGGGATCGGTTCGGGACAGAGCGAACCGGCTCTCGGCGTTGATTCCCGGGGGTTCCCGTATGTTGTCTGGACGGATGATCGAGACGACAACGCCGAGATCTATCAGGCCGGAACGACGTCGTGGGATCCCGAGGTTCTCGCCTCGCAGGCAGTGACCGCCGCGGCGGGTGGGACGGTGGGTGTGGCCATGCCCTCGAACGTCGACGATGTATCCGTGGTGGTCCCTCCGGCGGCTGCCTCGCAGGATGTGACGATCACCGTTACGAGAATCCAGAATGCCCCCGCCGTACCCGCGTCAGGTGTTCTGGCGTATGAGTTCGCACCGAGCGGTCTGCAATTCAGCCAGCCCGTGACCATCACGATTCCCTACGCCATGGCCGAATTCGGCGACGAACGGCCGACGCCCTGGTGGTATGATTCCAGGACAGGGGGGCTGAGCCAGGAGGGTATCACGGACATCGAACATGTGGCCCTGAGTTCGAGTGTGGCGGCGATGCGCTTCAAGACGACCCATTTCACTCCCTATTACCTCATCTCGGCATCAGCGATGGACGAAATCGCCGCCGGATCGGCGGGCGGGGGATGTTCGCTGTCCTATGGAAACGACGCGGATCCCGTGGCGTACTTCGTTCCGTATCTGCTGATCGTGTTCATCATGGTAGGGTTCCGGATCAGAGATGCCAGACGGCGCGCCAGGCTGCGCTGAGGCCGACTTCGGCGGGTGGCAGGGACCGAATTCCTCGGAGGTTGTCCCTGTCGCCAGACCTGCGAAAGGGGACGCTGCGAACGTATTCCAGTCATGACACGGTCCCTCTCTTTGTGACCCGGGGCCTGCGCCCCGGCTTTCTGTTTTTCAGGCGATCCTGCTCAACACGCGCGCATCAACGACATTGGAGTATGCAAGGATGACGGCAACAGCCCCGGAACGCATCGAAATCATGGAGGTACCAGTCACGATCTTTGACTCGTACGAACATGCGAGCCGCTTCATTATCCAGAGCGTGCTCCAAGGACGCAGAACCTCGTGCGTGGCGATCAACCCCATAAAGGTGTACACGGCCTGGAAAGACAGACAGCTCTCGGCCATGATCCACTCCGCGGAATTCTGTGTTTGCGACGGGATCGGGATGGCCGCCGCTGTCCGCCTTCTGTACGGACGGGCGATCCACAGGATCACAGGGATTCAATTGTTCTTTGACCTTCTGACCCATGCGGAGGCGAAGGGGTTGAGGATCTTCCTGTTGGGAGCAAGACCGCACTCCAATGAGAAGGCCTACGAGAAGCTCCGCGAGCGGTATCCGAAGCTGCAGGTTGTCGGCCGGAACGATGGGTACTTCCACGATAGCGAGGCCGTGGTCCGGAAGATCAATGACTCACAGGCGGATATGCTCTTTGTAGCCATGGGATCGCCTCACCAGGAGAAGTGGCTGGCCCGGAACCGAGACCGCATCGAAGCGCCTTTCTGCATGGGTATTGGCGGGTCATTGGACGTGCTGGGCGGCACCACGAGGCGCGCCCCCCGTGTCTTTCAAAGAACAGGGACCGAGTGGCTCTATCGTCTCATAGTACACCCGCGGCGTTTTCACAAGCAGATCGTTCTGCTGCCGTTTGCTCTTACGCTGCTCTGGCGGTTTCTGGTGGCAAAGGTGACACGTGTATCGCAGGTCAGTCTGGTGCGGCCCCTGAAGGTTGGACGGACGATTCGGGTCGCCGGGTTCCTCCCGGATGATGCGGCCGATGCCGCGAGCCCAGCCAAGGTTTTGGGTCAGAAGATCTGAGGATAGCTCTTGGTGAGGCTGTAGCGCTGTCCCTTGGGCCCGGGCGGTCGTGCGAGGCGCCTTTGCGGTCATGCGGCCCCGGGGTGGTGTTCTTCATTGTTGCGATCTTTTTCTCCCTGACCCCAGGGGTTCTCCCACCTGATAATAGAGCCCCTGGGCGTCTTTCGTTTTTGCCAACGGATTACACTCCGTGAGCCCAGGGGGCTCCTTGCGCAGTCAGGGGCCCCCGGGGGCGTCTTGCGGTACTGCGATCTTCTTCCCTGACTCCAGGGGGCCCGAGCAACGCTGTCTTACCTGTGTGTATCGGCAACAGGGCGGCAACAGGATGAGAACTTGTGGGCCGGGCAGGCCTGTTTGGGACTCTGGGAAGCACGCCTTGGGACCGCCTCTCGCCCGGATTCCACGCCCCGCAAGCATAAGCCATGAATTGACAAATGTTTGAGAGGCCTCCGGGTGCACTGGAAGTTCCTCTGGCAGTGGATCGCATTCGCCCTTGCCCGAACGCGTACATGGCCGGCCGGCAATCAATCGTGATTGCCGGCCTTTTTCGTTGGCCAGGGAAGCACTGGACGCCATGCGGACGGGTGGTTGTGGACTACCCGATACGGCGGTCGTAGGCGCGGTAGAGCAGGTCGAGTTCGGCGGTCTTGGCGTCGTAGTCGCGCTGGAGCTGCCCGATGTGATCGGGGTTCCTGTACACGTCCGCGTTGCCGAATCGCTCTTTCATCTGTTCGATCTCGAGTTCCAGTTCGAGAATCATCTCCTCGATCTGCTCGGCGGAGTATCTGTTGAATCGTTTGAGTTCCTCGGGTGTTGTCGTACGCGGCTTGTCGCTGTTTGCGGGGCCGCAGGCACGACCTTTGCGCGGGCCTTCCCTGGTGGTTCGCCTGGTCTGCTGCTCGGCCTCGTTGCGTTGTCGCACCAAAGAGGCGTAGATCGAATAGGCAGGCTCGCCGATGACGAATTCAGTCTGCCCCAGACGCCGATTGCCCAGCGGGTCCGTGCCGATGACCAGGAGCCTGTCCACGATGCGGTCGAGGAAGTAGCGGTCGTGGCTGACCACGATGATCGTCCCAGCGTAGTCGTCGAGCGCGGTTTCGAGCATCTCACGGCTGGCGATGTCGAGGTGGTTGGTGGGCTCGTCCATGACCAGTACGTCCGGCTCGGCCAGCACGAGCTTGCACAGCATCAGGCGGTTGCGCTGCCCTCCGCTGAGGTCGCCGCATTGCTTGAACACGTCGTCGCCCGAAAAGAGGAATGCGCCCAGGCGGCTGCGGACCTGCTCGGCCGTAAGATCCGGCCGGACGCTTTGTGCCTCGTCCAGCACGGTCTTGGCCGGGTCGAGAATGTCCCCGTGCTGGTCGAGGTAGCCGACCCGCAGGCTGGCGCCCATGCGAATTGTGCCTGCCGACGGCTCGATCTGGCCGAGGGCCAGCTTCACAAGAGTGCTCTTGCCGGTCCCGTTGGGACCGGTGATGCCCAGCCGCTCGCCGCGAAGGACGTCAAAGGTCAGGTCCTCAAACAAGGTCAAATTGCCGAACGACTTGCGCAAGCCCTCGCATCGCAGGACGATGTCGCTGGTGCGGGCGGCCTTGCGGAACGAGAAGCTGATGGTTTTCTGGTCGGTCGGCTTTGCGAGGAAGTCGGGGTTTTCCTTGAGCAGACGCTTCAGACGCGTCTTGCGGCCTCGGGCGGTCCCGCGCATGCCTTCCTGGTCCTTGTTGCGGGCGATGAAGTCGAGCGTCTTGGTGACCATCTCGACGCGTTTGGCATGCTCCCGCTCCTGCTGGAGGCGGACCGTCTCCTTGGTTTGCGTATAGGTTCCGTAGCTGCCGTTCCAGATCTCGGCCTTGCGATTCTCCACCTCAACGATCTTGCAGACGACTTTGTCGAGCAGGTAGCGGTCATGGCTGATGATGATTGCGGCTCCCCGGTAGGTTGCCAGGAATCGCTCCAGCCACTCCGTGGCCTGGAGGTCGAGGTGGTTGGTCGGCTCATCGAGCAGCAGCAGGTCGGTTTCGAGCATCAGGACCTGGGCAAGGCCGAGTCGCGAGAGCTGCCCACCGCTCAGCGCGGTGGTCCTGGCGTGGTACAGCTCGGGCTCGAATCCCATTGCCGCCAGGGTCGCGTTGATACGAATCTCATATTCGTAGCCTCCGGCCAACTCGAAATCGCGGCACAGACGGTCGTACTGCGCCATCTTGGCCTGGAGGGCCGACCCGGTCAGGGTTTCCATCTCCTGCGAGACGGTGTGGATGCTGGTCTGGAGCTTCAGCAGATGATCGACGCCGGCGTGCATCTCCTCCATTACGGTTCGCTGGCCGCTGAAGGTGGCCTCCTGTGGCAGATAACCGATGCGAAGGCCCTTCTGTTTGATGACCCGCCCCATGTCGGGCTGGACGGCCCCTGTGATGAGTTTGAGAATGGTACTCTTGCCGGAGCCGTTCGGGCCGACCATGCCGACCTTCTCACCCGCGTGAAACGCCACGGTGAGCTGATCGAGCACGACCTCCGAGCCGAAAGCTTTGTGGATGTCCTGTAACGTAACAATGGCCATCAATCGCCAATCCAACAGGTCGATGCCGCGCGACACGCAGCCGACCAGGACCTGATCTCGCCCCCATTCCATGGGACGAACCGGTTATCCTATCGGCTCGATGCCGCCGGTTCAAGCACGACCACGACGCGATTACCCGTTCTGGCCGGAACCGGCGCGTCCCTTTCGGCGCGGGGCGAACGCCCGGAGCCCCACCCAGGGCGCGGGATTCCGTGTGCCCACCGGGACGCCAAATGGGCTGCCGCGACGCAAAACTTGCTTGCGAGGCGGGTCCGAACGTGATTAACTGCCAATAATCTGCCGTGGAAACACGTCTTACGGAGAGTACGGTTGGTCCTGAACCTGCAAACCGAGCACTAACATCGAGTTTGGAGAACCGAGCATGACGCACAAGCGAAAGTTGACACGACGAGAACTCCTGAGGAGTTCGGCCGTTGCGGCCGGAACTCTGGTCCTGACGGGAGCGCCCGGGCCTCTCGCGTACGCCCAGGGCAGTGACACGATACGGGTCGGCGTGGTTGGTTGCGGCGGACGAGGCTCCGGCGCGGCCCACAACTGCGTCGAGTCCGCCCCCGGTGTGCAGATCGTCGCGCTGGCGGACACCTTCGCCGACCGGATCGAGAAGCTCAAGGGCGACTTCAACGTGCCCGAGGATCACTGCTTCGTCGGACTCGACGCCTACAAGAAGCTGATGGCACTGGACGACGTCAACTTCGTCATCCTGGCAACCCCTCCCGGTTTCCGTCCCATCCATCTGGCCGAGGCCATTCGGCAGGGCAAACACGTGTTCATGGAGAAGCCTGTGGCTGTTTGTCCGGCCGGGGTCAAGATGGTGATCGAGGCCTCCGAGCTGGCCGAGCAGAAGGGCCTCGGCATCGTCGCCGGAACGCAGCGGCGCCACCAGAACGAGTACGTCGAGACGATGAAGCGCGTGCTCGACGGTGCGATCGGCGAAATCGTTTCGGCCCAATGCTACTGGAACATGGGCGGCCTGTGGTGCCACAAACGCCAGGCAGGCGAGAGCGACGTCGAATGGCAGATTCGCAACTGGCTCTACTTCACGTGGCTGTCGGGTGATCATATCTGCGAGCAGCACGTTCACAACATCGACGTGGTCAACTGGGCCTTCGGCGACGTGCTTCCCGAGACGGTGCACGGCATCGGCGGCCGGCAGTTCCGCACGGGCGAAGAGTACGGGCATATCTTCGACCACTTCGGCGTGGAGTTCACGTATCCGGGGGACGTGCGGACGATCAGCACCTGCCGTCAGATCGAAGGGACGGCCGGCAACGTCAGCGAACGGGTTGTGGGCACCAAGGGCTGGACGGATTGCTGTGGGCGGATTGAGGGCGAGAACCGCTGGCGTTACCGAGGGCCACGCAGCGACGCCTACGTCCAGGAACACACCGATCTGATCAAGAGCATTCGCGATGGCAAGCCCCTGAACGAGGGCAAGCGGATCGCCAACAGCACGCTCTGCGCGATCATGGGGCGCGAGTCGGCGTACAGCCGTCAGCAGTTCAAGACGTCGTGGTTTACGAGCCGGTGTACGCTGGATCTGCTCCCTCCGGCCGATCTGAAGCTGAGCGATTCCCGGCCGGTCCCCGCGGTGGCGATTCCCGGCCAGTACGAGCTGCCCGGGTGGGCACAGCAGGGACGCCGCAGTCGCGGCTGAGCTACGTGAGACGAGAACGCGAAGAGATCGAACGAAGGAGACAGCGGATATGGCATTGTCAGATAACGATAAGAGCACAGTGAGGAAGAACGTCGCGACGGCCGGTGTGGTGGCGACGGCTGCCTCGATCAGTCAAATGGCCTACGCCCAGGGCACCGGCAAGATCAAGGTCGGGCTGCTGGGCTGTGGCGGACGAGGCAACGGCGCTCTGGAGCAGTGTCTCCAGGCCGATCCCGGCATTGAGGTGATCGCACTGGCGGACCTGTTCGAGGGAAAGGTCAGAAGCACCCGCGACAACTTCATGAAGAAGGAGCAGTATCAAGGTCGGATCAAGATCGACGACGATCACCTGTACTGGGGTTACGACTGCCACGAGAAGCTGGCCAGGTGTGAAGCGGACCTGCTTCTGATGGCGACCGCTCCGGCCTTTCGTGGACGGCAGATGATGGCCGCGATCAAGGCGGGCAAGCACATCTTCACCGAGAAGCCCGTCGCGACCGACGTGGCCGGCTGCAAGGAGGTCATGGAGGCTTCGAAGCTGGCCAGGGAGAAGGGACTGGCGATCGTCTGCGGTACGCAGCGCCGCCACGAGCTCAGCCGCATCGAGCTGATGAAACGCATCCACGACGGCGCGATCGGTGAGCTGGTCGGCGGGCAGTGCTACTGGTACGGCGGGGGCATCTGGTTCCGCGGCGCCAGCGAAGGCATGAGCGAGCTCGACTGGCAGTGCGAAAACTGGTATCACTTTACCTGGCTCTCGGGCGACCAGATCTGCGAGCAGCACATCCACAATATCGACGTGCTGAACTGGTGTTTCAACGGTCCGCCCGCCAAGTTCATGGCGGTCGGCGGGCGCCAGTGGCGCGACGCCAATCAGGACCAGGTCCGCACCGCCAAAGAAGTCTGCCGCAAGTTCACCGGCAGCGAGGACGGTTGGGAGAAGTACAATGGCGACATCTGGGACCACATCTACGCCGAGTTCGAGTACCCCAACGGCGCCCGTTGCCTGAGCTTCAGCGGCCATAGCCCCGGCACCGGTCGCAACGGGGAGAAGATCGTCGGCACCAAGGGCACCAGCGACTGCAACCACAATATCACCGGCCAGAACGCCTGGACCTATCAGGGTGAGAACGTCGACGGCATGCTGCGCGAGCACATCGACCTGATCCAGAGCATTCGCAGCGGAAACGTGCTCAATGAGGGCCAGCGGATTGCCGAAAGCACGCTGACCGCGATCGGGGCGCGCATCGCCGCCTACACGGGCCAGGTGGTCACCTGGGACTGGCTGATGAACGAATCGAAGCAGAGCCTCGTTCCGAGCCAGGCGGACCTGATGGCCGGCAAGCCGCTGTACCATGCGGTCGCCACCGGATGCGACCCGTTGGTCTGACGCGACGGTGGTTTGGTTGACATCCAAGGCCCGATGGGCGGGACAAGGGTCCAGCCGTCGGGCCTTTTTCTTTCGTGTGCGGGAGACCGGCCATGTCCTTGCTGCAGTGTCTGCTTGTCTTGCTGTCCATTGCATCGGGCGGCGGGCGTCTGCCTGCCAGTGGAGGTGTCCCGGAGACCCTGCGCCCTTTCTTCTCGCCACCGGCCGTATTCGCGGGCGATTTCGGCGCGTATCGATCGCCCTTGCTGTTTGACGACGGCACATGGGTCCGCACGGTTGACGACTGGCGGCGGAGACGCCAGGAGATTCTCGCAGCATGGCGAGAGCTGACCGGTTTCTGGCCCCCGCTGATCGAGAATCCGAAGGTCCAATACCTGGACCAGACGCTGCGAGACGGTCTGACCCAGTACAAGGTCACTGTCGAGATCGCCCCCGGCGGCCAGACCGTGGCGGGCTATCTGCTCATTCCCGAAGGCCAGGGACCGTTTCCCGCCGTGCTGGTGGTCTATTACGATGCCGAGACCGGCGTCGGATGGGGCAGGGAGCTGCGTGACTTCGGCTACCAGTTGGCCCGGCGAGGTTTCGTGGCTCTGTCGATCGGGACGCCGGCGTTCGCCAGTCTGAAGGCTCCGTACAGGCCGCTATGGGACGTGCTGGCCGGGCAGCCTGCGCTCCAGCCGCTTTCGGCACTGGCCTACGTGGCGGCCAACTGCCATACCGCGTTGGCGAATCGGCCCGACGTCGATCCCCATCGGATCGGGATCGTCGGCCATTCGTACGGCGGCAAGTGGGCGATGTTCGCCTCGTGTCTCTACGACAGATTTGCCTGTGCGGCGTGGTCGGACCCCGGGGTTGTTTTCGACGAGACGCGGCCCAACGTCAACTACTGGGAGCCGTGGTATCTCGGCTGGGACCCGAAGGGGCAGCGGCAGCGGGGCGTCATCAGCGCGACGAGCCCTCGCACCGGGCCTTACAAACGGATGATCGAGACCGGCCGGGACCTGCATGAGTTGCATGCGTTGATGGCGCCGCGTCCGTTCCTGGTATCAGGGGGCGCCGAGGACCCGCCCAAACGCTGGCAGGCGCTCAATCACACCGTCGCGGTCAACCGACTCCTGGGCTACACCGATCGTGTGGCGATGACCAGCCGGCCCACCCACGATCCGACCATCGAATCGAACGCCCGGATCTACGATTTCTTCGAATGCTTCCTGGCTCCGCGACCATAGGCCGGAAGACAGCGTCCGACGCAGGGCCTATTCGTAGGCGTACCAGGCGATGCATTCGTAAGTCCAGACGTCCGAATTCTCGAGGATCATCTTGTCTTTCTGCGCCTCGTCCGTGGTGTAGAAGTGTCGCTGCAGGACGTCGGACCAGAACCGATAGACCGGAATCGTGCCGGGCACCTGTTTTCCGACCGCGAAGGCCCAGAATACTTCGCCCTCGTAAGCCCACGTGTAGGAGAACCGGTCAATGAGCTTGTCCCGTTCGCGTTGGCTGATGGTGTAGAAGTGCGTGTTCAGAGGTTTGGACCAGAAGCGATAGACCGGGGTACTGTTCGGCTCGAATCCCGCCGGAAGGGCGTGAAACGCGACGCCTTCGTAGGTCCATTCCTTGGCATGCTTGTTTATCAGATCCTCTTTTTCCTTTTCGTCGGCTGTGTAGAAGTGGCTGGACAGGGCAGGTGCCCAGAATCGGTGGACCGCCAGACGCGACGGTGTACCCGCGCCGGAAACCTCGTACTCCACCGTCAGGGTCGCATAGTTCAGCGTCACCCGGTGACCGACCCAATCCCACAGGTTGTCGATATCTATGAAGATATAGACCTCGCCATCGGCCCACAGTTCGTCGAGAACCTCGCGCGGCAGGTCCAACCGTGTGGTTTTCCATTCCCGTCCGTCGGTGCCTTCCAGTGTTCCGAGTCGGACCGAGTTGGCGTAGACGATGTCGATTTCGGGGCCGTCCGGGTCATTGGCATCGACATCCCAGGCGCTGATCGTCACGTAGGCGGAAAGGATGCCCAGTGCGTCGGAGGGGACGAGGTTGCGAACCCGGTGCGTCCAACCCCAGTCTTCCAGCATGCCTCGGTGGTAGGGCGAATGATCGGCTATCTCGTCCGGAGGCAGGAACCACGGTTCGTCGTAGTTGCCGTTGGCGGTGTAGTCGAGGGTCTGCTTGATGGTGGTGGTGCCGGCATTCGCTGCGCCGGCCAGCAACAGCAGACTACCCATCAGACCCAGTACACATGCCCTTTTCATCGTATGCTTACCTCCTACCAAGGTTTCGGCAAACTAAGGCCGGAAAGAGAATTCAGTTCCCCCTGAAGGCACATCAGACCGTCCAAACAACGTGGCCTGCACCGGGACGCCGTCACAAACAGGAATCCCCATATACCCACTATTACCTATTTTACCACAGTGGCGGGTGTTAGTAAAGGGTTCTTCGCATCGGCGCATGCAATAGCACTTTGCGGACAGGGCGTCGGCGGGACCGAGTTTGATGTAACAAATTGTAAATAAAGAGCTTATATTCATAGCGGTGGTGTTTTTGAAGCGTCATGCCACTTCCAGAGACTGGCCGCGATCCGGCCCGATTCCAGATCGCCTGAGGCTCCCGGCTTGCGGTCTGTCCATGTCGGGCGCAGGACGGGGATTCGCGTTGACAGGCGGTCGAGACGCCGATAGTCTTGCCGGCGGTCTGGTGGAAGTGGAGTTTCGCATGCGGAAATGCCTCTGGGTGTGTGTCTACGCCAACGCGCTGGTCATCCTCGCCCTGTCGGCCTACGTCTTCGTTCTCCCGGCCGGGACGGTGATGCGCGGCCTCTACGACCCTGGGCTGGATGGCTCGGCCGTGCCTCGTTGCGTCTGGCGCTGGCACCGCGCTGTCGCCCAAGTACGCCGAATGGGCCCGCCGCAGGGTGGCGTCGGGGATAGCCGCTCGACTCACCACGCAGGACATCGCCGGTACGGAGTGGCCGGCTTATCGCTGTCGCGGTCGCCTTGTTGGCGTCACAGGCGTCCGGGCCCCTCGCACCGCCATCTCGATGCTGTAGAGTGACGTGCGGGCGGTGATGAAGAGCGTACTTCGGCCGGGTCCGCCGAACGTGACATTGGATGGGTCCTCCGGGACCTTGATCTCGGCGATCTTCTTGCCGTCGCGGTCGTAGACAACGACGGCGCGGTTGGTCAGGTAGATGTTGCCTCGGCTGTCGATCGTCATGCCATCGGAGCCTTCGGGCGCGAAGAGCTTCTTGTCCGTGAGCGTGCCGTCGTCGTTGATGGCGTAGGCGAAGGTCTGGTTCGCGCCGTGGTCGGCGACGTAGAGCGTCTTGCCGTCGGGCGTTCCGATCAGGCCGTTGGGCCGGACCATGTCACGGATGACGCGGACGACCTTCGCGCGGTCTGGCGTCAGGTAGTATACGTGCTCGCCATCCTGGGGCAGGTTGTCGCGGTTGCCATAGCGTGGGTCACTGAAGTACACGCCGCCCTTGGGGTCGATCCATAGGTCGTTGAGGCTGTTGAACGGCTTGCCCTCGTACTTGTCGGCCAGCACGGTCAGCGTCCCGTCGGGCGCGATCGAAACCAGACGCCCGGCATCGCCTTTACCTTCGCAGACCAGCAGATTGCCCGCCTTGTCGAAGTACAGGCCGTTGGCGCCGTTCGAGTTCTCCCGGAACGTGCTAAGCTGTCCGGCCGTGACCGACCATTTGAGGATGCGGTTGTCCGGGATGTCCGTGAAGCAGACGTCGCCCCTGGCGTCCGCCGCCGGACCCTCGGTGAACTGGAAGCCGCCCGCCAGCTTCTTCACCTGGGCCCCCGGCGCCACCACGCCGGCGTCCTGCGCGCCGCACGCGCCCGCCGCCATGACCACCAACGCAATTGCCAGTGTCCTTGCCATCATCGGTGCCTCCTTTCGTTTTTGACTGAGTCTACCTCTCGGCTCGCTCGCCGGCAAGGCTCGCCGGGCGGGTCGCGTATCTCGTCGCTCGTATCTCGTTTTGTGAGCGGGGCTCGCGTAGATGCGTAGAAGCGTCGCAGCGTAGATGCGTTCATAGAGCCCTCCGGTCTCCAGCCTCCGGCCTCCCGCCTCAGAAATTGGCTTTGTTTCGCACGCTTGCCTCGTTTGGATCATTCGGTTTTCGAGCTTGTCTCGGATTTCGGGTTTCGTGCTTCGGATTTGTCGGTTCCGAACCGGTCGAATTGGCTTTGTTTCGCACATTCGCCTCGCCTTCCGCACCCGTCCACGCTTCTACGCATCTGCGCTCCAACTTCCGGCCGCCGGCGGCCGCAGGATTGGCTTTGCCTTCCCGTCCCGACCCGCATTTTCAGCCCAAAACCGCCGAAATTGGCTTTGTTTGGCATTCCTCCTGTCCCATTTGTGTCCTGGTGACCCTCCGCCCGACGGCAGCTACGTGGCCTCCGCCAGACCCTCCGGAGCCCGACGGACCCCATTCTCGGCCCACCCATACCGATCCAGATTCTTCTGCATCTGTTCTGTGGATATCATACATACGGCAGCCGAGGTGTCAAGGACGAGAACAACGGATTTGCGCGACGGCGGTCGGTCGCACGGATCAGGGAATTTCGAGGCCGCACCAGAAGCGGGAGGTGTTGTCCTCGGCGGCGAGCCAGGCGGCGTGGCCGTCGAAGAAGAGGTTATTGCAGCCTTTGCCTCGGTGGCGGTTCTTGGAGACACGCCGGATCAGGTTGCTGCCGACCGTCTCGGCATCGGAGGCGGGCAGGTGCGTGGTGGACCAGACATCGAGCTTGGTGGGCTCATCCTTCTGCTTGCCTTTGTCGGCCGTCGTCAGGCTCGGTTCGTCGAAATCCCATGCATTGACCACATAGTCGACGGTCTGATCAGCGTTGGAGCGGCCGTTGAGCCCGACGCCCGCACGGGGGAACGACGGGCACTGGTACACGTCCACCTGGCGGTAGTCCGTCGCGGTTTCGTATTCGGTCCCGAGGTACGGCATGAACGCGAGAATCCATTTGACTTCGTTGTCCAGTGCCCGCGGGATGAAATCGTCGTTCGCCTGGGCGTAGGCCAGCGTTGCCAGGCCGAGCTGACGCAGGCTGTTGAGGCAATAGACCGCTCGCGCCTGCTCGCGCACGTGGCCGAGGGCGGGCAGCAGGATGCCCATGAGCAGGGCGATGATGGCGATGACGACCAGCAGCTCGATCAGTGTGAAGCCTCGATTTCTTCGGATGGCCAAGCCCCGTCTCAGTGCGTTCGCAAGGTGGCTCCCGGCGACGGGGCGTCGCCAACTCTTGCCCTGCCCCGGCGTGCCCCCGAAATGCAAGCGCAACCCCCCGTTGGCCCGCGGAAAGCCCGTTTTTTTGTTGTGGACCCGCCAAGGGCATGGTATCATGAAAATCAGCTTTTTCGTAGGGAGGTGGTATGAGCGGCACACCCCAAGTCAGTGGAGGGCCTATGACGCGGAGAGCGTTTACCCTCATCGAGTTGCTTGTTGTCATCGCGATTATCGCCATTCTGATGGCGGTTCTGATGCCGGCCCTGCATCGGGCCCGCGAGCAGGGCCGCCGGGCCGCCTGCCTGAGCAA
>Ga0209506_1000810_pt1 | contig 37301 bp, 26 predicted proteins | sample AD_JPNHG2_MetaG_FD_184409 | JGI IMG/M metagenome (GOLD analysis project Ga0209506, IMG submission 184409) | Active sludge microbial communities of municipal wastewater-treating anaerobic digesters from Japan - AD_JPNHG2_MetaG (SPAdes) (version 2) | ecosystem: Engineered > Bioreactor > Anaerobic...
GATCTGGATGCTGAAATCGTATCTGGATGAATTGGAGAACGAACAGACCCTTGCAGAAAAACGAAGGGTCGGATAGGCTAAAACAATGGAGCCGCTATGAACCTTCAACTACGGCTGGGACATAATCATTTTGTAACTTGTAAGGAGACTCATTATGAGTATACGATTTAGTTTAAACTTGTTGCCATTATTTTGTCCTAATGAACAGGTGTACTTATTCAAAAAAAGCATATGGATGGCATCAGGAAAAGCCTGGCCAAACTATCGAATTGGTCTTTGGATACCTTTTATATTCGAAACTGGCGTGTATGTTACCAACAAACGAATCATGTTAGTTAGCCATAATTTCCGATTGCTTACTCAAGAACTTAGTTTATGGTTTAAGGATAATACTGAAAAAAGAAGAAATAGTGACTTTATTCAAGGAATCCATTTAGGAAAAAGCTGGATTTGGGGGCCATATTTAGAAGTTAAGTTTGAAAATTCCTCCAAACTATGGTACAGGTCATCTAACGCTTGGATACGATTATATACGAAGAAACCAGAAATTATTCATACTGCTATTACACAGATAATGAACAATTGCTAAGTAGGAATGTGGACATCACATCGTGGTCAAAAATAAACCTCCGATTGTCACAGATGTACGTCTTCAGCCCAAATGGGACAAAAATAAGGTCTATTTTCGTTGACGGTTTTGGCTCACCGTTTCGGGAATCGTTGAATTAAACACCTTTCTGTTTTCGATTGTTCTTGTCTTTAATTCGGCCCTGCGTTTCAGGATTGTCTCCCGCCGTCCGAAATACACATCATCGGGGGTCACATTCCCTAACGCTTCATGATACCGCCGACTGTTATACCATGCAACAAAACGTTCAATCTCTTTTTCCAGTTCTTCCGGGCTTTCCCATACATGCAGCAGGATCTGGCCTTTGATCGACCGATGGTAGTTTTCTCAATCTCGAAGGCGCACAAGGGGCGTAGTGTTTTTTATGCCTGAAAGAAGTTGGGAAATATCCGCTGTTATCCGCCTTTAATACGACAAGCCATATCCATATTCAAACAACGGCTCGTATGGCTGGTCTCCAATATTGATCGGAATCTGTTCCATGGACTTGGGCCATGTAAACGAAAGTTTTCCAGTCGGCTTATAATCCCCAAAAAGAACGTCCGCAATCCCCTGTCCCTCCGTGCCGGGCAGCCAGGCCGCAAGAAGGGCATCGGCCTGGTCCAGAACTTCGTTAAGAATCACCGGCCGGCCGGAGAACAGGATTACAACAAGCGGGATTTTCGCCTTTTTCATAGTCGCCACCAATTGCCTGTCATGTTGCGACAGCGTCAAGTCTGACCGGTCTCCATATCCTTCCGCATAGGGCTTTTCCCCGATGACAACCACACCGACATCGGCCCCCTCCGCCCGCTTTCCGTCATCAGAATAGGTCACGATAGTCTCCGGGGAGACGCTGTTGCGGATAGCCGTCAGCACCGTCGTGCCGCCGTAGGTTACCGGCCCGCTTTGACCCTGCCAGACAATCGTCCAGCCGCCGCACTGGTCGCCGATGTTGACGGCACTTTTCCCGGCCACATGAATCCTTGCGGTCTTTTTCGAAAGCGGCAGCGTGTTCGATTCATTTTTCAGCAAAACAAGAGACTGCCGCACCGCCTCCCGTGCAACCTCGCGATGGGCCTGGCAGCCGAAGTCCTTATGGAGACGCCGGTCTGCTGTCAGCGGATAGTCCGGCTCCATCAATCCCATCGCAAACTTCACTCGAAGAATCCGCCGCACGGCGTCATCAATCCGCGACATAGGAACGGCTCCCTCCTCGACCAGTTCCTTCAAAAACCGGAAATACTCGCGATAGTACGTCGGCTCCATAGCCATATCAATGCCGGCATTGATGCAGATACCGATGGCAACCTTAAAATCGGGATGAACCTGCCGGATGGCGTTATAGTCGGATATCAGAAACCCTTCAAATCCAAGTTCTTCCTTCAAAACAGTGGTCAGCAGGTATTTATTGGCCGAACATTTTACGCCGTTCCAACTGCTGTAAGAAGGCATAATCGTCCCAACTCCCGCCTGAATAGCGGGCAAATAGGGACGCAGATGAATGCGCCGCAGCGTGGCCTCATCCAGACGCGTATCCCCCTGGTCCAGCCCCTTGCCGTCCTTGGAGGTGCCGAACACCGTCCCGCCATCGCCGACATAATGCTTGGCGCAGGCCAAAATCGATTCCGGATGCCGTAAACTGTCCCCCTGGTAGCCCCGAATGGCCGCCTCGCCCAGCAGAGCCGTCAGCTCCGGGTCTTCGGAAAATCCTTCATAGGTCCGGCCCCAGCGCTCGTCGCGCGGAACCGCAATACATGGAGCAAAAGTCCACTGGATTCCGGTGGCCCGCACCTCGCGCGCAGTAATCCGCGCAACTTGTTTGACCAGTTCAGGATTTCGAGTGCATCCCAGCCCGATATTGTGCGGAAAGATAACCGCCCCCAGCACATTGTTATGCCCATGGACGGCATCAACGCCGTACAGCAGCGGGATTTTCAGCCGCGTCAACTGGGTTCGTTTCTGCAAACTGTCATACAAATCAGTCCAATGCTCCAGCGTATTGCCGGCCGGCGGGTCGGCATCGCCGCTGTTCAGAATCGAGCCCAGAAAGTAGGTTTCAATATCAGAGAGCTTGAGCAAGCCGGTATTTTCCGCCTGCGTCATCTGCCCGATTTTTTCCTCAAGGGTCATTTTTGCCAGCAAGGAATTGACCTGCGGGTCATAGGAGGCCAGCGAGCCGCCCTCGCATCGGCAGGGCCGAATCGGCAGGCAGGTCAGCAGAACAGCAATACACAAAAAAAGTCGCAGCGGAAGGGCACCGTAGCGGGGCAAACAATGGAACTTCGTCATGAATTGGTCCTTTGGATGAAAGAGTGAAAAAGCAATTGTTTGTTAGCGATTCAGGGGCGGCATCTGGCGGGTCCAGAGGGAAAGACGGTACGTATCCTTCCAATTGACCATATCAACATGCCCGTCCACAAAAACAACATTGCTTTCGCCGTCATCTCTCTTCTCAGCCGTTGTTTTGTGAAAGGAAGCCAGACAGTCCTGGTATTTCAAGGCCCCCTTGGGCACCATCGCGGACAGGTCCTTGTTCCACGCACCAGCCGAGGAAGGATGCTCCGGCGTGCCGCACAGGGCATTATCATTCAGCGTGGCCACATACCGGGTGGAGTTAATCCACGGATTTTCCTCGCCGAAAAAGAAAATGGAAGCAGGCGACCGGATATAACTGGTTCGAACCCGAAGGATATGCTGATATTGGGCAGTGCCGGACAGTTCAAACCCGCCCAGCAGAGCGTTCATACTGTAGCCGAAGATGGGCTCCACCGGAATAGCGGCAGCGGAAGAGCAGATGTGAAATTGACGCGCAAAACGGTCGAACACGGGACAAAGATGGCTTTTGTCCTGCTCTCCCAGGTAGGGCCACAAACTGCCGGCCAGCTCCCGCCGAAGAAGCGGATTTCTGGACTGGTCATGCCACTGACACAATCGGTCTGGATCGATGGATTTGAAAATGGACCCCCACGCATTGGGAAACAGGTCATCATAGTCTTCTGTGTACATATGGCCGGCCAAACCGTAATGCCGCAGATTATTCCGGCAGACGACATTCCACGCCGCCTCCTTGGCCTTTCGAAGCGAGGGAACAATAATGGCAAGAAGCAGGGCGATAATGGCAATCACCACCAGTAATTCGATTAAGGTAAATCCTTTTCGCTTCATCCTTGGCTCCTGTTTCAGACGATGGGGCTGTCTATAACCCGTTTTTCTGGTTTTGCAGAGGGAAACACCCTTCAGTTTCCACTTTCATAAAACCGCTGTCTACTGAAATACTTCTTAAGCCCTTAAATTTTCCACGGAAAAATGAAAAAAGCCCCCTTGAATAGACAGATTTTTATTCAGACAAAAATGCCTCCACATTTGCCGGAACAAGAACGTAAGATATCTTTCGCACTTTGAAAAGCAGATAAAAAGAGAGCGGTTCCCGATCCGCAGGAGTTTTCCAAAGGGGGATGATATAAAGACCCCATATCGAAAAACCAGACCAGAATGCCGTAAAAAGAATCAGAAATCACAGAGCCGGCCGGGCATTCAACCGTTTCACCCTCTCAACAAAAAACATGAAGTGCCCTGAAAGTGTCCCCCCCAAAAAAATTTGATGCTGCGGATAATCCGCCCCACAAAGGGGAAGGAGAAGTTGGGGTCCGACAAGCCGGTTTCGCAAACACAGTGTCACTTGTTATGAATTGCATTTAGATTATTGTCGAGGTGTATTGACATGAATACAAGGTTTTCAAAATTTCTTAAAAAACTCTGATAAAATCGATTGTTGAATGCGGTTTTATATTGGTTTCTCGTGAAATGTTGTTTTTTGAGGAGCAGAAAGCATACTTCTGATATTGGACGCAGAAGGTGCGGTTTTCGAGAGAGGAGCAGGATTAGATTTAGGAAAGGCACGATTATGAAAAAAACATTAGGGTTCTCGATTGTATTATGTTTTGTTATGACCGGTCTGTCGCCGGCGGTTCTGGTAGATAACTTCGATAGGTATGCAGTCGGTCAGGTGGATTTGGTAACAACCAATTGGAAGGGGATCGCAAGTCCCTCACTGGCGGTTATCCGCGTTGATCCTCTCAACCCGGACAACCAGGTGCTGGGGGTGACCGAATCCAATAATAACAACGGAGTTTACGGCATATTAACCGGAGATGCGATCGTTGAAAACGGCGCCACCAAAACACTGTTTCTGCGAATCCTTACGCCTGTTAGTTCCCCCACAGCTCCCAATACGGCGTTTGGCCTGATTGATCTCGATGTTCCGCCGGCTAACTGCTGGAGTTCGATCTCTACGTTTGTCAGGATTAACAATGGCGGCATCCAGGCAAGAGATGGGGCAGGGGCCATTTGGGGGCCCTCCCGACCGGTGACGGCAAATACCTGGTACAATGTGTGGATTGTGGTTAATCATTCGGCTAATACCTTCGATCTGTATGTCAATACCGGCAACGGCAACGCCGCCGCGGGAGACAAAGTGGGGGGCACGTATGCTTTCCGTGCCAGCCATACCAATGCACTGGACCGATTTGTGACCCAGGCACAGGGTACTGCCCAAATTTTGTTTGATGACATTACGATCAGCAACGGCGTAGACTTGACGAACAAGGTCCTGCCTTTGTCAGCGCATAATCCCACGCCGGCTGACAAAGCAACCGGTGTTTCAATCAGCACAACATTATCTTGGTATACCGGCGTAGATCCGGCCGATCCGTCCAATCCGAACCCGGCGATTACAAAACATTATGTATACTTTCAGGAAGCGGATCCCAACTTCAGGGGGCAGACCCCGCAGCAGATTCCTGCCAGCGGAAATCCAGTCGACAGCTGCAATCCCCCATTCCCTCTCGCTTTGGATAAAACTTACTACTGGCGCGTGGATGAAAGCGTGAACAATTCCTCTCCCACCGATCCGAATACGATTCAGGGACCAGTATGGTCATTTGAAACGCAGCGGTCGGTTCCGGTTATTATACAGCAGCCCGTCCATGTCCGTGTATTTCCATCAGAAACGGCCCAATTCACCGCGCTGTTCACCAGTGTGGCACCTCCTGCGGCTTCCTGGATGAAATCTGACGGGATCAATCCGGACCAGCCGCTTAGTTCCGGCGGCAATATTACCGTTACGACCATTTTTGCGGATGGATTCTATGTAACTACGCTGCAGATTGCGAATGTCGGGCCAGGCGATCAGGCCCGCTATTATTGCTTGCTGAGCAACGGCCCGGAGCCGGCGGTTCAATCCCGCTATGCTGATTTGGTAATCAAGAAACTGCTGGCTCATTATGAGTTCGAAAACAATTTTCTGGATTCGGCCGGCATCCATCACGGCACCGGTATGAGCAGCGATCCGAATCATTCTGACGCACCGGGCTTTACGGCGGGTCTGGTCGGCAGCTGGGCGGTATCCCTGAACGGAGTGAATCAGTATGTTGCTCTGGACACATCGGCGTTTCCCAACGGCGAACTCGGCGGGGGCATGGACGCCGGAACCCTTAGTTGCTGGGTCAAATCTTTTCTGCCGGGCGTTCTGTATTCGAACTACAATGACAATCTGGGAACAACCGGATTGACGGGATTTGGCCTGAGTCTGACCGGAGGCGCCGCCTCCAATGCCAGAATCCATGTTCGCGGACAGAGTTTGGCCGGCCAGCCGATGGATATTGGCGCTGCGGAGGGCAGGCCGTCTGCTGTCTCGACGATGAACGACGGCCGGTGGCATCATGTTGTCGCCACCTGGCAGTCGGGCGACCGATTGCTTGTGTACGTTGATGGCGTTCAGGTATCCTCGGCGACCGCCGGCGCACCGGAAACTTTTGCTCTCTGGGAGAGAAGTTCAGTCATCGGCGCTATCCGCACAGCCGCCGACCGGACAGTCCTCGGTTCCTTTTACGGAGGCGCGCTGGATGACCTGCAGGTATATAATTACGCATTGGACAAATATGCTGTCGCGGATCTTTATCATGCAGCAACCGGCAGGGATGTCTGTATCGAGCCGTACGCATCCGGATTTGATTACGACGGCAACTGTGTTGTGGATCTGGGCGATTTTGCCGCCCTGGCTGCGCTCTGGCTGGACTGCGGTTTATACCCGGCTTGTCCTTAAACAAGAAATGAAAAACAGGCGGGCAGGCCTTTCTCGGCCTGCTCGCCTTCTTGTGAGTGGAGAGACCATCGATGGCGGAACAGCCCGGCAATCAGGATCTTCGGACCAGGCGATTTTTGAGTCTTTTGATGGCCAATCAAAGGCAGATTAGTTCCTATATTGGCGTACTGGTTCCCAACTTTAACGATGCCGATGATATTCTGCAGGAAACTATCACCGTGATGTGGGAAAAGTTCAGCCAATATCAGGAAGGAACAAACTTCGCGGCCTGGGGGGTTCGAATTGCCTATTATAATATTCTTCGCTATCGCAGAGAGAAAGGCAAAGGGAAGATGCAGCTCAGCGATTCTGTATTTCAATCCTTCTGCCAGGTCATGGAAAAAAAATACAGTCGGACAGATGAAAAATTATCTGCCTTACGAAGCTGCATCCAAAAACTGGCTGCTCCCGATAAACACCTTTTGCACCTTCGTTATGGGATGAGTCAAACCGTGTACAGCATTGCTCAGCAGAGCCATCAATCCATTCAATCCATTTATCGCGCGCTGACGCGTGTGCATCAGATTCTCCATCGCTGTATACATCGGACACTTGGCGAGGAGGGATTGCCCTAATGGACAAAGACTATTTGCACCTTAGCGATCTTTTGCTTCAACTGGCGGACAACTCCATTACACCTGAACAAATGGAGGATCTGGACAATCTCCTCAAGACCAAAACGAACGCCGTCGAATTTGGTTCGGAATTACTGCTGATTCTTCACTTAATTCGGAGTGAATGCAAGCAGCTCCTGGTCTCGGATAACCCTCCAATCGAACTTTCTGACTCATTTGATATAGACTTATGGGTATCGATGGCTCGTCAGGAAATGGAAGCACCGGGCTTTAAGTGCCGGCATGAGGTCTCCCCAGCGAAGAAAACCGTCCCTCAGAAAGGCACTGAAAGAAATACCATGCGAAAAACCGACAAAGTGTCGCTTTTTGCCGCTCTGGTTTCCCTGGCGGCGATGCTGATGATTCTGCTCTATCCGCATGTAGCCCCGACACCCTTGTCTCCCTGTGTCGGACAAATTACAGGGGCTGTCAATGCTCAGTGGGCCGATCCGAGCGGAATGCTCCGGGAAGGAAGCGATCTTTACCCCGGAGTCATGGAACTGACGCGGGGCTTGGCGGAAGTAACACTCGATAGCGGTGCAAAGGTGATTCTGGAGGCCCCGCTTGAGGTCGAATTGGAATCAGATCGCCAGATTTACCTGAAAAAAGGACGGTTGGTCGCGGATGTTGCCGGTCAGGCGGAAAAGCAATTCGTAGTGCGCACCCCCAATGCCGCAATTGTCGATTTCGGAACTGAGTTCGGCGTCAGCTTTACAGAAGGTAAAACGCAGACCTTGGTCTTTAAGGGAGAGGTCGAGATTCGAAACAGTGCCAATCTGCTCCGATACGAAAAAAGACTGGTTTTAAAAAAGGACCAGGGGGGCCAGGTTGACAGCAGCGGAATCCTCTCCTCCAAACAGCTGCCTCCGGCGGCTTTTGTACGAGCCGAGGAATTCGGCGTCCACGTCAAAGCGTCGAAAGGGTCCGCCTATCATCGCTGGCTGGCCTACAGTTATGCCCTGAGGCGAGATCCAAGTCTGGTCGCTTATTATACCTTTGAGAGAGATCCGGCCGATCCCCAACGGGTCCGCAATCTGGCAGGGACAACCGGCGCACGTCTGGATGGTTATTTGGCGAACATTCCGGAACCTCAAAGGCCTCTGTGGACAAACGGTCGATGGCCTGGAAAATCAGCGTTGCAATTTGACCGTACCCGTCAGCATTATCTTGTCGTTTCCAGTGACGAGGCCGTGAATCTCAATGGCCCGGTGACCTTAGTTGCATGGATTAAATGTCCTGAGCGTACCGGCGGCGGTCATATTATTTCAAATCGCATGTTGAACGGCGGGGTTTGCAACTATCAGCTGGGCTATCGAACCTCATCGCTTCCGGATACGCAGGACAGTCTCCACATAGCCAGAAAAAAAAGGACGGATGACTGGGCGAATCATGTTTTCAGCAGCCCCCTCCAGCCGTCTTCGAACTGGATGATGATTGCCGTCACTCACGATAACCAGATGGTCAGTTTCTACTGCGATGGGCAGCTTTTGGATTCCCGTCCCTGGCGGCATCAGCAGGACGCCGTGGCTGCTGATCTGTGGATTGGAACGGATGGGACTTCCAACGATGCGTTTTATTTCAATGGAATTATCGATGAAATCGCCATTTTTAAACGCGCTTTGGAGCCGGCGGAAATACAGCGAATGTACGAAATGGGAAAGAACTGAAAGAATGTCCGGGAAGTCGTCAGTTTTGAGAAAACGCAAAATGCGCAGACCAGCAGGATTCACTTTGATTGAACTGCCGGCAGTGTATCCAATCTATGGACGGTCCCCTTGGGCGTCACGGCTCTGTTTGTGGACAGCCATGTCAGTTTCTGCTTGTGTGAAGTGTAGTGTACGTGATGTGAGTGTGTTGTCGATCGGCTCTGCTTGCGAAATCCTGCAGCGCAATCAGATGAAAAGAAAGCAGGACCTGTTTTTCGGAGGAAAGTATGATGAAAAAGATGATGGTATTGCTTCTTGCGGTCGGGCTGATGAATATCGGCCAGGCGGTTCTGGTGGACGATTTTGAAAGTTATTCGACTGGAAATCTGGGCAGCGTTGCCAGCCCCCCATGGACATCTGTGGGAAATCCCGCTTCCTCGAATGTGCTGATTGGTCAGGCAGAAGGAAATCAGTATTTTGCTTACTTTGCCCCCTCCAGCAACGTTCTTCGGGGCGGTTATCGAGACATTCCGGCTGTTGATGAGAGCAGCACTGCCGCCACCTTGTTTCTCCGGTTCTATACAGAAACGAACTCGTTCAACAATGCTTTTGGACTATCAAGCAGTGCCGCACCGGGGGCGTTTGGCGATATGAATGTTATGATGCGCGTCAACGCCGGCCTTTTTGATGTTCGGGATGGAAGCGGGTTTACTCCGGGAGTGGCGATTCAGTCCGGTGTATGGTACAATGTGTGGGCTGTGATTAATCAGTCCACGGACAGATTTGATGTTTATCTGACATCCGGTTCTGCCGGCGCTGCGGACGCGGATAAAGTCGCCTCAAACGCGGCATTTCGTGTCGGTACGGCGAATCCTCTGGTGTCCTTTGTCGCCCTTGTTCAGGGCTATACGGGGGCTCCCTCGGAAAATAAGGTCCGACTGGACGATATTTATCTGTTTGATGGCGTCATGCTTTCAAACCCGGTTCCCGAACCGGCCGCGATGTTGATTTTAGGGGTGGGAAGTTTATTCCTGCGGAAAAGAAAATAAGGTTGATTGTCAATTGCTCCGGCAGGTCGTATGACCTGCCGGATTTTTCAGGGTTCCGGACAAAAGATGTTCCGATGCAATTTGCCGTTTCGACCTCTGCCCTTGCCGTTTGTCATAGATGAAGAGAATGAGGCATGTGATTGCAAAGGGTATTGGATAATTGAAAGATGCTTCGCCGTATATCGTTGAACATAAACAGAGAGATGATGAAAAACGCTGCTTTCGATTCTAAATATGGATTTTTATGGCTGGGGTGGGCCATGTTCTGTTTTTCATGTTTTGCATTGCCAAATCCCGCCGATTTGGATGGCGATGGGTATGTGAATATGTTCGATCTGTATAGATTGGCCGAGCAATGGCTTGCCCAGGACTGCGCATCTTGGAATTGGTGTGACGGTGCGGATATAGATCGCAGCGGCAGAGTGGACTTGGGCGATTTTTCATATCTTGCTCAGAGCTGGTCGGCAGAACTTCCTGTCTGGTCAGATGAATTCAGCGGAGAATCTCTTGATGCGAACAAATGGACTGTCTATAACAAGGCAGATGGGGCTGATTGCTGGTATACGCCGGGGAATGTTGAAGTCTCTGACGGAATCTTGAAAATATACTCGTGTGAAGAACTCTACAAGGGGCGCAGCTGGACCGGCGGATATATCGATACGGCCGGCAAGTATAATCCCCAGTACAAATATTTAGTCGCCCGGCTCAGGCATTCTTTCGCAAATTCCTATATCTGGGCGACCTGGTGGACGGTGGGCTGGGACGGAGCTCTCATCTGGCCGCCGGAATTTGACATTTGTGAATTTCAGGGCGGAGCCGGCAGCAGGAATCCAGGACAATGGTATCATTGGAATAACGAGGGAAAAGATACATGGCTTGGATGTGCCGCTGAAATAGATGAAAGCCAATGGCATACGTATGGGGTTTATTGGAATGCAGCAGCAGCACCGGTTTTTTATGTCGATGGGGTTCTATCATGTGCGCCGGCCGGTCCTGTCAGCGGCGCCCTCTATCCTATGAAATTAAAACTGACTTCTTCCCCCAGCAGCCAGACCCGTGTTCCCGGCTGTCCTTTGGCCGTTTTTGAGGTGGATTATGTACGGGTGTATGACAATCCTCCGCCTCTGCCGCCTTCCCCGCCGGGAGTGGTATCGCAATTCAAGACGGCGACTGCAAGTTCGGTTCAATCCGGAAACGAAGCCGCTTATGCCAATGACGGCAGTCTCAGTACTCGATGGGCTGCCGCCGACGGGACATATCCGCAATGGTGGAAAGTGGATTTGGGGGCAAACTGCAGACTGTCCGGCTCGGATATTAACTGGTATAACAGCTCCACCAGGGCATACAAGTACAGGATTGAAGTAAGTACGGATGACATTCACTATACGACCATCTCAGACAGAACAGAAAACACGACGTATGGTGACACATCAGACATCTTTACCGTCTCCGCGCGATTTGTCAGAGTGACTATCACAGGTTGTACGAGTGGTTCTGCCTATGCCTCAATCTATGAGATGAGGGTCTATGGAAACTAACCTCGTAAAAGTACTGTGCTGTTTTGCATATCCGGTAAGACAATAAACCCCCCGCAACGGGCAGATTTCTCTTTCCCGCCAGTGTAAATCGCCGGGCGTATTATCGACCCCCAGGCGGAAACAGCGTATAATGAGCAGTTGATGAAACTTATTGACGAGCAATATATCAAGACGCCGGAGAACGTATAATAAGTTTCGCACTTTGAAAAGTTGATAAAAAGAGTCCTTTCTTTGGTCGATGGGAAAATTGTGTGAATATGGGGTGCAACAAATGCAATGAACGCAAGAAAGCCCTTGACCCCCCTACCCACAGTTATATCCTTTGGGGCAAAGGGTTTACGACTTTTTGCCCAGGTTTGGAACCGAGGTAGAGCACAATGCCTGTTAACCGCTAGGTCGCAGGTTCGCGGTCCAAGTTCAACGGCCTGCTTAAAGAGAAAGCTGTCTGGAAGGATGGCATCAAACAGGTTCCGGGGATTTTATATGAATATGATGATTTTGGAAAAGTCAGTAAAATTACCTATCCGGATACAGGGGGATACCTGGAATATGAATATACGCCCCGTATTTTTGGAACATATGGAAATATTAAAAAAATAATCGACCACCGTAATTCTAATGACCGGCCGGGTGGTATAGGTTCTGAATATGCATTTGTGTATGATTCGAATGCGGAAACCCCGATTTCATACACAGACTCGGATGGCTATACCATTCAGTATGATTACAATTCCACTTATAATCGCATTACATCCATCGACGTTAAAGATCCTGAAGAAGAGAGTATTTATACGGTCCAGTATTCCTATGACCTGGCCGGGCGGCTGCGGCAGGTCGATGCCAACGATATAGAGAATCCACAGATGCGCATATTGGCCGGGCTGGAGTATGATGCCAACGGTAATCGCCAGGAGTTAAATTATTATTTGGATCGATCTGAAGGCGGCAATTTCTATCCTATCCAGTACATCTCGAATGCGGACAACTTCCTGACTTCTATTGTTGCCTCTGTGCCTAATTCGTCTGTCATTGACTATGCATTTAACGCGGCCAATGCAGGAGATATAGACGGCCTTGGCCGGCTTCGGCATGCCCAGGAAACGATGTACATTCCGGGACAGAGCGAAGTTTCACACCGTTATGACTATGCCTACAATATGCGAAGTGAACTTCTGGCATGGCAAGCCTATAACTGGAACGGAGGTTGGGCCCCGGCACATCTGCATGAATTTAATTACAGTCTGGATGGTAATATCAACACGAAGACCATTGACCAGCAGAATACTTCCTATGGGTATAACGGCGATCGGATGACCAGTGTGGGCGCTTCAGGACTGGATTGGGACGGCAACGGACAGCTTACAACCGGACTGACTGCAAACTTTACCTGGAACTGGGATGGCAAACTGCGCACCGCCGCAAGCGGCAGTGATTCGATCCATGTAAAATATGATCCGATGGGCAACCGAGTCTGGAAGCAGACCTCCGACGGCCAGAATACGACTACCCGCAAATATATTGTTGACATTTCGGGCAATCTGCCTACAATACTATGTGAAATCGACACCGCCGACAGCTCTGTGAAAAAATCATATTTCTATGCCGACGGCCAGATCTTGGCCCAGAAGGATCATGCGGACCCGGCCAACGTGAATAAGACCTATTTTTACGTACACGACCGGCTGGGCAGCGTGCGGCAGGTACTGGATTATCATGCATTGACCACCGCACTCGAGATTGCCCACAGTTACGGCTATACGCCGTTTGGACAGTTTGATGCCGGGCGATGCTATGATGACGCAGGCGAGGCGGACAATCCCTTCCGCTTCACCGGCCAGTGGTACGATGCAGAGATCGGCCAGTACTACCTCCGCGCCCGCATGTACGACCCGCAGTTGATGCGGTTTATCTCACGCGATCCTGCCTTTGGTAAAGTTACTGAGCCGATTACCCTTCATAAATATCTGTACTGTTGGAACAATCCAGCGAACTTGGTCGATTTTACGGGGGAGCTTCCGGGATCCCTGGGGGATGTTTTGGCAACTATGTCTATTAGAGCATTTGTGGGTTTAAATACAGGTTTTGTGATCGGTGTCTTTAGGGAGATTATAACACAGTTGGTTATGGGTGGTCTTGACAATCTGGATCCTTTTAAAATTTTGGCAAGCGGCGTTTCTGTCGCAATATTGGGAGCACTGGCGGGAGGAACTGCGGGATATTTTAATCCTGGTTATGAAGCTTTTATATCTAGTGGTGGCACTAAAATTTTAGTTGATATGGCTTTTACTCTTGTTGCCGGTCCTATAGCAGATATAGGAGGGCGTTCAATAGAAAAAATGTTTAAAAGAAATGCTGGACATGTGCTGGCGACAAATGCTCTGATTGAATCTGTGTACTATGGATGGTAAGAGCAGGCAAATCGTTTATATAGAGGATTCATGAAAATAATATATCGACATTTTATAGGAATGGGCGTTTTAGTTGGGCTGGCTTTGCCTTGTCTGTTATATCTTGCAAACGGTTTTTTCAAAATCTTAGGTATGACATATCCCCCAAGCGGAATCGGCTCGTTTCTCGTTATGTGTATTTGTTTGTTGTCTTATTCTGCAATATCGAGGGAATGTCCCTTGTTATTTCTGACAAAAAGGAGCCTCGTATGCAATCTGTTAAATTCTCTGGCGGAGTCTTTCTTGATGACGGCCTATTTGATGGGAAGCACCTATTTATACTTAAAGCTTGTTCCTTATATAAAATTCTCAGACTTGAGTTTATATATCTGGCCTTTGTGCTATATCTGGTTCTTCTTACTTATTAACATCAGTAATTTTTTTCTTTTTTCGAAAAATAAATGGCGTAGGTTGCTTCGACGATGAATCAGTCTGATATCCGTGGATTAGCAAAATTATTGCCAGAGCCTACATTGAAATTCTTCGTCACAAGCATTGCTTTCTACCTTCGCGAGTCATAATTAAATATGTCGCATAGTGTCAACCGCAAATTGCTTTTTCGTACCTACGCCATTTCTTATTCCTAACATTATAGCCCAAAGGCTTCGGAGGAGAGGTGATAAAAGTATTTTTTCTGTTTATGCAGCCTTTCTATTCGTTAGCTTTCGCACTTTTAAAAGGTAAAAAATCGGTTATTTTGGCTTAAAAACGGCGATTATGAATTAATGTTACTTTCGGAAAAAGCCCGAACCTGCGACCTATCGGTCAACAGAGATAACGTACACTATCTTTCGCACATTATTATCGGGCCTAAAAGAAAAGCCCTCGCTCTGGTCGATGGAAGAGTGGAAACGAACCAACCCATTGGAACAGAGAAAGGGCCTATTATGAGCGACACAGAAGCATCGGTTGAAGCGGGAAAAAACTTGAATGGCGTGATCAAAATTGACGCGGCCCAGATCCATTCGCATCTGGACTCGATGGTTCGCAGCACGGTCGAGGAGACGCTCAACCAACTGCTGGACGAGGAGGCCGACCGGCTGTGCAACGCGGGGCGTTATGAGCACAGTGAGGCCCGCACCGACACCCGGGCCGGCCACTACAGCCGCCACCTTCATGTCAAGGCCGGGGTGGTGAAACTGAAGGTTCCCAAACTGCGGAAGACGACCTTTGAGACGGCGATCATTGAGCGCTACCGCCGTCGGGAGGCCTCGGTGGAAGAGGCCGAACCTGCGACCTAGCGGTTAACAGGCATTTTTTACCTCTCCGCCCCCGGCCAGTGCCTCAGCGGGCAGGCCCCGCCGGACTGCCACCACTCCTGCAAATTCTGCCTACTCCCATCGGATTTGATCCCTAATAGGAGGCAGACCGAACAGGCCCTGAAAAACGTGTCTCGTTCGTTCTCATGCCTTCCGCTTGGCCCAGGGCAGGTCAGACAATAAGCCCGGAATGACTTGACGGGGGCTGGCTTAGGCGTACTCTGTCCCTGCGGGTCAACCGCGAACCTGCGACCTAGCGGTTAACAGGCATTGCGATCTACCTCCATGCCAAAACTTGGGCAAATGTCGTAAATCCTTTGCCCAAAAGGATATATAACTGAGAAGGGGGGTCAAGGGCTTTCTTGCGTTCATTGCATTTGTTGCACCCCATTGCACCCCATTGCAGTTATTGCGCGTATTATACCGGTTTTTGAGAGTATCTACTTCCAGGATAAACGAGTCCAGAATGGCTTAATTAGGGTGTATTGCGGACAAGAACTATGCAGAATTGAGGTAGATTTATGGCTGGTTTGTGAGCAGGGGGCTTGGTTTGGCCTCCGACTATAGGAGGTTTAGTTGGCCGCCACAGGGGCCATTCTGATGGCCCTGGGGGCCTTCTCTAGTACCTTCTAAAAAGTCATCCACCCTCATTATGCGGCCCTCCGGTAGAATTTAAGCAGCCCGCCAAGCCGCTGGCGGCAGATGATCTTGCCGGTGCCTTGGGGCGGCGGCTCAATGAGCATATTGTCCAGCCCTTGATGGGCACGCTCCGTATGATAATGCTGAACGTATTCTGAAATAAGAATAAGATAGCGCAGGTGGGCCTCGCCAAAGATGATCATCCGATCCAGGCATTCGGATTTGATGCTGCGGATAAACCTTTCCACGAATGGGCTGAAATTCGGTGCCAGGGGCATGGATTTGACGGATTCCACACCTCCGGCCCTGAGCATCTCAATAAAGGCCTCCGTATAGAGGGGGTCGCGGTCGTGGATGAGGTATTTCTTTTTTCTGAGAAATCCAGAAAATGGATCAGTCAGGTTCTTGGCCGTCTGCTTCATCCAGTCCCCATAGGGATGTTCCATGATCCCGGCAATCTCTACCTTGCGGGTGGCGTAATCAATGACCACCAGCACCATGTACCGGGTTAAGCCCTTTATGGTATAAATTTCGGTCGTAAAGAAATCACAGGCGGAGAGGGACTGCCAATGGGCATTGATGAACTCTTTCCATGACGTTTTACGCCTTCGGTCTGGCTGAGGCTCCAGGCCGGCCTTCTTAAGGACCTTGCCGATGGTGGCGGTGGAGACCTTAAAGCCCAGGTATTTGAGCTGTCCCCGGATGCGGATATAGCCCCAATCGCGGTTGTCTTTGGCGACCTCAATGATAGCATTACGGAGTTCATCAGAGATCTGCGGTCGGCCTAATCCTCTGTGCTTGTCGGGTAGGCGGGTGACGTTGCCGACACCCGCCCCCCTAAGAACCGTGCTTGATAGTTTCCCATCACACGGCTCAAGCCTCTGTTAAGGCGTTGCCAATGCAACACCCAGCACGTTCACTTGTTGGGATTTTTTATGGGGGAACTCATCTTTTTTCTTTTGACGTTCCTCAAAGTATTTCCACCATTCTGGATCGAATGGATTTGCGTTTTGCCGTATTTTGACATGGCGCACAATCTTCATTCTTGCCAAAGAGAATAAGTAACATTCCTTGTTAGATTTCGTGTCACTGAACAACCATTTTCTGTTGCCACTGCTAACAAAGTAACGCGTTCTTATCCATCTTTTTCCCTTATTTAAATGGTGGCGTTTAGCCCAACTCCAAACACGTTTCCACACTTGAAAGTCTACCCAGGCAAATACTTTCTTGCTGACGACGTGGTGATAATAGTTCGCCCATCCTCGCAAGATTGGATTGAGGCGTAAGATCAGTGCCTCTGCATTTCCACCTTTGCCATAACCACTCTTAGCAATTCCACGAATTGTGTCCAACATGCGCTTGGCACTTATCTTTGATGGTTTAATCAGAAGTTTAGTGCCGTATTTGCGGATATTGAATCCGAGGAAGTCAAACCCAGCTTCAATATGCGTGATGGTTGTTTTCCTCTCAGAGAGTGCCAATCCTCGTTCGGCAAGAAACGCTTCTATCATTGGCTTCACTTCACTTTCCAATAGCTCTTTTGAACTGCCCGTAATAATGAAATCATCTGCATACCGAATCAGGTGAACCATAGAAGCTTTACCCGGTCGCGAACGCCAGTAGACTTGACCATTTCTCCTATGGAGGTATTTGTAGCGATCATTTATGAGATGCTCCAATCCATCCAGGGTCATATTGGCCAATGCGGGGGAGATAATTCCGCCTTGTGGCGTTCCGTCATTGGTGTTGAAGAATGCACTGTTTTCAATATATCCGGCTTTGAGCCATTGGTGGAGAATACGTTTCTCCAATGGAATGTGTCGTAGCAACCAATCGTGACTAATGTTGTCAAAGCAGCTTTTGATGTCTCCTTCAAGCACCCACTGCGGGGCTTTCTTTGGGCTTAGAACAATATAACATTGTCCAATCGCATCAGCAGTCGAACGTCCTCTGCGAAAGCCATAGGAGACGCTGTCTGCCGTGGTTTCAGCGATGGGCTCCAGTGCTAACAGGTATAATGCCTGCATAGCACGATCTTTCATCGTTGGAATCCCCAGCGGACGTTTCTTGCCGTTTGGTTTTGGAATGTAGACCCGACGTAGTGGTTTAGCCTTATACCGCTGTGGATTTAAATCCTCAACGGCTTTGGCTTTCTGCTTTGGTGTTGTCCAAAGCTGACTATCCACGCCGGAAGTGCGTTTGCCTTTATTTTGTGTGACTCGTTTTACCGCAAGGGCTTTCGCGGCAAACGAACGGGTTAGAATACGGGACAACGATTTAACTTTGCCATGTTTTCCTTGCCGTTGTGCCTTCACGATTCGGGCCTGAAGTTTCCGTACCGACCCCTCGACTTTATTCCAGTCTATGGAATTCCAATCGAGTTTTCCGGAGACGCGCGCGTTGTCCAAGTTACCATTATGAGCAACGCTCATGGTTCGCTTTCTCCTTTTTGTAGGTTTCTTCATACGTTATCGTGACAAGAGACCTGTCCGAAGTCGGCATGCTTTCGCATTGCAGCACCGCACTGCTATCCCAGCCGTTACCGCCGGGCATTCGCTTCCTCGAACTTCCTTTACCCGCACATCCATAGGTGTTCCTTACGGTTCACTGTCCTGATGTTTTAGGAGATATACGGGCTTACTCTGTTCCGTTTCAATGACGGGACGGGTTAGGTCCTGCTCATCCGCCGAGAGAGTGCCGTCTGTGAGAGCGGAAGATCCAAGCCGCTCTACCTTTCTCTGTACCTTTTGGTTTGAGTGTGTCAGCACATTTCACTCATGGTATGTAACGGCGTTTATCAGCAGTTTACATGTGTTAACCTTACCATCCAAGCCTAGCTCCCACCCACACTGTGCTTGTGGGTAACACCGACTTCACAGTCAGCTTTTCGGGTTACATTGTCCCCGAAGCTTCAGACTGCCAGATTACTCCAACTGCCTGTTCGGGTAGGCTACTGCTGACAGAACAGCAGGTCAGGTCTGATGGTATACAGCCTGACAGTCATATAAAACAGCTTAACAGATCGCACGGAGCTATCATACTTTTGGGCGACCAGATTCCGAGTAGAGTAGGCATACGGCGCCTTGTAACGTTGCCGAGACAGGTTTCCGTATGCCTCTCTCCGAACCGGACGTGCAAGTTTCCCCGCATCCGGCTCTCCATGCGTGATACATATCACGGTTGAATTTATAGGAGTTCGCCTAACCATGTGTATCCTGAAATTGGGCGTAGCGCCTCATAGTAGATGCTTACGCCGTCTATTTCATCATTCCAACCATTGGATATGAAGTTGCCGCGCCGCCGGAACCGATACACCGGTCCCGGAGCAAAAGTCTTTAGAAGTACCTTTCCTTGACCCCAGCCCCATTTCTTGTGATCGTCTTGAACTTCATATAGACGACGCAGTTGATGGCTCATACTCTTGCGATGCTTTTTACGAAGCCACCCATGGATACGAAACCATAGCCAGTGGTCAAGGTAGTTGAAGTCCTTGTGGGCGCCGGTAGCGTATTTATAATAATTACGCCAGCCGGTGATTATAGGATTGAGTTTGTAGAGGAGTTCTCTAAAGGATTGCCCTGTTGTTGACCTTGCGGTCATTGCCTTGATACGCTTCCGTATCATCTGCAGCTTCCTTTTTGGAATATACAGCTTTCCAACCGGCTTTCCTGTTCTTAGTGAATCCGCTTTAATTACCTTATAGCCAAGAAATTCAAATCCCATCTTGGCCTGTGTAACCAAAGTCTTTTCCTGCGCAAGTTCTAATCCCATCTCCCTCTCAAGGAATTCTGAAAGGCGACTCTTTTCGGTTTCTGCATGTTCTAAGGTACCTTCCACCAAGATGACAAAATCATCTGCGTATCGAACACAGTAGAAGGTTGGACGTCCGTTCATTCTATCCCATTTGCGCCGGTCGCATGCTGTTCGACAATCTTCGCCGGGGCGTGAACTCCATTTACCATAGCGCTCATCAATTCCAGTGAGCATGATATTCGCCAGCAGGGGAGAGATGATTCCGCCCTGTGGCGTTCCTGCAACTGGATGGCGCATTCCACCTTCCGTCATGATTCCTGCCTTGAGAAACGCCTGTACCAGACGAAGTATTTTACGGTCTGCTATACGTTTCCTCAGCCGCTTCATCAGGAGATGATGGTTAATGTTGTCGAAGCATCCTTGGATATCGCCCTCGATTATATAATCGATTTTCGATATCCCACCGAGATGGGTAGGATGGAGCTTGTGTTGAATATTGGTCAAAGCATCCATCGTGCTTCTGCCTCGTCTAAATCCATATGAGGTCGGATAGAAGTCCGCCTCTAAGATGGGTTCTAAAACATTCTTGAGAGCCATTTGCACGATGCGGTCCTTAAGCGTTGGTATTCCCAGCGGACGGAATTTCCCCGGTTTTCCCGCTTTGGGAATCAGCTTTTGCCGTACTGCCTGTGGCGTGTACATTCCAGTTCGAAGTTGCTGATGAACCTCTTCTATAAACTGGCCTACCCCGCCGGGTGATGCTTCGATATGACGGCGGTTGAGTCCGTCAATACCTGGTGTTCTGCTGCCTTTATTGCGGCAGATTTGACTCCAGGCCAACCACAAGCTTCGTCGATCCCATACTAAATTGAACAGATCTGAATACACACGGTCGGGATTCTCCCGACTCCAACAATACAGTTTGCGTTGCATGTCGAGGATGAACCCGGTATTCACCGGGCCGGACGGACCTTCCTCCTGCCTGCAATCTGTATTCGCTGCCTCCCTTTGCCATGCGGACGGCTTTCCCGTCCTCCGACTACTACGGAGGCTCCGCCCCTCATTAATACGATCACTGGTCGCCGCAGTCACCCGTAAGGGAGTATTAATAAGGTTCTCAGGGTCCGACGAGTTCCCCTCGTCTGCTTTAGGACCGGACTCTACCCCGTGCGAAATCTGGCTTGCAGGCATCCCAGTTTCACCTGCATGCTGGGCGTTTGACTCCCCGGTTTCCAGTTGGCAAGAGGAAACCAGCGCTTCGCCAGCCTTTAGGGCTGAACCACCTACTTCCGAGATACGGTGGTTTATTCTCTCTTCCGAGGCTTCAAGCATCCGTTCACTTTCGTTGTCCATTGCAGACTTGCTGGCCGGACGAATCAAGGTTTCGGAAGTTCCCTCTTCCCCGGCTTTACTGATTCTGCTCATTTTAGGCTCCATCGCAGGCACACGATGTTCCTTCCTCAGTTACTTATCCCGCCATGCTGAGCCATGTCGGGTGCAAGGTCTTTCACCTTACAGGGAATTCGTCAGCTTATCCTGACGCACTGCCAGCGGAGGATTGTCTCAGGGGAAAATACCTCACAGACTTCGGCCAAAGATACTCTATTGCTGAGAGCGGAAAAACGTTTTACCACAAGACAAACTATACCCTGTATGCCCAGAACCGTTTCCCCAACTCTAGAAAAGAGTGAGTATGCGCGCAGAAAAGTGAAATCAACTTATTTTTTTAGTAAGAAAATTGAAACCAATGGGATTTACTTATGTGGATACGGATTCGCCCTTTGTAAAATTCTCTTTTTTGGATCTAAAAGGTGTTTATTGGGACAATTTTTGATGCGAATTGGTCGTAAAAATCAAAGGATCATTTCCATTATTGCCGGGCGAATGGCTGTGAAATGATATTTTTTAATCAAAAAGGGTTGTTTGGGAGTATACAGCATAAATTATGGACAAGGAACGAGCGAAAAATTTACTTTTCTTTAAGCTGTATAACAGCCTCCAATTGCGACTTTATTCCTATCTTTTGGTTCTTGTTCATAACAGCAGTGATGCAGAAGATATTCTTCAGGAAACGGCGGCAGTTCTCTGGGAAAAATTCGACCAATATCAAGAGGGGACGAACTTTGCTTCATGGGCCTTCAGCGTAGCACGGTACAAGGCCCTTCAGTTTTTACGAACAAACAAAAACACTCGAATGATTTTTGACGCGGACTTCTATGAAAAGGTTTCTCAGTATGCTCAGCAAGTAACTGAAGATGCCGATGAGCGGGCGGCGGCCCTTCAGCAGTGTCTGGAAAAAATTCCAGAAAACGGCCGAAAGTTGCTTTTTATGAGATATGGGAAAAATATTCCGATTAAGAAAATCTCTCAACTGACGGGGCGATCGGATAACAGTCTTTATCAGCATTTCTGGAAGATTATACAGGTTTTGCGAGCGTGCATTGAAAAGAAACTAACCAGTCAGGATGCAAGATAGAATGAATACCCCTGATAAAGTTAATGAAGACATGTATTGTCTGCTTATCCATTTGCTGGAGAATGATTTACAAGATGACCAGCGGGAGCGGCTTGTTCAGTGGAGCCGTGAGAATCCGACTGCTGTTGAGCAATATTGTGCATTTCTAAAAGACGAATCAATTTTAAGACGCACTTTGACAAGTGTGGCTGATGTGGATTACGGGGTTTTGCTCGAAGCCCAATCCCCGTTTGATGCGGAAATATGGAATGCCTTGCTGGAAGACCAGAAAACGGCTGAAACTATTGAACTTTTGGCCAGCAAGCCGGCATCGGAGCCAAATGCAAAAAAGATTTCACCTTTACAAGGGAAGAAAACAAGCAACAAGCTGGAGATTGGTATTTTGGCGGCTATCGCAGCGATGCTGTTTGTCCTTGTCTCCTTTTACTGGCTGCCGTCTAAAACGATAGTAGCGGAGGTGGCGGATGCGCTGGACTGCACGTGGGGAAACGGTGGGGTGTTGCTGAAAGTCGGCGATTTTTTTTACAACACGGATACCCCTCGCTTTTTGAAGTCGGGTATTGTGAAAATTCAATTTTATCATGGAGCTTCTGTGATTCTGGAAGGTCCCTGTATGTTTCGGTGTAAATCAGAGGGGATGCTGGAACTTCAATACGGCCGTGCCCTGGCACGGGTTCCTGAACACGCGTCTGGGTTTACGGTCGAAACGCCCATTTCCCGAATTGTGGATATCGGGACAGAGTTTGGGGTGGAGGTACAGCCCAACAGTACCTGCCGGACACAGGTTTTTGAGGGAAAAGCCAAACTGATTTCTAATCTTCTCCACGGGGAGATGATTTCGGAGATGCTTGAGAAGGGAAAAGCCCGGCGGGTGGACGAGCGAACTCGTCAAATTATGGAAGACCATTTTGATGAGTATGCTTATGTGCGATCATTTGATTCCGCAACGAATCAGGTCTGGCGAGGTGAAAAACTGAATCTGGCGGACATCGCAGGGGGCGGAAACGGACTTGGGACTGGAAAAATTAATGCGCGACTCGAGTTGTTTACGGAAAAGCCGATTCCTAAGAAAGGTACCAATCTGTATGTGGGAGAGGGGTTTATTCCCATTGCCGAGAATCCGTTTGTGGACGGCGTTTTTGTGCCTGACGGCAGTGAGAAAGCACCCGTGATCAGCACGACGGGGCTTGTGTTTGAAGGATGTCCCCCCACCTCTAATTCCTACAGTCATGCAATCTGCAATGGGTTACGTGAGGACGCGAATTTTCATCTGGGTATTCAGGGAGTGCGTTATGGAACGGCTCAGAATCCGGCTATTCTGATGCACAGCAATGCGGGAATCACGTTTGATCTGGAGGCCATCCGAAGGCAATTTCCCCATTTGAATCTTTATCAATTTACCTTTCAGGTGGGGATTGTGGATACAGTGCATGCGCCGGGGTTGGGAAAAGCGGATTTCTATGTGCTGGCAGATGGGGTTTTATACTATCAAAAGAATGGGGTTCAAACCGGTCAATTGTTTGATGCGAGTGTTGTGTTAATGGGGGACTGCCGGTTTTTGACGCTGGTTGTTACCGACAGTGGTCCGAACGAAGACGGCAGCCAGGCAGTTCATAATGATTGGTGCCTGTTTGCCAATCCCTATTTGCACTTGAAGCCCAAAATTCAAGAATAGCATTATTGTGTCAAGGAGATAGAGTATGCTTAGACAGCGACCCGCCAAAGGGTTTACCTTAATTGAACTATTGGTTGTGATTGCGGTGATTTCGTTATTGCTGAGTCTGATTGTGCCGGCTTTGCAGAAGGCCCGGGATGCTGCCAAGCGCATTGTGTGTCTTTCCAACTTGAAGCAGTTAAGCAATGCCTGGCGGCAGTATGCCGAAGAGAATAACGGGATAATGGCAGAGGCCCGCAGCAATCGAATCAGAATGACCTCTACCAATCCCCTTCAATTTGCCTGGGATTTGGGTGCTGCTCCGACTTGGGTGGGTTATTGGAATACTACCAGTGATCCTCTCAACAGTGTTGACCGTGCCGGTGAAGAAGCGGCTATCACGCTGGGCACATTTTATTCTTATACGCAAACACTTGAAATCTACCGCTGTCCGGCCGGTCGGCAAAATGCCTTGCGGACGTATTCGCTGGTGGATTCCTTAAATGGGATTGATTACAGCAGCAGCTACGTTGGGTGGAAACCGATTCAGAAGTTAACCGAGCTTCGCTCTACAGGTACACAGATTGTCTTTGTTTGTGAGGGAAAGCCCTCTACGGAGGGCTGGTCTATTGTGCCTCCGCCAGGGGTTGGATGGTGGGACCCGCTGCCTTTTCATCATGAAGTAGGCATCGCTCTTTCCTTTGCAGACGGCCATTCTGAGTTCTGGCGGTATGAGGATCCGCGCACAATGGCATATATTCGGCAGAGAAAGAGCGATCCTGACACTATTCCGGATCCACCGCCAGCGCAGGATAATCCGGATTTCTGGAAGCTGCAGAGAGGAATCTGGGGGCAGATAAGCAAAAGCCGTTAGGAAGGAGCGAGCAGCGAGAATGAGAGGTAATGGCGAAGCAGGAAATACGCTTCACAGCCGGTGCGCAGAATTTTGCGGATTGTCCGGTCTTGCCGGTGTGAAAAATAAGAAACCGAACATACTTTCTGGAGGTCGTACGATGAAAAAGATAATGATTTGTTTTTTGTGCCTGGTAATGGCAGATGGTGTAATGGCGGCGATTCCTTTTGGGGTAAACCTTTTAGTGAATCCCTCCTTTGAAGATTTTCCGGACTCTGTGCAGCCATGGCAGAATGACGGGTGTCTGAGTCTTACCGTCAGCACGCTGGATGCCGTCCATGGCAGACAGTCTATGAACATGTACTATGATTCCGATTTCGATGCGGCCTATCAGGCCTTTCCGCTGGAAGCCGAGGATCTCTATCAGACCTTCCGCATCAGTTTTTCCGTCAAATCATTGGAAAAGAAGCCCGTGATTGTTCGCGGTGGCATTTGGGAGTTTTCACCAAACGGGATTACTTTCCATGACGGTCCGTGGGTGTGGGCGACGACGGATTGGCAGACCGTTTCTTATGAAGTAGCCCTTGTGCGCAATGATGCAGATGCTGTTCGCGCTGTCATTCAATGCGCACCCCAGGACACGCCCAAAACGCGCGGCCACCTGCTGGTGGATAAAGTTGTTTTCATGAAACCTGTACCGGAGCCGGCCTTAGTTGCTCCGGCACCGGATGGGGCCAAGAATGTCGCCCTGAACACCACACTGGAGTGGATACCAGCTGATGTTTCTTCCTGGCCAAGCGTAATTGATCCGAATTTTTCAGCGGTGCGGACAGCCCAATATCTTTATTTGAAAGCATCCAATGATGATTTCTCGGATGTGCCGGCTGTGGTTTTAAGTGCAGATGCAGGCAGTTATTCTGTAGGTCCCTTGCTGGAATATACGACGTATTACTGGGCAGTGGATACAGGAATTGACGGAAGCGGACCTCGCCGTTTCAGCGATCCGAGCGAAGGCGATCCGAACACGCTTTTGGGGCCGGTGTGGTCATTTACTACGCGAGGAACTGTTTCCATCGATGTCCAGCCTGTCGGCGGCTATTATTCCGGGACTGCTTCCGATCTGACTATTACGGCGTCGAGTCTGTCCCCCGAACCTCTTTCTTACTATTGGTATCGGTCTACCGATCGGATTGCCAATGGAGCAGATGTGTTGGCAGGGACGAATAGAATCCTGCCAGGGACATCTATTGCAAAAGGATATTATTATTACTGCGTGGTTACCAATGGCTATGACAGCGTCACGTCGGATTTGGTTTGGGTTGGCGATGCCAAACTCATGGGGCACTGGAAACTGGATAATAATTATCAGGATAGTGTAAGCGGTCCCAGCGGGTGGACAGGAACGTTGCTGGATGCGGATACGGGGCAGGCCGGTGTTCCCAGTTGGACAGCGGGGGCTGAAAATATTACCCCGACTCCTCTGGGTGCCCATGAATTTGTGACGGATCATGACTATATTAAAATCTCCGGCAGCGGGGCCGCCAGGGTCTTTAATTTCTATCCGACCGGTTTGACCATTACTGCATGGGTTCAGCGTTACAATGATGGGACCTATAGCGCGATTTTGGGCAAACAAGTGCCCCCGAATATGCCCCAAGATGGCGATCCGTGGACGGGCTATGCTTTGCTGATTACGGATCAGAACCGGCTGCAGCTTCGTTTTGCCGATGTGAGCAGTGAATCAGAAGGGGAAATCCTTGCCGACGGCCGGTGGCATTTTGTGGCCGGAACTTATAATGTTAACACCGAAGAAATGTCTCTGTATATTGACGGCTATTTGGATAGTACGGAAGGCAATTTGTCTTCTGTATCTTCGGAGGCCGAACTATACCGTATGACAACGGATTTGGTGCTTGCGGCAGAGGACTATCGCGGTCTTACCAGCTTCCACAATGGTCGGCTGGATGATGTCCGGATTTACAACTATCCGCTGACGCTGAATGAAGTTCAGTCTCTGTATTATGCTTTTGATTACTGGCACTGCGAAAGTCTGACTTCGGCAGTAGCGGATGTCAACGGTGATTGCAAAATTGATCTGGCCGATTTGGCCCAACTGGCAGGTGTCTGGCTGGAATGCGGCCGCGTGCCGGCAGAGAAATGCGATCTTTAATGATTCGGGGGCCGTTCCGTTTGGGGGGCGGCCCCGCCTTTCTTTTGTGGGAGAGTTGGTAAATGGGAAAGATGCTGTCCTGTCGAATTCTGGAGCTGACATGGTGTGTTTTTGCTTGTGCATCCACGGCTCAGACAGCCCGAAATGCAGGGATTTTTTATTCTACTTTGTATGCCAAAACAATGGAACCGTTGCGGATAAGCAATTTTGGCGGCAATGCTACCGGGTGGTTTCTTAGGGATGTCAACGGAGATAATCAGGACGATGCGGTCGTCTATTATGGAAAAGGGAGTTCGTTAGGTCAGTGGCATGTTGCGTTGTCCAATGGGACGGTGTTTATTCATCCTGCTGTCTGGCTGGCGGATTCGGGGGCTCTGCAGCGAATGAAGCCCTTGATGGGAGATGTGAACGGAGACGGGAAACAAGATGCGGTGCTATTTGATCCTTTGCTGGGCCGATGGAAGGTTGCATTTTCCAATGGAAGCGGCTTTGAGCCGCCGGTTCAATTTACAGAAGGCAACGGTGTCGGCTCTTCGGATCAGTTTTTGGCAGATGTGAATGGAGATGGGAAAGACGATGCTGTAATTGTTTTTCCAAATTGGGAAGGCGGCAAATGGTATGTTGGGTTGTCCAATGGGATAAATTCCTTCGACAGTTTTACCCCTTGGATTACCAGCTTCGGCAGCGGCAGCAGCCAGCGCTTTGTGGGAGATGTCAACGGCGATGGAGCGGACGATGCACTCACATGCGTCTATTCCACCGGCGTTTGGACTGTAGCCCTTGCCAATCCGGCTGCCCAGCAATTCGGCACACCGTCGGTTTGGGCAACGGCTTTCGGTAATTTTACGGCGGAGAATTGGCCCCCTGCGATGGATGGGGGAGGCGTTTATGATATCGATGGAGATGGGGCTAGTGACATTGTTTACGCAGCCGCCGAGGAGGGAGAATGGTGGGTTGCCTATTCAGACCGAACCAAATTTGGTCCCTATGAACATCGCTGGATTACGGGTTTGGGGACCGTGGATTCGGTGAACCGAGCCAAGCAGAATCCGCCGCCGGTGGTATCCTTTTTGGGCGGGTCTATTTCGGAGAATTGCGGATATGCCTGTATTGTGGACGAATGGGGCCGGTGGTTTGCGGTAAACAATCCGCAGAAAAACAGAACCCTTCAGCTGGCTACGGAAAACACCTATGTGGCTTGGCGCTGTTCTTATGAGCCGCAACTTCCCGGGTATGAAGGAACGTATGATTCCGGTGATCCAGTCATCAATGACTTGCAGATACAAATGATTCACGATGCGGGCTTTACCTATATTATGTTTGATATTACCAATGGGGTGCATGACTGGGTGGACAGTCGAGCTAAAGCGTTTATGAGCCGGGTACGCCGCTGGAACCAGACTATCAGTCCCCATCAGCATAAAATATACGTGACAATTGCTTTGGGGCAGACCCGCCAGATTAGCGATTACAGTCAATATTTTGCCCAACTGGAGTCGGAGGCGCGGCGGGCGTGGACGGAGTGGTTTCTGCCATATTCCGATGTGTGGTATTATTTGGACGGCAAGCCCATGGTTGTTCATATGCAGGATACCGCTAATGGTGACTTGTATAAACAATTGCCCACTTATACGGGAACCAGAACTTATATAGACAGGTTCACAAATCGCTGGATGGATATTCCGGAAGCCAATTCGTATGGCTGGGTCGTGCCGCCGGCAAATCCGTATCATCCGGAAATGATGCCTGTGCAGCCGGGGTTCTGGAACAGTTGGACTTATTATGACCGAGAAAACGGGAATCGGTACCGCAACCACTGGCGCAGAGTAATTGAGTATCAGCCGGAGAGTGTATTTGTGGTCAGCTTTAATGAGACGTGGGAACATAACTCTGTGGAACCATCTTATATGTTTAACACTCGCCAGCCCCATCCGGGTATAACGATGTGGACGGATGCCTATGGTGAACGAATGGACAACTATTATTGGGAGATGACTAAACAGTATATGAAATTGTATATGGAGGGGACATTGCCAGAAGGCACGTATTTTCAGGAGTATATCAGTGATGGTCAATATGGGCCGATTTACAAAGTGCATCCCGATGGATGCATTAAGCAGAACCAGCCGCCTCACCAATCGCCGGTTCTTCTGGTGCCAACCGGTTTTCTGGACAGTGTTTATGGAACTCCTCACGGTGATCCAAACAAACCATTGGCGTGGTGGCCGCTGGATGAAGGAGTGGGCATGACTGTGCTCGACCGGCAGAATGGGTATGTAGGTCAAATGATAAATATGTCTGAATCCGCATGGGAAGGACGATTTCTGGCGGGCTGTTTATGTTTTGACGGTGTCGATGATTCTCTTCAGATTCCCCCGATTCTCGGAGAACATTTTACGATTTCTTTTTGGCTGAGAACAACCGATTTTGGCTATCCATCTGGCGAATGGTACCAGGGTAAAGGGTTGGTCGATGCAGATGCAGCCGGTACAGCGGATGATTTCGGGATTACCCTGATGGGCGGGCAAGTTGCCTTTGGCGTTGGAAATCCGGATACGACCATCCGTTCTCAGACAATCGTAAACGACGATCAATGGCATCACGTAGCGGTCACTCGGAATGCCTCCTCCGGTCAGATGAATTTGTATGTTGACGGAAGGATGGAACGGACGGCGACAGGGCCCGCCGGCGTGAAACAGGCAGCGCCGGTAATCAGGGTGGGGGCGATTCAGACGCAAGGGGTCAATCAATTTTTTCGCGGAGAAATCGATGATTTGAGATTTTACTCTACTGTTTTGGGGGATGCTCAGATTGCTTATTTGGCCGAACCCTGCAAAATTACAAGAGATGTTTATGGAACGGTCGGAGGCGATTGGACCGGAAGGGACGGGATTCAAGATTGCATGATTGACTTAGCGGATTTCTTTTTTCTTTCCAAAAATTGGCGACCAACAGAACCGGAAGATTTAGTCTATGAGGCGGAGGAGGCGGATGAGATTGGCGGCCCTTTATTCCGAAATTCGGCAGCCGGCTACAGTGGAACAGGGTATCTTGTCTTTTTGGTTTCCGCTGCTGGTGAACGAGTTCAATGGAATATTTCTTTGGCCGAACCCTTTCATGGGGAGATTTTTTTCAGATATATGGATGGCAGTGGTACAGAACGGGTCATGGATTTATATCTGGATGGGGTTTTTTATACAACGGTGCTGTTTTCTCCAACGGGTTCGTGGGAAATATGGGCAGAAACGGGCACACCGGTGCATTTAGAAGTTGGGCCCCATTCCATCCGGCTCGAATCGACAGGAACCTTTGGTCCTTATCTGGACAAGATGATGCTGCGGACGACTTTGTCCGCTTCCTTTGCAATGGACAGTTTGGTGGAAATCGCCCAAAACTGGCTGCTCTGTTATGATCCATTGAGGCCGGACTGCCCTTGGCCCTTTTAGCGAATGGAGAAAATTCCATGTTTTTTACATGGCAAGGTTTATTCGGTTTATGACGGAAACAGCCACGTGAAGTGTGTGAGAAGTGTGTAGAGATAAATGGTTGAAAGTGTACCCGATGTGGGTCAAACGAAAAATTCAATTTTTGGAGGTAAGGAACGATGAAACAGGTATGTGTCATGGTGATGGGGGTACTGCTGGCAGGTTTTGCTTATGCAGATTTAGCGAGAGGGGTCAATTTGCTCGCTAATCCGAGTTTTGAGGAGCCAACGATTGAGCCATGGCTCAATGACGGCTGCATCAGTCTTTCTATCAGTACGATGGATGCTGTCGATGGAGTTCAGTCTTTACAGATGCACTATGATTCAGACTTTGATGCCGTCTATCAGCCCCTTCCTATAGGGCCAGGTGATCTTTACCAGACATTCCAGATGACCTTTTCTGTGAAATCTCTGGAAAGTAAGCCCGTGATTGTTCGGGCCGGCATCTGGGAGTTTTCCCCCAATGGAATCACCTTTAACGAATCGGATTGGGTCGCCGTAGGGACTAACTGGCAAATCATTTCTTATGAGGTAACTTTGAACCGGGATAATACGGATGCAATTCGTGCTGTTGTTCAATGTGCTCCGCAGGACACTCCGAAAACCCCCGGCAATTTGCTGGTTGACAATGTGAGTTTGATTGTGGTGCCCGAACCTGCCGCGATGCTGCTGCTGGGATTAGGCGGGCTGATTTTAAGAATGAGAAAGTAATCTGTATTCAACAGCGATACGGTTAATTGAATTGCAGCAAGACCTAGGGAGAAGAATGATACGTTTTTGTATTTCTTTTTCAAGGACAGATGTATCGGCAAAAACCGTTGGCTGCAGCTGGTGTCAAAAGAGGTGTGGGAGACCGTTCTCATACCTCTTTTATTTTCTGTCTTCAAATATAACTCTAAAGAGCGTATAAAAATAAGAGCGGCCGGCACAAAAGACGACGCGTGGCCAACTGAATATATGAGGTGCTGGCGGACGAACGAACTGGGAGAGAGCGTTTGATCTCTTGGCAAAACGACAGATTTACGCAGTCAAAAACAGAGATAAAAAACCAAGTTTTTGCTTTGTAAAGGAACCAATTTGATGAATGCAGGTCAAAATAAAACGGTCGTTTTTTTGCTTTTTGCGCTCGTGCTTCCTGTGTTTTCACAAATTCAAGGGCTGCAGCAGGCCGAATGGATTGCATCGGCCTCTCCAAGCCAGCCGAATCAATGGTATTGTTTTCGCAAAGAAGTCTATCTCCAAAAACCCCCTCAGAAAGCAACAGCACAAGTTGCCTGCGACAGCAAGTATTGGCTTTGGATTAATGGCGAAATGGTAATTTTTGAAGGCCAACTGAAACGAGGTCCCACTCCAGAGGATACCTACTTTGATGAAATCGATTTGACAGACCATCTCCAGCAAGGCAGAAATGCAATTGCTGTTTTGGTTTGGTATTGGGGAAAGCACGGATTTTCGCATAACAGCAGCGGTCAAATGGGCTTGCTTTTTGAGTGCTCGGTCGATGGCCAAGTTTTCTGCAGCGACACTTCGTGGAAAGTAAACCGGCACGCGGCCTATGGTTCCACAGAGGAACCGTATCCGAACTTTCGGCTGGCAGAATCCAACATTTTGTTTGATGCGAGAAAAGATATCGGAGAATGGTACCAAAGCGGTTTTGATGATTCACGGTGGCCTGCTGCCGTCGCCTTTGGCAAGCCGCCTGCCGCACCTTGGAATCATCTTGAAAAACGCCCCATCCCTTTTTGGAAAAACTCGGGGCTTCGAGATTATGAGAGCGTCCGCATCCGCCGCCATGCAGATGGTACAAAAACCGTCATTGGGAAACTGCCGTATAACTGCCATTTGACTCCTTATTTGAAAGTTCGGTCGCCGGAGGGCAAAAAGATTGATATTCGAACGGACAATTATATGGGCGGCAGCTGCCCCAATGTGCGTGCTGTCTATATTACCCGTTCGGGCATCCAAGAGTATGAGTCCTTCGGATGGATGAATGGTCATGAGGTCCGCTACACTATGCCGGAGGATGTTGAGGTTTTCTCGATTCAATATCGGGAGACCGGCTATGCCGCTGATTTTGCCGGTTCCTTTGAATGCGACGATGCATCGCTCAATACGCTCTGGGAGAAGGCCAAACGGACCTTATATGTGACCATGCGGGATAATTTTATGGACTGTCCGGATCGGGAACGAGCTCAGTGGTGGGGTGATGTCGTCATTGAACTGGGGGAGGCATTTTATGTTTTTGACAGTCGAAAAGGGCCGCTGCTGACAAAAAAGGCAATTTACGAATTAGCCCGCTGGCAGCGTCCTGATAATGTTCTTTATTCACCGGTTCCCGCAGGGGTATCCCGCTGGCGGGGAAAAGCGAAGGAAATGTCGGCCGGTCGCTGGGAAGAGGATGGGACCTGGAATTGGGAACTGCCTCAGCAAATGCTCGCCAGTGTCGGATGGTATGGGTTCTGGAGGTATTATTGGTACAGCGGCGACCGACAGACCTTGATAGATGTATATCCGCGTGTTCGGAATTATCTTGCTCTGTGGCAGTTTGATAAGTCAGGTTTGGTTATTCATCGGACTGGTGATTGGGACTGGGCTGACTGGGGAGAAAATCAGGATACAGCAGTGCTGGAAAATGCGTGGGTCTATCTGGCGATGAAAGCGGCCGTGGGGACGGCGAAACTGATAGGCAGCCAGGCAGATGCGACTGATTATCAGGTGAAAATGAATTCGATTGAAGCCAACTTCAACAACCTCTTCTGGAATGGAGAAGCGTATCGAAGCAGCGGCTTTCGGGGACAGACGGATGACAGAGCTCAGGGGTTAGCTGTGGTTGCCGGCCTTGCTTGCCCGGAGTATTATCCAGCGATCCGCAAGGTCCTGCAAACTCACTATCACGCCAGTCCCTATATGGAAAAGTATGTGCTGGAATCGCTGTATCAGATGGGTGCGCCGCAGGAAGCGATTGAGCGGATGAAAAAGCGATGGGCCGCTCAGATTGAAAGCCCTTTGACAACTCTTTGGGAGGGCTGGGGTATTGGGTCGGAAGGATATGGCGGCGGCACCTATAATCACGCCTGGTCCGGTGGTCCGCTGACTCTATTAAGTGAGTATGGTGCAGGGGTAGCGCCGACCCGGCCGGGCTTTGAAGAATTTTCTGTCATGCCGCAGATGGGGCCCTTAAAGAGGATTCAGGCCGATGTGCCGACACCCTATGGAACCATTCATTTGAAGATTCAGCGTTCTGAGGAATTGCAAATGGAACTAATTGTACCTCAAAAAACAAAGGCGATCGTCGGCATTCCGAAAGTACCCTGCCCTTCGATGATTCAGATAAACAATGGGATTGTTTATTTAAATGGGCAGCCATCCTCGGCTCAGTACGTCGGCGAAGATAAACGATGGGTAAAGTTTCGTTTGCCGGAGGGGCGATTTCTTCTAACAAGCCGGAATGAAATGGACTCAGACTGATTCAACGCCGGGAATTGAACGTTTTCCCGATGCGAGCCATTGGCTTGTCCCGGCCTGAATCCGCAAGACCGGAAAACTTAGTCCTGTTGAGAGAAAGGGAGTCATTATGAGTGTTCGGACATTTTTCATAACAATATTTTTGGTTCTCGGAGCCGGCCCGGCTTTCTTTGTTCGAGCGGAACGGCCGGAAACAATCGGACTGGAGAATATCCGAGTCCAAGGCGATTTGCAAAAACGGCTTCTGCGAAATTTTGACCGACTGGAGTCATTGCGTTTTCAGCCGGTTGAAGAAGTTGGCTGCTTCCGTCAAGCCGAATACGGCTGGCCCGGCGATATGGAGGGACGGACCCTCCTGTCGCTGGCTTTGCTGGAGCAAACCGTTGATCGGAAGGCCGTTTATCTGCCAAAGATGCTGGCCATGCTGCCAGCCCGCCTTAATGACAAAGGCTTTTTCGGGGAGGACTTTGCTCCGAAATGCGATGAACAGCAGCTTTCAGGCCATGGATGGTATCTGCGAGGGTTGTGTGAATATTATCTGAGCGGCCGCCAGCCGCAGGTCAAAAAGATGATCCAGGATGTCGTTGAGAACCTCGTGATACCTACCAAAGGCAAATACAAAGAATATCCGATCAATCCGGCAGAACGTCAAAAGGATTACGGCAGTTATTCCGGGACAGTTGTTGAAGAGCAGGGGAGTTGGCGTCTTTCCTCGGATATCGGCTGTGTTTTTATATTCATGGATGGCGTGATTCAATCTGCTGAAGTCCTTGACCGTAAAGATCTTTATCCGATTATTGAGGAGATGATAGACCGGTTTCTGGAAATGGATTTGGTATCTATCAAGGCCCAGACCCATGCGGTACTGACCGGATTGCGAGGGCTTCTTCGCTATGCGAAAGCAACCGGCCGTCAAGACCTTGTCACGGAAGCTGAAAAACGTTTCGCTCTGTACCTGACTGAAGCTTCTACTGAAAATCATATGAACTTCAACTGGTTCGGTCGGCCAACTCATACGGAACCGTGTGCAATTGTGGATGCATTTATGGTAGCCGTCCAATTGTGGCAGATGACAGGCAAAAGCGAATACATCGAAGAAGCTCACAAGATTTACTATAATGGGATCTGTCATGCCCAGCGGGCCAATGGGGGATTTGGTCTGGAAGAATGTGCTGGCAGTCAGGGTGTTTTTCTGAAAATGAAAGCACCGGAAGCATGGTGGTGTTGTACGATGCGCGGTTCTGAGGGATTAACGCGAGTGGCAGAATACAGCTTCATGCACAAAGACGGCATGCTGGTCCTACCGTTTTTTTATAATGGTCTTATCCGGTTTGAGCAATCTGATTATGAAATAAAAACGACTTATCCGTATGAGGGAAAGGTTATCGTCAGATCTATGAAAAAATCCAAAAGCAGCAAGGGGATTTCCTTTTTCAAACCTTCCTGGGCTGGGAAGTTCGAATTGACACTGAATGGCAAACCCCAGACGGCATTGGAAAAAGATGGCTTTGCTGTTTACGAGAATCCTCTCGAGGCTGGCGATATGTTAATTTACATTTTTGAACAGAAACCCTATTTTGCCCCCACCCACAACAAGCATACCATTGTTGGTTTTCAGAAAATTTACTATGGACCCTTGCTGCTTGCAGCTGACATTGAAAACAGCAAACCCCTTGCCCTGCCGGTGAATCCATCCATCCAATGGGATGCAGAAAAGTGCCGCAGTGGGGTGAACGGCAGAAAAATGTTCCTGCAGCCCATAAACGATATTGCTGACTGGAACTACAGCCCCGAATCGTATTGCCGCCAGATTTTATGGGAAAAGACGGTTCCTTAAAAAGGAATGCCGTATTTTTCTCGCGAGACGACTTCATCAAACTTTTTGCGAGGTCTGGCTTTGAGTGAGGCATCAACCGCAGGGTATCCCAATGTGACCAGCGTCAGAATCAGTTTGTCTTCCGGCAGGTTCAGATGGCGGCGAATCTGCCGATAGAGGTCCGGATTCATGCCGGTCGCGTCGTTGGCGATAGCACCGATGAGGCAGCTTCCAACCCCTTCATGCTTGGCTTGCAGGATCATAAATGCAATGGCCAGGGATACCTGTTCATACAATCTTGCCAGCAGGATTTCTTTTCCCCGCAGGGCGGGATTAAGGGCGGGATCTTTGAGCGACTTCCTGATAAAGTCTTCATCGAAAGGTAAACCAATGTCGTCCGCCAGAATCGGCGCGAGCTGCTGCATCTGCTTGATGCGCTCTTCTTCGCCCCACGCAGCCATGTCCCCACAGCATACAATAACCGCATCGGCCTTTTCGATAAACTTCTGTCCTACAGCCAGCTGCTGCAGCTCTTTCTTCGATGCAGGGTCTTTGACCATCACAAAATGCCATGGCTGCACATTAGCCCAGCTGGGGGCCCGCCGGGCGGCATCTAAAATCCGCCGCAGCACATCGTCTGGTATGCTGCGATTATCGTATTTTCTGACACTGCACCAATTGGCTATTTCATTCAGCAGATCGGTCATTTTTGTCCTTCCTCAATCGATTATGGTTTATGAGGTACTTCGCTTTATCATTCAGTTTATCCGTTTTTGCTCGTTTAAGCAAGGGTCTGCTCTTTTTTCCAATTCTATTGGGAATGCCATCTGTCTCAGGAATAAAAACCGTATTCCCAGCCAGCTTCGTAGAGGGCAACGATGTTTTCTGCCGGAACACCGGCCTGAATGTTATGTACACTGTTGAAGACATAGCCGCCGCCGGGTTTGAAAATTTTCAAGTTTTTGCGTACCTGTTCTTTGACTTCCTGGGGTGAAGCAAAGGGCAGTATGTGCTGAGCGTCAATGGCTCCACCCCAAAAGACCAAATCCTTTCCAAACCGAGCCTTGAGCACTTCCGGATCCATCCCATCGGCACTGATTTGAACAGGATTAAGAATATCAACGCCGTTATCAATCAAATCAGGGATGTATACAGCGCAACTCCCGCATGTATGGTACCAGACTTTGGCACTGGTAAGCGATTTGATATGCTGTATTAGGCGTTTTTGGCGGGGCTTGACAACACGCCGATAAAAGTCTGGGTGGAAAAGCGGCCCGTGCTGGCCGGCCAGGTCGTCGCCAACCATTACCACATCAATGAGATTACCGATCTCTCTAAGAAAGCCGCTGTAAAAGGCCAGCCAGTACTCCAGAACCCGATCCAGCAGGGCCTCGCAGAAAGCCGGGTTTTGAATCATATCCATAAACCAGCGTTCCAATCCTCGCAGGTACCAGCAGGTCTCATAGACAACTCCCCCAATGCCGGTGCAGATTGCATAAGGGGTTTCCTTGTGCAAATGGGAAACCTCCTGACGCAAGCCGGCAAAACGGCTTGGATCCCCGCCGTCGGGAAAGGGGTAGGTTTGCAAGTCGTTCACAGAGGCCTCCGCGAGCGGATGGTAAGAGATATCCATATACAGCAATTGGTCCTCCGGCATAGACCAGACTACACCGAATTCATCGGTCA